>WNGF01000030.1_pt1 | contig 169407 bp, 166 predicted proteins | sample 5400641 | NCBI WGS metagenome assembly WNGF01 (sample SAMN13153371, study PRJNA577476) | soil metagenome | isolation source: 80 cm soil or saprolite under grassland replicate 2 | place: USA:California | collected 2016-06-15 | reverse complement strand
GAGCGGCGCTTCCTCGAACGCCGGCTGATGGAGCTGGCCTCTACCTCAGGCTCGGGCTAGTTGTCGTTCTGTATGGAAGAGCGAGCAAAGGAGTGGCCCGGGAGGAAGCCGACCCGCGGATACGCCTGACCGGCAGGAAGGTTCGCACGCCGTCAAGATGGTGCCATACAGCTGGTGCACCCCAACCGGACAGTACTTGGAAGAGTGTCCGCAGGTAAAGGGGCATGTGCTCGGTCTGAGCGATCGTCACGCCAAGCTCCGACGCTCCGGCTATCGGAAGAGTGCCGCCAGGTGAACTGATCGCTGCCCCCCGGTCGCCGAGAGACCCCGCATTGGTCTGTGCGCTTGTCGCAACACGCTCTCGGACCGGGCCTACCCCGTGGGCATCCACCAACCGCTGGTCACGTCAGCACGGAGAATCGGAGGTGGGTCGCCCTGGGGGTGTCGATCGACCTCGTCTTTGTCAGTTCGATCCCCGCGGGGCTCAGGTCCTGGAACAGGCGCACGCCGTTCCCCAGCAAGATCGGGATCACATGGATCTGAAGCTCGTCCAAGAGTCCGGCCTGGAGGTACTGCGTGACGGTGTTCGCTCCTCCCCAGATGCCGACGTTCTTGTCGCCCGCCGCGGCGCGGGCGTCGGCCAGCGCAGCCTCCAGCCCGCCGGTCACGAAGTAGTAGGTCGTGCCGCCTTGTCTTGGCAGAGGGTCACGTGACTCGTGCGTCAGCACGAAGACGGGCATGCCAAAGGGCGGAGGGTCACCCCACGGCTCAACGCCGACATCGAACATCCGCTTGCCGATCAGGACCGCTCCGGCGCTCGCGTAGATCTCGTCGACGATCTCGGCGTCGGTGGCGGTCTTCTCGTCGAACATCCAATCGTGGAGCCGGCCAGGGTCATCACCCAGGGGGTTTTCGCCTCCCGGGTTGGGTTCGGTGACGAAGCCATTCTGGCCACGAGCCCGTCCAGGAACTCGTTCCAGCCTTCGGTGAACTCTCGTTCGACGTCGCCGGAGGGGAGCCCTCGTTGCGTGAGCGTGAGGAGCGTTCGTCCATCAAGCCATTGGAGGCTGATCTCCGTCAGCGATTCGACGCGCGATCCATCCGGCCACTCGGTGGTCGACGCGTAGACGAGACGGTGTGGCCTCTCCACGGTGTGGAAGACGTTCCGCTCGACATAGGGCGCCGAGGCCGGGCCGAACCGGATGATCCACTCGCCTCCGACACGGAGATCGCACTCGGACTCCACGACCCAATCGGGCCCCCCCGGTCCGGAGCGCGCGTTGCGCATCGGGATCCGTGTACGCATCGAACACGAAGTCCGGGGGCGCGTCGAACCACCGTTGGAGGCGGATGTCTGGGCTCACGCGCGTCGGCCCGTGCGACTCGACACGTAGCGTTCGAGCCCGTCGAGCCGCCGTTTCCCACATGCGAAACGTCTCGATCCATTGCCGAGCCTCGTCGAGGCGTTCTGGTCCGAGCATGCACTCCCGGACCCTGCCCACCTTCTCCTGGGTTGCATCGCGTTCGGGCCTGTAAAGAGGCGAGCGATGAGTTCCGGCCCGCGTCGCGGTCTTACCCTGCGACCGCGAAGGAAGGAGGACGATGATGCCGCATGAGCCGGCCACCTGGGAGACGCGGGTCCTCTTGAGCGGTCTCGGCATGGGCGAGTCACCGCGATGGCACGACGGCCGCCTCTGGTTCTCCAACTGGGGCACGAACGAGATCGTCGCGGTCGATCTTGACGGGAACAGCGAAGTCATGGGACGCGGCGGCGGAGGCAGGGGCTGGGCCGCCAACTGGCTCCCTGACGGACGCATGCTCATCACCGGCGGCGAGCTGATCCGCGTGGAGCACGACGGGTCTCGCCTCCGACACGCCGACCTGAGAGACACCTCGCCGTACGGCTGCAGCGAGATCACCGTCGACGGACGCGGCAACATCTACGTCAACACGATCAACTTCGACTGGGCGGAATTCGGCGACATCTTGGCGAGCGGGACGGCGCCGGGGAAGATCGCGCTCGTCACGCCCGACGGCGAGGCCCGCGACGTCGCCGACGGTCTGGCCTTCCCGAATGGGATGGTCGTGACACCCGACAACGCCACGCTGATCGTCGCCGAATCGTTCGCTCGTCGGCTCACCGCCTTCGATATCGCTGCCGACGGCAGCTTGTCGAACCGGCGCGTGTGGGCCGACGTCACGGGCGACGGGATCTGCCTCGATGCCGACGGCGCCGTGTGGTGCAGCGACGTCGGACCGGACGAAGGAGGTATCTGCCAACGCGTCCGCGAGGGCGGTGAGGTGCTCGATCGGATCGAGCTCGACCGTCCCTGCTACGCGTGCATGCTGGGCGGCGAGGACGGCAGGACGCTCTTCATGGTGGTGTCCAAGTGGTTCGGTCCGGACAGGATCGACGAGCTGATCGAGGCGAAGACGGGTCAGGTCCTGACGGCCCGTGTCGACGTGCCGCACGCCGGCTGGCCATGACGAGAGCTATCAACCGCCTACTTCTCGGATCGACGACACGCACTACGCGATCCGCTTTGCCCCGCGAAGCGCGGGTGTCGACTCGGGGACCAAAGAACGGACGGAAAGGCCCGACGGATGCTCGAGGAAGGCCCCGAAGCATGATCCGATTGGAGGAGCACCCCATGGGAGGCGTTCCGATAGCGTCGCCTGCCTAAGGTTAGCGCCGGGGGGGTCAGCCAACCTTGAGTTTCGCCGTCCTACAGTGGACTCCGCCGAGGCCATCGTGACACGCGCAGATGTGAAACCCGTCCTGGTGACGGGGGCCACCGGCCGAATCGGGCGCACGGTGGTCGCCGAGCTGCTGGATGGGGGCGTGCCGGTGCGCGCGCTCACGCGCCGGCCGGCGACGGCGGGGCTGCCCGCGACCGTCGAAGTCGTGGCGGGCGACCTCACCGTGCCCGACTCGCTCGACGCGGTGCTGCAGGGTGTCGGTGCAGTCTTCCTCCTCTGGACCGCGCCGCCGGGCACCGCTCCTGCCGTCGTCGAGCGTCTCGCGTCGCACACGCGGCGCGTCGTCTTTCTCTCGTCCCCGCACCAGACACGACACCCGTTCTTCCAGCAGCCGAACCCCGCGGCTCGCTTCCACGCCGAAATGGAGCGCCTGATCGCGGACGCCGGACTCGAGTCGACGTTCATCCGGCCCGGGATTCTCGCGTCGAACGCACAGTTCTGGTGGGGGCCCGCGATCCGTGACGGCGACGTCGTCCGGTGGCCTAATGGCGGGGCCGAGACGGCACCTATCGACGAGCGCGACGTCGCGGCCGTGGCGGCACGCGCCCTATATGAGGACCGACACGCGGGCGGCGACTACGTCCTCACAGGCCCCGAGTCGCTGAGCCAGGCGGAGCAAGTGAGCGTGATCGGGGATGTCCTCGGTCGCCGAATCCGCTTCGAGGAGCTGTCGCCAGAAGAGTTCCGGCGTGAGACGGCGGGTAGCTGGCCGCGTCCGGTCGTGGACATGCTGCTCGCCGCGTGGGGTGCGACGATCGGACACCCGGCGTACGTGACTTCCACCGTGGCCGACGTCGTCGGATCACCCCCGCGGACTTTCCGGCAGTGGGTCTCCGATCACGCCGACGCGTTCCGGTAACCCCCGGCGCGCGCGCCACGGATCTGACCCCCCATGAGATCCGCGACGACGACGCCTGGCAGAAGATGTGGAGCGCGTTCGTGCAGGTGGAAGCGATGTACCGCCTCCCAGCATGAGCGCGATTCGACTCCGAGTGACGGACGCAGGACGATTGGGCGCAGGCAGCCCGGCAGACCGAGTGTTACAGCTCACCCGCTTCGACCAGCTGCTTGAGGTGGCTCCCCATCCACCCCTTGGAGCCGGCTGCTACGACTCTGGCCCGATAGGGAATGGCATCGTGATGGACGAAGAGCATTCGGGACCGGACGCGGGCGCGTCTCCCATGGACTACGACGCTGAACTGCGGTTGCTCAACGAGGTCCTACGCCGCGCCTACGGCATCGAGCCCCACGACAACGTCCTCGACATCGGATGCGGAGCCGGTCAGACGACCCGTGAGGCGGCACGCATGGCCGCCGAAGGCGGCGCGCTGGGTGTCGACCTGTCCGCGGAGTCTATTGCCCGAGCTCGCGAACTCGCTCAAGCGGAGGGAGTCCGCAACGTGACGTTCGAGCATGCCGACGCGCAGGTCCACCCCTTCCCCTCGGGGCGTTTCGAACTCGCCATCAGCAGGTTCGGGACGATGTTCTTCCCTGACCCGATTGCCGCGTTCGCCAACATCGGACGGGCGCTGCGGCCCGCCGGCCGACTGGTGATGATGGTCTGGCAGGGACACGAGCTGAACGAATGGTCCCGGGCGATCGAGGAAGCCCTGGGAGGCTCCAGAGACGCGCCAGCCTCGGAGGCACCCGATCCGTTCTCACTGGCCGATCCGGCGAGGGTTGAAGGGATCCTGAATGCAGCGGGCTTCACGCACGTCACCTTCAGCGACGTCCACCGACCCATCCACTACGGTCGGGACGTCGCGGCAGCGCTCGAGTGGGTCCGCGGCTTCACGTGCACGAAGGAGGCGTTTGCGCGTTTGGCCGCCGCATCGGCGGAGCGGGCGCTCGGGCGCCTCCGAGGGACGCTCGCAGCGCACGCTGACAGGGACGGCGTCTGGTTCGACTCGCGGGCCTGGATCGTGAAGGCGCGTCGTCGCTGAACGGGATGGCGGTGGGACGAGCACCAGCACGTCGACCGCTCCCGTGGTCGCACCGATGAGTCCATGACCTCCACGGCGCCGTTCCAAACAAGCAACGGCGTCCGGAGGGGAGACTGGAGCACGCAAGGAGGCCTCGCGATGAGCACATTCGTCCTGATCCACGGCGCCGGCGACGTTGGCTGGTACTGGCACCTCGTGGACGCCGAGCTGCGCCGGCGCGGGCACGACGCCGTGGCGCCGGATCTCCCCTGCGATGACGACGCCGCCGGGCTCCCCGAGTACGCGGACGCCGTGGTCGAGGCGATCGGTGACCGGACCGATCTCGTCGTGGTTGCCCAGTCGCTGGGCGGCTTCACGGCCCCGCTCGTGTGCGAACGGGTGCCGGTGAAGCTCCTGGTCCTGGTAGCGCCGATGATCCCCACGCCCGAAGAGGCGCCAGCCGACTACTGGGCGAACACGAGGTACGAGGAGGAGGCGCAGGAGCGGTACGAGGACGACATCGCCCTCTTCTACCAGGACGTTCCCCTGGAGCTCGCGTCTGAGGCGTTGAAGCGGAGCCGGAGGCAGTCCGAGGACCGGTTGGGGGAGCCGTCGCCTCTTGCGGCGTGGCCCGACGTCCCCACGCGGGTGTTGCTCTGCCGCGACGACCGCCTGTTCCCCGTCGCCTTCGTCCGACGCGTGGCGCGAGAGCGCCTGGGGATCACCCCGGACGAGATCGACGGCGGGCATACCCCTGCCCTCAGCCGTCCGAAGGAGCTGGCCGAGCGCCTCGAGGCGTACGCCGCCGAGGCCAGCGTGAGTTCCGGCTGACACCATGCGCTCGGGACTCTTCCACCCGCCCTTCGATGCCTATCGGATCCAGGCGTCGTCGCTCGCCTGGCCGCCGACGTGGGGGAGGCCGGATGGGACGGGGTCTTCGTGTGGGACCACGTGCGGTGACTAGAGCCGGTGCTCGAAGTGGCGGCCCCCCTTCAACGCTGCCGTCCGACACGCGAGCGCGGTGAGCGGAATCCCGATGTCGCGGCGGGTTTGGGCCGAGAATCGGAGAGACTCCCTGGAGTCTCTCCGATTTCTCCTCGTGCCCCCGGGGGGAATCGGATCAGACCTCCGCAGTTTGGTGCGGTTGCGGCAGCGGCTCCTTCTCCGGCTGAAGAGGCAATCCTGATCCCGGACCAGATCTAGAGAATAGGCTGCTTCGAACCCGGTCGCGGAATACCCTGATCCCTCGGACACCGTGTTCGACGTGAAGATCGTCTGGTTGCCGGCGTCCCCCGGGGTTATAGGAGGGAGAAACTACGACTGAAGGTGCGAAATGGCGGAGCTGTACCCGGCGGGTCGGTCGACGGTGAAGACGGGGAGCGAGGAGGCCTTTATCGAGGCGTGGCGGGAATTTCGCCGAGTGATTCGGCCCTGGAGACTCCCGTGGCCGTTGGGCGAGGCTCCTCCCGGACGACGAGGGCCCACGCAGGTTCCCCAGGTCCTCAGCGGCCAGCAGGGAGGGCCGTCTCCACCAAGCCGGTGACCACGTCGTACACGTGTCCGGACACAGTGACGCGCGGGGAGATCGGGGGTGCAGAGCGGAGGCGCTCGACGTCGCGCCTGACGGTCGCTGCGGGGTCGAGGACGACGTGCTCACGCAAGGTCGCCTGCTCGACGCCGATCCGCTCGGCGTAGCGGCGGCGGAACGCGTCGTCGGCGAGCGCCGCAGTTGCGCACTCGGTGTGGTGGATCACGGCGACCTCGAACAGCGGCCCGTCGGGCAGCATGTTCTCGGCGAGCTGGCCGATGAACGCGACGTCGTTGATCACCTCCGGGGTGACCCGCCCGCCGACGTTCCGGACGACCATCGCGTCGCTGAGGCCGAGGCCGAGGAAGTGCGCGGGGTCGACGCGCGGATCGAGGCACGTGATCACGAACAGGCGCAGGTTGGGGAACACGACGGCGCCCTGGTGGCCGCCGGCGGCGGCGAAGGCGCGGTTGCGCTCGAGCGCGGGATCGACGTTGGCCGTGGTCATCGCGGTGCTCCGTTCGTGAGGTGGCAGTGGTTTGGTAGGCGGGGCGGCGGTCATGTCGGAATCTCCCGTTCGGTTCGAGCGGTCAAGGTGTGTCTGCACCGGCCGCCGCTTGCGGGCTGATCGCGCCCGCGGCTAGCCTTGGCTGGTGCCGGCCGCGCGTCCTCGCCGCGAGCGCGAGCAGCTTGAGCGCGGCCCCTAGCGAGCAGGCGGCCATGTACACGAACCGTCGGCGTGCTGCACGCCTTCGACGGCGGCTTCAGATGGGGTACGAGGCTTCGACCAACCACGCCAGTAGCCCCCAGCAACCAACACCTCATGCCAGACTCCTTTCCTGATCAAGCCGGCTCTTCTGTCCGGCCGACCTCTCGTGACTTATCGGTGCGCGTTGCCGCTGAAGCGTCACGGACCGTCGTTTGGCCCAAATCCACGACCTCCCACAAGTGACGAGGTGGCTGCATCGCTTCGTGACACATGGCCATCAGGAGAAGGCAGGATTTGGGTCGATAGTGGGCTGTGTTCACGGAGCGATCCGGATCCTCGAGCGAGTTCTCCCGCCCGCACTCTTCGAAGAGCCAGGAAGTGCAGCAAGATCGCAATGGGGACATAGAAGGTGGGGACGAGGGTCCACGGAAAATGGAGCAGCGCTTGCGAGTTGGCCCCTGGTGCAGCGAGGATCCCCACCGTACTTAGTGAATAGAGCAGGCCCAGCGCTACAGCATTGAAAAGGTCTGTCAGGCCAAATAGGTTCCAGGTCACGTACCCCGTCGTGAGGGCCTGCCCGCGGCGGCCTTGGCGCAGCCATATCGCCAGGGGAATGCTAAGAATGCCCGCAGTGATATCGCCAAGCCCAGCTTCCCAGCCCAATTTGGGTGCGAGTGTGTGATTGAGAGCGTCCACCACGAAGAAGATGCCGGTGGGGAAGAATCGAAAGCTGTGAAGTGCGGTCACTACCCAGAGCGGTACCGCGAGCAGTGACTCGCGGATCCGTCTACTGAGAGCGTAAGCCAACACGAAGCCGGTTATCGGCCCGGCGAAGAACAAACCGAGAAATATCGGCGGCGTGCCGCGCTGGTCGAACAGCCCGAGCGCGCTGACAACCAATACGCCCGCGAGCCAGAGCGCGATGACTCCCAGGATGCCCATCTGAGTGTGTCTGGTGCTTCTGCTGTTCATCTCTCTCCTCCTACTCCTGAAGACCCATGGGTCGCGACTTGCCGAGTCGAGGCTCACATGCGTTGCCTCCTTCCGAGGACGTCACCGACCGGATGTGCGAGACGTCGCGCGTGGGCCAGCACAGCCGGATCACGCGGCCCTCCTCCCTTGGGGGCAGCTCGCCACTTCCTCAGCGGGAGGGTTTGGACAGCCGTGGCCGTGGCCGAGGCGGAGCGGGCCTTGTCCGTCCGATTCCGCGCTCTCGCCTCGCGAGCCAGGCGCTCGCGCTGCGCTTGCTGTCGCAGCTCGTCCAAGTGCGCTTTGGCGCGCTGGAGAGTCGCGAAGCCGATCATGTTCGTCGCTCCTTTCTTGTCTTGGTCTAGGGACGACCCGCCGCGCAAAGCGACCCCCCGGTCAGCACGTCGATCACTGCGTCCGTCTCCGCTGTCCTTCGCGTTGACAACCGATGGGCGTTCAATGCCGGTGCACGGCCGTTCAGTCCCGGAGAAGATCGCAAGCTCCACGGTCGATCCTTCGGCGATCGCCTCTCAGGGCCCACGACAAGCTCCGCGGCGGCGGTGGCAGACTTCTCCTGAGCAATCCCTGGGGGCCAAGGAGGGAAGGACCGTTGCCGGGAGGCTTCATCGGCCGAGATCGGGAGCTGGCCGAGCTCTCCGTCGGGTTGCAGGGGGCGATCCAGGGTCGAGGCGGCGTCTTCCTGATCGCGGGTGAGCCCGGGATCGGCAAGACGGCGCTCGCCGATTGCCTGGCCAGCGATGCGATCGAGCGCAGCGCCTTGGTTCTATGGGGCCGGTCTTGGGAGGGCGCGGGTGCACCCCCGTACTTCCCCTGGTCTCAGGTCATCCGAGGGCTGGCCAGCGAGTACGACGATGAGACGTTGCGATCGTTCGCAGGTTCCGGCGCCGGCCAAATCGCCGTGTTGGCGCCCGACTTAGCGGCGCGATTGGGGAACCCCGTCGATCGCAGCAGCGCCGTCGACTCCGATGCCGGGCGTTTCTACGTGTTCGAGGCGGTCGAGCGATTCCTGAGGAACGCGTCGTCGGTCCGCCCTCTCGTGCTTGTCCTGGACGATCTGTTTGCCGCCGACTACCCGGCGCTGCTTCTGCTCCGATTCCTGGCGCGGGAAGTTCGCCTTTGGCGGATGCTCCTGGTTGTGACCACTCGCGATGTGGAACAGGCACGGTCTCCCGAAGCCAGTGATGTGCTCGTGGATGTCGTCCGCGAGGGTCAGATCCTTCGTCTACGGGGGCTGGACCGGAACGAGGTCGGGCGCCTCGTCGAACACGTCTCGGGAACTGCGCCCGTGGAGCACAAGGTGGTCGCGATCCACGAGGCGACGGAGGGCAACCCCCTATACGTGCGGGAGGTCACACGCCTGGTCGCCGCCGAAGATCCGCTGGACCGCCCAGGCCAACTGACCATATCCATTCCGTCGAGCGTCCGGGCGGTGATCCGTCGGCGGATAGCACCACTGGCTCCCGATACCGTCCGTGTGCTCTCGGCAGCCGCGGTCGTGGGTCGAGACTTCGATCTCAAGTTGGTGGGCCCGGCCAGTGACCTCCCAAACGATCGGGTCCTCGAATCACTCTCGGAGGCCGTGACCGCGGGGGTGGTGAGCGAGGAACCGGCCGCCGTCGGCGTCTACCGCTTCTCTCACCCTCTGATGCAAGAGGTGATCTACGACGATCTGCCCATCCCAGCGAGGATCCAGCTGCACAGACTTATAGGTGAGGCTATCGAGCGATTGCACGGCCAGGATCCGGGGCTCCATCTGGCGGAGCTCGCGTATCACTTCGCCAAGGCGGCGCCCGTGGGGGAAGGTGCAAGAGCGCGGGACTACGCTCGCATGGCCGGCGACCAGGCGATGGACGCCTGCGCGTATGAGGAGGCAGTCGCGGAGTATCGGCGGGCCCTGGACGCGCTCGAGTTCGCCGGTACGGACGAAGCCCTCCGCTGCCAATTGCTCCTGCGCCTGGGTGAAGCCCTGGCCCGGGCGGGCGACTACGAGGAAGCCAGAGCGAGCTACCTCTCAGCCGTCACCATAGCCAGGCAGCTAGGCGACGCGGACCAGCTCGCATTGGCGGCGTTGGGCTTCGGAGAGCCCCAGGTTGAGCCCGGCGTGGTCGACCGGCAGCTCCTCGTACTTCTGCAGGAAGCCCTCGACGCCCTGGGTGCAGGGGACGGCGCCCTGCAAGCGCGGATCCTTTCCCGCCTCTCCCTCGAACTCACATTCTCGGAGCAGACGGAGCGCCGGGAGAGCCTCAGCCGCCAGGCGGTGGAGATGGCCAGGCGCCTCGGTGAGATCGCTCCGCTGGCAGGTGCACTCCGGGCCCGGTGGTTGGCGGTGTGGGGTCCGGATGGACTCGAGGAACGATCCGCGATCGCGGAGGAGATTCTCGGGCTGGCCACGAAGACGGGTGATCGCGAGACGGAGCTGATCGGTCGAGCCAGACGAATCACCTCCTCGATGGAGGCCGGCAATATCCGTGCGGCCGAGGCCGACATGCGTCCCTATGACGAGCTGGCGAATGAGCTGCGGATGCCCCTTCACCAGTGGACCGCCGCCTCGATGCGGGCGATGCGGACGCTGCTGCAGGGTTCGCTCGAGGCGGCCGAGGAGCTGGCCGAACGGGCGTTCACACTGCTCCCCAACCGGCGAGAGGCCGCCTACGCCCGCCTCGGCCAGCTGACCATGATCCGCTGGGACCAGGGACGACTCGGGGAGCTCCAAGCGGCGTGGCAGGACATCGTCGATCAGTTGCCTCAGCCGGGCTTCTCACTGGGATGGCTCTGCCTCGCCGAATCAGAGCTTGGTGGGGCGGACAAGGCACAACGATGGCTTCGGTCCCTGGTCGAGGCGATCGAGCAGCTGCCACGAAACGGGCTCTGGACCCCCGCCCTAGCCCTTGCCTCTGTCGCCACCGCGCACCTGGAGGACGCCGATGCCGCTGCGAGCGTGCTTCCGCTCCTGCTTCCCTACGCGTCGCGGGCCATCGTCATGTCGGTCCCCCATCCGGTGGTGTGCTTCGGGTCCGCTTCCCTGTACGTCGCCCTGCTGGAAGCGACCATGACAAGGTGGGAAGAGGCCGGTGATCGCTTTGAATCGGCGATCCAGGCGAACACCCGGCTCGGCGCAGCATCGTTGCTCGCCCGTACGCAATACGAATACGCGCGCATGCTCAGCCGACGGGCGCAGGCCCAGGATCGGAGCCGGGCAAACGGCCTCCTCGAACGTGCGGCGGTCACCGCCACTGCTCTAGGGATGGACGCTCTCTCGCGAGGGATCGAACAACTCCGGGAGCTCGAGGCTGGAACAGCCATCGCCTCAGACGCGCGCGGGAGCGCGTTCCGCCGGGAGGGCGACTACTGGACCGTCGTCTACGAAGGGTCGCTCGTTCGACTCCGAGATTCCAAGGGCCTCCGCTACCTTTCGACGCTTCTCGCGAACCCGGGGCACGAGTTCCACGTTATCGATCTGGAGGCGCAGGAGCGTGGGGCGATACCGGCTCAATCGGGTCTTGGACGTCGGCCCGACTCCCGCGAGCTGGGGGCTCGGCCCGACCTCGGGGACGCCGGTGAGATGCTCGACGCGACGGCCAAGGCAGCCTACAGGGCCCGCCTGGAGGATCTCCAGGAAGAGATCGACGAGGCTGAGAGCTTCAATGACCCGGGCCGGGTGGCGAAGGCCAAGGAGGAGTTCGCGTTCATCGCGCGGGAGCTGGCCCGGGCGGTCGGGCTGGGAGGGCGGGATCGGCGGGCCGCCTCCCACGCCGAGCGCGCCAGGCTCAACGTGACCAGGGCTATTCGAGCAGCGATGGGGAAGCTCGGCCGGGCCAATCCCTCCCTCGGACGACACCTCTCATCAACGATCCGAACTGGTCAATACTGCTCTTACACCCCTGACCCGCGCGTCGAGGTCGTCTGGGAATCCTGATCCTGCCAATCGCGGCGCTGAACTGCAGTTCCCCCTGTTTGAACGCCCTCCCCATGTACGCATGCTGATCGACCAAAGGAGCGGCGATGCGGATCCCTGGAGGATCGACCGACATCGTGATCCGCATCCGGATCCAGCGGTTGGATCCGCTGACCGGAACCGCAGCAGCCGATGACGGAGCAGGCGTCAGTTTCGAAGGATGGATGGAGTTGATCGGGGCAGTTGCGGAGCTTCTCGGCTTTTCGGATCGCTCGTGGGATCGGGCACGCCAACGGCCCAGACGAGGTCCGCGAGGAGGGAGATAACTCTCATGAAGCGCCTCCGCATCGAGAAGAAGAAGAGCCGACACGAGCGTTCGTGGCTCAAGATCCTCTCGCTCGATCCTCGGGACCCCGACGTTGTTCGAGCCAAGAGCCTGGCTGTCTCCGGGACCATCAGTTCGAACAACGCCCATGTACGCGGAACGGGGCATCGCTGATGGTGAGCCTTGAGATGTCCGGGCGACGCCAGGCCGTTAGCGGGCGTGCCGCCGGCGCCGTCGTCGCGCAGCACGGCGAACGATCGATCCGCAACTTCCGCGTCGAGGATGGACACGAGGCGATGGAACGCTCGATCTACCTTGGCGCCCGCCGATCTTCCCGGAGGTGACGTGGGAACCCAAACCTGCTCTCCCGAGCTCCAGGCATGGAGCCGGCGACCCCGCCATCGTCTCGAAGGAGGAGTTCGAACGAGGCATCGAGCGCCAAGTCGCGAACCTCAAGGCCGAGGACACCACGCCGGCGCTCCGGCGGCGGATTGCCGATCGGATCACCGGGCTCGAGGAGGCCTTGGAAGAGCTTCGACAGCGGGCAACCGCTCTGGCCCGAGAGGCCGCGGACGCGCCGCCCACCCCAGCCGATCTCGCGACGGCTCTCGACCGCTTGACGCTTCTCAACGAAGAGCTGAGCGAGTTGCCGCAGCCGAACCTTCGGGTGGTCTTCGACAGCCTTCACCTTCAGCTCGCGTTCCAGCCTGCGGCCCAAGCGGTCGACGTGGAGTTGACTCTCATCGCCGACGAACCGCCAGACCGCAACGGGAAAATTGCGCAGGTCTGGTCCGTGCCCCCGGCAGGAATCGAACCTGCGACACCCGGTTTAGGAAACCGGTGCTCTATCCACTGAGCTACGAGGGCCGAGGGCCGAGGGCCGAGGGCCGAGGGCCTAGGGCGGGGCATGCACAAACGTGGCAGAAACTCACCTGACCTGCACGAACGGCCTGCAGGGACGAGTCTATCGAGCGCCGGCGGAGGTTCCCAAGTGCAACCGATGGGGCCCAAGGACCAGGAGGCGACGCGTGACTGAAATGACGGTCGGGGTACTTCACCCAGGTGAGATGGGCGCGGCGTTGGGGTCGGTGCTTCGGGAGGCCGGCAACGACGTACTGTGGGCGTCGTCCGGACGGAGCGCGACGACGGCCCGACGCGCCGTGACGGCTGACCTGCACGAGGTCGGGTCGGTGAACGACCTGTCGCGCGGGAGCGACATGATCGTCTCCGTATGTCCGCCGCACGCCGCCCTCGACGTGGCCCGATCAGTCGCGGGATTCCGGGGCACCTTCGTGGACGTCAACGCCGTCTCGCCCGCGACGGCCCGGGCGATCGCGGCCGCGGTCGAGGCGGGCGGCGGCCGGTACGTGGACGGCGGAATCGTCGGCCTGCCCCCGCGGTCGCGCGGGACCACTCGCCTGTACCTGTCGGGAGCGTGGGCGCAGGACGTGGCCGCCCTCTTCGCCGGCACCGTGGTGGATGTCAGGGTCGTCTCGGACCGGCTCGGAGCCGCCTCCGCCCTGAAGATGGCCAACGCCGCATGGACGAAAGGGACCGCTGCGCTGCTGCTCGCGATCCGCGCCCTCGCCCGGGCCGAGGACGTGGAGGCGGCCCTGCTGGAGGAGTGGAAGACCTCATTACCCGGCCTGCAGGAGCAGTCGCTTCGCGCTGCCCACTCCGCATGCGGCAAGGGCTGGCGGTGGGTCGGAGAGATGGACGAGATCGCCTCGACGTTCGGTTCGGTCGATCTGCCGGATGGCTTCCATCACGCGTCGGCAGAGATCTTCCGCAGAGCGCCGCGACTCGACGAGGCCCATGCGGACGACTCCACGATGGAGCGGGTCCTCGGTGCGCTGGCGGTGCGAGGACGATGAGCATTCGGCTGTCGACGAGGATCGTGATCCGTGCGGTCTCGAAACTGACCGGTGGCGTAGCCTCGAGGACCTAGGGAGCCGCCGCGCCCAAGCTCGCAGCGATCTCCTGGATGGCGGCGTGCTCGGCGGGACTGATGCTCTCCCCACCCTCCCGGTGAGCGGTCGCGACTTTGTCCGCGAGAGTGAGAACGAAACGCCGGTAATCCTCGAGCTCCTCGGGTGTCGCCTTGCGCTGCAGCAGCGCGACCGCATCGCGAAGATGCTTCAGGCCATTCTCCTCGAGCTCCTCGACAGAGCGATACCGCGTGTGGTCGATCTCGGGCTTCGCCGACACGATCTCGTCGAGGAGCTCGCTCTCCCCGTGCTGCTTGCGCGCCTCCACGTAGGCCTTCGCCATCGCGATCGTCTCCCGGAACGTTCCCCCGCGCTGTGCGGTGACGACGATCATGCCCGCGCTGGGCGGACCCTCAAGCACGACCTGCCACTCATCCGGAGTGAAATCGCCCCTTGCAGTCATTACCACCTCCTCGTGTTCGTACGAACGATTACCTCACGCAGGCAGTTGTGCGTCCATTGCGTGCCACCGCCCGTAGGGTGCATCTAGTCGGTTCACGCGGCGCAGGACACTCGTGCCAGGTGAACCCGGCGAGACCGAGCTCGATGAAGAGGAGAAAGGGTGCCCAGAACTCCGATTCGCCTGTACGGCGTCCGTGTAGCAACCCCGCCCCGTGGAGAACGAGGACCGAGGGCGTGAGGGCGGAGACGAGGGCTCTGCTGGAGATAGCGAAGCACGAGCTTGAGTGCGGCGTTCAAGTCTGAACTCGGTCCGGCCGACGGGTGATTGTCCGAAGCGGAAGACCCCTCTCGAGAACCAAGAAACCGATGTTGATCTCAATCGTGCACCGAAGCTCAGGAGCAACCGAGGAACCTGTGGAGGAGGCAGTTCGGCGAATGCGGCGCCACCCCTGGTCCATCATCGAGCGGGGCATTGTGCCCTGCCGCGCCGTGCCGCGGGGTTCACGCTGACGCACCTCGGGACCTGGAGCAGTTCCATGCGTGGTCTCTGGAGGCGGACGTTGGCGACGGCGGCCGTGGGCGTCCTCGTCGCTGTGATCGTTTCGCCAAGGACTGCCGCCGGGGCTTCCGGCAGGCCGTCGCCCTCGTCGTCCCGTCTCGGGGTGACACGACTGACCGACGTGCAGGCCTCGCCAGGACAGCTCGATACCTCCTTTTCGGGGGACGGCAAGGTGACCACCCAATTCTCCTCCGGGAGCGCGGACGAAGCCCTTGCCGTGGGCATCCAGTCGGATGGGAAGATCGTGGCCGCAGGAGAGTCCCTCGGCCATTTCGCCCTGGCCCGGTACAACACCGACGGGACGCTGGACACCACCTTCGGCAGCGACGGCAAGGTGACCACGCACTTCACCGCTCGAAGTGACGACGTCGCTTTCGCCACGGCCATCCAGGCCGACGGGAAGGTCGTGGCCGCGGGGCGGTGCGCTCTTTCGTTCTATTACTCGAAGTTCGCCCTGGCCAGTACCTGGCTGCTTGAGGAACTCAGATCGCGGGCAGATGCCGTCCTCGGTGCTCGAGTGACTTCCGACACGGAACACTAGGAACCGAGCTCGAGCGACGTGATCGTGCCCCGCCAGTAGGTGAACGGGCCGTCCGGAAGCTCCCACCGCACCTCGCCGCGGGTCGGGAGGCGGACCCCGCCCACGACCGCGGAGCGAGCGAACACGCCCGTCCATGGCCTCCGGACGATCCTGTTGCCCTCGATGCGAGGACGCCCCTCGGCGGACGCACCCATGATGTCGCCCACGGCGTCGAAGTGGAGCAGGCAGGCCACCCGTGCCGGTCCGGCCTGTGTGGAGACCTCCACGCTCCGTGGGTCCACCTCACGCCACTCGAGCCGGCGGTTCGCGAGCATCGCGTGGGGCACCCAGGGAAGCTCCGACAGGTACCGTATCGCCTCCCCCTCGGTCGTCTCGGGACCCGTCGAGCGCATGAACGGCACGCCGAGCAACCGCGCCTGGAGCTTCCCCTCGCCGGCCGCGTAGCCGTCGACGACACGGATCGAGATCAGCGGGAGGATCGGGAATCGCGCTCGCCAGGTGAAGGCGACCTCGTCGACGGCAAACTCCTCGACCGCGGTGAAGCGGAGGGGGCGGCCACCGGGCTTCTGCCTCATCTCGCCGGCCTGCGTGATCCGGACCCGACGCGGAACGCTTCCCCCGGACGGCACGACTCGCGAGAGGTAGGCGCGCACGAGGCCTGGCAACTCGCTGCGTGAATCGAGCTCCGACGCCACTCCGACAGTCTCGACGCCGGAGCTCCGCATGACACGTCCTGCTGCCGATTTCGAACGGACGCAAGCGTGCGCCGAGCGGGAGGCGATCGATCGCATGGAGGCCGCGGAAGAGCGATCGCGACTCTGGGGTTACGCTGCGGTCTCGAGTCCCGCAGACGGAGGTCGGAGATGGAGGTGCCGCTTTCCCCGCTCGAGTTCGCCCGGCGGACGCGACGGTTGTACCGGGACCGGGAGGCGGTGGTGGACGAGGACCTCCGCCTCACCTACGAGGGATTCTTCGACCGGTGCGACCGGTGGTCGACCGCCCTCGCCGGGCTCGGGGTCCGCCAGGGCGATCGGGTCGCCTACATCGCGCCCAACACGCATGCCCAACTCGAGTCGTTCTACGCGATTCCCCAGCTCGGCGCGGTGCTCGTCCCCATCAACTACCGCCTGACCGCCGGGGACTTCGCGTACATCATCGGCCACTCGGGCGCCACCGTTGTCTGCGTGGACGCCGACTATCTCGACGCCATCGACGGCATCCGCGGCGACATCACCGGCGTCCGGGACTTCGTCGCGCTGGAGGGCGGCCCGCGCGACGGCTGGCTCTCGTACGAGGACGCGATCTCGGGCTCCACGGCGTCCTTCGAACGGCCCCGGATCGAGGAGTCGGACCTCCTCACGATCAACTACACGAGCGGCACCACCGCCAAGCCGAAGGGCGTGAATGATCACCCACCGCAACGCGGCGCTGAACGTCGTCGGCACGCTGCTGCACCTGCCCATGGGGATGGACGACAGGTACCTGTGGACGCTCCCGATGTTCCACGCCAACGGCTGGACGTACACCTGGGTGGTGACCTCGGCCGGCGCCACCCACGTCTGCCTCCGGCAGGTCGAGCCGCCTCGCGTGTTCGAGCTGATCCGGCGGGAGCGCATCACGTGGATGTGCGCTGCGCCGACGGTGCTGATCTCGCTGGCGAACTCCCCCGCGGAGGAGCGCGGCGAGGTTCCGCCCGGCGTGCACGTCGCGACCGCCGGCGCGCCGCCCGCCGCGGCCACCATCGAGCGCCTGGAGGGCGACTTCGGGTGGGAGGTCACGCAGGTTTACGGGCTCACCGAGACCGCGCCGTTCATCACGATCTGCGAGGCCCGGCCCGAGCACCGCGAGATGGACCTCGCCGACCGCGCGGTGATCAAGGCCCGGCAGGGCGTCGAGCTGCTGACCTCTGGGGAGCTGACCGTGTTCGACTCCGACGGGAACGAGGTGCCGTGGGACGGCGAGACGATCGGCGAGATCGTCGTCCGGGGCAACGTCGTCATGGAGGGCTACTACAACGACCCGGAGGCGACCGACCGGGTGATGGGCGACGGGTGGTTCCACACCGGCGACGCCGCGGTGATCCACCCCGACGGGTACGTCGAGATCCGGGACCGGCTGAAGGACGTGATCATCAGCGGCGGGGAGAACATCTCCTCGGTCGAGGTCGAGGGGTGCCTGCTCCGCCACCCGGCGGTCCAGGAGGTCGCGGTGGTCGGGCTTCACCACGAGAAGTGGGGCGAGACGCCGCACGCCTACGTGGTCCTGAAGCAAGGCGCCGAGGCGTCCGAGGGGGAGCTGATCGGGTTCGCCCGGGACCGGCTGGCGCACTTCAAGGCGCCCCGCGCCGTCACGTTCGTGGGCGAGCTCCCGAAGACCGCGACCGGCAAGATCCAGAAGTTCGTGCTGCGGAAGGGTGCCCCGAACCTGGCCCGCCAGTGACGGACGGGCACCTCCTTGCCGCCCGTTCCTGACGGCTCGGGTACGGCCGGAGCAGGACCGGCGGCCGAGGGGCCTGGGTGAAGTCGAAGTCGGCGGCCAGGTCCCCGAGGACCGCCGCGTCCTCCCGGACGTCGGGGCGGGAGTCGGGACGCCCGTCGGTGCTCGGGTCGAGGCGCTGCCCTCCCAGGAAGTCGTCCTCGATGAACTTCAGATATGCGTCGTGCGAGAGGACCTGGTGGTCGACGTACCCCCGCCGGGCGTAGGGGCTGATGACGATGCCCGGGACGCGGAGCCCGTACCCGGCCCCGTCGACCACGGGCGGCCGCACGTGGTCGTAGAAGCCGCCCCAGTCGTCCCATGACAGGAAGATCGCGCTCGAGTCCCAGTCCGGCCCCCGCATCACGGCGTCGACGAGCCTGGTCACGTAGGCCTCTCCGGCACGGATGGAGGCCGGCGGGTGATCGCTGTGCCGCTGGTCCGGGACCACCCAGGAGACCTGGGGGAGCGTCCCGGTCCGGGCCTGCTCGAGGAACGAGCTCTCCGGCTGCACGTTGGCGAGCTGTCCGTCTGCCCGCACGTCGTCGAACTTCGGCAGGGGGTTCCAGATCCCGGGCGTCCCCGGGTCCTGCCGGCGGGGGAGGCAGAGCATGCCGTCGTCAGCGCAGTCGGGCTGGTCGCCCGCCTTCACGTAGTACCCCCAGCTCACCCCGTTCCGGTAGAGCAGCCAGGTCAGGTCGGTCCATGGGTACCTCGGCGCCTGCGTCGTGGTCCGGCCTCTCGGCGCGCGGATGGCCGAGTGGCACGCCATCGGGCTCGCGTTCTGGCAGGTCGCCGACCATCCGGAGACCATGTACAGGTGCGCGGGAAGGCTCCAGGACGCCACCGGCTCGAACATGCGGTCCTGCAGGACGAAGTCCCGGGCATACGTCCAGTAGTTGGGGATCTCCCGGGCCGTGTGGTAGGCCATCGCGTCCGGGATCCGCCGGAAACCGTCACCGAGCACCGTGCAATCCGGGTTGCTGACATGGTGCGAGCAGAACCCCTTCCGTCCGGCGAGGGCCCGCGCCACGAAGCCGTCCATCCGTCCTCCGTCGACGTCCAGCATGGCGTCTCGGGCGTTGTGCGGACCGCCCCCGTCGGTGAGGGTCCGGTCGTGATAAGGCCGGACGCAGTGGCCGAGGGCGGGGTCGGGAACGCACACCAGCGGGACCTTCAGGCTGTTCATCGGGATCCCGTCGGCCCGGGGGAACGTGCCGAAGAAATTGTCGAACGACCGGTTCTCCTGCATGATCACGATCACGTGGCGGATCCGGCCGATGCCCGCCGGGCTCGCGCCGTGGGCGATGGGGGCGCAGGCCGTGCCGAGTAGTGCGAGCGCGGCTCCCCACCGCCATCCGAACGCTCCGCGCCTCACACCAATGCTTCGCCTCCTGGGCTCGCGGGGTTCGGGAAACCCACGAGACGGTTCCCGGCCCGGGCCCGGAGTCCCCGGCCGGCCCCCCGGCGGACACCTCGCCTTGCGGTCGAGGCGGACCAGCGCGGTGTACAACATCCCCGGTGAGTGACGGCGGCGGGCTCCGGTGGATGACTCTCGCCCGGGAGGGCCGGGCGGCTCGGCTCCGGCTGCAGGGGCGGCTCGCCGGGCTGCTGTTCCTCGGTACCGGGGTGCTCGGCTCACTCTCCATCCCCCTTGCCCCCTCGGACGCGAACAAGCCGTTCCTGCTGGGCGAAGGCGTGGTGGCCATGGCCATCGGGGTGGGCGCGTGGTTCGCTCCCTGGGATCGGTGGCCGCGGTCGGCCACGCTGTGGCTGGTCCCCCCGGCGTTCGCGCTTATCGCGCTGGCCAACGTGTACGGGGGCTCCGACCCCTACTCGTTCGCCCAGTATTTCGTGGTCGTGTTCGTGTGGATCGGGCTGTGCCACCCTCGATGGACCTCGCTCGCGTTCGCCCCGCTGGCCGCGGCCGCCTATGTGGCGCCGCTGTTCTACCTCCCGGGGAACCGGGCGACCGGGCTGGGCTCGGCCGCCGTGGTGATCCCGGTCTGCGTCCTGGTGGGGGAGTCGCTGTCGTGGGTGCTCGGCCGGCTGGTCCACACCGAGCAGGCCCTGCAGCAGGAACGCGAGGTGGCGGCCCGCCTGCGCTCGCTCGACAACATGAAGAACCTGTTCCTCTCGTCCGCGTCGCACGAGCTCCGCACGCCGATCACCATCGTGCGCGGCCACCTGGAGGTGCTGGACGAGCGGCCGTCGGAGGCCGAGATGAAGGAGACCATGGAGCTCGTGGTCGACGAGCTCGACCGGATGGGCCGGCTCGTCGACGACATGACCGTGCTGGTCCGCGCCGAGGACCCCGAGTTCCTCCGGGCGGAGGAGGTGGACCTGCACGGCTTCGCCGCCGACGTCGCCGCAAAGGCCGAGCCGCTGCTCGGCCGGCGCCTCCGCGTGCGGCGGCCCCTGAGCGGCGCGCTCGTCAAGGCCGACCCCCAGCGCCTGACCCAGGCCGTGCTGAACCTGCTGAAGAACGCCGCCGACCACGCGCCCGGGGCCTCGCCCGTCGACCTGCGCATCGTGGAGGAGCCGGGCTGGTGGCGGATCGAGGTCGAGGATCGCGGCCCCGGCGTGACGATCGGGCACCCCGAGGACGTGTTCGAGCCGTTCCGGGCCGGGCCGGGATCGCGGGGGAGCGGCCTCGGGCTGGCCATCGTGCGGGGCATCGCCGAGGCCCACGGCGGGACGGCCGGCATGGTGAACCGGACGGGTGAGGGCGCGACGTTCTGGATCCGGTTGCCCCAGTGAGCGGCCCGCGGGAAACGGGATGAGACTGCTCCTGGTCGAAGACGAGGACCGCATCGCCTCCTTCGTCCAGAAGGGCCTGGCCGCGCACGGCTACACCATCGAGCGCGTGGCGACGGGGAGGGAAGGCATCTCGCGCGCGCTCTCGGTCGAGTTCGACCTCCTGGTCCTCGACCTCGGCCTGCCCGACATGGACGGCCACGACGTCCTGCGGACCTGGCGGGACCGGGGTGTCGGAGTGCCGGTGGTCATCCTCACCGCTCGGGGCGAGGTCCGCGACCGCGTGGAGGGTCTGGAGCTCGGCGCCGACGACTACCTGACCAAACCGTTCGCGTTCGACGAGCTGCTGGCCCGGGTCCGGGCCAGGCTCCGGCCCCAGCCAGACTCGGCCGCCACGGTCGTCAGGTTCCGTGACATCGAGATGGACCTGCGCACGCGGCGGGTCGCGGTGGGCGGCAGAGCCGTGGAGCTCGCGCCCCGCGAGTTCTCGCTGCTCGACACGTTCCTGCGGAACCCCGGCCAGGTGCTGTCCCGGGAGCAACTGCTCTCGCGCGTGTGGGGCTACAACTTCGACCCGCAATCGAACCTCGTCGACGTCTACGTGGGATACCTGCGAAAGAAGATCGGCGACGGATACATCGACACGGTCCGGGGGGCCGGATACCGGCTGGTTCCCGGTGCGTGAGCGTGGCTTCGGGCCCATGCCGACATGAGAGCTCTTTCATCCCCCTCCCATCGGCATCTCATGGGACGGGGGAATCCATCACCGTGACGGGGACGGCAGCCCGACCGCCCCCGGATTCGAAGAGGGGGGAGGGGGAAGGGCGGCCTCGCCTCGCGAGGCCGAGGCCGTGCCCGCGGCCCTTCCCCCTCGTTCTTTCGTTTCTGGAGCCATTCAGAACCTCCGCCGGAGCCACGCTCGCGCGCCTGCCGGCTCGAGTGGAAGCGGCCGGGGACGATCGCCCGGGCGGTCCGGTGCCCGCGGATGTAAGAAGATGCGGCGGTCCCGAGCCACGGAGCTGCGGTGGAGACCAGCGAACAGGGCCCCGCCGGCGATTCGACGCCGATCCTGCGCAAGCGCGCAGCGACCGTCGGTGCGCTGCGGGAGAGCCATCCGGGGGAGCGCCGCGTCGCGATCTCGCCGACCTCGGCGGGTCTGCTTACCAAGGCGGGGTTCGAGGTCAGGGTCGAGGCGGGCGCCGGCGAGCCGGCGGGGTTCATCGACGCCGCGTACGAGGAGGCGGGTGCCCGGGTGGTCGAGGCTCGCGAGGCCCTGGAGTCCGACGTGCTTGTGCGGGTCCGCGCCACGTACTGGCCGGCCGATGGCAGTGCTCCGGGTGAGGGAAGCGTGGTGGTGGGGCTCGCCGACCCTCTCGTGGACCCGGAAGCTGCCGCCAGGTTGGGCGAGGCCGGCGTCACCGTGTTCGCCTTGGAGCTGCTGCCCCGGATCACTCGAGCCCAACCCATGGACGCGTTGTCCTCGCAGGCCACGATCGCCGGGTACAAGGCAGCGCTGCTCGCGGCGGAGGCCCTGCCCAAGATGTTCCCCCTGCTCACGACCGCCGCCGGGACCATCACGCCGGCGCGGGTGTTCGTGGTGGGCGCGGGCGTGGCGGGGTTGCAGGCCATCGCCACCGCCCGCCGGCTGGGGGCGGTGGTCGACGCGTACGACGTCCGCCCCGCCGTCCGAGAGGAGGTGCAGAGCCTCGGGGCGAAGTTCCTCGAGATCGACCTCGAGACTGGGCAGGGGGAGGGCTCCGGGTCGGGGGCCTACGCGAAGGAGCTGCAGGAGGAGACGCTGCGCAAGCAGCGTGAGCTGATGGCCCGCACGGTCGCCGGGTCGGACGTGGTGATCACCACCGCCCTCGTGCAGGGGCGCAGAGCGCCGGTCCTCGTCACCGCGGAGATGGTCGACGGCATGGCCGGAGGGTCGGTGGTGGTCGACCTGGCTGCGGAGCAGGGCGGCAACTGCGAGGTGACGAGGGCCGGGGAACGGGTGGTGACTGAAGGCGGTGTGCGGGTCATCGGGCCGGTGAACATCGCCTCGACCGTGGCGTTCCATGCCAGCCAGATGTACGCGCGGAACGTCGCCGCCTTCCTCCAGCACGTGGTCCAGGACGGGGAGTTGCGGGTCGCCGGCGACGACGAGATCGCCACCGGGACGCTCGTCAGCCACGGTGGAAAGGTCGTGTGCACGAGGGTCATCGAGGCGCTCGAGGCGCTCGAGGCCGAGGGGAAGGCGCCCGCGTGAACGACGCCCTCACCACCTCGCTGTTCATCTTCGTGCTGGCCGGGTTCCTGGGGTTCGAGGTGATCCGTCGCGTCCCGAAGCTGCTGCACACGCCGCTGATGTCGCTGACGAACGCGCTGTCGGCGATCGCGCTGGTCGGCTCGCTGGTGCTGGCCGGCTCGGACCGCGGGACGCTGGCCACGGCCCTCGGCGTTACCGCGGTGACGGCCTCCACGATCAACGCGGTCGGCGGCTTCCTGATCACCGACCGGATGCTGCGGATGTTCCGCCGCCGAGACGACCGGCGCGACGACCGCAATCCCGGCGAGCGGAGGGACGCGAGCGCGGGAGCCGGCCGGTGAGCGAACAGTGGCTGCAGCTCGCGTACCTCGTGGCCGGGGTGCTCTTCGTCCTGGCGCTGCGGTGGCTATCGTCGCCGCCGACCGCGCGACGCGGCGTGCTGGCCGGGGAGGTCGGGTTCGTCGTCGCGATCGTGGCCACGCTGCTGCGCTCGGACGTCGTGAGCTACCAGTGGATCCTGATCGGCCTGTTCGCCGGCACGGCGATCGGGGTCCCCCTCGGGCTCCTGGTCCCGATGACCGCGATGCCCCAGCGGATCGCGCTGTCCCACGCCTTCGGCGCGCTGGCCGCCGCGCTGGTGGGGACCGCGGAGTACTACCTGCGCGAGCCGCACCTGTCCACGACGAAGATGACCGCAATCGGGATCGAGGTCGTGCTGGGGTGCCTGACGTTCACGGGAAGCCTCATGGCGGCGGGGAAGCTGCAGGAGGTCCTGCCCCAGCGGCCGATCACGTGGCGCGGCCAGAACGTCATGAACCTCTCGCTGCTCGCCGCGGCGCTGATCCTGGTCGGGGTGCTGGTGGGGGACCCGTCGCTCAAGGCCCTGTTCGCGGTGGTGATGGCGCTGTCCCTCGTGTTCGGCGTCCTGCTGATCGTCCCGATCGGCGGCGCCGACATGCCGACCGTCATCTCCCTGCTGAACTCTTACGCCGGGCTCTCCGGCGCCGCCATGGGGTTCGCCCTGGACAACAAGATCCTGATCGTGGCCGGGGCGCTCGACGGGACGTCGGGGTTCCTCCTGTCGATCATCATGAGCCGGGCCATGAACCGGTCGTTCCGCAACGTGCTGTTCGGGGCGTTCGGCAAGGTCCAGGCCGCGGGAGGCGCCGCCGTGGAGGGGAACGTGCAGACGGCCCTCCCCGACGAGGCCGCCGAGATCCTCAAGGTCGCTCGGCTGGTGATCATCGTCCCGGGGTACGGCATGGCGGTGGCCCAGGCGCAGTACATGGTCCGCCAGCTCTCCGACGCCCTCGGGGAGATGGGGGTCGAGGTGAAGTTCGCCATCCATCCGGTTGCGGGCCGCATGCCCGGGCACATGAACGTGCTGCTGGCCGAGGCGAACGTCCCCTACGACCAGCTGTTCGACATGGACCAGGTCAACCCGGAGTTCCCGCGGGCCGACGTGGCCATCGTGGTCGGCGCGAACGACGTCGTGAACCCGGCGGCCAAGAACACGCCCGGCAGCCCGATCTACGGCATGCCGGTGCTCAACGTCGACCAGGCCCAGACCGTGATGGTGATCAAGCGGAGCATGGCGCCGGGATTCGCCGGGATCGACAACGAGCTGTTCGTCAACCCCAAGACCATGATGATCTTCGGCGACGCCAAGGCGGTCGCGGGCCAGCTCGTGGAGGAGCTGACGAGGTCCTCGGCCAGCCTGTAGCGCCGGCACCGCGGTCGGACGCCAACCACCACGGGGGCCTCAGGCGATGGGGGAGAGGGGCTCCTCGGCGACCGGCCCGCCCTCGGGCTCGGCGCGGATACCGGCCATCATCAGGCCGACGGTCTCGCGGCTGGTGGCCCGGGGGTCGACCTCGCCGATGATCTCGCCCTCGTACATCACGAGGATGCGGTCGGACAGCGACATGACCTCGTCGAGGTCCTCGGACACGATGAGGATGGCCGTCCCGGCCCGACGCTGGTCCATGAGCCGCTGGTGGATGTACTCGGCCGCCCCAACGTCGACGCCGCGGGTCGGCTGCGACACGAGCATGACGCGCGGGTGACCGGAGAGCTCCCTGGCCAGGATGAGCTTCTGGATGTTGCCGCCGGACAGGTTCCGGGTGGGGGTCTCCAGGTCCGGCGTCTTCACTCCGAACGCGTCCACGAGCTCCGCACACCGGCGTTTGATGTCCCGGCTCCGCAGGAACCCCCACCGCCGGTACTCCGGGTTCCGGCTGTCCACCAGCATGAGGTTGTCCGCCACGGTGAAGTCGCCGATGACCCCGTCACGCATCCGTTCCTCCGGGACGTAGCCGAGGCCGGCCTTGCGGACGTCCGCGGGCCCTCGTCCCGTGACGTCCGTGCCATCCAGCCGGACCGATCCGGCCGCCGGCCGGCGCAGGCCCGCGATGGCCTCGGCCAGCTCGCGCTGGCCGTTTCCGGACACCCCCGCGATCCCGACGATCTCGCCGGACCGCACCTCGAGCCCGACGCCCCGGACCGCCTCCGTCCCCCGGTCTCCGCGGACGGACACGCCGCCGGCCGACAGCCTGACCTCCCCCTCGGTCGCGCCCGTCGGGGCGTGGACGGTCTCCACCGCTCGGCCCACCATCATGTGCGCCAGGTCCCGCCGTGTGACCTCGCGGGGGATCGCCGTCCCCACGACCCGCCCGTTCCGGAGCACGGTGATCCGGTCCGACAGCGCCAGGACCTCGCGGATCTTGTGGGAGATGAACACCAGCCCCCGGCCGTCGGCGACCATCTGGCGGAGGATCGCGAAGAAGTCGTCGACCTCGTGGGGGGTGAGCACCGCCGTCGGCTCGTCCAGCACGAGCAGCTTGGCGTTGCGGTACAGGGCCTTCATGATCTCCACGCGCTGGCGCTCGCCGACCGACAGTTGCCACACGTAGGCCTCGGGGTCGACCTTGAGGCCGTACCCGCTCGACAGCCCCCGGATCCGGGCGGACACGCGGTCGAGGTCAGTCAGCGGACCACGGGAGGACTTCAGGCCGAGCGCCACGTTCTGCGCCACCGTGAGCGTCGGGACCAGCATGAAGTGCTGGTGGATCATGCCGATCCCGAGCGCGATGGCAGACGCGGGCGAGGTGATCGCCACCGGCTCGCCGGCGATCCTGATCTCGCCCTGGTCTGCCTGGTACAGGCCGTACAACACGCGCATCAGCGTGCTCTTGCCCGCGCCGTTCTCGCCGAGCAGGGCGTGCACCTCCCCCGCCCGGACCTCGAAGTCGACGCGGTCGTTGGCGAGCACCCCGGGAAAGCGCTTCGTGATGCCCCGCATCTGAAGCATCGGCGGCCCGTCTTGGGTCGCCGCGCCTCCCGGGGTGGTCGCGTCCATCGGTGTTCCTCCTCCTCCCGGCTAGCCCGCGGTAACCCCGGTGCTGATCGAGCCATCAATGATGCCCGCGATGGCGGCGTCGCCCTTCGCCTTGACGTCGGACGGAAGGCTGAAGCCGTCGTTGTACTCGATGACCTCGCCCTCGTTCTTCAGGTTGATGTCGAACGCCTGGCCGCCGAGCTTGCCCGCCCGGATGTCGTCGATCATCTGCTTCAGGGCCACCTCCCAGTGGTACACCTGCGAGGCCACCACCACGTCGGGCGCGAGCGATGTCTGGTTCGACTGCGTCCCGAACCACGGGATGTCGTTGCCCTTGCAGACACCGATCGCCCCGACGACCATCTGGGCGGTGCCGGTCATCACGTCGGCGTCGGCGGCGAGGAAGCTCCGCGCGGCCTCGGCCGCCAGGCCGACGTCGCTGAACGACCCCGTGTAGTTCACCTTGGTCTTCACGGACGAGTCGGCGGCGGCCGCGCCTGCCTTGAAGCCGTCGACGTACAGCTGGGCGTCCCCGACCTCGATGGGACCGATGACGCCGAGCACCTTGCTCTGGCTCATGGCGGCGGCCATCGTCCCCATGACGTAGCCGCCCTCGTCCGAAGAGGCGGAGTACGCGTACACGTTGTCGAGCCCGAACGTGGTGCCCGCAGTACCCCAGGCGAAGCTCACGTCCGGGAACTCCGGCGCGATCTGCTGGACCGACCCGCCGTACTGCGACCCGTGGGCGATGACCAGGTCATAGCCCTGTGAGGCGTAGGTCCGGATCGCGTTCGCCGCGTCGTCGACCACGAATTGGTTGTCGGAGACGGCGACATCCAGGTTCTCCGAGTCCTTCAGGCCGTTCACGGCGTCGACCATCGACTGCGTGAACGCCAGGTCGTTCGTCGCGGACGGCGCCACGATGGCCACCTTCAGTGGTCCTGCGGCGGTCGGGGACGCGTTCGTCCCGCCTCCGCTCTTGCTGCACGCCGCCGCCACGACCGCGACGACCGCGATCACGGCCAGGAGCCGCAGCCACCCAAATCTCCCTCTCATCTCGACCTCCCCCTTTCGGGTTCTCGCCTGCCCGGAATTTCCGCTCTGCATCCCGGCGCTCACCCCCCCCGCTCGTACGGTTTCGCCAGGGCGGCGGGCTGCCGGAACCTCCGGGCCACCACTACCAGGGCGATCACCGTGATCACGGCGGGCGCCATCGCCGCCAGGTTCGACGCGCTCTGCGGGATGATTCCCAGGGTGTTCCACGTCAGCACGATGGCGGCCACCATCCCGTAGAGCAGCGAGCCGGCCATCACGCCGAGCGGCCGCCACGCGCCGAAGTACACGAGCGCGACGGCGATGAATCCCTGTCCCTGGGTCAGGTTCTGCTGGAAGATGCCCAGCTCGAGGGCCAGGGCCGCGCCGGCCACCCCGGCCAGCGTGCAGCCCAGGATGACCGTGGAATACCGGATCCTCGCGACACGCACCCCGAGGCTGTCGGCGGCTGCCGGGTTCTCGCCGACGGCCTTGATCTTCATCCCGTACGTCGTGCGGTTGAGGACGAACGTCATGATCGGGACCAGCAAGAACGCCAGGTACACCAGCAGGTTCGCATGGAAGAACATCTTTCCGACCGTCGGGATGCTCCCGAGGAGCGGGATCTTGACGGTCGGGAGCGTGGCCACCGGAACCGGTGTGCCCACGAGCTTCTGGAAGAGCAGGTCGCTCATCCCCAGGCCGAAGAGGAACACGCCGATCCCGCTGATCCCCTGCTCGGCTTTCAGCGTCACGCTGACCACGGCGGTGACGAGGCCCATGACCGCGCCCACCCCCGCCCCGACCAGGACGGCCAGCCACAGGTCATGCGTCTGCAGCGCCGTGTAGTAGGCGCCGAAGGCGCCCAGCAGCATGATCCCGTCCACCCCAAGGTTCAGGACCCCGCTCCGCTGGCCCACGGCCTCGCCCAGGCTGGCCAGGAGAAACGGCGTCGAGAGCCGGATGCCGGAGGCGACGGTGGATGTGAGCACGGTGAGCGTGAAGAACTGCTTCATTCGTCCGCCCCTTCCGGTGCTGCGATGGGCTCGCCCTTCGCGATCGCCTCCGGTCCGTCCGGTGCGGTCGGCGGGGTGGGGCCGACCCGCGCGGGCGTCGTCCCGACCGTGGTGTCAGACCGGGTGGAGGCTCGGGGTCCCGCTGCGGCATCCATTCGCTCGCGCGCGCGGCGCCTGGCGTGCTCGATGGAGACCACGAACACGACCACCAGGCCGTTCAGCGCCACGATCAGCGCAGAGGGGACCTGGACGGCGATCTGCAGGGCGTTCCCGCCCACCAGCAGGCCACCGAAGATGAAGGCCGACGCGATGGTCCACAGGGGGTGGAGGCCGCCGAACAACGCGGCGACGATCCCGTTGAAGCCGGCGGAGCCGGTGAACCCCGTCGCGCTTCCGTCCGTGACCATCCGGTGGGAGGCGCTCCCGAACACGAGGATCGCCCCGGCCAGCCCGCACATCGCCCCGGAGAGCGTCATGGCCAGCGTCATCGTGCGCCGCACCGGCATCCCGGCGTAGGCCGCTGCCTCCCGCGACAGGCCCACGGCCCGGAGCCGGAACCCCAACCCGGTGCGCCACAGCAGCAGGTACGCGGCGACCGCGACCAGCACGGCCACCACCACCCCGGCGTGGAGTTGCGTGCCGTGGATCAGGATCGGCAGGTCCGCGTTCGGCGACAGCCGGCGGGTCTGGGGGATGCGCGCGAAGACCGTCGACTGGGTCGTGTCGATCAGGGGGTGGGCCAGCAGGTAGTTCATGAGCTGGACCGCGACGATGTTCAGCATGATCGTGCTGAGGATCTCGTTGACGCTCAGGTAGGCCTTCAGCGCTCCGGGGATCGCCCCCCACAGGCCTCCGCCCACCGCGCCGGCGAGGAGCACGAGCGGGATGAGCACCGGAGGCGGGAGGCCCGGGAGGGCCAGCGCGGTCACCGTGGAGGCCAGGCCTCCCATCACCAGCTGGCCCTCGCCGCCGATGTTGAGGACGTTGGCGCGGAACGCGATGCAGATCCCGGCGCCGACCAGCAGGAGCGGAACCGCCTTGATCGCGGTGTTCACGAGGCCGTCGGCGCTCCCGAAGGCTCCCTTCACGAGCGCCCGGTAGGCGGTGAAGGGATTGGCGCCGAGGGCCCACAGCATGAACGCGCCCACCACGAGCGCACCGAGGGCCGCAAGGGGGAGCGCAAACCAGCCGAACAGCGCTCCGCTCCACCCGACGGCATGCGTGGCCGCGCGCGACCCGGGGGGACGGCGTCCGTCCTCCGGGCGCGTCTCCTCAACTGTGGCGGCGTCGGTCCGAACCGACCGAGGCCCGCCGTCGGGCTCCACCTCGTGTCCGCCCATGATCCGAGTCTGCATCGTCCCGAGCGAGCATGGCCTGGTCAAGTCCGCCGGCGGCGGGGCAAAGGTCCCCTCCGGGACGGGTCGGAGGTCCCTCCGCCACGTGACGTCCTCTGATGCCGCTCACACGGCGTTCCCAGGGTCGGTGGCTCAACTGGAGGGATCAACGGCCTTCGAGAGGATGTGAATGCCCAATGCGGCATCGGCTCGGCGGGGCTGTGCTGGCGATGACGTTGTCGGGGGCACTGCTCGGCGGGAGCGCCGCGCTGGCCCACGCGGCCACCACGCACGCGTCGAAGACGCCGTCCAGCTCGCCCTCGAGCTCGTCGTCCGGCTCCTCGAACGGATCGCGCTCGTCCTCGAACGGATCGCGCTCGTCCCGGACGCACCACTGCCCGCACATGTGACGAAACGGCGCGGCGCGGCCTTCCGGGAACGTCGGAGGCCGCGCCGCGTTGCGTCCGGGGCCGGCGCGCCGGCCGGCGAGGACCGGGTCGAGACGCCGCTGCACGCGGAAGTAGGATTCCGCCATGGCGAGGCGGCGGCGGGCCGAGCGCGACGTGTCCGGCGTGCTCGCGGCTCTGGCCCGTGGCGCGCTGAGCGAGGGCTACGTCGACGAGGTGCCGGCGCGGATGCTGGCCAAGCTGGCCGACTTCCGGCCGCCCGACCGCAAGCGGCTGCTCGGCGTGCTCCGCCAGCTGGACACCCCGCGCGGCGCGCTGGCCCTGACCGGGAAGCGGACCCTGGTGTCCGCCCTGTCGGCCCAGCAGGCCGAGCGGCTGCTGCAGACGTGGCTGCGCAGCCGGGTGCCGGCCAAGCGCCAGCTGGCCAAGGCGCTCATCGCGCTGGCCACCGCCTCCGTGTACGGCTTCCCCGGACGGGAGTGGGAGAGGATCGGCTACCCGGGCCCGCTGGGGACCGCTCCGCCGGCCGACCCTCCCACGCTGAACCTCGTCGAGATCTCGGAACCGGAACAGCTGCACTGCGACGTCGTCGTGGTGGGGTCCGGGGCCGGCGGGGGCTGCGTCGCGGCGGGGCTGGCGAAGGCCGGGCTCGACGTGGTGGTGCTGGAGAAGGGGAGGTTCCGCCCCGAGGCCAGCTTCGACCACCTCGAGTCCGAGGCGGTGTCGGACATGTACCTGTACGGCGCGACGCTCGCGACGGCCGACCTCGGGGTGCTGATCGTCGCAGGCTCGACGCTGGGCGGCGGCACCGTGGTGAACTACACGACCTCGTTCCACACGCCGGACTTCGTGCTGCGGGAGTGGGCCCGCCGGACGGGCATCCAGGCGTTCGTGGACGGCGAGTTCGCGTCGTCGCTCGACGAGGTCGCGGCGCGCGTGAACGTGAACACGGACTCGGCCACGCCGGGCCGCCGGGACGAGCTCATGGAAGAGGGGCTGCAGAAGCTCGGGTGGGACGTCGACGTGCTGCCCCGCGCAGTTCGGGGGTGCAAGCAGGACGAGCAGTGCGGGTACTGCGGGTTCGGGTGCCGTGCCGGGGCGAAGCAGTCCACCGCCAGGACGTTCCTCCAGGACGCCTCGGCGGCCGGCACGCGGATCCTGGTCGACGCGGACGTCCGCCGGGTGTTCGTCCGGGACGGGAAGGCCCACGGCGTCGGCGCCTACGTCGGCGGCCACCAGGTCCACGTCCGGGCCAGGGCGGTCGTCGTCGCTGCGGGGTCGATCGAGACGCCCGCGCTGTTGCTGCGGTCGAAGCTGGGCGGCCAGGTCGGGCGGTCGCTCCACCTGCACCCGGGGTTCGCCACCTTCGGCGTGTTCGACGAGGATGTGCGGATGTGGACCGGCACGCTGCAGTCGCGGTACTCGCGGCAACTGCGCAATCAGGACGGCGGCTACGGCCCGATCTTCGAGACGGTGCCGGTGCACCCCGGCCTGGGGTCCGGCGCCATGCCCTGGGTCTCGGCCGCGCAGCACCGCGAGCTGATGGGGAAGTGCGCACGCATGGGGTTCTGCGCGGTGCTTCCCCGCGATCACAGCGCCGGGCGGGTCACGATCAACCGGGACGGCTCGCCGCGGGTCCGGTACCGCCTGTCGAAGGACGACGAGCGGCGGATCGTCGAAGGGCTGATCGCCGCCGGGAAGGTCGTGGAGGCGGCGGGGGCGAAGGAGCTGTTCACGCTGCACGCCCCGCCGCTCTCGTACCGTCCCGGTCCGGGCGCCCACGAGCGGTGGGCCGACGAGCTCCGCTCGAACGGCCTCCGGGGCCGGGTCACCGGGGTCTCGTTCCACCAGATGGGCTCGTGTCGCATGGGCACCAACCCGGCCACCTCGGCCATCGGGCCCGAGAACGAGACCCACGAGGTGCGGAACCTGTTCGTGGCCGACGCGTCGGCGTTCCCCACCGCCTCCGGCGTGAACCCGATGCTGACGATCTACGGCATCGCCAACCGGGCCGCCAAGAAGATCGCCGCCCGCCTGACCTGACGACGCGCCGCCCGCGCCGGCGCGTCGGTCCGAGCCGGAAGGAGCCGAGCGACATGTCCGACCACGCGACGCAGTACTCGATCCACGAGGAGCCCATGTTCGGAACGCTCGAGGTGATGGACGTCCAGCGGGTCATCGACGAGACCGAGGAGCCCTGGGTGAACTGGACGCTGTGCCGGGTGAACGACAGCCTCATCCGGCTCGGCGTCCTGCACGGCGAGTTCCACTGGCATAAGCACGACGACGAGGACGAGTTCTTCCTGCTGCTCGACGGGGACTTCCGCATCGAGCTCGAGGACCGGACCGTCGAGCTGATGCCCCGCCAGGCGTTCACCGTGCCGAAGGGCGTGCTGCACCGGCCGGTGGTCCCCCAGCGCAGCGCGGTGCTGATGATCGAGACCGCGGGCGTGGTCCCAACCGGCGACTAGTGTCGCGAGTCAGGAGTCCCTTGGCATTCGGACGGCCCTGCATCCCCGCTGGCTGCGTTGCTCCTCTCTTGCGTACCAACAGGTACCCGGCGCTCGTCGCGCCTTGCCATCGGGGCGCAGATGCCGTCCTCTGTGCTCAAGGGACTCCTGACGCACGACACTAGGTTGTTCGGCGTCAGCCGGGAGGGTCGGGGGTGGTCTGGTCGAGGGATTCGACGAGGCCGGAGTCGAATACACGGTCCAGCTTCCCGGAGGGGCCTCGTCCGATGGGCTGATCGTCGAGGGCGATCCGCCGTCGACACTGACGGTCTGTTCGCCCAGAACGAGGGCCGTGTCACGATCGAAGACGATCTGGTGCTGGACGCCGTCGGACGTGTAGCCGATCCCGATGCCCTCCCGCCCCGAGTGGTCCGGCGTCGCCCCGAGATCCTGCGTGTCCGGAAGCTTGGCGGCCAGCTGGAACAGGGAGATCCGGGCCTCCGGAAGCGCCTCCGTCTCTCCCAGCAGACGGCCGATCTCGACGAACAACTCGAAGTCCTCCGACCCGGTCTGCGTGTCGATCCGCTGCAGGAGGAACGCGCGGATCTCGGCCTGGCCCAGGCCGAGCAGCTCGTGGAGGTCGTCGAACGTCAGGCCGCCTGGTCCGAAGGTGCGATCCGTGCGCTCGCCGTCCCGGGTCTCCACCACGCGTCCCGAACCGTCCCGGGTGATCCAGCGCTCCCGACGCACGTCCTCCAGCCGGCAGCCACTGGCGTCGCACGAGGGGGACCGGGCGCTCATTCGCGTGTAGATGTACTGCCCGGCGGTCGGGCTCTCCCACCCCGGTCCTCGGCCGGCGACCTTCGCGAGACCGAGGAGGGTGGCCGAGGCATTGGGGGCCCCGCCCGGAAGGAACAGCGGAACGATCAGAGCCAGGGCCACCGCGGCGGCGACCGCGACGGCCGCCCGGCGACGGCCTCCCCGGCGAGCCGATCTCCGTTCGACGCCGAGCCGGGGGTCGCCCGGTGGCATCGAACGGGTCGCCCCATCCAGCTGGGCGGTCGATGCGGCGATCGCTGTCACGAGGCGGGCGCGCGAACGCTCGCGCGCGGCCGCATCGGGCCGAGCCTCGCTCTCCCGGAAACGTGAGATCAGGTCGAGCTCGTTCATGGATCCCTCCTCCTCGTCCTCTCGTTGTCGTCCGCCTCGTATTGCCCGGTGGGGCCGAGGAGTTCACGGACGCGGACCCTGGCCCGATGCAGGCGGGAGCGAACCGTGCCCACGGGGAGACCCAGCGCTTCGCCGATCTCGGCGTACGAGAGCTCTCCCCACGTGAACAGCAGCAGGACTTCACGGTCCCGCGCCTGGAGTGCCGCCAGCGCAATGGCGACCCTGGGGGCGAGCGCCTCGGCGTCGACGCGCGAATCGGTCGTGTCGGTGTCGTCCCCGACGACCGCATCGGACGCGGACCGTGCGTATGCCCTCAGTCGCCGGCGTTCCTGACGGTGATGGTGGCGCATCAGGTTGGCGCCGATCCCGTAGAGCCACGGCCTGGCACTCGCCGAGGCGATGTCGAATCGAGCTCTCGAACGGAACGCCTGCTCGAAGACATCCGCGGCGACGTCCTCGGCGAGCTGACTGCCGAGGCGCCGCCGCAGATAGGCGTAGATCGCGTCGAAGTGCCGGTCGAAGATCTCAGCGAAGCGGGGGGGCTCCACGAACGAAGCCCGGACGATTGCCGCATCCGTTTCGGGTTCCATCATCACTGGCTCTTGACCGAAGGCGTGGCTCGGGTTCACGGGACCCCGCTTCCCTGGCGCAGTCTCGCGCCCGACGAACAGCCATGGCGACGACGCGAGGAGGTACCACACGGCGGAAGCCGGCGCGCCAGGCGATCCGGGCGCCGGCTCCGCGGTGCTGTGAGCCCTCGGCGCTACCGGCGGGCGCGCTGGCGGCGGAGGTTCGAGTGGCGCCCGCGGTGGCCGCTGAACACGATCCGGGGCGGGGCGACCTTCATGCCGTCCGCCTCGAAGTCCTCGCCCAGCTGCAGCCGCGCGGCCATGCGGCCGATGTCGCCCTGCTGCTCGGGGGTGACGAACGTGACGCCGGTGCCGGTGCGCCCGGCCCGGGCGGTGCGCCCCACGCGGTGCACGTAGGACTTGTCGTCCTCCGGCGGGTCGTAGTTCACGACGTGCGTGATCTTCTCGAGGTCGAGCCCCCGCGCGGCGATGTCGGTGGCAACCAGCACGTCGATCTTCCCCGACTCGAACTGGCCGAGCGCCCGCTCGCGGATCGGCTGGGACAGGTCGCCGTGCATGGCGACGGCACGCATGCTGTGGCCCTTGAGCTTCCAGGCCAGGCGGTCGGCACCGCGCTTCGTGCGGACGAACACCAGGGTCTTGCCCCGCTCGCGCTCGACGAGCTCGATCAGGGCCTCGACCTTCCGCTCGGCGGTGACGGCGACGAAGCGATGGTCCGCCTCGTCCACGGTCTCGCGCGGCGACTCGACCTCGTGCAGGCGGGCGTCGTGCGTGTAGGCGCGGGCGAGCCGGCCGACCTGTCCGTCGAGGGTGGCCGAGAAGAACATGGTCTGGCGCTCGGAGGGCATCCGGCGGACCAGGCGGTCGACCTGGGGCTGGAAGCCCATGTCGAGCATGCGGTCGGCCTCGTCGAGAATGAGGATCGCGATGCCTTCGAGGTCGACCATGCGGCGCTGCGCCAGGTCCTCGAGGCGGCCGGGCGTGGCGATCACGATGTCGGCTCGCGCGGCGCGCTTCCCCTGCTCGACGACGCGGGTGCCGCCGTAGGCGAGCGCCACCTTCAGGCCCTTCGCGGCGGCCACGTCCCGGAACTCCTCGGCGACCTGCACCGCCAGCTCGCGCGTCGGAACGAGCACGAGCGCGGTCGGCCTCCGGTCGTTCGGGCGGACCCGCTCGACGATGGGGAGCGCGAACGCGAGCGTCTTGCCGGAGCCCGTACGGGACTTCGCCAGGACGTCGCGTCCGGCGATGGCGTCGGCCATGACCAGGGCCTGGATCGGGAACGGTCGCTCGATGCCGCGGGCCTCGAGTTTGCGCACGACGTCGGCGGACACGCCGAGGTCGGCAAAGGTGGATTGGGACACGGTTGGTTCAGCTCCTTCTGCTTGCCGCGGGCAGAGCCACGGCTTTCTCGGGGGAAGTTCGACTCGCCGAGATCGCCGATGAAGGGGAACCGGAACCGCGAACCTCACGGGGTGGCCTCGCCACCCGTGTATGAAGAGTACCACCTCCCGAAGGCATTGCCGCGCAACGGATTTCCGTTTCCATGCCATCGCGGCCGTGATCGGTCCGGGGCGCCCGCTCGGTACGCTGCCTGCAGAGGCCGGTCTCGAGGCGAGGAGGTGGACGCGTGAGTCCCTCGAAGGGTGACAAGAAGTCCAAGGGTTCCTCCATGCCCGCCATCCCGAAGCCCGACGCGGACTCGAAGGCGTTCTTCGAGTCGGTCGTCCCGGACCATCCCGGCGTGCGGACACGACCGATGTTCGGGAACGTCTCCGCGTTCGTGAACGGGAACATGTTCATGGGGCTGTTCGGGGCCGACGTCTTCGTGCGGCTTCCCGATGCGGACCGGGAGGCGGTCGCCGGGGAGGGAGGGACGCCGTTCGAACCGATGTCCGGCCGTCCCATGCGCGAGTATGTCGTCCTGCCGGCCGAGTGGCGGAGCGACCCCGGACGCGTACGGGAGTGGGCCGCCCGCTCGCTGGAGTGGGCCGAGGAGCTCCCTCCCAAGCAACCGAAGCGCTGAGGCGAGAGCGCCTACACCGCGGGGCCGGTGATGAGCCGAAGGCTCGCGGTGTGGGTCCCGGAGCCGTCCACCCACGTCACGCTGACGACCTGCCCGGGCTCGGTCCCGTGCATCACGGTCCCGAGGGCCTCGGCCGACCCGGTGTGGTGGCCGTCGATGCTCGTGATGGCGGCCCCGGCGGTGATCCCGGCCCCGGCGGCCGGCGTGCCGTCGACGGCCTGGACCACGAGGGCGCCGCCGTCGCCGTTCAGGCCCAGCCGGGCGGCCGCCTCGGAGTCGAGGTCGCGGACCTGGACGCCGAGCAGACCGGGGAGCCCCAGGATGATGTCTCCCGTCTCCTCGCCGGACTCGATGCGGTGAACGACCGACAGTGCGTCGTCGATGACGATGGCGTAGCCGGCGGTCGACGTCCGCGAGACCGCGGAGGTTCGCGATGCCGCCGTGATCATCCCGATCACGTCGCCTTGGGCGTCGGCGACCGCCCCACCCGAGTCGCCCGGAGCGATCGGGGCGTTCATCTGGATGAGGCCGCCCAGGCGCTCCGGCGAGCTCCCCGGGTCGCCGGCCGTGATCGTCTGGTCGAGGGCCTTGATCGATCCCATGGTGGCGGAGGCTTCTCCGCCCCGGCCGTAGGCGTTGCCGATCGCGACGACCGATTGGCCCACCGTCAAGTTGGACGTGTCGCCCGGATGGATGATCGAGAGGCCGGACGCGTTCTCCAGCTGGAGCAGGGCGACGTCGGCGGAGGGGTCGGCTCCCACCACGTCGGCGGTGTACTGCTGCGTGCCGTTCACGGTGACCTCGATGCTGGTGGCGCCCCGGATCACGTGGTTGTTGGTGAGCACCTCGCCCGAGGAGGTCAGCAGCATGCCCGTCCCTGCGGCTCCGCCCTCGGCGGACGATCCCGGTGCCCCCGTGCCGATGCGGGTCTCGATGATCACGACCGCCGGACCGACCTCTTCGACGATCGATTGGTCCGCGGAATTCGAGGGCTGGTCCTGGGCGGGTGTCTGCCCCGGGGGCGCCGTACTCCCGTCGCCGCCCGGGTTGACCGTGCCCCCGCCGGGACCGGGGTTCACGAAGGTGGGTTGCGACGACGAGCGTCCCTCCGAGTTGGACAGCCCGATCCCGATCCCGACACCCGACGCGATCAGGACGGCCGCCGCGACCACCGCGGCGATGATCGCCGAGCCCCGCCGCCGGCGCGCGTGACGGGGCGGCGGTGCCCAGGCCCACCCCAGGTCGGGGCGGCCGGCTCCCGGCGGGGGGGCATCCCATCCCCACCCCGGCAGGTCCCTCTCCGATCCCCCCGCAGTGGTTCCCGGCGGCGGAGGCGGCGGCGGTGGCCAGTGGTGCTGCGCCCGGAACCCTCCCGGCTGCTCGGCGGGAGGCTCGACGTCCGGCCGTTCCGGGTCGTGACGTTCCTCGTCGTCCGGCAGGAACGAGTCGCGACCTTCAACGGCTTCCGGCCGCACCCGGTCGTGTCGTTCCGCGTCCTCCGGCCGTTCCGGGCCGCGATGTTCCTCGTCGTGATGGTCGGTCATGTCCCTGTCCTCGCCTCGTCATCGGGAGGCGGCGTCGCCTCCATCTTCCCCCGGATCGGCCGGGACCCGACCGACCCAAAGCGATCCTGCCCGCCCAACCTCAACGTTGCCCGAGAGGGTCCTGAAGGCTTGCGAAGAAGCACCGGCTTCACGGCGACCTCCGCACCGGCTGGGCGGGGAGCGCTGGCTCCGGTTGCCGGACTTCTTCAGCCGGGGCCTCGACCGGGCCGCCCCCGGAATGCTCGCCGCCCCCGGAATGCTCTGCGGTCGGGTGCAGGGGGAGCCTGACCCGGAACGTCGCACCATGGCCGTGGGCCGAGTGGACGTCCACCGAGCCGCCGTGCGCGTGCACGATCGCCGACGCGATCGACAGGCCGAGCCCGGTCCCGCCGCTGCCCCGAGACCGGGACGGGTCCCCCCGGTAGAAGCGCTCGAAGACGCGTTCGGCATCCGACTCGGAGAGCCCGGGTCCCCGGTCGGCGACCTCGAGGACGGCCTCGTCAGCCGCCGTCGTCAGGCCCACGGACACCGGCGTCCCGGGCGGCGTGTGCGTCCGGACGTTCTCGAACAGGTTGCCCACGACCTGCCGCAGCCGCGCGTCGTCTCCGGGGACCACGACCTCGTCGGCCACGTCGACGCTCACCGGGCGGTTCGGGTCGGCCGCGCCGAAGTCGTGGACGGCCTCAGTGACGACCCGGCTCAGGTCCACCGGCTCGCTGTCCAGGGGGCGTCCCTGGTCGAGCCGCGCCAGAAGCAGCAGGTCGTCCACCAGGAGGCCCATCCGGGCCCCCTCGCTCTCGATCCGCCGCATGGCTCGCTCCAGGTCCGCAGGATGCTCGGCGGCGCCGCGGCGGAACAGCTCCGCGTACCCTCGGATCGAGGTCAGCGGCGTCCGCAGCTCGTGCGAGGCGTCGGCGACGAACCGCCGAAGCCGCTCCTCGGTGGCCCGCTGCTCGTCGAACGACGCCTCGATCTGCCCGAGCATGGTGTTCAGCGCGGTGCCGAGACGTCCGACCTCGGTCCGTTCGTCCTCCGGCTCCACACGCTGAGAAAGGTCACCGCCGGCGATCGCGCCGGCCGTCGACGCCATGCGGTCGAGTGGCCGGAGCCCGAGCCGCACGAGCCACCATGAGACGAGCCCGATCACGACGAGGACCGCCCCGGCCACGCCGGCCTCGACGAGCACGAGTTTGTTGAGGGTCTGCTGCAACTCCGTGAGCGGGATGGCCACGACGAGTGTGCCAGGGGAGTTCAAAGGATTGATCGACCGGAGGTTCACGGCCAGCACCCGGAAATGGGGGCCGGAGCCCGCCGGACCTGTCGTGAATGTCCGCTGCGACTCGTTCGTCGCCCGCGCGGACCCTGGCAGCCCGGGCGGGAGGTCGGGCGACGCCGGCCCGCCGGTCAGGTACCCGAAGGTGTACGCGAGCGGGTTGCCGTTCAGCTGCACGGGGTCCCCGGCCGGGTCGAGGGCCACCACGTACGTCCCGGCGGGGGGCGCGGGACCGGGGCCCTGGTCGCCGCTCGCCGACCCGTGTTCCTGGAGCTCCCTCAGCCCGTGAAACGCGGGATCCTGCGCCGCGTCGAGCTGGTCGTCCACCCGGTCGATGAGCGACTTGCGGAGCAGCCCGTACGTCGCGAAGCCTGCCACGCCGAGCCCCAGCGCGACCAGCAGGAGGGTCGCCGCCAGAACGCGGGTGCGAAGCGAGAACCTCATGCCGATGGCAGCCGGAGCACGTAGCCCACGCCGCGGACCGTGTGGATGAGACGCGGATCCTCGGCGTCGATCTTCTTCCGCAGGTAGCTGATGTAGGTCTCGACGACGTTCGACTCGCCGCCGAAGTCGTAGTGCCACACGTGGTCGAGGATCTGCTGTTTCGACAGCACTCTGCGGGGGTTCAGCAGCATGAACCGGAGGAGGTTGTACTCGGTCGGCCGCAGCTCGATCACCCGGGACCCCCGGCGGACCTCGTGGGAGTCCTCGTCCATCTCGAGGTCCTCGAACCGCAGGCGGGACGCCTCCTGCTCCCGGCCCCCGCCGGCCCGCCGGAGCACCGCGCGGATCCTCGCGACCAGCTCCTCCAGGCTGAAGGGCTTCGTGACGTAGTCGTCGCCGCCGAGGGTCAGCCCCCGGACCTTGTCCTCGGTCGCGTCGCGCGCGGTGAGGAAGATCACCGGCGACTGCATGCCCCGGTCCCGCAGGCGCCGGTGGATCTCGAACCCGTCGTGGTCCGGCAGCATCAGGTCCAGGATCACGAGGTCCGGCGCGAACGACTGGGCGGCCCGCAGCGCGTCCCACCCGTTCCCCGCGACCCGCACCTCGAAGCCCTCGTACCGCAGCACGGTCGCGACCAGGTCGGTGATGCTGGCCTCGTCGTCGACCACGAGCACGCGCGCCGGCTGCTCGGCCCCGCGCTCCGTTCCCTCGCCCGTCATGGTCTGCATGTCTCCCGTCCCGTCGCTCGAAGTTCCGGCGACCTACCGTATGGGGGAAACCTTGGAGAATCCTGAGAGCTTCCTCGGCGGGAGTCGAGTCCCGCGTCCGGGGGTACGCTCGGCCGCCGTGTATGCGGACACGCCCGCCACCAGGGCACTCGACGGAACGGGTCTGGCCTTCGACGTCGTGCGGACCGACCGGCCGTCGAGCGTCGAGGAGAGCGCGCGCCTGCAGGGCATCGAGGTCGGGAACCTGCTGCGCACGATCGTCGTCCGGCGCGGCGCCGACGACTACGTGTTCGTCCTGGTGCCGGGCGGACGGGAGATCGACTGGCCGAAGCTCCGTGCGCATCTCGGGGTCCGCCGGCTGTCGCTCCCCGACCAGGAGGAGGCCCGCGCGGTGACCGGGTACGAGCGCGGCGCCATCACGCCGTTCGGCTCCGCCAGGCCCTGGCCGGTGGTCGCCGACGCGAGCGTGGCCGGCCTGGACCGGGTGGCCATCGGTGGGGGAGCGCGAGGGGTGAACCTGCACCTCGAGGCGGCCGATCTCGTCGCCCACCTGGGCGCGGGCCTCGCCGACGTCACCCGCGGGCCCTGATCCAGGGCGGGAAGAATGACTCGCGGATGGCTCGGCGGGGGAGCAGAATGTCCGGCACACGCCCCCGACGAAGCTCTCGAAGTTGCCCGCGTCCGAGAGGAGGACGGATCCCGGTGAGCAGCTACGTGAAGGAACTGATGGCGGACGTCGAGTCTCGCAACCCCGGCGAGATCGAGTTCCACCAGGCGGTACGCGAGGTCGCCGAGTCGGTCGAGCTCTGCCTCGAGCGCCACCCCGAGTACCGCACCATGAAGGTCCTCGAACGGATCATCGAGCCCGAGCGGGTGATCCTGTTCCGGGTCCCGTGGGTGGACGACTCCGGCGAGATCCACGTGAGCAAGGGCTACCGGGTCGAGATGAACTCGGCCATCGGGCCGTACAAGGGGGGCCTGCGGTTCCACCCGAGCGTGTACCTCGGCCTGCTGAAGTTCCTGGCGTTCGAGCAGGTGTTCAAGAACGCGCTGACGACGCTGCCCATGGGCGGGGGGAAGGGCGGAAGCGACTTCGACCCGAAGGGGAAGTCCGACGGGGAGGTCATGCGGTTCTGCCAGTCGTTCATGACCGAGCTGCAACGCCACATCGGGCAGTTCACCGACGTGCCGGCCGGAGACATCGGCGTCGGAGGCCGTGAGATCGGCTACCTGTTCGGCCAGTACAAGCGGATCCGCAACGAGTTCACCGGCGTGCTCACCGGCAAGGGCGTCGAGTGGGGCGGTTCGCTGGTCCGCCCGGAGGCGACCGGCTACGGCGCCGTGTACTTCGCCCACGAGATGCTGTCGAGCCGGAACGATGACCTCGAGGGCAAGACCTGCCTCGTCTCCGGCAGCGGCAACGTCGCCCAGTACACCGTGGAGAAGCTACTGCACATGGGCGCGAAGCCGGTCACGGTGTCGGACTCCGGCGGGATCGTCCACGACCCCGACGGCATCGACTTCGAGAAGCTCGCCTGGGTCATGGAGCTCAAGAACGTCCGCCGGGGTCGCCTCGCCGGCTACGTCCATCAGTTCCCCCGGGCCACCTACATCCCCCACGACCCGCGGACCGATTACTGCCCCCTGTGGGCGATCCCGGCCGAGTGCGCGTTCCCTTCCGCCACCCAGAACGAGATCAACGGCAAGGACGCGGCGAACCTCCTCAACAACGGCGTCGTCGCCGTCGCGGAGGGCGCGAACATGCCGACCACGCCCGACGGCGTCGAGCAGTTCCTGCGCGCCGGCATCCTCTACGGCCCAGGGAAGGCGGCGAACGCCGGCGGCGTGGCGGTGTCGGGGCTCGAGATGTCCCAGGACGCCCTGCGGATCCGGTGGCTCCGCGAGGAGGTCGACCACCGGCTGAAGGACATCATGAAGGCCATCCACAAGCAGTGCTGGGAGACCGCGGAGGAGTACGGCGCCCCGGAGAACTACGTGGTCGGGGCGAACATCGCCGGGTTCCGCAAGGTGGCCGACGCGATGCTCGACCAGGGCCTGGTGTAGGCGCCTTCGAGGCGCCGACGCCGCAGTTCAGCCGTCCAGGGCCGCGAGGGCCTCGCCCACCGTCCGAATCGAGCGCTCGGTGATCGGGCTGGCCACCACGATTGCCTCGTCGGCGCCGGCCTCCGCTAGATCGCGGAGCCCGGCGGCGACGCGGTCCGGCGGGCCCTCCAGAGGCGTCACGCCCTCCTCGGACGGCCGCTCGTCCGCCGCACGGTCCAGCACCACCAGGACGCACGCGCTGCGCTCGACCTCGGCCGGTGGCCGGCCGGCTGCCTCCGCCGCCGCGTCGATCTCGGCGTTGCGCTTGGCGAACCCTTCGGGCGTGTTGCCGTACCAGTCGAACCACGTGTTCCACGCGTCGACGTGGGGCAGCGTCGCCGCGAGGACGCGGGGCCCGGCGCTGCCCACCATCAGCGGCGTCCGGCGGGCCGGCCGGGGAAGCAGGACGGCGTCGTCCATTTCCACGAACCGGCCGTGGGCGGTGACCCGCTCGCCGGCCAGCAGGCGGCGGATCACGTCGAAGGACTCCTCGAACCGGGACGCCCGGTGCTCGAACGGGATGCCGAATGCCCGGAACTCGGCCTTGTTCCAGCCGGCACCGATCCCCAGCACCAGCCGGCCGCCGCTGATCTCGTCGACCGTCGCGGCCCGCTTGGCCAGCACTCCCGGAGGGGAGAACGCGGTGCAGGCCACCAGCGGACCCAGCCTGACCCGCGAGGTGACCGCTGCCAGCCCGGCCAGCAGCGTCCACGCCTCCCACGGGCCCCGCTCCCCCCGCCCGTCGCCCCGGTACAGCAGGTGGTCGCCCACCCAGATCGAGTCGAAGCCGGACTGTTCGGCGGCTCGGGCCATGGCCACGTACTCGGGCCATCGCACCTGGCGCTCGACCTCCGGCAGCTGGATCCCCACGCGCAGCGGACGCACCGCCGCAGTGTAGGCAGCCTTCGGGGAGCCTCGAGGTCAGGCCACGTCGGTGAGTGGTTCCACGGTCATGTTGGCCAGCGGGCGCCTGGGGCTCACCAGCTCGAACACGCGCATCAGCGGCGGCCGGACGTTCACCAAGCGCAGGTGACCCCGGCCGGTGAGCCCGGACGCCAGGACGATGAGCTTCCCGAGCCCCATGCTGTCCATGAACGTGACGCCGACGAGGTCCAGCGTGATGTCGCCCCCGATCTCCGCCAGCCGGTCGAACGCCGCCGCCGCAAGTCCCACGTCGACATCCGCCAGCTCCCCGTACAGCCGGAGCCCGACCCCCTCCCCGAGCGGCTCGGTGTGTAGCACGGGCGACTCCTTCCTCCCCCTCCCGGGAAGGATCGGCAGATTCGCCCGCGAACCTTGAGGAGACGGCGCCGTCTTGGCGCTGTCCGGGGGCCTTCCGCTAGGCTCCTGCTCGTCCGGGCCGATCGGCGGCCGGCCCGACGGCGACGGCCGGAGCCGCCCCGAGGAGCGAACGAGCATGTCCGACCAGCAACAGCTGAGCTTCGACGAGGACGTCAAGCCCCTGTTCCGCGACAGTGACCGTGAAGAGATGTCGTGGGCGTTCGACCTCCACAGCGAGGCCGACGTGCGGGCGAACGCCGACGTCATCCTCGAGCGCATCGAGGCCGGCGACATGCCCTGCGACGAGCCCTGGCCGGCCGACAAGATCGAGATCCTCAAGTACTGGGTCCAGCAGGCCACGTAGCGCCTCTGGGATCAGGCGCCCAGCAGGTGCCGGGCGTGGCTCCCATCGTTCAGGTCGGGGTCCCCTCGTGCCACGCGGCCAGCAGGTCGCGCTCGCGATCGCTGGAGACGCCGGCCTTCAGCTTCGGGCGTCCCCGCTCGGAGTCCCAGGCCAGGGTGTCGCGGACGGTGTCGGCGAGCGGGCGGAACTCGAGCCCGACCTCGACGGCGCGCCGCGAGTCCCGCAGCATGAATCCCGCGTACTCCTCCCCGGGGAGCCACAGCGGGAGGTCGCTCCACGGTTCCACGTCCTGCTTCAGCAGGAACTCGGGGTCCGCCCAGGTGATGCCGGCGTCCGATCCGGTCACGACGCGGCACGTCTCGAGGAGCTCGGCGAACCCGACGGGAGTCGCGCCGGCCACGTTGAGCACGCCGCTGATCCTGCGCTCGACCGCGGACAGCATCCAGGCGGCCACGTCCCGACAGTCCGCGATCTGCACCGGTTGATCCGGCGGGGCGGGGGCCAGGACCTCGCCTCCCTCGGCCACGCGGCGCACCCAGTACGTGAACCGGTCGGTGTAGTCGAGCGGCCCGACCATCAGGCCCCAGCGCAGGATCAGGCTCCGGTCCGGAAAGGCCTGGTGGACCTGCCGTTCGCACAGGACCTTCAGGGATCCGTAGGTCTCGTCGGTGATCTCCTCGACCGTGGGGTCGTCGAGCTCGCCGACCGGCCCCGACTCGTCCTGTCCCGGCGTCCGCTCGTCCGAGTAGACCGACAGGGACGAGACGAACACGTAGCGTTCGGCCCGTCCGGCCAGCGCTCGAGCGGAGGCGCCGACCACCCTCGGGACGTAGCCGCTGGTGTCGACCACGGTGTCCCACTCCCGGCCGTCGAGCGCGCCGAGCCCGCCGTCGCGGTCGCCCAGGACCTCCTCGGCCCCGGCGACGCCGCCGCGTCCGGTCTCCCCGCGATGGAACAGAGTGACGTCGTGCCCGGTGGCCACCGCCATCTCGGCGAGGTGGCGGCCCACGAAGCGGGTGCCCCCGATGAACAGGATCCGCATGCGGGGACTGTAGGGGACATCCGGCCATCCGGGTCGGCGGCTCGGCCGTATGACCAACAACAACTAGCATTAGAAATTCGGTCCGAGGGAATGCTCCTTCCCGGATCCCGGTTCCACCCGAACGGAGACGACATGATCGAACCGCACGAGCCAAAACTCGACCCGACGGACGGCGAGCCGTCGGCGGCGGCGGGTATCCGACTGCGGCCGCTATCACCGGTGCCGGCCCAGCCCGGCGAACACGACGGCCAGGTCCGCAACGTCGCCGCCGAGCACGCCGTGCGCGACCTGCTGGTCGCGCTGGGCGAGGACCCCGACCGTCCGAGCCTCCGGGAGACGCCGCGCCGCGTGGCGGCCTCGCTCACCGAGCTGCTGACCCCGGTCGAGTTCACCTCCACGACCTTCCCGAACGACGAGGGTTACGACCAGCTGATCATCGCCCGGGACATCGAGTTCGCCTCGCTCTGCGAGCACCACCTGCTGCCATTCCACGGCGTCGCGCACGTGGGGTACATCCCCGGCCAGCGGATCGTCGGGCTGTCGAAGCTGGCCCGCGTTGTCGAGATGTTCGCCAGGGACCTCCAGGTCCAGGAGCGCATGACCGGCCAGATCGCGTCGTGGCTGGACGACGAGCTTCGGCCGGTGGGCGTGGGCGTCGTCCTGGAAGCGGAGCACACCTGTATGGCGATGCGCGGGGTGCGGAAGCCCGGGGCGCACACGATCACGTCGGCGCTCCGCGGCGCCGTCCGCACCGACGCCCGCACCCGGCAGGAGTTCCTGTCCCTCGCCACGCGCCGCGCGGAGGAGCACTAACCTCGCCGCCATGGCGGTCGTGGTGACCCGTCGCGAGATGTTCACCGCCGGGCACCGGCTGTTCCGCCCGGAGTGGTCCGACGAGCGCAACCACGAGGTGTTCGGCAAGTGCAGCAACCCCTCGGGGCACGGCCACAACTACGTGCTCGAGATCTCGGTCCGCTCGGAGATCGACTCGGAGACCGGCTACGTAATCGACCTCGGCGAGCTGTCGCGGATCGTCCACGAGGCCGTGCTGGACGACGTCGACCACCGGAACCTCAACACGGAGGTCGACTGGCTCCGGGGTCGCATCCCGACCACCGAGGTGCTTGCCGACGCGATCTGGGAGCGCCTGGACCAGCGGCTGCTCGGCGGCAGGCTGTGGGCGGTCGTCGTCCGGGAGACCGAGAAGAACTGGGCCGAGCGGCGCCGGGAGGCCTGATGCCGCCGGCCCCTCCTCCGGAGCTCGTCCGCCGGTACGGCCCCGAGCACCTCGGCGCGTTCACGTCCGAGGAGCAGGCGCGGTTCCTCGGCCCGCTCGGCGTCTCCGTCGCCGACGCGCCGTCGGCCTGGGGCCGGGTGGGGCCGGCGCTCGCCTGGGAGCTGCTGTACCGGGTCGAGCCCGAGCTGTACGACCGGCTGGTGGCCGGGGAGCGGCTGCATCCCGGGATCCTCGACTGGCTCCCGCCGCGGGTGTCGTCGGCCGTGGAGGTCGGGGCCGGGACCGGGCGCCTGACCATGGACCTCGCACCGCGATGCGAGACGCTGGTGGCCGTCGAGCCCGCGGCGCCGATGCGCGCGCTGCTCGAGGCGAAGCTGGAACCGGCGGGGTTCGGCCACGTGCGGGCGGTGGACGGATTCTTCGAGCGACTGCCGCTGCCCGACCGATCTGCGGACCTGGTGGCGTCGTGCTCGGCGTTCACCCGCGAGGCCGGGCACGGCGCAGAGGCCGGGCTGGCGGAGATGCTCCGCGTGGCCGCGCCGGGCGGTCTGGTGGTGGTGGTCTGGCCGGACGACCCCGCCTGGCTGGTCGAGCGGGGCTTCCAGCACGTGGTCTTCCCGGGGGAGATGTGCGTCGAATTCCGCTCGGAGGAAGAAGCAGCGGGTCTGGCCGACGTGTTCTATCGCGGGGCCGCGGAGTGGATCGCGCGTTCGGGGTCTCGGAGCGTCCCGTACGAGGTGCTGGGAGTGAACGCCCCCCGGGATCTGTGCTGGCGGCGGGCATGAGGATCGCCGTGCTGGCGCCGCTCGTGTCGCCCATCGCCGAGCCGCAACTGGGCGGCTCCCAGGCGCTCGTCGCCGACCTGTCGCGCGGGCTCGCCGCGCGCGGCCACGACGTGGTGGCGTTCGCGGCCTCGGGCTCCCGGATCGACGGGGTGGAGGTCGTCGACACGGGCGTCGATTCCGCTTCGCTCGCGGGAACGCTATTCCGGGCGGACGGCGCTCGCCCCGCGGATTCCACCGGGCCTGCTGTGGCAGCCGCCCGGGCGGCCTTCGCGCACGCCGTGGACCTGATCGCGAGCAGTCGTCCCGACATCGTCCACCAGCACGCCTTCGACGCGCCGGCGGTCGCGGCCGTGGCGGAATCGGGCCTGCCGACGCTCCAGGTCCTGCATCTCCCGCCGACGGACGCGGTCGCCGCCGCCGTCAGGGCGGCGGCCGCGGGCGAGCGTCCGCCGAGGGTGGTGACGGTGAGCCGGGCCATGCGCGGGGCCTGGGCCCGCGCCGAGGTCCAGGCCGAGGTCGTCCGTAACGGCGTCCCCGTGCGGGAGATCCCGTGGTCGGACCGCCCCGGCCGAGGGGCGCTGTTCGCCGGCCGCCTGTCGCCGGAGAAGGGCGCGCTCGACGCGATCGAGGTCGCTCGGCGCGCCGGCGTGGCCCTGCGGATCGTGGGGCAGCCGTACGACCCCGCGCACGCCGATGAGGTCGAGCTCCGCGCGTCGGCGGCCGGGGTCGTCGTCGAATCCCCGGTTCCGCGGCGCCGGCTGTGGGAGCTGATGGCCGGTGCCCGGGCGGTCCTGTGCCCGGTGCGGTGGGAGGAGCCCTTCGGCCTGGTGGCCGCCGAGGCGCAGGCGGCGGGGACCCCCGTCGTGGGGTACCGCCGCGGCGCGCTGGAGGAGGTGGTCGCCGACGGACGCACCGGGGCGCTCGTCGGCGACGGCGACGTCGACGCGGCGGCGGAGGCGCTCTCGGACGCGGGACGGTTCGACCGCCGGGCCTGCCGGGAGCACGCCGAGCGGCATCTCGGCCTCGACGCCATGGTCGAGGCGTACGAGCGGCTCTCCCTGGAGGAGGTCGCCGCCCGCGCCGGGTCGAGGCGGATATCGCCGTGAGGTTCGCCGGCGAGGTCGCCGTGGTCACCGGGGCCAGCCGGGGCATCGGCCGGGCGACCGCCGAGCGGCTCGCCGAGGAGGGCGCGCTGGTGGTCGCGGCCGCGCGAGACGGCGAGGCGCTGGCGGCGCTGGCCTCCTCCGCGGCCCGGGGCCGGGTCCGGCCGGTGGCGTGCGACGTGGCCCGGACGGAGGACGTCGCCCGGCTGTTCGCGACGGCCGCCGACCTCGGTGGATGTTCGATCCTGGTTGCCGCGGCCGGCGTCCTCACGCGGGCGTCGGTGGAGGAGACCACCGACGAGGTCTGGACCGAGACCCTCGCGGTGAACCTCTCCGGCGCGTTCCGGTGCGCCCGCGCGGCCTTCGCCCAGATGCGCTCCCGGGGTGGCGGCCGGATCGTGCTGATCTCGTCACTGTCGGGCGTGTATGGAACCGAGAAGTTCCCGGGGCTCCTCGCCTACAACGCGTCGAAGCACGGCGTGGTCGGGCTGGTCGAGGGCCTGGCGGTCGAGGGCCGCGAGCACGGGATCTCCGCCCTGGGCCTGAGCCCGGGAGCCGTCGACACCGAGATGCTCCGGGCGGCGAACCCGGACCTGCGCCCCGGCCTGCAGCCGGAGGACGTCGCCGAGCTGATCGCCGAGCTGCTGGACGGCCCCATCCGGGCAGCCAGCGGCGCGAACGTCCCGCTGTTTTCGAATCGCTGAGGGCCGCCGCCGCGCCCTCTGACCTGGGCAGACTCCGTGGACTCCCCCCGAGCGGCGAGTTCTCCCCAATGCGGTGGTTTGCCATCCGGGGGAGGGCGGGAAGGGTGGAGACATGCCCAGGGCAGGGTCGGTAGCGTTCGCGCGCGCCCCGCGAACGTGTTGGAGCGAACAGTCGGGTCGCCCGCGCAGGGTCCCACCCGCTCCCCCTCGCCGTGTCCCGGCTGCGACTCAACGCCGCGTTCCTCCGGTTCCGCCCCGCCGGATTCCGGCCGTCGGGACCTCCACCGGCCGGCGATCGCGTTCCACCAAGCGGTCATGGGCCCTGAAGCCGGTGGCGACCACCGTTGTCCGGACCCCCCGGCGGACGGAGCAGCCTTCGCGGGACCGGCGCGGGCCGGCCGCGCCTCCACGCGCCGGTGACGAGCCGCGCGCAGGGATGGCCGCCTCGATCGGCGCGGTCCTTCCCGCGTTTCGGGCCGGCGCGGCCGCCCGGTCGGGACCTCCCGTGCGCCGGACGATCACGGTCGTCCCCCCCGCGCCGGAGACCGTGCGGAGGCCTCCTCGGACGGCGGCGCCCCGCGCCCCGGCATCCGCCCCGCAGGGCGCGCTCGCCCCGGTGTTTCGGTCGCGCCCGGGTTCCCCGGCCCGGGCTCCCCGCCTCGCATGGCCCGGGCTCGCGGTCACCCTGATCGCCCTCGGCCTGGCCGCCCTCGGCCTGCGCGTGTCCGGCATGGTCCAGGCGACCGGGCAGCCCGGCCTCCGTCCGGTGCAGGCCCCCGCCAGCCCGGTCGCCCTGCACCCGGCCGATCCCTGCCCGATCGCCCGGCGGCTCGGCGAGTTCGGGGTCCGGCCGCTGATCGCCTGCGAGGCGCACGTGTGGCGGGTTCCCGGTGGCGCGGCGAAGGCGCTCGCCGTGGCCCACTGCGAGTCGAGGTTCCTCACCGACGCAATGAACCCGACCGGGTGCGGCGGCTCGGGATGCTCGGGGGTGTTCCAGCAGAGCCTTCGCTACTGGGGGGCCCGGGCGGCGGAGTACGGGTTCGCCAGGGTCCCACCCACCGACGTCCGGGCCAACGTCGTCGTCAGCATGCGCATGGCCGCCGAGAAGGGCACCTGGGCGGACGATTGGCCCGTCTGCGCCCGCTGACCTCCCGGGGCTCCTGACCTGCGGCGATCCTGGTGTGAGCGTGCCCGGGGAGGGGTACAAGGAATCCGTTCCGTGAGCCCGAGGGGAGTGACCTCCTTGAACGCCGACCGCCAGATTCGCTCTGCCCGCATCCTCGCCCTGATCTTCTGCGCGGCGGGGGGACTGGCCATCGTCGCCGGCTGGAACGGGGCTGCCCGGCAGGCCTCCCCGGACTCGCAGCTGCCGTACCTGCTCTCCGGCGGAGCCGCGGGCATCGGCCTGCTGACCTTCGGCGTCGGCCTGCTGCTGGTCGCCCAGATCCGCACCGAGCGGCGACGGCTGATGGACCTGCTCGAGGTCATGGCCGTCGCGGTGGGCGCGACGGCGGGCCGCGACGACGTGCGCGCCGAGCTGGACCCCGACCGTGTCGGGGCTCCGTCCGGCGAAGCCGTGGAGGCGGAAGGGGACACGCTCGAGCAACGCGCGGCCGTCTGACACCAGCGCCCCTCCAGAGCCCGCGATCGTGCGACGATGCCGCTCGACATGGCCGACGCCGAACGCGCGGCGGCCGTCCGGGGCTTCTGGGAGTCGATCGAGGCCCGGGACTGGGACGCCGCCCGCGCCCTGCTCTCCGACGACTGCATCGTTGAATGGCCGCACTCCCGCGAGCGGTTCGACGGCGGCGTCGCCTACATCGAGATGAACCAGGCCTACCCCGAGGGGTGGCGGATCACGGTGCTGCGGGTCGTCGCCGACGGCGACCAGGCCGCCTCCGAGATTCGCGTCGACCAGGACGGCGATGTGTACTTCGCGGCCTCCTTCTTCGAGTTCGGCCCGGACGGCACGGTCGTCCGCCTGCGCGAGCACTGGGTGACCTCGCCGTACGAGGAGCCGCCGGCCTGGCGCGCCGCATGGTCCCGCCCGCTGGACGTCTGACCCCCGGGGAGCTACGCGGAGGCCCTGAGGTACGGCGGCCCTCGTGGCAGAACGGCGTTGTGCACACGTTCCGGGCCGCCGTCCTCTGCCCGGGGTTTCGGGGCCGTGCGAGCCGGGAATCGTCACCGTCACGATTCTTCTGGCCCGAGGGGGATCATGTCCGCACACGCCTCCAGCACCGATGCAATCCGGCGTTCCCGCGAGCCGGTGTTCGCCGTGCCGTCGGATAACGCGATCCCGGCACGGGGCGCCAGGTGCGGTCCGAGCCGGCTTGCCGGGCTGGCAGGCGTGGTGACGCTCGTCGCCCTGATCGGCTCGGCGTGCGGCCAGTTCCCCCAGGCGCGCCGGCCGGCCGAGGTGCGCGCGCAGCCGGCGGCCGCGGTGGCGGCGCCCGCGTCGGAGGCCGCCCCCGGACCCGGAACGGGCGGCATGCCCGACAGCGGTCCCCTGGCCGGGGACGACGGCGGGCAGGGCCCGGGAGGCGCGGCCATCACGGGCGGGAAGTCGAACGTCTCCCTTTCGAAGTACTTCCGTACGTCTCCGAGGACCACGAGGAAGGGTGGGGCGGGCGGCAACGGAACGCCCGGCTCGGGGTCCGGGACCGGTTCCACCACGACGCGGCCGAAGTCGAAGCAGGGGTCCGGCTCCGGGAAGCAATCGGGCGCCCGGACGCGATCCGGTGATCGGCGGACCCGGGACGGCGCCCGCCCCGGCAAGCCGGCGATCGAGGGCCGGGTCCGCCAGGGCGCGGGCCCTGGTGGCCCACCAGACCTGGCTCAGCTGATCTCGCGAGAGACCCAGCGCGGCGCCAAGTACAACTCGACCGTCCTTCCGGCCGGGTTCCCGTTCCTCATCTGCCCGGTGCAGGGCAGGTACTCCTACTCCGACGACTACGGGACGCCGCGGTACGCCGGGGGTTACCACCCGCACGCCGGGAACGACATCTTCGCCGAGCGCGGCACGCCGGTCGTCGCTCCGCTCGACGGCTCCGTGGAACGGGTGCCGAACACGCTCGGCGGGCTCGCCGTCGAGGTCCACGGTGCGCAGGGCTACGTGTACATGGCCCACCTGGTCGGCTACGGCATCACCGACAGGCGGGTCCCCGCGGGGACCGTGGTCGGGTTCGTCGGGAACACCGGCGACGCGCAGGGCACCGCCACCCACGACCACTTCGAATGGCACCCGTTCCACGTCGCGGCCTACGACCGGTCGATCGCCGGGACGAACGGAGCCGTCGACCCGTTCCCCTACCTCCAGGTCGTCTGCCCGCCGAACTGACGGGCAGAGCCGCCCTCCCGCCCGCAGCGAGGGCCGCTGCTACAGTCGCCTGACGTGAGCATCACGCGGGCCCGGCCCCGGTCGCGCCCCCCCGTGCACCCGCCCCGGCAGGGATCCTCGCTCTCCGCCGACCTCGCGGTCGTGGCCGTGGTCGTCTCGTTCGCCGCGGTCGCGGTGACGGCGGGCATGGTGCACTCGGCGATCTCGCCTCCCCGCCTCCCGGGGACGGGGCCGCCCGCGGAGCTGCGGGCGGTGGCGGACGGGTTGGGGGTCGGCGGGCTCGGCCGGAGGGGGGCGGCCCTGCTCTCCCTCAGCGTGGTGACGGCCTCGGTCGCGGCGTTCCTGTTCGGGTTGCGCGAGGCGTGGCATGGACGGCTGTCCGCCCGGAAGGTGCTGTGGTTCGCGATCGCCTTCCAGGTGGTCGCGGCCGCCCTGCCGCTGCTCCTGTCCCGGGACGTCTACAGCTACGCGATCTACGCGCGGATCGACGCCGTGCACCACGCGAATCCGTACGTGGCGACCCCCCTGCACTTCCCGGGCGATCCGCTGTTGCCGTTCGTGGGCCCGGTGTGGCGCGGCGCACCGTCGATCTACGGACCGGCGTTCACGATGGTGTCGGGCGCCGTCGCCCGGCTGACCTCGAGTCCTGTGGGGCTGGTGTGGGCGTTCAAGGTCCTCGCCGGGCTGGCCGCAATCGGGACGTTGCTGGTCGTCGCCTGGATCGCCAAGCGCGTCGCGCCGGGCCGGGCGGCGTTCGCCATCGCGCTGTTCGGCTGGAACCCTGCCATCGTGGTCTACGCGACCGGAGGAGGGCACAACGACCTGCTGGTCGCGCTGTGTATCGCCGGTGCCCTGGCGGTGCTCATCCGCGGCGGCGTGTTCGATCGGGCGGGCCGGGACGCGCCGGCGGAGCCGACCGAGCGGCGGTGGGAAGGGCCGCGGCACGAGCTCCTGGCCGTGGGGCTGCTGACGCTCGGCACGCTGGTGAAGGCGAGCGCCGCCCCCGCGCTGGCGCTGGCCGTCGTGGCGAGCGTCGCGGCCCGGCCCCAGGGGCGGCGGCTCCGGCTGCTGTGCGCGGAGGCGGCGGTGGTGATCGTGCTGGTGGTGGCCTTCGCGGCACCCTACTGGCAGACGCGCAACCCGACGCTCGGCGTCTCGTCGCTGGCCACGCACCGGGGGTGGGTGACGGCGACGCGGCTGCTGCTGGCCACGCTCGGGGGCGTCGCGGAGAACCTGTGGGGGTCGGGCGGCCGTTCGGCCGTGGAGGCCGTGATCAGAATCTCGGTGACGGCCACGGCCTTTATCGGCCTGGGCCTGGTGGCCGTCGCCGTCGCCCGCCGTGTCGCGCGACGCGGGGCGGGCGAGGGAGGCTCGACGTGGTCGGCGCCGTGGACCGCCGGGGCGGAGGGCGCCGCCTGGGGATGGGCCCTGCTGCTGTTCATCGTGGCCTCCCCCGTGCTGCTGCCGTGGTACATGGCCTGGATCCTGCCGGTCGCGTGGGTCCTCCCCCGGGCCGGACGCGTGGTCGCCGTGGTGGTCTCCTGCCTGCTGTGCGTCACGCACGCCATCGCGGAGCCCGAGCTCGTGTACCACGTCTACACCGTGCAGCTGTGGATCGGTCACGACGTCGTCGGCCCGCTCATGCTCGCCACGCTCGTGTGGGTGGCAGCCCGGTCCGTGCGGATGGCGCGGGGGAGGTCAGCGCTCGAGGACGGCGCGCTCGCGCCGCCCCCCGTGGACCGCGGCGAACCCGTACCCGCCCGCGCCGAGGCAGGCTGAGAGGATCACGGGGACGGGACCGGTCAGCCGGATCCCGACCCGGTCGAGCGCGAGCCCCGCGACGACGGCGACGGCCACGCCCATGGCCGGGGCGATCGCGGCGGTCGGGATCCCGCCCCCCACGAGCGCGCGGGCCCACCCCCAGCCGAGGGCCCACAGGAGCGCGAGCATCCCGGCGGCATCGAGGACGATGCGCCACACGGGCGCCGGCCGGAGCGGATCGACCGGCGGCGGCAGCGGGTTGGGCATCTCAATCCGCGTGCCGGCCGTGCCGTCGAGGAGAACCACGCCCGGGGCCATGCGGCGCCCGGTCCGCAGGGCCTCGGCGAAACCGAGCCGATTCATCGGTTCCACGACCAGCGCGACGCTCGGAGTCGTGTCCGGCACCGCGGCCCGGAAGTCGGCCAGGTAGCGCCTCGACAGCGCGTCCCGCAGCCGGTTGCCGGTCGTCGAGGGCCGGCCGCCGAGGAAGTCCCGCGGCGTCCCCACGACGAGATGGAGGTCGCGGACGCGGTCGGGCGGCAGGGCAGTGCGGAGCTCGTTGCCCCATCTCGGCACGTCCAGCCCGGGGTTCCCTTGCTCGTCCACGACGACCACCACCGCCGTCCCCGGCGGCAGGGCGGCCACCACCCTGGCGGCCTGGGTCGCGGCCGCCATGTCCTCGGGTCGGAAGAACTGCGCCGCGTGGCGCCACGCGATTACCGAGCCGACCGCCACCGCCACCACGCCGGCGACCGCCAGGAACCGGAGCCGTCCGCGGCCCGCCCGGGCGTCGCTTCCGGCCCCTCGGCGCCACAGCCACACGACTCCCAGCGCGCTCAGGACCGGCAGGGCGAAGGCGAAGGCGAGGAATCGTTCGCCCGGGAGGAGGCCGGTGGCGAGCGCCACCACGGTCCCCACAACCGTGATCGCCGTCCAGGCCAGAAGGGACCGCCGGACGAACGTGGCCGGACCGCTCGTTCGGCCGGCGTCATGGCCCGCATCGTCACCGGGCGCGGACCCCGCCACCGCGAGGGGGACATGCAGCGGCAGCAGGTACCGGCCCCAGTTGTCGGTCAGCCGGCTCCGGTACAGCGAGTGGAGCCGGGCCGAGAGGCCGGCCCGCCGGAGGAAGGCGTCCTTGGAGGTGTCGGCTCCGGCGATCCTGCCCGGCCCGAGCGCCACCGTCGCCGCGAGGCCCGCCCCGGCGACCACGACCGCGCCGGCGAGGGCCCCGAGGACGGACCGTCCGTGCGGCCCGATCGCCCGTCCCCCCGTGCGTCCGTCAGCGACCCGGGAGGGGCGGAGGGACCAGCCGTCCCACGCGACCACCGCGAGCAGCACCGCCGCCGAGACGACGAAGAACGCCGGATGACACAGCCCGGCCGCGCCCAGCACGAGGGCTCCCGCCGCGGTCCGCCGGGATGCCAGCGCCGCCAGGGCGGCCAGGAAGAGCGCCCCCGCGGCGAGGCTCGCCAGGTAGCCGTCGGCCAGGTTCGCTGCGTACCACCCGGCGAACAGGCCGGCGAGGACCCAGGCGGCCCGCCTCCCCGGCCGGTTGCCGGCAGCGGCGACCAGGCCGGCCGCCGCCAGCCCGACCGCGACCGGGAGCACCCCGCCGAGGGCCGCCACGGCCTCGGTCGCGGGCAGGTTGAGGGTGCCGCCGCCGAGCAGCGTGAGCGCCGGGACCCCCGGCCGGTACCCGATGGCGGAGAGTCCGTCGTGGCCCGCCAGCCGGGCCCACCACGTGTAGACGGGCGCGTCGGCCCCGATCGCGAAGTGGTACCCCCGGACCACGTACGGGGCGAGGTAGAAGGCGAGTAAGCCGACCGACACCGCCGCGAGCCAGGCCAGTTCGACCGGGCCCGCCTCGCCGCGAGATCCGCCCCGCTCGGCCACTGCCGCATGCTACGCGGCCGCGTGCCACCGACCGACGCGGCGGTTGGTTGACCCCCGCTCGCGGCCTCCCCATGCTGGGGATCGAATGGGAACGAGGATCGTTCCGTGGTGAGGCCCTCCGGCGTGGCCGGCGGCGGGCGCGGCAGCCGGCCGGCGCGCCTTCGGGAGGAGGGGGGCCGACCGGACGAGCACCGGGGGTGGTCGGCGAAGCCGCTCGATCGCCGGCGACTGCTGCAGGCCGCCGGGCTCGCGGCGGTGTGTACCGCACTCCTGTGGCTCCGGACCGACCACCTGACCCCCGGCTCGCCGTACTTCGGGCTCCCCTGGGACCACCACATGTACATCGCGATGGCGGTCGGCGGACCGCTCGACTTCCACGTCGCGCCGTACGCCTGGCGGATCCTGGGGCCCGCGCTGGTGTGGGCGTTGCCGTTCGGCGCCCAGCTCGGGTTCCAGGTCGTGACGGTCGCCGGCGTCTGGGGAACCGGCGTCGCGGTGTGGGCGCTGCTCACCCGGCTGGGGTTCCGGCCCGAGCTCGGCATCGCCGGCCTGCTGCTGTACTTCTCGCTCGGCTACGCGACGAAGTGGACGGTGTTCGACTTCTGGCTCACCGACCCGCTTGCGTTCCTGCTGGCCACGGCGGCCGTGCTGCTGGCGCTGGCCGGGCGGGACCTCGCCTTCGCCGTGTGCCTCGTGCTGGGGGTGCTGGCGAAGGAGAGCGTGATCTTCGTCGCGCCGCTGGCGTACACGCTGCGCGCCCGGCGGCCGTGGGATCGGGCGCTGGCCGTCAGGACGCTGGGCGCGACGCTGCCGGCGATCGGCGCGCTCGTGGCGGTGCACCTCGGCATCCCCGAGCGGAACGCCGACCCGGCGTACCTGGCCGGCCTCCCCCGGGCCATCCGGGAGAACACGATCCACCACTACACGTACGGCTCGGTGCTCCACCACACCGTCGCGCGGCGCCTGCACCACTGGCCGCAGAGCGTCGTGCGCACCGTGTCGGCGTTCGGGCTCGCGACCCCGGTCATGGCCGCGATCGGGCTGCGCAGCCCCCGGGCCCGCTCGTTCGCCCTGCGGGCCCTGCCGTTCCTGGCGCTCGTGTTCGTGCAGCTGCTGTTCGCGTACAACACCGAGCGGCTGCTGGTCCTCGGGCTCGTCGCGGCCGTGCCGCTCGCGGTGTGGGGGCTCGAGCAGTTGATCGAGCTGCGGGGGTCGGGGCTCGCGGCCTGCGTGGCGCTCCCGGGGGTGCTGTTCCTGGTCCAGCTGGCCGGCATGCACGAGTGGGAACCCAACCCGCTGGTGCAACTGGCCATCCTGGCGGCGTTCGTCCCGCTCGTCGGTCCGTGGCGCGTCGGACGGGGCCGCCGGAAGCCGCGGCAGGAACCCGCCGCCCAGAGCGATCCCGACCGGGAACCTTCGCCGCACGCGCCTTCCTGATCGGGACGGCCACCCCGGCGCGAGTGCGTCGACTGGTCCGGCTGGGGGAGCATCGGCCGGCACGTGTGGCGTGCACGGCCGGGCCGTAGGGGGGGCGTCGATAGAATCGCTGCCTCGTGAGCGACGTCCCCCTCGTCGATCCCTCGCTGGCCGCTGAGGTCCTGCACGCCGCGCTCCTACGCGGCGGTTCGTTCGCGGAGCTGTTCGTCGAGGAGCGGAGGTCGCTGGGGGCCCGGCTGGACGACGGCCGCGTCGAGGAGCTCGACAGCGGGCTCGACCGCGGCGCGGGGGTCCGCGTCGTCCGGGCGCGCTCATCCGGATACGCGTACTCGAACCGCCTCGACCGCGGTTCGCTGCTCGAGGCGGCCGCGGCGGCGAGGGCATCGGTCCGGGAGGACGCCCCGGGCTCGGTGGTGGATCTCCGCGTCCGGGAACCGGCGGTCCGCCACCTGGCCGAGCGGCCCGCCGGCCTCGTTCCAGCGCAGGACAAGGTGCGGTGGTTGCGTGAGGCGGACGAGGGCGCCCGCGGCGTCGATCCGTCCGTTCGCCAGGTCGTGGCGGGCTACGGGGACTCCGTGCAGCGGGTGACGATCGCCAGCTCGGACGGACGGCTGGTCGTCGAGGAGCGGCCGCGGATCCGGCTCGTCGTGCAGGTCGTCGCGGCCCGCGACGGCGTGATCCAGCCCGGCTTCCACGGACCCGCGATGATCGCCGGCGCCGAGTACGTGGACCGGTACCCGCCGCGCGAGACGGCCGAGCGCGCGGCCCGCCAGGCCGTCGCCATGCTCGACGGGGTCCCCGCTCCTGCGGGCGAGATGCCGGTGGTGATCGGGCCCGGCGGCGGCGGCGTGCTGTTCCACGAGGCCTGCGGCCACGGGCTCGAGGCCGACCTCATCCAGAAGGAATCCTCGATCTACCGGGGGCGGGTCGGCGAGCCACTGGCGTCGCCGCTGGTCAGCGGCGTGGACGACGCGACGGTCCCCAACGCCTGGGGGTCGTTCTCGTTCGACGACGAGGGATGGCCCAGCCAGCGGACCGTATTGTTCACCGGCGGGGTGCTGGAGGGGTACCTGTACGACCGGATCCGGGCCGAGTCCGACGGCGTGCCCTCGTCGGGGAACGGCCGCCGCCAGTCGTATGCGCACCTGCCGATCCCGCGCATGACCAACACCTACATCCTGCAGGGCGATTCGTCGCCGGAGCAGGTCGTCGCCGACACGACGAGCGGGTTCTACGCGAAGACGCTGGGCGGAGGCCAGGTGAACCCGGCGACCGGCGACTTCGTGTTCGGGGTGACCGAGGGGTACCTCCTCGAACGCGGAGAGATCACCCGGCCGGTCCGCGGAGCGAACCTCGTGGGCAACGGCACCGACATCCTGCGATCGATCGACGCGGTGGCCGACGACTTCGACGTCTTCTACGGCACCTGCGGCAAGGAGGGACAGGCGGCCCCGGTGACCAACGGCAGCCCGACCCTGCGCATCGCGCGCATGACGGTGGGGGGGACCGGGTGAGCGAGCAGGGCGACCTGTCCCGCCTGTGCTCCACGGCGCTCCGAGCGGCCGCCGGCGACGAGGAGGTCGAGGCGTTCGCCCAGGAGTCCCGCCGAACCGAGGTCCGGGCCCGGGCCGGCGAGGTCGAATCGGTGACGTTCGCCCGCAGCCGGGGCATCGGGGTGCGGCTCATCGCGGGGGCGCGCATGGGATACGCGTGGGCGGCCGACCCCTCCGAGGAAGAGGTCGCGCAGACCGTCGCCAGGGCGCGCGAGAACGCCGCGCTGGCCACCCAGGACGAGCACAACGTGCTTCCCGTCCCCGAACCGCCCGAGGAGCTCCCCGGGCTCTTCCGGCAGGCCCTGGTGGAGGCCCCGACCGAGCGCAAGGTGACCCTCGCCCTCGACCTGGGCCTCGCCGCCGTCAGGTCCCACCCCCGTGTTCGCAAGGTCGAGCGCGTGTCCTACGCCGACTCGGTGTCGTGGGTGGCCATCGCGTCGACCCGGGGGGTGCGCGGCGAATACTCCCGCACCGACTGCTCGTGCGCCGCGTCGACGCTCGCCGAGGACGGCGACGAGACGCAGACCGGATTCGCCTTCCGCCTGGCCCGGGAGCCGGGGGACCTCGACTGGATGGCGTGTGCCGAGGAGGCCGCCGTCCGGGCGGCCCGGCTGCTCGGGGCCCGCAAGCCCGCCTCCGCGCGGGTGCCGGTCGTCCTGGATCCGGCCGCGGCCGTGGGGTTCCTCGGCGTGCTGGCGGCCGCGCTGTCCGCCGAGTCCGTCCAGAAGGGCCGCTCGCTGTTCGCCTCCCGCGCCGGCGAGGTCGTCGGCTCGGAGGCCGTGAACCTCGTCGACGACGGCCGCCTCCTCGACGGGCCCGGTGCGGCGCCGTTCGACGACGAGGGCGTCCCGACGCGGCGGACGGCGCTCATCGACCGGGGCCGGCTGGGCGGATTCCTGCACAACGCGCACACGGCGCACCGCGGACGCACGCTGTCGACCGGGAACGCCGGCCGGGCCGGGTTCCGGAGCCCTCCGGGCGTCTCGACCACCAACCTGTTCCTCCGGCCCGGCAAGACCACGCCCGAGGAGCTCCTGGCGCGGGCCGAGGGCGGCGTCTACATCCAGGAGGTGTCGGGTGTGCACTCGGGCGCGAGCTCCATCTCCGGCGAGTTCTCGGTGGGAGCCTCGGGGTTGCGCATCACCGGGGGAGCCCTCGGACCACCGCTGCGGGAGATGACCGTGGCGAGTACCCTGCCGGACATGCTGGCTGCCGTGGTGGCGGTGGGCTCCGACCTCCGCTTCTTCGGCTCCACCGGGTCGCCGACCGTGCTGGTCGGCGAGATGACGATCGGGGGGACATGAGACCCATGGAGAGCGGCGCGCCGGGCGAGGACGCCTACGCCGGTCTCACGATCGAGTACCTCCTGCTGTGCGACGCCGCCCAGGTGGTGTCGGCCAAGCTCTACGTCATGGGAGGCGGCTGGGACCGCGTGCAGCTGCCCTCGTATCCCGCGACCCTTCCCGTCTCGCTGGCGGTCGGCGTCCGTGTCGAATGGACCGAGACGAACCGGCGCCACCGGCTGGTGGTCCGGGGGATGTCGGAGGACGCCGACCGGGAGCTGTTCCGCGCCGAGGGTGAGTTCGAGGTGGGCCGGCCGCCGGGGACCCCCCACGGCATGGGCCAGCTGTTCCAGGTGGCCATGAACGTGCCGCTGCAGCTTCCGGAGCCCGGCTCCTACACGATCGAGGCGTCGGTGGACGAGGGGGCGGGCGTGCGATCCTTCCCGTTCCTCGCCGTGTCCGCGCCCGCCTGACCGGATCATCCGGAGGGGTCCCGGACCGACGTCACGGTCCCGGCTCGGGGCCGTCGATCAGCACCGATATGGCCGCGAACGCCCGGGCATAGGCGAGGGGCTCGGCCTGGTCGGGCGAGGCCAGCAACACGAGCGTCCGAAAGCCCGAGCCCGCGGTGTCCGCCACGCCCTGAGTCGGATCGGCCTCGTCCAGGACGGCGAGGACCTCGAGTCCCTCGGCGACCGTCTCGACGTGGCGCTGACCGGTGGTGAACGTGGCCAGGAGGTCGACGCGGTCGCCGGGATGCACCGACCCCGGCGGGAGCTGCACGGGGACGGTCACCGCGCGGAACCCCGGCGGAACCAGCGCGGCGATCGGCCCCGCCCGGGCGCCGGACAGCCGGGTCGCCGTGAGGGCCTCCCCCTCGGCGAGGCCGGCCAGCAGGACGCGCCCCGCCACCCGTTCCGGGTCTCGCACGGCCCCCGGCGGCGCGAATCGCGAGGGAACGCTCACCCGGCGAAGCATGTCCGGCGACAGCCGGACGCCGCGCGCGAGATCCCGCCCGGCGACCACGACCGCGACGGGGTGCCCCAGCGCCGGGGCCAGCGCGCGCACCCGTTCGGTGTAGCCGTGGACCAGTACGAATGCCGCGAACCCCATGACGACCGCCAGCGCGAGGAAGACCTTCGACGAGGACGACCACTTCCTTCCCATCCGACCCCCTTCCGCGGCCGACGCGGACGAGGGACTCGTCGCTCGTCGCGGCAGCGCTCGATCGGGGGAGGAAGTTTGCGGAGCGAACCTACGCCGGCGCCCCGCGCTTGTCAGTGAAACGCGTCACACCACCGGTGCTGTGTTCGCGCGGCCCGGACCTCAGCGCCGCCGCCCGCTCCTGCGCTCCGGCGACTCGAGCGGCATGCCGCGCCACCGGAACTCCTCGAGGGCCTCGCGGCCGACGATCAGCGCGACGGACTCGCGTATCCGATCCGCCAGCGGGCCCGGTTCGTCCGTGGTCTTGAAGCGAAGCTCGATGGAGATGAGTTGCAGCTCGGCCATGGCCCCATCCTATCGGCGGGACCGCGGCCGGCGGCGGGCGGCCTCGTCAGGGCGAGAAGCGGGCGCCCTCGAGGGCCGTGGCGCACGGGCAGTCGCGCTCCGGCGGCACGGCGGCGATCGCCGCGAACAGCAGCTCGCGCAGCCGTTCGTTGTTCTCGTTGAACACCCGGATGACCTCCTCGTGCGTGACGGCCGGTGTGCCGCCCACGCCGACGTCGTAGTCGGTCACCAGGGAGACGTTCCCGAAGCAGATCTCGAGCTCCCGGGCGAGCGGCGCCTCCGGGTACTGGGTCATGTTGATGACCTCCCACCCCTGGCGCTGGAACCACGCCGACTCTGCCCGCGTCGAGAAGCGAGGGCCCTGGACCACGACCACGGTGCCGCGGTCGTGGACGTCCAGCCCCTGCCCCCTGCCGGTGGCGATCAGCGTGTCGCGCATCGTCGGGCAGTAGGGATCCGCGAACGAGATGTGTGTCACTTCGGGCCCGTCGTAGAACGTGTCGGCCCGCCCCCGCGTCCGGTCCACGAGCTGGTCACAGATCACGAACGACCCGAGCCCCACCTGGAGCTGCAACGACCCCACGGCGCACGGGGCGAACAGCCGCTGCACGCCCAGCTCCTTCATGGCCCACACGTTGGCCCGGTACGGGATCATGTGCGGCGGCAGCTCGTGCTTCCGTCCGTGCCGGGGAAGGAACGCCACGCGCGTGCCCTCGACGACACCGATCGTGATGGGCGCCGACGTCGCGCCGAACGGCGTCTGCATCTCGACCTCGTCGACGGAGTCGAGGAACGAGTAGAACCCCGACCCCCCGAACGCCCCGACGGTCGCGGTGCTCAGTCCGGCCCCTTCGACCCGCCTGCCGGAGCCGGCTGCTTCGAGCCGCCCGAGCCACCGGATCCGCCCGAGCCACCGGATCCGCCCGACCCACCGGATCCGCCCGACCCACCCGAGCCACCAGAGCCACCAGAGCCACCCGAGGCATCGGATCCGCCCGAGCCCTTGGACCCCTTGGACCCCGAGCCGGCCGAGCTGGTCGACGGTGCAGAGGCACCGTCGCCCGAGGCGGAGCTCCTGACCTTCGTCCGGCTGTCGGTCTTGTAGAACCCGGAGCCTTTGAACAGGATCCCCGCGGGGTGGAAGACCTTGCGCAGCTGCCCACCGCAGTTCGGGCAGATCGCCAACGGCTCGTCGCTGAACGCCTGGAACACCTCGACGTGCTGACCGCACTCGAGACACACGTACTCGTAGGTGGGCATCGAAAGGAATTCTACGCGGCCAACACCGGCATTCCCGGGGAAACGCGCACGCGGACAGCACCCCCGGAGAGCGGACCGCCGCGTCAGTTCCGCCAGCTGATGTTCGTCGAGAAGCGCAGGGGCTGCGCGGTCCGGGGATCGGAGTTCAGCGCGCGCCACAGCTGCCCGAACGAATTCCTAGGCGTGTTGCTGATGCCTCGGCACCGGTTGAGTTCGCGAACCTCCCGCCGAACACCGAGACGCCGAACCGGCCGCGGTAGTGCTGCGGCATCCCGAACGCCAGCACGACGAGCGAATCGGGCGGCTCGTGGCCCCTCCCCACCGCCGAGCCGAGGCCGCGGCCCATGCGGCGGAGCCGGGCCGGGTCCACCGTTGCTATGTACCGGCTCGACGTGGCCTCGGGGGCCGGGGGGTCCACAGCAGGTGACGGGTCAGGTGGGGCCCGCGGGCGTGCGATCCGCGATGGTGCCGGGCTCCCATCGCGGCCCGTCCCCCGTGCGAGGCGCTGCCCCGGCCGGCACGCGACCCGTGCCACCCGTGCCGGCCGTGCCACCCGTGGGCATGGCGGACGGGGTGACGACGGCCGCGTCCTGGCGTCGCGCTGGAGTCCTTCTCCCCTCCCGCGTTGCGCGCGACGATTGCCGCGACCAGTAGTGCAATCCCCACACCCGAAGGCGGCCACGCGTCCAGCCCGCATGGAGGCCGGGATTCCACTTGGGCGGCAACCCCCCCTGCTCGTCGGGACATCCCGTCGAAGTGGCTGCGCACTTTCCCACCAGGAATCGGGGTCATCAACCGACGTGCCACAAGTTCTGACGGAACCGTCCCGGCGCGCGCGAGTCGGCGACACCGAGGCCACCCCGAGTCCCCACTGGTCAGCGGAGGGATTCGGCCGGCCAAAGGGGCGGGGGGTCCGCCCGGAGAAATTTCTCCGGGCGGATCAGGCCGGAGGAACGGCGCGGGCTCGGGGCGGCGAGCATTCGATCACGCCGTCCTCCGTCACCACCACATCGACCAGCTGGTCGAGCGGATCGGCAGGAACGTCGTCGATGACCTGCAGGGCGAACCCCACGCCGATCCGTGCCGTCTCGGTCCGCAGGCGGGCCAGGTACCGGTCGTAGTGCCCCCCGCCGTAGCCCAGCCGGCGGCCGTGGCGATCGAACGCCAGCCCCGGCGTGACCACGGCATCCACCGTCGCCGGGTCGACGGCGACGCGGCGCAGCGGTTCCTTGGGGCCGTACGACGTGTGCACGAGCGACTCCCCCGGGAGGACCTCGGCGGCCTCCATGGCGTCGCCCTCGAGGAACGGCAGCAGCAGCCGCCGTCCCCCCACCAGCAGGCGCTCGGCCATCCCGGCGGTCGGGACTTCCGACCCGAACGAGTAGAACATCAGCACGGTGCGCGCTCCGGCCACGGCCGGGAGTCCCAGCACGAGATCCTCGATCCTCCGGGCGGCGGCCAGCCGCTCCGCCGGGGGCAGCCCGGCCCGGGCCCGGCGCATCCGGGCACGCAGGTCCTCCTTGGTCGGCACGCTCACGGGGAGGAATCGTATGCAGTGGCGAGGCCTTCACGAAGAAGGTCAGAGCGGCATCGCGGTACGCTGCCAGCCCGGCGTTCCCTCGGCCTGGAGGTCCGCGAACCGGTGACGGTGCGATGAAGGTCAGCAAGGCGGTGATCCCCGCGGCGGGGCTCGGCACGCGTTTCCTGCCCGCCACCAAGGTGCAACCCAAGGAGATGCTCCCGGTCGTCGACAAGCCGGCCATCCAGTACGTGGTCGAGGAGGCCCTCCGGTCCGGCATCCACGACATGCTGATCGTGACCGGGCGGGGCAAGCGGACCATCGAGGACCACTTCGACCGGTCGTTCGAGCTGGAGTTCTACCTCCAGCAGAAGGGCAAGGACGACCTCCTCCGACAGCTGCGGTCGGTCGGCGAGGGCGCGGTCATCCACTACATCCGCCAGCGCGACCCGCTGGGCCTCGGCAATGCGGTCGCCGTGGCCGAGCCACATGTCGGAGCCCAGCCGTTCGCCGTGCTGCTGGGCGACGACATCATGGCCGAGTCCAATCCATTGCTGCAGCAGATGCTCCGGGTCCACGAGCGGTACGGGCGGAGCGTGATCGCGGTGCAGGAGGTCTCCCGCAGCGAGATCTCGCTGTACGGGGCCATCCGCCCGGAGTTCGTCGAGGACAACCTGGCGCGGATCCAGGAGATCGTGGAGAAGCCGACCCCGGCGGATGCCCCCTCGAACCTCGCCGCGATCGGCCGCTACGTGCTGACCCCCGAGATCTTCGATGCGCTGCGCGACACCAAGCCGGGCGTCGGGGGCGAGGTCCAGCTGACCGATGCCCTGAACCTCCTGGCCCAGGAACAGGCGGTCTACGCGTACGTTTTCGAGGGCGGGCGCTTCGACATCGGGAACAAGCTCGACTACCTCAAGGCCACGGTGGAGCTGGCCGCGGACCGCGAGGACGTCGGCGAGGAGTTCCGGGACTTCCTGGCCGACTTCGTCCAGCGTCGCAAGCTGATCTAGCGGCTACGGCTTCGCGAAGTGCTCCACCAGCCGGCCGGCGTAGTCGTCCTCCCACCGGCCGTCCGGTTGCCTGGCGGTGAAGTCCTTGTCGCACTGCACGAGCAGCCACACCAGCTCGCTGCGGACCGGCTTGTTCCCGAGCAGGTCGGGCAGCTCCGACAGGTCGATCAGCCAGCCCGCGTACCAGCTGGCCCAGTCGGGGTCGTCGCCGTCGACGATCCGGTACACGACGTGGTGGGTCTCCCCGGCCTCGTGCAGCAGCTCCGCGATCCTGTCCTCACGCTCGCCCATTCCCGTGCCCTCCCCGATCTCGTTCGCTGCGTCTCGGTCGGCGGCGGAGGCGATCCCGTTACAGGCGGGTTCGCGGGGGCCAGCCGATAGACTGCGCGACTATGGCGCAGCCGTCGCCCGGATCCCGCCGCGAGCACGACCACGGCCCCGCCTCCGGCCTCCTGCCGGTGGAGGAGGCCCGCGAGCGGATCCTGTCTGCAATCCAGCCCCTGGCGCCGATCGAGCTGCCCCTGCAGGAGGCCCAGGGGTGCGTGGTGGCGGCGGACGCCGTGGCGCAGGGGCACCTCCCGGAGTTCTCGTCCTCGGCCATGGACGGCTACGCGGTCCGGTCCCATGACGTCACGGACGCGTCCGAGCAGGAGCCGGTCACGCTGCGGGTGGTGGGCCTGGCCCGGATCGGGCGGCGCCCGGAGGCCACGGTGGGAGGCGGCGAGGCCGTCCGCATCGACACCGGCGCGCCCGTCCCGGCCGGCGCCGACTGCGTGGTGCCCATCGAGTACACGGAGGCCGCCGGCGACCGGGTGCGGGTCCGGCAGCCGTTCGCCGAGGGGCGGAACGTCCGCCCGGCGGGCGAGGACGTGAAGGCCGGCGAGGTCCTGGTGCCGGCGGGGCGCCGGCTGTCCGGCGCGGAGCTCGGGCTCCTCGCGCTGTCGGGGCACGCCAGCGTCCTGGCCCACCCCCGGCCCCGGGTGATCGTCCTGTCCACGGGCGACGAGCTGGTCGAGCCGTGGCAGAAGCCGGCGTTCGGCCAGGTCCGGGACGCGAACTCGTACACGATCTTCGGCGGGCTCCGGGAGGCCGGCGCGGTGCCCTACATGGCGGGCATCGTCCGCGACGATCCGGAGGCGCTGAAGGAGACGATCCTGTCGCACCTGGTCCAGGCCGACGCCTACATCTCCTCGGGCGGCGTGTCGGTGGGGGAGCGCGACGTCGTCAAGCGGGCGTTCTTTCGGCGGGGCGAGGTCGGCTTCTTCCGGGTGGCCATGCAGCCGGGGATGCCCCAGGCGTTCGGCATGATCGAGGGGAAGCCGTATTTCGGCCTGCCCGGGAACCCGGTCTCCGTGTTCGTGTCCTTCGAGGTGCTCGTGCGGCCCGCGCTGATGAAGCTCGTCGGCCGCAGGGACCTCATCCGGCCCGAGGTCACCGCGTCGCTCACCACCGACATCTCCGGGCCGAAGGACCGCATGCAGTTCGCCAGGGTGCTGGTCCGCCGGGGGCCCGAGGGGTGGACCGCCGAGTCCACCGGCGCGTCCTCGTCGAACCTCATCTCGACGGTGGCGCGGGCCAACGGGCTGGCCATGATCCCCGTGGGCCGGGAGACGGCCACGGCCGGCTCCGAGGTCCGGGTCATGCTGTTCCGCGCCCTGGAGCCATGAGCGCCGAGGTTCCCTCCCCGGCGTCGCCCGAGGACGCGCGGTCGGATGCGGCCCGGATGGTCGAGGTCGGCGGCAAGGAGGTCACCGAGCGCGAGGCCGTCGCCGTCGCGTACCTCCGATCGACGCCGGAGGCCGTCGCCCACCTGATGGAGGGAACCCGCAAGGGCCATCCGCTGGAGGCCGCGCGGATCGCCGGGGTCATGGGGGTGAAGCGGACTCCAGACCTCCTGCCGTTCTGTCACCCGGTCGCTGTGACCGGGGCGGAGGTCCTTGTCGAGCCGGACCGGCAGGGTGGGGTGGTCCGGGTGCAGGCCACGGTCCGGGCGCTCGACCGGACCGGGGTCGAGATGGAGGCGCTGACGGCCGTCGCCGTGGCCGCCCTGTCCCTGTACGACACCGTGAAGGAGTTCGACCGCTCCGCCGACATCACCGGCGTCCGCCTGCTGGCCAAGAGCGGTGGCAAGAGCGGCGACTACCGGGCCCCCGAGCAAGCCTGATCCACCGCGCCCGCGAGCCCCCGCCGCCGGTCACCCGCCGTTCCCAGAAATTTCACGGATGGGATTTATCGCCACCATATCTTGTGTTACCGTCCCGTCCCAGCCCACATCTTGTGGCCGAAACCGGGGAAACGGTCGACAGGGGACAGGGATGGATTGGCTAGTCGTCGCCGTGTTGGTCATCATCTGGGCCGCGTACCTCCTTCCCCCTCGGCTGCGACGTGGTGGCGCGCACGCGAGCATCGAGGAGTTCGAGCGACACATGGGCGTACTGGAACAGACAGAGAAGTCGGGTGGCCGGTGGATCGTGGCCCCCCGCAAGGGCGAGGCCTTCGTCGGCCGCCGCGAACGAGCCCGAGCCCGCGCCCGCGACCGCCGGCGTCGCGTGTTCGTCGCCCTGCTCGAGGCGCTGGCCCTGACGTTCCTGATCGGCCTGTTCCCGCCGTTGCGCGGCATGTGGTTCCTCAGCGCCATCGTCGCGGGCCTGCTCGCGGTCTACGTGTGGTTGCTCGTCGAGCTGCGGCGCCAGGAGGAGGCCCGCCCGCTCCCGACCCGCGCGGGGACGCGGAGGCTGGACGTGCCGCTCGGCCCGGCGGCTCCCCGCCTCGACCGGGAGCTGCCATGGCTCTCCGACACCGACCCGGTCCACGTGCGCGTGCACGTCGCGACCGACCTCGAGCCCGCCGTCGCGCGCGCCTAGCGCTGGCCCGCCCGCCCCCGGCCCGTCCGGGCTACGATCGCGTGCCGTGGACCTCGATCCGCTGGCCAGGCGATTCCGGGAGGCGTTCGACGTCAAGATGGCCGCCCGGGAGCGGGCGCTGGGGGCCTCGCGCCGGGCCATCCGGAGCAGCGCGAACGCCATCCGGGCGCTGCACCGGCACGACCGGGAGCGCGCCGCGGAGCTGATGGAGGAGGCCCGCGCGGCGATCGCCGAGGGGCTGCTGGCGGTCGCCGATCACCCCGACGTCGCGCACGCCGGATTCCTGCAGGACGCGCAGAAGGAATACGTGGAGGCCCGGTTCACGGAGGCGATCATCGACGACGCCGCCGACCCACCCACGCCCGAGGAGCTCGGCGTGGGCCTCGCCGCCTACCTGAACGGGATGTCCGAGGCGGTGGGGGAGGCGCGCCGGCAGGTTCTGGACCTCCTCCGTGCCGGCGACGTGGCGAGCAGCGAGCGGATGCTGGTGGCGATGGAGGACATCTACGGCTTGCTGGCCACCATCGACTACCCGGACGCCATCACGGGCAACCTCCGGCGCTCCACCGACGTGGCCCGGTCGATCATGGAGAAGACCCGCGGCGACCTGTCGCTGTCGCTCGTGCAGCGGGACCTGAGGGACGCGCTCGACCGCCACGCCCGCGCGGTCCTCGACGACGCCCCCCAGGTTCCCGCCGGCGGCGACGGCTCAGACGACGCGTAGCCGGCCCAGGAACTCCTCGGCGGCGGTTCGGTCGCCCTCGACGGAGAGCTCACCCCGTTCCTCGAGCTCGGCGAAGGTCCCCCGCCCGGCGGTGGTCATGACGAACGCGGCGGCCGGGGCCCGGATCGTCGCCCAGGGGCCGGGCGCCACCAGGGATCCCGCATCTCCGGCCTGCCGGAGCCCCGACTCGCCGGACTGGAGGTCGGCCGTCCACGGGGGGAGCGGCACGCCCGCCAGGTCAATGGTGATCGACCCGGCCCGGCCGGCCAGCTCCGGGACCACCGACGTCCCCGCCGCGGCCAGCACGAACCCGGCGACCACGGCGAGGTCCGCGGTCTCGTCCTCCATGCCGAGCGCCCGGCGGACGTCCTGACGGTGGACCCACTCGTCGAACGGGCGGCTCCACGCGAACATCCCGGCCGGGCCCTTCCCCCACATCGTTGGCACCCGGACCCGGAGCGCGGCGGCCGGGGCGGCCCGCACGACGCCCACCACCCGGCGTCCCCAGCGGTCCAGCGCGATCAGCAGCTCCGGGATCGGGCGGTCGGCGTAGGAGCCGACGACCCTGTCGTTCCACCGCTCCAGCTTGTCGGAGGAGGACGACAGGATCTTGGGGAAGATCGCGCCGGTCACGGACGCCCGGTCGATCGTGATGAGGTGCGCCGCGACCTCGCGGACCCGCCACCGGGGGAGCGCCTCGACCTCCCACTGCTCCGGCTCCAGGCTTCGGAGCAGCGCGAGCGTCCGGATGCGCTCCGTCCGGGTGGCCTGGACGATCTCCTGCTTCGTGGTCGCGAGCTCCATGGTCTCTCCCGACCGGAGGATACGGCGGCACTGCGGAAGTTCACCCTTCCCGTCTCGCCGCTGCCCGTGTAGCCTCTCGCCGGCACATCCCGGACGACAAGGAGGGAAACGAAGTGGCGTTCCGCAAGGAGAAGATCAAGGCGCAGTTCGACGCCGCGGTCCCGCCGGCGCTGGAGCCCGGCGAGCAGGTGCTGGCCGGCACGTACTGCCAGACCGGCCCCAGCCCGTGGCTGCAGGGCGGCATCGGCCTGCTGATCATGCTGTTGATGGGCGCGAAGTGGTACTACCTGGTCGTCACCGACCGGCGCCTGCTGTGGTTCCGCGCGTCGATGTGGAGCCAGCGGCCGAAGGGCGCCGTGGAGGCCGACCCGCGCTCGGGCATCCAGATCCACGACGTGGACGTGGACAACGTGATCTGGAGCAAGTTCCGGGTCCAGCGCCCGAACGGCAAGGACGTTCGCGTGAATGTGCACCGCATCTGGCGCGACGAGGTCCAGCAGATGATCACCGCGCTGACGGGCCAGGGCACGCCCCAACCCGTGGAGCCGCCCGCGCCGGCAGCGCAGCCGCCGGCCCAGGGCGGGCAGTTCACCGGCTAGACCTGACTCGAGGCACGAGGGGTCCCCGCGCCGGAGGCCGGGGACCCCTCTGCTACGCTAGGCCGATCCCGGGGGTGTAGCTCAGACCGGTAGAGCGCTGCCTTCGCACGGCAGAGGGCAGGGGTTCAAATCCCCTCACCTCCACTCGGAGCGTTTCTGCAGGTCATCAGAGGCCATGTCGGCCCCATCGGCGCCGGTGAGGAAACCGCCCTGGATGGCCTTCGCACGGCAGAGGTCAGGGGGTTCAAATCCCCTCACCTCCAACCATCAGACATTCCCCTGGTCACAGGCTGTTTGGTGCGCACGGGGTGCGCTGTTCTCGCAGCAACGGCAGGGATCCCATGCTGGCGACTCTTCCCGGCCCTTCGAGGCGAAGGACACCGCGTACTCGCTCGAGAACTACATCCGGGCGATGATCACTCGGGAACGGAACCTCCGCGACATGACCGGCGCTTCTCCCTGCGGGGTGCTGAATGCGTCAATCAGTCGCTGAGGACGAGACAGCCTCGACCTCAGAGTCTGTGGCCGACAGCTTCGCGTCGGGACGCACCCCGAGCACGACGAGCGCCATGTCATCCGTCGGCCCTTCGCCTTCGCCGATGGAGGCCTCATCGTAGATCCGGTCGGCGATCCGCTCGGCCTCGGCGCCCTCCGTCTCCCAAAGGAGCGCAACGAGCTGGGCATCGCCTCCCCGACCGGCACGTTCGAATCGCTCGATGATTCCGTCTGTATAGAAGACGATGGCGTCCCCGGGGCCCAGCTGCACTGGTACGTCAACCAGGTCGGGATCTGGCCACACCCCGAGGAGCGAGCCGGTGCACTCGATGCTCTCCACTCGCTGCTCCCGGCGATACACAAGGGGCGGGGGATGACCGCCGCAGGAAACGAGCATGCTCAGTCCGCTGGCCGTTCGGTCGACCCGGGCAACGACTGCAGTGCAGAACCTTGCCACGTTCTGGCGGAGAATCTGTCGGTTGACCGCTTCCAGGACCGAGCTCGGTTTCACCTCGCGAACGATGGCGGCGCGGACCGTGTACCGGACAAGGCCAGTCACGGCGGCGGCTTCGGGGCCCTTCCCGCTGACATCGCCGAGGGCCACCGCCCAGCTGCCCTCTCCGGCCTCGAACACGTCGTAGAAGTCCCCGCCCACCAATGCCCCTTCGCCTGCTGGTCGGTACCGCACCACCACGTCTACCCCCGGGATCTCGGGGATGTCCGTGGTCAGAAGGCTGCTTTGAAGGGTCTGGGCCATGCGGCTCTGCGATTGGTGGAGCCGGGCGTTCTCGATCGCGGACGCGGCTGCTCGCGCCAGCTCCTCGAAGAAGGGCAGATCAGCCGCGGAGTATCTGCGGCGGGACTCGGCGGTCACGAGTGCAAGTGCCCCCTGGACCCCGTGCATACCGAGGAGAGGCACCACGATCCCCGAGAACAGCCTGAGCTCGCTGAGGCGCTCGAACACCTGTTCGTCGCCAGCCCACTGACGAAGAAGATCCTCGGTGATCCGGGGGAACACGAAGCGACGACCAGACGTAAGGGCCTGTGCCAAAGGCGATGATCGGTCGGCGGCTTGGGGCGGGAAGGGCTCCCCGATCTCCGTGAGGGCCCTCATCTTCTCGGGGTCGTGGTGAGCCACGTAGCTGCGAAGCTCGGGGTCACCCTCGGTCCGGACGCGGATGGCGCACCAATCGGCGAGCCGAGGGACGGTCAGGCGGGCGAATTCGTCAATGGTCCGCTCGTAGTCGAGAGATGCCATCCAGGTGCGGTTCGCCTCGGCCAAGAACGCGAGGCGATCCTGCGTGCGCGAACCCCTCGCCCGGGCAGCTTCCTCGACCGCAACAAGCGCGGCGACGGCGATGAACAACACGAGCGCGACCGAGTCGTAGGGCTGGCGCACCAGGGGCTCTCCGGGAGAGCGGAGGAAGGCGACCATCGCCCCCCATGACAACCCCGCCGCCACCAGTCCTGGCCACAACCGTCCAAGGTATGCGGCGGGGATGATCGCCACGAGGTAGAGCATGACGGGAACCATGAACCGGTCGAGGACGACCGTGACGACGATTGGTCCCAGCACAGCGAGGCCCAAGGCGAGCAGCATGCGACGGCGGCCGACGCCAAACATCAGCTCGTGCCACATGTCCGAAGCCAAGATATCCATTCGCCGGGTGAGCCCAGCGTACTCCGCACCGGATCCGCGCGAAAGGCGCGACCGGGCTACCTATACAATCGCGAGGCGCCAGGCGAGGAGTGGCCATGCTGGAGATCATTTGGACCGAAGAGCCCAAGGGGCTTCGACTCGTGGGCGAGGTGGATCTCGCCACTGTCGAAAGATTCCGCTCGGCGCTCGCGCCAATGGTCCGGGAGGGCGGCGAGATCGTCCTCGATATCGGTGACATGCGGTTCATCGACAGTTCCGGAGCGCAAGTGCTCATCCGAGCGCTCGAGAACCTGAGCGACCGTGGCCGTCTCGTTTTGGCTCACCCCAGCCGCACAGTCGTCCGCATCGTAATGATCATGGGACTGCAGCGCTTCAAGAACCTTGAGGTGCGGGAGGACGCTTCGCCGTGAGGCATCTCATGTTCAGGTCTCAAATATCTCGATCATTCATCGCGGATCCGGCCCAACTCGAGGAGGTTCGCCGCTTCGTGTCCGGGGCTGCTGAAAGGGCCGGGCTCTCCGAGCAAACCACCGACGACCTCGTGCTCGCCGCCAACGAGGCCGCGACGAACTCGATCCTCCATAGCGGCACGAAGCGATTCCACGTCCGATGGCTCGCCCTCGATGACCGGGTGGAGATCGAAATCCACGACGAAGGCCTGTTCGAGCGGAGGATACTCATGCATCAGCTGGACGGCTCTGCTGGCCTCGGAATCCCGCTCATGATGTCTCTCACCGACGAGCTCGAGCTGCATGAAGGGATCCCCAGCCGGCCGGGGACCCGTACTCGCCTGGTGAAGTTTCGCACCGGCAGCTGAACGCCTCGCCATCGCCTGGGTCGAAATCCCTTCGCTCGTCCGAAGTTCAGAGCGGCGAACGGTCCTCCACGGGCAAGACTCTCCACTTCTGCTACAGGCAGGGACCTGCGGCTTTACGGGGAGTCCCGCTCCCGTGGAGTCGCTGGAAAGCCGAGGCTCGGCGACACTCGTCGTTCGCCCACGAACTGAGAACGCCGGGTACATGTTCTCGGACATCGGGGTCGCTACGGCCTCGTGGCGAGGGCGGCCGATCGAGAGGTCAGATCGGTGGTCCTTGCTGTTCAGTGCCAGTGTCAGCCGGCAGCCGAGGACGGAACGCCCTGGCACATGACCCTCACTCGATGGCCGTCAGGAGTTGTCCGAAGAGATCGCCGAGGTTTGAATAGCGTCCCCTCACCTCCCGGCAGCCGGCCAGCTGGTCAGACGATGTACGAAGCTTGGTGGAGGTGAGGGGACAGTATTCACCTCGCCCACGGTCTCAGACGGCTCCTCGCGTCTGCCACCTGAGAACTCGCTGGCGCAGGCGAGCGACGGCAAGCTAACCCCCGACGAGATACTGCCCCTGTAGACCAGGTCATTGCCGCAAGTGAACCAGTAGATCCCCACGGGCAAGCCGGGGATCGTGAAGGAAACGGTCCCGCCGGTGAGAGCTCTTCGGGACCCGGTGACTCTCGTCTCGAAGACGACCTCGGATGGGTCTTCGAGCTGGGGAGGAAGAACTGATCGGTACATCGTGAAGCTCGGGCACGGATTGTTGATGGGTCCTTGCGGCGCGGCATTCTGGTGGTTGGCGAAGAGGATCCGCGTCCGGCTGTTCGGGAGGACGTCATAGAGGAAGTGGGTTCGGAACTCGTCCCGATGGGGCGGGATGACGAGCAGATGATTCCTGCCGTCAGCCGAGTTGCTCGGTGGCGGCGCTCCTCCGGGCGAGACCCGAAGCGTCGCCGGAACCCGGTCAGCGGCACCGACCACGGCCGCCGGAGGGTCGGTGGAAAGCTCACCCGCGGGGATGGCGTGCACCGGAAGCCCGGCCCATCCCTGGGAATCGAGAAGGTGGACGTCGACGCCAGCAAGTAGAAGTCCCGACCGGAGACCGAAAAGGCTCGTCCGTACCAGACGGCTCGGCCTTCGTCGTAGAGATGGGGGTGACTCATCGGGATGGCGAGTGGACCCGTCAGGTGGTGAAACGGGTTGAACCCGGGGTGCCATGCCGGATATTCGTAGAGGGCCAGATGGATCTGGCCGGGCCAGTGGATCCCCCCGTACGGCCGAGGAAGGATTGGGACTTGGGTCTTGGATTCCGGACCGGAGAGCCGAAAGTTCGCGAGCTCGAACCACGGACCAATCCCCGGGGAGAGGTAAGACCGGACGGACCACCCGTCTGGCAAGTTCAGGCGGACCCCGTACCTGGGGTTGGCCAGACCGATCGTTGTCACACTGGGTGTCGGATGCACCGCCGGTGAAGGCTCACCCCCGTCGCCACCAAGACCAGGCTCACCGATAGTCCCGCCGTCAAAACCAGCCCGAGAGTGCCGGCCACCACCCGCCGACGGGTCCGCCGAGACGCGATCCTTCGCATGGTCCGCTCCGGGGAGTCGGGGGAGGGTCGCTCGTCCCCGAGCGCGGTTCGGAGCATCTCCTTGGCATCACTCATTCGTGTTCGCCTCCTGGTACCTCAGTGCCTTCATCCGGGCCGATTCCACGGGATGCGAACCCCTGGTTCATTCCTGGCGTCTAGAGATGTGTGGAATCAAGGGCGAACACCCCTAAGCGATTCGGGACTTCTCGCCCCATACTGGGCGGGGGCACAGGGGGAGGGCAACAAATGTTGGGGAGGCGAGCGCGGAGGCCCGGCCTCGCGCTGCCGTCGGGATCGGGCCGCCGCGCCGCCCGGCGGGTTCCTCGGCTGAGGAGGGCCCGGTTCGCCCGGCTCGTGTGGTTGAGCGCGATCACGCCGGTGCTCGTGGGGACCATCGGCGTGTCGCTGGTGCACTCGGCCGGACGGCCGCACACGCGGCCGGCCGTGCGGATCACGCAGGACACCAGCGACCGGCCGGACATCGTCCTCATTCTCACCGATGACCAGCGCTTCGACACGCTGTGGGCCATGCCGAACGTCCAGTCGCTGCTGGTCGATCACGGGGTGACGTTCTCGAACGCGTTCGTCGTGAACTCGCTGTGCTGTCCCAGCCGGTCGAGCATCCTGACCGGGAACTACTCCCACACGACGGGTGTCTACGCGAACTCGGGCGCGCACGGCGGGTTCGGGGCGTTCCGCGACCGGTCGACCATCGCGACGTGGCTCAACGACGACGGCTACGACACCGGCCTCGTCGGCAAGTACCTCAACGCGTACCCGGGCGGGTACGTCCCTCCGGGGTGGGATCGGTGGAACGCGATCGTCATGCAGCCTCCCCGCGGGAACTACTACTACGACTACACGCTGACCTCCGGGGCCCGGACCCGCGAGTACGGCCACGACCCAGAGGACTACTCGACCGGCGTGCTGGCCAACCACGCGGTGCGGTTCATCCACTCGGCGAAGGGCCCGATGTTCCTGTACTTCGCGCCGTGGGCACCACACGAGATGCCGATCCCCCCGCCGGGAGAGCAGGTCGCGTTTGACCACCTTGCCCCGTTCCGGCCCCCGAGCTTCAACGAGGCAAACGCCTCGGACAAGCCCAAGTACATCCGGGACCTGCGCCAGCTGGACGAGCAGAAGATCAACGACCTCGATGCCTTCCGCAGCGCTCAGTACCAGACGCTGCTCGGCGTGGATCGGGCCGTCGGGCGCATCGTCGCTGCGCTCCGGGCCACCGGGCGGCTGGACCACACGATGATCGCCTTCCTGTCCGACAACGGGCTGGCCTGGGGCGAGCACCGCTGGCGGAACAAGCAGACGCCGTACGAGGAGAGCATCCGGGTTCCCCTCGTCATCAGCTACCCGCCGCTGACGCGGACGCCCAAGACGGTTCCGCAGATGGCCCTGAACATCGACCTGGCCCCCACCTTCGCCCGCCTGGCGGGGGTGACGCCGCCCCGCCACGACGGCCGGAGCCTGCTGCCGCTCCTGGAAGGGAGGCCGCAGGGCTGGAGGAGCTCGTTCCTGGTCGAACACGCCCAGGTGTCGAGCCACCTGAAGGTCCCGAGCTACTGCGCGATCCGGACGACCCACTCCGTGTACGTGGTGTACCAGACCGGGGAGCGGGAGTACTACGACCTCGACACCGATCCCGACGAGCTGACCAACCTGGCCGGTGACCCGTCGAGCACCGGGCGGATCGCCGCGCTCGCCCCCCGGCTCCATCGGCTGTGCGATCCGCCCCCGCTCGGCATGCCCCGCCCCTGATCCGCGCCGGGGCGCCGCCCGGGAACGCCCACGCGGAGGGGTTGATCGGCCCGTTCCCCGTAACGCCTCGTCCCCGGGCCGGGACGGAAGCCTCGAACGCGGGACGACACAGGGGAGGGCGCCCATGAGCTCCACACCGATCGCCGACTACGCACTGATCTCCGACTGTCACTCGGCCGCGCTGGTCAGCAAGGCGGGTTCCGTCGACTGGCTGTGCCGGCCCCGGTTCGACAGCCCGGCGGTGTTCGCCCGGATCCTCGACGACTCGGCCGGCCACTTCTCCGTGACGCCGAAGGGCGAATTCACCGCCACGCGCGGGTACCTCGACCGGACCATGGTGCTCGAGACGACGTTCCGGACCGGCGGCGGCGTGGCCGTGCTCACCGACGCAATGGCGCTGGACCCGACCGAGCACGGCCACGACCTCGGGGCCGGGGCTCCGCGGACGCTGCTCCGGCGGATCGAGTGCACGGAGGGCGCGGTGGACGTGGAGGTGGAGTTCGCCCCCCGTCCGGAATTCGGCCTGGTGACGCCGCTCCTGACCGGCACCGACGACGGCGTCGAGTCCCGCGGCGGCGCGCTCCGGTCGCTGCTCTCCACCGACCGCGCCCACGCGATCGAGGGCTCGACCGCCCGGATGTCGTTCACCCTGCGCGAGGGCGAGGCGGCCGGGTTCGCCCTGCAGAACCGGACGTCGTTCGACAACGAAGCACCCGCCCCCTGGACGCCGGACGAGATCGCCAAGGGTCTCGACGGAACCGTCGAGGCGTGGCGGACCTGGTCGGGCGTACACCAGGCGTACGAGGGGCCGTGGGCGGACCTCGTGTACCACTCCGGCCGGGTCTTGCAGGCGCTGATGTACCAGCCCACGGGCGCCATCGTGGCGGCTCCGACCACCTCGCTCCCCGAGGGCGTGGGCGGCGAGCGCAACTGGGACTACCGGTACGCATGGGTCCGGGACGCGTCGTTCACCCTCGACGCGCTGTGGGTGGCGGCGTGCCCCGACGAGGCCCTCAAGTTCTTCTCGTGGATGACCGGCGCCGTCGCCTCGCAGATCGGCCCCGGCCACGACCTCCAGATCATGTTCGGGATCGGCGGCGAGCACGACCTGTCCGAGCGGATCCTCCCCCACCTGTCCGGGTGGAAGGACAGCCGCCCGGTCCGCGTCGGCAACGGAGCGTGGAACCAGCGCCAGCTGGACGTGTACGGCGAGCTGCTGGACGCCGCGTACCGGCTGCGGGACCAGCTGTCCGGGATCGACGACGCCACGAAGGCCTTCCTGGTCCAGGTCGCGGACGCGGCGGGGGCCCGGTGGCAGGAGCAGGACCAGGGCATCTGGGAGATCCGCGGCGAGCCACGGGACTTCCTGTACTCGAAGCTGATGTGCTGGCTGGCCCTCGACCGGGCCATCGACATGGCCTCGCTGATCGGCGGGGAGGACCGCGTCGAGGAGTGGACCGCCACCCGCGAGGAGATCCGGACCGCGATCCTCGACCGAGGGTGGTCCGAGGAGGCCGGCGCCTTCGCGCAGTACTTCGGCGGCTCCGAGCTGGACGCTTCGAACCTGATGATGGCCTGCATCGGGTTCCTGCCGGCAACGGACCCCCGCATGATGGCCACGATCGAGGCCATCGAGCGGGATCTCACCGACGACCGGGGGCTGGTGTTCCGGTACCGCGCCGAGGAGGGCGTGGACGGCCTGGAGGGCACCGAGGGCACGTTCCTCCTGTGCACCTTCTGGCTGGCGGAGGCGCTGGCCCGGGCCGGCAAGGTCGACCGCGCCCGGGCGGTGTTCGAGCGGACGATTGCGTTCGCCAACGACGTCGGGCTGCTGGCCGAGGAGGTCGACGAGGAGACCGGCGAGCTGCTCGGGAACTTCCCCCAGGCGTTCAGCCACATCGGGCTGATCAACACGGCGTGGGCCATCTCGCAGGCGGAGTCGTCGGGCGCGGTTGGAAAGGCCGGATCGATCGAGCGGCCGCTGGAGGCGGCGGGCCGGGAGTGACTCGGCAGTGATTGGGGTCCCGCGAGTACCTGGCGGAGTTCGCCGGCACGGCCTTGCTGCTGTTGATCGGGCTCTCGGCGGTCGTGATCGACTTCGCCTCCGGATCCCCCGTCCCGGGATGGATCCCGAACGAGGACGTCCGGCGGCTGCTGACCGGGATCATGTTCGCGGGCGGCGCCACGGCGATCGTGTACTCGCCGCTCGGCCGGCGCAGCGGCGGCCACATCAACCCGGCGGTGACGACGGCGTTCCTCCGGCTGGGGAAGATCACGTGGACGAGCGCGACGTGGTATTGGACCGCCCAGTTCGCCGGGGCTCTGACCGGGGCCGTCGCCGTGCGCCTTTTGTGGGGGCACCTGGCCGATCAGGTCGACGTGGGGACGACGATTCCGTGCTCGGGAGGATCGGCGGCGTCCGTAGCGGTCGAGGCCGGGATGGTGTTCCTGCTGGTCACGCTCATCCCCTCCGACGCCCTCAACCTGGACTTCGTGCTCGGGAACAAGGTCATGGTCGGGACGGTGAACGCGAACCGGGAGCACTTCGAGGCCGGCGTGCGCGACATGACCATCGCCCAGGCCGAGTTCTCCGGCTGGCTGCCCCGGCTGCTCACCCATCTCGTGAACGGCCTGGAGAACTGGCAGGAAGCCTTCGGCTACCTGGGGACCCCCGGCGTGATCAAGGTCTTCGTGGAGGTCTCGCCGGTCGCCGTGTCCTAAGGAAGGGGCAGCCTGGCCCGCGGCCCGATCGGGAAGAATGGGCCGATGCTCGAGACGGAGGAGCGCTCCGGGGAGCACGCGCAACACACCGAGCCGGGGCGGCGGTCGCGGCTGGTCCTGCTGAGCTTCCTGATGCTGTTCGTGGAGCTCGGGCTGATCCGGTGGGCCGGGTCCTACGTCGTCTACCTGTCGTTCTTCACGAACTTCGTGCTCCTGGCGAGCTTCCTCGGAGTGGGCGTGGGGTTCCTCCGGGCCAGGGCCCGCCGCGAGCTGTTCGGGTTCGCCCCGGTGCCGCTCGCGCTGCTGTTCGTGTTCCTCGCGGTGTTCCCGGTGCTGGGGGGCAAGGTGCACGGGCACCTGCAGTTCGTCGGCGGGTTCGGGTGGCCGGCGCTGCCCCAGTGGGTGTCGCTGCCGGTGGTGTTCGTGCTGTCGTTCGCCACGATGGCCTGCGTCGCGGAGGGCGTGGCGAGGACGTTCGTCCGGTTCGAGCCCCTCGAGGCGTACCGGCTGGACATCGCCGGCAGCATCCTCGGGATCGTCGCCTTCTCCGCCCTGTCGTTCCTCGGCGCGCCACCGCTGGCGTGGGCGGCGGTGGTGACGGCGGCCATGGTCGCACTCGGCGACCGGGCCCGGCCGCTCACCGTGGTCCCGCTGGTGGCCACGCTCGCCATCGTGGCCGCGCTGTCGTTCGCGCCGCGCACCTTCTGGTCGCCGTACTACCGGGTGACGATCTCGCCGACGAGCGCGAACGGCAGCATCGCGATCAGCGTCAACGGCCGGCCGCACCAGCGGATCATGCCGCTGTCGTACATGCGAACGAACCAGACCTTCCGCTTCCTGCCGTACGCGCACTCGCCGGGGAACCCGCTGGACGAGGTGCTGATCGTCGGCGCGGGAAGCGGGAACGACGTGGACATCGCCCTGTCCATGGGCGCGAAGCACGTCGACGCCGTGGAGATCGACCCCCGCCTGTATCGACTGGGACGCGACCTCCACCCGGACCACCCGTACCAGGACCCCCGCGTCTCGGTGCACGTCGAGGACGGGCGCGCGTTCCTGCACGACACCGGCCGGCGGTACGACCTGATCCTGTACGCGATCCCGGACTCGCTGACCGTGCTGGCCGGGCAGTCCTCGCTGCGGCTGGAGAGCTACCTGTTCACCGACGAGGCCATGCGAGAGACGCGCGACCAGCTGAAGCCGGATGGGGTGGTGTCGATGTACCACTACTACCTGCCGAACGTGCTGGACCGGTACGCGGGGACGCTGACCGACGCGTTCGGACACCGGCCGTGCGTCGACGTGCAGCCCGGCGCCGGCCCCCGGCCGGGGACCGTGCTGACCGAGTCCGTTCGTCCAGAACGCTTGCGCTGCAACGATGTCTGGAGCCAGGCGTCGAAGACCGCCGCCACCCCGGACACCGACGACCATCCGTTCCCCTACCTGGCGGCCCGGACCATCCCCCGGATCTACCAGGTGAGCATGCTGCTGATCCTGGCGTTCGCGGCGGTGGCCGTCCGGGCAACCGGCGGGCCGTTCCGCCGGATGGGCGCCTACGCGGACCTGTTCTTCATGGGCGCCGCGTTCCTCCTGCTGGAGACGAAGAACGTGGTGCAGTTCGCGCTGCTGTTCGGCACGACGTGGTTCGTCAACGCCCTGGTGTTCGCCGGGATCCTGCTGACGGTGTACCTGGCGGTGGAGGTCGCCAGGCGGGTGCGGTTCCGGCGGCCGGTGCTGCTGTACCTCCCGCTGCTCGGTGCGGTCGCGCTGGCGTGGGCCGTCCCGCCCGACGCGCTGCTGGGTCTGTCCTTCGTGCCGCGGTTCCTGGTCGCGGTGGCCCTGGCGTTCGCCCCGGTGTTCCTGGCCAACCTCGTGTTCGCCGAGCGGTTCCGGGGCGTGGGGTCGTCGGCGGTTGCGTTCGGCACGAACCTCCTCGGGGCGATGGTCGGGGGCGTGCTCGAGTACGGCGCGCTGCTCGTCGGGTATCGGGCGCTGCTGATCCTGGTGGCGGCGCTGTACGGGCTGGCGTTCCTCACCGGCCGGCGGCTCCTGGCGCCGGCGTCGACGGCCGCATAGCATCGACCGGGAACGTCGACTTGGGGAGGGAGGACGTCGATGAGCAACTACGAGGACATGATGCGTCAGGCCCAGGAGATGGCCCAGCGCATGGGGATGGGCGCCCAGCTCGGAACGCCGATGGACATGAACGAGACGGCGGCCTACCAGGCCCGGGTCATGAAGCTGAACCAGTCGGGGAACGAGACGCCGGCCACGATCACGTCGGTGCAGGCGACCGGCAAGACCGACTTCGGCGGGGGCAAGGAGATCCTGTTCGGTGTCGACGTGGCCCCGCCGAACGCCCAGCCGTACGCCGCCACGTTCTCGCAGTTCATGGTGGACAGCACGATGGGGGGCGTGGCGCCCGGCGCGCGCATCACGGTCGGCGTCGACCCCGACGACCCGACCTCGATGATGTTCTGGGGGTCCGCGGGCTGAGGTCGCACCAAGTCGCACTAGGATTCCGCCCGTGGGAACCGGTGCCTGTCCCGTCTGCCAGCAACCACTGCCCGCCTTCGACACCCGGCGGTGCAGCAAGTGCGGCAAGCAGGTCCATCCCGGCTGCGGCACCGGGCAGTTCCCTGCGTTCGTCTGCGACAACTGCGCGAAGGCGCCGCCCTGCCCGATCTGCCTCCAGCCGCTGGCCGGCTCCGAGTCCAGGCAGTGCCGCAAGTGCGGGCGGACCGTCCACGCCCGGTGCGGCAAGCGCGGCCTCCGCGGCTTCGTCTGCAACGACGACGCCTGAGGTCGGGACGGGCTCAGATGCCCGTCGGGCCACCGGGCAGCTCAGGCCGGTTCCCCCCAGACCGAAGCAGCCGCTCGGGTTCAATCCATCGGCCGGATCGCCGTCGCTTCCGCCGCCATCGGAGTGCCGAAGGCCTTGTCGTGCAGGCTGGCCGCTGGGGCCCGGGCGGCTTCGAGGTCGTGCGTCAGCGCGTGCTGCTGCACCTCTCGCTGTTCGGGGCGCAGATCCGGCGGCCCGGCCGGATTGGGTTGGACCACGACATCGAACTCGGACTGCCGCGTGTGGGCCGGGCCGTACGTGCAGACCGCCTCGATCATCGTCGCCAGCGGGTCGACGCACGCCGAGAGGCTCGGGAACCGTACGGAGAAGGGAGACCCGGCGTACGCCCATTCGATGCATGCGCCGCCACTCCCGAGGCCGTCCTCCAACTCCACGAACAGGAAGCCGTGGCTCTCGTAGCAAACGGGGAACAGCAGCCGCGGCGTCATGCCGGGAACTCGTCCCGGTGCGACTTCCAGCTGGAGAGCGCGAAGTCGGGAGTGGGTCGGCCCGGGGTACGGCGCCACCGTGATCGATGCCGGGTCCACGAGCCGCCAGAACCGTTCGAGCTCTTCGGGCAACCGAAGCGGGGAGATCTCTGCGCGGATCTCGGACAGGATCGCGTCCATGTCACCCGCCCGACGGACGGGCGGCAGCCCAGCGCCGCGGTACGCCGCGATCAGTCGCTCGACGGCGGCATCGATCGACGGAGGCTCACGCCCCACACGCATCATCTCCACGCCGGCCCGTCGTTGGGGCCATGGCAGCGGCGACTCTACCGCCGACCGGGGGGGATACGGTCGGCGGGTGCAGCCACGGGGGGGGTCTGTTACTCCCTCGTCTTCGCGACGCCCACGGGGCAGGAGAGGCCAGTCCCGCCGAGGCCGCAGTAGCCGTTCGGGTTCTTGCCGAGGTACTGCTGGTGGTAGTCCTCGGCGTAGAAGAACTCGGGGGCCTCGCGGATCTCGGTGGTGATCTCGCCTCGGCCGGCGCGGCGCAGGACGTCCTGGTACGAGTCGCGCGTGGCCCTGGCGCTCTTGCCCTGCAGCTCGCCGTACGTGTAGATCGCGCTGCGGTATTGCGTGCCGACGTCGTTGCCCTGGCGCATGCCCTGGGTGGGATCGTGGCCCTCCCAGAATGCCTTCAGGACCTCCTCGTAGGACACGACCGTCGGGTCGAACACCACTAGGACGACCTCCGCGTGGCCGGTCAGGCCCGAGCACACCTCCTCGTACGTCGGGTTGGGCGTGATCCCGCCCGCGTAGCCCACTGCTGTCGTGTACACGCCGGGCAGGCGCCAGAACATGCGCTCAGCGCCCCAGAAGCACCCCATCCCGAACACCGCCGTCTCCATGCCTTCCGGGAAGGGCGGCTGGAGGGGATGGCCGTTCACGAAGTGCTCCGCCGGCACCGGCATGGACACGGTCCGGCCGGGCAGGGCCTCCTCGGACGCGATCGTGTGCTGCTTGTTCGAACCGAACAGGAATCTCATTCTCGACCTCCTCACCCTCTGTAACAGTCTCACGGGGCCGGTTGTTCGCTACACCCGACTGCGGTCATGCCTTCGGATGAACTCCAGGACCCGGCGCCAGGCGTCGCCGCAGGCCTCCCGGTGCTCGGTGAACTTCCGGTCGAAGAACGAGTGGGGGGCGCTCTCGTACACGACGATCTCGTTGTCGACTCCGGCCTTGTCGAGGGCCCGGCGGAAGCCGTCGATTTGTTCCGTGGTGATGTTGCGGTCCGCGCCGCCGAACAGGCCGAGCACCGGCGCCTCGTACCGCCTCGCCTGGTCGACCGGCGACGTGGTGTCATCCTCGTCGAGCCGCCGCAGGGAGCCGTAGAAGCCGATGACGCCGGCCAGGCCGTGCTGCCGCGCCGCCTGGTTGAACGAGTTGCGGCCCCCGAAGCAGAACCCGACGGTGAACACGGCGCTCGCGCCGCCGCCATCGGGGGCGCGAAGGTGGGCCACCGCGGCCGCCGCGTCCGTCGCGACCCCCTCCGGCGTGGTCTGCTCGACGTGGGGCTCGTGGTCGAAGCCCTCGCCCCGGTCGCCCACCCCCGCGGTTCGGCCGAAGTAGTCGATCGCGGTCGCGTGCACCCCGGCCTCCGCGAACCGCTCGGCGAGCTCCTCGTAGAAGTGGTGGAGGCCTCGGACGTCCGGCAGGATCACGGCGCCCGGCCCACCGGGCGCGGCCGCGGTGGCCGAGTACGCGCCGAACGGCGTCCCGTCCGCGGACTCCAGCACGTGTCGGCGGACCTCCCCGATTCCCGCCCCGCCGGAGATCGGCGGCAGCGGCGGTCTGGCGGCGGAGTCGTAGCACATGAGCTCACAACCTCCTCGTTCGGTCGACGCGGCGAGCGCCGAGATCGCGGCCGGGGACCCGACGACCCAGATCCGTGCCCCGGAAGCGAGGGGCCCCGCGTTCGCGCAGCCTCTACGCCGGCACGACCGCGGGGCCGCCATGCATTTGTACCGCGTCCGGGACTGAAGTGGGCGGGTCTCACGGTTGCTCGTGCCGTCGTGCGATGATCCGGCCGTGGCGCGGGTGCTGATCTGGGAGGTGCGGAACCCCGACGGCGGGCAAAGCGGGCTGGAGTTCGCCCGCGCCCGCATGGAGGAGCACGAGCACGTGCTCGGCCACGCCCTGCCCGAGCGGGTCGACGTCGACGTGACCGACGAGGACGGGACGCCGGTCGCCCGGGCCCAGGACCTCTGGCACGACGCGGTGACGCCGATGTCGCGGCTGGACCTCCGCGACGGCGGGCTGGAGCGGGCCAACGTCTGGCCCGACGAGAGCGACCTGGGCAAGCCCGTGATCCTGCCCGGCGGCGAGGTGGGCATCCTCCGGGAGTGGTGGAACGCCGACGACCACTCCGAGTGGCGCTGGACGATCGAGCTCTCGAATCACGCCTGACGAGACTCGCCCCGCATCGAAGTACATTCCGCGCCGTGCGCACCGGGTACTCGCTCGTCCCCGCGGCGATGGTGGTCGCGGTGGGGGACTGGGGTCGCCGTCGCGCGGCGGGCGCGGCGGGTCGAGTACGTTCTGAAGCCGCTCACCCTCTTGATGCTGATCGGCGCGGCGGTGGCGCTGCGACACGGCAGCCCGGCGGCTACCTGCGCGTTCACGCTGGCCGCGCTCGCGCTGTCGCTGGCCGGCGACGTGTTCCTGATGGTGCCTCGCGACCTGTTCGTGGCCGGGCTGGGGTCGTTCCTGCTGGCGCAAGTGGCCTACGTCGGCGCGTTCAACCCGACGGCGCCGCCGCTTGCCTCCACGCTGGGCGCCGTGGCCGTGGTGCTGTTGATCGGCCTCCCGCTCTTCGCGCGGATTTCGCGGGGCGTCGTGGCCTCCGCGCAGCGATCGCTCCTGATCCCGGGCGGCGGCGGGCGGCGTCGAAGGTTTGACGCGCGGACCGAGGGGTCCGCATGATGCGCTGGATCGTCTGTCGCGTCGCCCCGGCTCCCGTCGGCGCCGGGTGAGTAAGGAGGACCGTGGCTCAGTATTCGCCGCCCCCCGGCCCCGGCGGGCCCGTCCGGGGACAGAGGCCGGGAACACTCACCGCCGTCGGCGTCCTCCTGATCATCCGCGGCGGGTTCTCGATCCTGATCGGGCTGGTGGCGCTCCGCCGTTCGAGCATCACCGGGATCTTCACGGTCATCGGCATCCTCATGCTGCCGATCGGCGCCCTCGACATCTACGCGGGCGTTCAGGTCCTGAACCTCCGCGAGATCGGGCGTCAGCTCGGGATGATCCTGGCCGGTGCGGGCCTGGTGCTGGGCCTGATCCTGCTCGTCAAGTTCGCGACCGGGGTCGTCGGCGTGCTCGTGGACGGGTTCGTCATCTACGCCCTGTACGCGAACCGGCAGTACTTCACGGCGTAGCCCCATCCCACGAGAGCACCTCGGCGACGTCGGCGCGCGCCGTGAACGCGTTCCGGAACTCACCCCGCGGGAGCGACTCCACGACGCTCGTTGCCACGCCGAGGGCCAGCCGGCGCTCCGCCGCGGCCGCCGCCCGGTCACCGATGCCCTCGAGGGCCGCAGCCCGCACCCGGTGCGATCGCCACAGCAGCGTCTTCGCATCCGCCGCGGTGGCGTACGCGATCGGCCGCTCGACCTCCTCCAGCGCCCGCGCGTGGTCCCCGCGGAGCGCCGCCGCCAGCGCCAGGGCGTAGTGGCCCCACGAGGAGTACAGGCGCGACTCCCCGTCCGCCACGGCCACCATCCGGGAGGCCATCGCCTCCAGGCCGTCCGCGTCCCGGACCCGCTCCCACGCCACGATGCCGATGAAGCCGTGTTCCATCTCGTGAAGGAACACGCCGTCCTCCGCCTCGTCGAACCGGTCCCGCGCCTCGTCCCGGCGGCCCTCGAGCAGGAGCCTCGTCCCGTCGGCCGCCAGCATCATCGGCCGGAAGAACGTTCCGGGAACCTCCTTCGACAGCTCCAGGGACAGGTGCACGTCGGCCCTGAACCGGTCGTAGGCGCCGATCTCGAAGAAGGTCTCCGATTGGAACAGCACGTTGCCGAACATCACGCGGGGGGACTGCAGCGTCCGTGACACCGCCAGGGCGTCGTCGAGACAGGCCATCGCCTCGCCGAGGCGGCCGCGGTGAAGGAGCGACTGCCCCACCGCGGCGTGGGCGAATGCCTCGTCGCGCCGGTTGCCGACCTCCTGGTTCCCGGCCACCGACTCACTGCCTGTTCGTTCCCCCTCGTCCAGATCGCCCATCAGCGTGTGGGTGAACGCCACCATGTACAGGTTGTGGTGGACCATCGGGCGTTGGCCGATCTGCCGGAGCAGCCGGTCGGCCCGTAGTCCCTCCTCCAGCGCGGCCGTGAACGGTCCCAGGAAGTACGTCGTCTCGCACAGCCCGTGCCGCGCCCAGGCCTCGCCCTCGAGCTCCCCGGCCTCCTGGGCCACGCGGACGGCCTCGCGGTGGAGCTCCAGGGCCTCGCGGTACTCGCCGCGGCCGAACCGGATCGTCCCCGCCGTGTACAGCGACTTCGCGATGAGGTTGGCGGCGCCGACCTCGCGGGCGGCTTCCAGGGCCTGGTCCAGGACCCGCTGGCCCTCCTCGTAGCGGTCCTGCAGCCAGTGCAGGTGGGCCAGCGCGGCCAGGGATCTCGCCACGAGCATGCGGTCGCCGGCCCGTTCCCCCCATTCGGCCGCCGTGCGGTAGTCGGGCTCGGCCTCCGGGAACCGTCCGAGCTGCTCGAATGCCTCGCCTCGACGAAGCCGCGCCTCGGCCTCGATCGCCGGGCGCTTTCCCTCGTCGCTCGAGGCTGCCGCCTCCAGGGCGCGGTCGTACCACCGGATGGCCTCCTCCGCGGCGAACACCCGCGCGCTGCGGTGCCCGGCGAGCATCGCGTAGCGGGCTGTCTTCGACGGGTCGCCGGCCGCCTCCGCGTGGTGGGCGAGGATCTCGGCGAACTCCTCCTCCCGCCCGGCGCTGACCCGTTCGATCCACCGCAGGGCCTCCATGTGCGCGGCGGCCCGGCGGGTCCGGGGGATGCCCTGGTAGGCGACGTCTCGGGTCAGGATGTGGTTGAAGATGAGCTCGCGGTCGTCCTCGATCGCCGAGTCCTGGTGCTCCCAGGCCAGGCCCTTGTCGAGGAGGCCGTCGACGGCGGCGCCGACGTCCGGCGCCCCCAACGCCGCCAGCGCGCCCAGCCAGAAGGTCCGTCCCACCACTGCGGCGTCCTGGATGGCCCGCTTCTCGTTCGGCGGCAGCAGGTCGATGCGCGACGCGATCACCCCCTGCACGGTGTCGGGCAGGGTGGTGGGCAGCGCCCGGTCCAGCCGCCAGTCGAACTCGCTGCGCACCAGGTAGCCGTCCTCGACGAGCATCCGCAGCAGCTCCTGGGCGAAGAACGGGTTGCCCTCGGCCCGGTCGAGCACCGGCTGCAGCGCCTCCGGCGGGGCCGTGGCGTCGCCGAGCATGTGGCGCAGGAGCTGCTCGCTCTCCTCCGGCCGCAGCGGCGACAGCTCGATGCGGACGGCGCTGCGGACCGCCCCGCCCCACCCGGGCCGGCGCTCCCACAGGTCCGGCCGGGTCATGGCCAGGAACAGCACGGGGGCCGCCGTCCGGACGGCCAGCCCCTCCACCAGGTCGAGGAGGCTGGGATCGGCCCAGTGGACGTCCTCGATGAGCACCACCACGGTGCCCTCGGCCGCGATCGACTCGAAGTAGATCCGCCAGCACCGCCCGATGAGCTCCCGCGCGACCTCAGGCGATGCGCCCGCGATCGGATCGGGCTCCACGGGGACGCCGATCGAGGACAGCAGGACATGTACGGTGCCGACGGGGTCGTCGGACAGGAGCCGGCCCTCCAGCCGGGCCACGGCCTTGTCGCGCATGGCGCCGGGGCGGTCGCTGTCCAGGATGCCGGCGTCCACCTTGAGGATCTCGGCCAGCGGCCAGTAGGTCAGGCCGTCGCCGTAGGGGAGGCATCGTCCCCGCAGGGTTCGAGCCGGGCGGGGCCGCTCGCGGGCCGCCCGCTGGAACTCCCACGCCAGTCGGCTCTTCCCGATGCCCGCCGGCCCGACCACCGTGACCAGGCCGGCCCGGCCCTCCCGTTCGGTCCGCTCCAGGACGAGGCGGAGCAGGTCCATCTCGGCGTCGCGGCCGACCATGGGTGCGGCGCCCGCCGCGTCGGGCCGGTCGGTGCGCACCTCGTCCAGCTCGCCCTCCACCTCGAAGGCGGGCAGGGGCCGGTCGAACCCCTTCACCTCGACGTCGCCCAGCGGCCGGTAGGCGATCGCGTGCCGGGTGTCGCGGTGGGTCCGCTCGCCGACCACGATCGCGCCCGGCCGGGCCAGCGACTCGAACCGCGCGGCCAGGTTCACGGGCTCGCCGGTGACCAGCCCCTCTCGGTCGATGCCCGTGGCCGTGACGACCTCGCCGGTGTTGATGCCGACGCGCATGGTCAGCTCGAGGCCCCTCGTGGCGCCCAGGTCGGCGTTCAGGGCCGGCATCCGGCGGTGCATGGCCAGCGCGGTCCGGACCGCGCGCTCCGGATCGTCCTCGTGGGCCACCGGGACGCCGAACACGGCGACCACGGCGTCCCCGATGAACTTCTCCACGGTGCCGCCGTACCGGTCGATCTCCTCGGCCATGGCCGTGAAATAGGCGGTGAGGATGGGGCGAAGGTCCTCCGCGTCCATGCTGGTCGCGAGCTCAGTGGAACCCGTGAGGTCGGCGATGAGGATCGTCACGACCTTCCGCTCCTGGATCTCGGGCCCGGTGCGCGCGGCCGCCCGGCCGACCGCGGCCGCCGCCGGCGCCTCGCCCGGGAGCCCCGCGCCGCACGCGCCGCAGAACCGGTTGTCGGCGGGGTTGGTCGCGCCGCAGGCGGGACAGGAGCGTTCGAGCGGCGCACCGCACGTTCCGCAGAACCGGTTCCCGGCAGGGTTCGACCTGCCGCAGGCCGGACAGGAAACCCCGTCCGGCTGCGCCGACTCCACGGTCGACCCCTGCGTCTCTGTCATCTCCTCCCCTCGCCTCGCCGCGCAGTGTACGTCGCGCCGTTTGTGGCCCGGTGACCCCGGGAAACACTCGTGCATGCCGCGCCGGCGACCCCGTGCCCGGTTGCGTCGGTCCACCTCACGGTTCGTGGTGTGGCTGGCGTGGGCCGCCGGCTCGATGGCCCTGTGGATGCTCCTCACCAGCACGGTGGACCGGCCCGAGCTGATCGTGGGGGCCGGCGTGTCGGTGGTCGCCGCCGTGGTCGTCGAGGCCGTCCAGGATCGCGAGGCGTTCGGGTTCCGGCCGCGGCTGCGGTGGGTGCGGTTCGCCGCGGGCATCCCCTGGCGCATCGTCGCGGACACCGTCTCCCTGACCGGCGTCCTGATCCGGCACGCCAGCGGGCGCCGACGGGTGCGGGGCGCCTTCGTCGCGGCGCCGTTCCCTCACGGGGCGGAGGGAGATCCCGAGGCCGCCGCGCGCCGCGCCCTGGCCACGGTCGGTATCTCGGTGACCCCGAACACCTACGTCGTGGGGTTCGACGCCCGGCGCGACGAGATGCTGGCCCACCAGCTGGCGCCCGACGTCGAGCAGCTCGAGCGGAGCCTGGGCCGATGAACGCCTGGCTGTGGGCGGCGGCGGCGACGCTCGTGATCCTGGTCCCGTGCGCGATCCGGACGCTCCGGGGAACGGCCTTCGACCGGCTGCTGGGGCTCCAGCTCGGCGGGGTGGTCACGACCCTCGCCCTGGTCATGCTGGGCCAGGGGTTCGACCGGTCGATCTACTACGACCTCGCGCTGATCTTCGGGGTGCTGTCCTTCGCCGGCTCGCTCGTGCTGGTGCGGTTCCTGGAGCGGTGGGTGTAGTGGGCGGCGAGCGGTGATGGCCTGGAAGGACTCCCTGATCGACGTGCTGCTGGCGCTCACGGTGCTGCTCCAGCTGGTGTCGGCGCTCGGGCTCTTGGCGATGCCCCACCTGTACGACCGGCTCCACTACCTGGCGCCGGCGACCAGCGTGGCGCCGGTGCTGCTGGCCGGCGCCGTGGTCACCACGGAGTCGCTGGACCACCAGGGGATCTTCGCGGTGCTGATCGCGGTGTTCTTCCTCGTGTTCCAGCCGGTGATCACGCACGCGATGGCCCGGGCGGCACGCATCCGCGAACACGGCGACTGGCGCCTGGGCGCCGGCGAGAAGGTCCGGCGGACGTGAGCACGGACGTGGTCCAGGTGGTGGCCATGGTCCTGGTCGGGGGGCTGGGCCTGGCCACGGTGCTCACCCGAGAGCCCCTGTACCAGGCCATGGTGTACTCGCTGTTCGGCGCGACGCTGGCGGTGCTGTTCCTCGTGGTGCAGGCGCCGGACGTGTCGCTGTCGGAGATCGTCGTCGGCGCGGTCGCCTGGCCCGCGATGGTCCTGTTCACGCTGGCGAAGGCCCGCCACCGCGACCGCCGGCGCGGTCGGCAACGGGAGCGTCCCCCGTGAGCGCCCGGTTCCGGGTCGGGCTGTTCGCCGTCGCCGGCGCGGGGCTGGTCGCCCTGCTGCTGTGGGCGGTCGGGGGGCTCCCCGGGTTCGGCCACTACCACCAGCGGTACGGCCGGTACATCGATGCGCACGGCGTGCACCAGCGCCACGCCACGAACGTCGTGAACACCGTGGTGTTCGACTACCGCGGGGTCGACACGCTGGGCGAGGAGTTCATCCTGTTCGCGGCCGTCATGGGGGTGACGCTGCTGCTGCGCTCGCAACGCGAGGAGGCCGAGGGCTCGCCCCGGGACCGGGCGGAGGGGCGGCGGGCCACCGACACCTCCGACGCGGTGCGGGTGGCCGCGCTCGGCCTGATCGGGCCCTCCGTGGTGCTCGGGCTGTACACCGTGATCCACGGCCACCTCACCCCGGGCGGGGGGTTCCAGGGCGGCGCGGTGCTCGCGGCCGCCCCGCTGCTGCTGTACCTGTCCGGCCGGTACCTGCTGCTGCGGACCGTGCATCCGATGCACGCGCTCGACTTCGGCGAGGGAGTGGGGGCCGGCGCGTTCGTGGTGGTCGGGCTGGCCGGGCTGATCGCCGGGTCCGCATACCTGGCCAACGTGATCGGCACGGGGCAGGTGGGGTCGGTGTTCTCGGGAGGAACCCTCCCGGTGCTGAACCTGTCGGTCGGGCTCGAAGTGGTGGCCGGCCTGACGCTCGTCCTCTACGAGTTCGAGGAGCAGACGCTGATCATCCGGGAGGGCTAGTGCACCGTCCCAGAAGTCCCTTGGCATTCGGCCGCCTATGCATCCCGCATGGCGGCGTCGCTCGTCGCTCGAGTACCAACAGGTACGCGTCGCTCCTCGACTCCTTGCCCTGCGGGCGCAGTGACGGCCTCGGTGCGCAAGGGACCCCTGGAACGGAGCACTAGTGCAGGGCACGCTTCCCTACGTGCTCGCCGTGTGGCTGTTCGCGGTCGGGCTGTACGGCATCGTCACCAGCAACAACTTCGTGCACATGATCATGTGCCTGTCCGTGGTGCAGTCGGCCACCTACGTGCTGATCCTGCAGGTGGGGTACGTGCGGGGTGCAACGGCGCCGATCTTCAAGGACGTCCCTGTCGGAACCCGTGCGGTGGATCCGGTCGTGCAGTCGCTGGTGCTGACCGACATCGTGGTCGGCGTGGTCGTGGGGGCCCTGCTGCTGTCGCTCGCACTGCAGGCCCACAAGCGCACCGGCACGCTCGACCCCGACGGCCTCCGCACGCTGGTGGGCTAGTGCACCGATCCCGAGGTCCCTCGGCATTCGGCCCCGCCTGGATCCCGCATAGCGGCGTCGCTCGTCGCTCGCGTACCAACAGGTACGCGTCGCTCCTCGACTCCTTGCTCTGCGGGCCCAGGCGGACCCTCGGTGCGCGAGGGACCTCGGAAACGGAGCACTAGATCGACTCCCTCGCGCCCCTCACCGTCGTCGTCCCGCTGCTCGCCGCCGCGTTCGTCGCGGCGTTCTCGTGGCTGCTGCCCCGGCGGGTGGTCGACGTGCTGGCGTTCGGAACCGCGGTCGCGGTGGCCGCGCTGTCCGGCTTCCTGCTGTCCCACGTGTCGGACGGGCGGGTCGTGTACTGGTTCAGCGGCTGGTCCCCCCGGGGCGGACTGGCCATCGGCATCTCGTTCACCGTCGACGCGATCGGAGCCGGGGCCGCGGTGCTGGTCGCGATCCTGGTCGCCGCCGTGCTGCTGTTCTGCCCGGCCTATTTCCACGAGTCGTTCGAGCACCGGTATTCGATCCTGCTGCTGGTGTTCCTCGCCGCCATGGTGGGGTTCGCGCTCACCGGCGACCTGTTCGACATGTTCGTCTTCTTCGAGCTGATGGCGGTGGCGGCCTTCGCGCTCACGGGATCGAAGATCCGGGAGCCGGGGCCGCTGCAGGGCGCGATCAACTTCGGTGTGATCAACAGCCTGGGGAGCTTCGCGATGCTGCTCGGCATCGCGCTGGTCTACTCGCGGACCGGCGCGCTGAACCTCGCCCAGGTCGGGGACGCCCTGGCCGGCCGCGCGCCCGATGGGCTGGTGGTCGTGGCGTTCGCGCTGCTGGTCACCGGGCTGTTCGTGAAGGCCGGCGTGGTGCCGTTCCATTTCTGGCTGGCCGACGCCTATGCGGTGGTGCCGATCCCGGTCGGCGTGCTGTTCGCCGCGGTGTTCGGCGAGCTCGGCCTGTACGCCGTGGCGCGCGTGTACTGGGCCTCCTTCGACGGCGTGCTCGGCGTCCACCGGCCGGGGCTCCGGGCGGTGCTGCTGGGCTTCGGCGTACTCACGGCGCTGGTCGGCGCGGCGATGTGCTTCCTGCAGCAGCACCTGAAGCGCCTCCTGGCCTTCTCGACGGTGAGCCACATCGGGCTGTTCCTGGTCGGGATCTCGCTGTTCTCGCACTCCGCGCTGGCGGGCGTCGCCGTGTACGTCGCCGGGCACGCCATGGCCAAGGGCGCGCTGTTCTTGCTGACCGGGGTGATCGTGTACCGGCTGGGCAAGGTCGACGAGGACGCCCTGCTGGGGCAGGGGCGGCGGCTCCGGGTGACCGGCGCGCTGTTCGCGGTGGGCGGGGTGGCCCTGGCCGAGACGCCGCCGTTCGCGACGTTCACCGGGAAGGCCCTGGTGGAGGACGCCGGGGCCAGGCTCGGGTACTGGTGGATGCCGCTGCTGTTCGCGGTTACCGCGGGAGTGGTCGGCGCGGCGGTCCTGCGGGCGGCCGGGCGGGTGTTCCTGGGGTGGGGCGAGGACGAGCCCGATCGGTTCGGGGCCGACCTGGTCGGGGAGGAGGAGAGCACGGACGACGACGTCGAGCACCCGCCGCATGACCGGACCCCGCCGCTGCTGCTCGTTCCCGTCGCGCTGCTGCTGGCCGCCGCGATGGCGTTGGGGCTGGTCCCTGGGCTGTCGGACAAGGCGGACCGGGCCGCGGCCGCGTTCCAGGACCGGAGGGCGTACGCGGCCGCGGTGCTTCGGGGCCACGCGGCGCCGGCGCCCGAGGTCGAGGCCGAGCCGCCGAGCGCCTCGAGCGTGTGGTACGGGATCGGCTCGGCGGTGGGTGCGCTCGCCCTGGCGGCGGTGGCCCTGTTCCGCGGGCGGTGGGTGCCCGAGGGGGTGCGGCGCCGGGTGGCCGCGGTCGCGAGGCCGGCGGTGATCCGGTTCCGGGCCCTGCAGAGCGGGCACGTGGGCGACTACACGGCGTGGTTCGTGGCCGGTGCGGCCGCGCTCGGCGGGCTGATCGCCGCCGTCACCCGCTGAGCGGGGCGGTCACCCCGAGGTGTGCTCCGCGATGGCAACGGCGGCGTTGATGTGGGCGAGGTGGGTCAGCCCCTGGGGGAAGTTCCCCAGAGGGAGGCCGCGCGACGGGTCGAACTCCTCGGTGAACAGCCCGAGGTCGTTGCCGGCCGCGGTTCCCCGGTCGAACGCCTCGCGGGCCTCGTCGAGGCGTCCCTGGCGGGCGTACGCCTCGGCCAGCCAGAATTGCGCCGGAAGGAACGCGCCTTCCTCGCTGCGCATACCGTCCGATACGCGATACCGGCGGAGGAGCCCGTGGTCGTCCAGCTCCTCCTTGACGCGGTCGGTGGTGCGCACCATGCGCTCGTCGTCGAACGCGCAGAAATCGACCACCGGGAGCAGCAGCAGGGCGGCGTCCATGGCCTTGGTCCCGTAGGCCCGGACGAACACTCCGCGCCGGCGGTCGTAGCCCTCGCGCTCGACGGAGCGGCGGATCCGGTCGCGCTCCTGGGTCCACCGCCGGATCGGGGCCCGCCGGGAGGCCTCCTTCGCCAGACGCACGCCACGATCGAGCGCGGCCCAGCACATCACCTTCGAGTGGACGAAGTGCGTCGGGCGGTTCCGGATCTCCCAGATGCCGGGGTCGGGCTGCCGCCACTCCCCCGCCGCCCGGTCGACCAGCTCCAGGATGAAGCGCCAGTAGTCGTCGTCGGGCGAGTGTCCCCGCTCGTGCCACCGGAACGACAGCTCCAGGAGCGAGCCGAACACGTCGTGCTGGTGCTGGTCGTGCGCCGAGTTCCCGACGCGCACCGGCGCCGACCGCCGGTAGCCCTCCAGGTCGTCGACCGTGGTCTCGATCAGCCGACGTTCGCCCCCCACGCCGTACACGATCTGGAGGTCGGCGGCGTGCCCCGCGGCGCTCCGTTCGATGAACCGCCGAAATCCGTCGGCCTCCTCCTCGTAGCCCAGCTCGGCCAGGGACCGGACCGTCAGCCACGAGTCGCGGATCCAGCTGTAGCGGTAGTCCCAGTTGCGATCCCCGCCCAGGGCCTCGGGGAGCGAGGTGGTGGCCGCCGCGGCGATGGCCCCAGTCGGCGCGCGGGTCAGGCCCTTGAGGACCAGCGCCGAGCGGATGGCCGCTGGCCCGTCTGGGGAGTCGAGGCGGCCCTTCGAGCTCCACCGCCGCCACATCTTGATGGTCATGTCCAGCCGGCGGTCGAGCTCCTCGGGCTGCAGCGGGCGCCCGGGATCGGGGTCGATGTCCTCGGGCGAGACGTAGACGAGCGACAGCCGAAGGCGCTCGCCGGCCCGCACGTCCTCGACCGCGTACAGCGAGTGGTCCGTCTCCTCGAGCTCGAAGTCGCCGGTGATGACCAGGCCGTCGTTTCCCCCGATCGCGGTGGCCACGCCCATCCCGTGCCGCCGGATCCAGGGGCGGATGCCGCCGTAGTCGAAGCGGGGGACGATGTCGACCCGCACGGGGAGCCGGCCCTGCACGCCCTCCACGACCCGGAGCAGCTGCCGATGGGGCGCCTTCGACCCGCCCCGGCGCATCGCGAAGCAGTCGAGCAGCCGGATCTCGCCCCCCCGCGCGCGAAACGAGGTCTCGAGCACGAGGGTTCCGCCCACGTAGCGCCGGGTCGACTGGTGGCCGCGGGTTCGGGGGGCGATCTGGCAGTAGCCACCCCGCTCCCAGTCCAGGAGGCGGCCGAAGATGCTCCCGCCGTCGACGCGGGGCATGCAGCACCAGTCGATGGAACCGGCGCCCGACACCAGCGCCACGGAGTGCGAGTCGGAGATGAACCCGTAGTCCGAGATCAGGGGGTAGGGATCGGTGGCAGGCGCCGGGCGCCTCCCTCCCCGCGTGGATCTCTTTCCGGCCGGTGGGCTCAGCTCGCCGCCCCGATCGATGGTCGATACTTCATGACGTGGCAGATACCCGGCGGGCGAGGCGATTATCGCTCGACGACCAGATCGAGCTCGTCCTGCCGACGGGGAGCCGGTCGCGGCGGTTCGCCCAGGCCGGTCTGGTGGTCTGGGCGGCGATCGGTGTGGCGCTGCTCGTCGGCATCGCGTTCATCCTGCTCGCCCGGCTGACCGGCCTGCTGCCGTACCTCGTCGTGGCCGGGGTGGTCGTGCTCGTGCTCAGCCCCCTGGTGAACGGGCTCGTGCGGCTGCGGGTTCCCCGCCAGATCGCGGCCACGGCGACGTTCGCCGCCGCGGCCGTCGCGACGCCCGCCGTCGCGCCGTTCGTCGTCCGGGCGTTCGTTCATCAGCTGACGTCGCTGCTCGAGCACAAGGCGCAGGCGCTGCAGCGGGGGGGCCTGGTGCACCGCCTGGTGGTGTCGCACAACTCACTGCTGCACTCGATCGGCACCAAGGTGACGAAGTGGGTGGCGGAGCACCAGAGCCGGGCGCCGGAGTATCTCGGGAACATGGCGGTCGCCCTGGCCCGCGCCAGTGTGGTGATCCTCCTGGGGAGCCTGCTCGGATACCTCCTGCTGGTGTGGCGGCCCCAGGTCGGCCGGTTCACGCTGCTGCTCTTCCCGCCGCAGCGGCGGCAGACCGTCCAGGACCTCATCACGGAGATGGGGCGCATCGTCTCGGGGTACGTCCGGGCCCGGTTCATCGTCTCCTCGGTGGTCGGGGGCCTGGCCACGATCGGGCTGTGGGCCTTCGGCATGCCCTTCTGGCTGGTGCTCGGGTTCTGGGTCGGGCTGGCCAACCTGATCCCCACGCTCGGCGCGTACATCGGCGGGGCTCCGGTCGTGGTCGTGGCGCTCCTGACCAAGCCACCCGCGTACGTCCTGGTGCCGGTGGTGGTCATGATGCTGTCGCACGCGGTCGACGGGTTCATCCTGTCGCCGCTGGTGCTGAAGGAGACCACCGACCTGCACCCGGTGGTGGTGCTGCTGGCCGTCATCGCCGGCGCCGAGGTCGCCGGGCTGTACGGGGTCCTGGCGGCCATCCCGGTCGCGGGCATCGTGCAGTACCTGGCCCGCCGGTGGATCAAGCCGCTCGTGTTCGGCCCCGACCCGATGGCCCCGGTCCCCATCGCCCCCGAGCGCTTACCCGAGGACCCGGCCGGCGAGGTCGCCGCCGAGCCCGGTCCCCCCGACGACCCCGACCGCACCGACTGACGACGCCGTTCGCGCCGGGCTCCGCCGTGGCCTGGCCTGTCCTCAGGCCGTCACGACGGTCGAGCTCAGCCGTTCCCCGGCGACGACTCCGATACCTAGCGCGAGGCGAAGGGTGAGGCTCCGGCCCTGTCCATAGGTGTAGACACCCGAGAAGTCCTCGCCGACGAACTGGTAGACCGCCGCGGACCAGACGTGTCCCTGTCCTCGGGACGAGGAAAAGAGGGCCGTTGCCACGAACTGCCGATCCAGCAGGCGCGGGTCGCGTGGGCCGAAGCGGACCCGGGACGCGGTTCCCCCGGACACGGGGTAGGGGGTCCGGCAGTGACCGACGAGCGAACGGAGCTCTCGATACGCCTGCTCCGCTCCGCCCGGTCGGTACGAGACCACCTCGTTCGAGAGGATGACGCGGCCGCCGCGGTCCATGAAGAGCACCTGGATCCGGTCCGTGCGCAGCGACTCGCTGGGGTACGTGGCGCCGCACAGATCCAGTGTGGCTTGGGAGAGAGTCCGGCCACCTGGCAATTCCTTCTGAACCACACCCGGGCCGATGTCGGCGGGCCGGAGCACGATCGCCTCGAGCGGAGACGAACCGGTCGGGCTCGGGGCCGTGGTCGCGCCGGGCGAGGAAGCGGCCGGGCTCGAAGCGTCGGGCGAGGTTGCGGTCGCGCGCGAGGCGTTCGGCTCCGTCGTCGGGCTGCCCTGGGTGCAGGCCGATGCCAGCGCGAGCGCCGGGAGGAGAATCCAGATCGCGCGCGGGCCCATCCGCACAGTCTAGGTGGGTCGGGTGGGGCTTCCCCTGGTCAAGGCCGCCGGGATCACGCGCACGCGCCGACGATGCAGAACGCCGCCGCGAGCGAACCGTCGAAGAGGGCCGGGCGGGCATGATCGGAATCCATGGTGGCCAGCGTGAACATGCTGAGCGCATGCAGCGCGTCGACCACGGCGCCGCCGTAGCGGCGGATGGGGCCGGGGTGGCTGCCGGTAACGACCGCCTGGAGGACGTGGCGGGCGCCGAGGATCCGGGCGACGAGGGTCGTGGCATCGTCGTCCGGGTCGCCGCCATAGGCGCGCACGATCCTGGCCGGGGACGCGAGCAGTGCGGTGCCATAGGCAAGGCGGGCCAGTCGCAGGACGCGGGTCACCGAAGCGCCGTCATCGACCGCGGGCCGTGGCGAGCGCGATGCCGACGCCGGCCGCGGCGGCCGCGCCGATCGCCGCCAGGCCGCGGTGGGTCGTGTACCACCACTGGGCGCTGCGCGCGTGGGCCTTGTCGTCGAACCGGCCGTGCGCGCCGTGGTCGTCCGACCTGTCCACCGGCTCCCACAGGTTGAACGGGCGGCTCGGGTCGTCCCGCTCGTCGGTCTGCTGGCTGTCGAACCCGGTCTTGCCCAGGTACCGGTCCAGCAGCGGCGCCGCGAACGTGTTGGCCAGGATCGTCGCGGCCGTGGTCGCGCCGACCCAGTACTCGCGGCGCCCGGGACGCAGCGCGGCGTGGACGATGGCGCGGCCGGCCACCTCGGGCTGGTAGATCGGCGGCACCGGCTGGGCCTTGTTCGGCAGACGGGTCTTCACCCAGTCGAACTGCGGCGTGTTCAGCGCCGGCATCTGGACCATGGTCACGCGCACGTTCGACCGCTCGTGGAACAGCTCCGCGCGCAGCGAGTCGTTGAACCCCTGGATGGCGTGCTTGGCGCCGCAGTACGCCGACTGCAGGGGGATACCCCGGTAGGCCAGCGCGCTGCCGACCTGGACGATCGCGCCCCGGTTCCGCGGCTTCATCCGGCGAAGGGCCGCCATCGTGCCGTACACCACGCCGTGGTACGTCACGTCGGTGACCCGGCGGAACTCGCCGGGCTCGATCGCCCACAGCGGCGCGAACACCGACGTCATCGCGTCGTTGACCCAGACGTCGATCTCGCCGAGCTCCCGCTCAACGCGTTCCGCCGCGGACTCGACCTGCGCCGCATCGGCGACGTCGGTCGGGACGGCCAGCGCCCGGCCGCCGGAGCGCTCGACCTCCTTCGCGGCCATCTGCAGGCCCTCCTCGCCGCGGGCCAACAGCGCCACGGTGGCGCCGGCCTCGCCGAACGCCACCGCGGCCGCCCGCCCCACGCCGGCCGATGCGCCCGTGACCACGACCATCTTGCCCTGCAACGACTTCGATGCCATTGGGTTCTCAGCTCCTTCGGAACCGTTCGATGTCGCTCCGCTTCACCTCGAGCCCCGAGCCCGGCCGCGAGCGGTCGGGCCGGATCACCCCGTCCTTCGGGTCCGGCACGCCGTCGAACGCCAGCGACTCGATGCGCTCGTGGTCGGCGAAGTGCTCGAGGTGCCGGAAGTTCGGCACCGCGGCGCACGGCGCGGCCGACACGGCGGGTGCGCAGTGCGCCGACACATCCAGCCCGTACGCCGCCGCCAGGGCCGCGACCCGCAGGAACTCGGTGACGCCGCCGCAACGGGTCACGTCGGCCTGGAGGCAGTCCACCGCGCCCGCGTGGAGCATCCGGCCGAAGTACGCCAGGTCGTATCCGTACTCGCCGGCCGCGACGTCGATGTCGACGAGATCGCGGATCTCGCGCAGTCCCTCCAGGTCGTCGGAGGAGACCGGCTCCTCGAACCACGTCACGCCGCTCTCGCCGAAGGATCGCGCCATCCGTACGGCCTGCTTCCGCGTGTACCCGCCGTTGGCGTCGACGAAGAGCTCCACGTCGTCGCCCACGACCGACCTGGCGAACCGCACCCTGGCGAGGTCGCGCTCGGCCCGGCGGCCCCAGTCCTCGCCGATCTTGATCTTCACCCGCGGGATGCCGTGGTCGCGCACCCAGCCGAGCAGCTGCCGTTCCAGCTGCTCGTCGGACAGCGAGGTGAAGCCGCCGCTGCCGTACACCGGCACCTCGTCCCGGGCCGGGCCGAGCAGCTGCATCAGCGAGACGCCGAGCAGCCGCGCCTTCAGGTCCCACAGCGCCGCGTCCACCGCCGAGATGGCGTGCGACACGACGCCCGGCCGCCCGAGGTTCCGGATCGACCGGACCATCGCGCCCCACGTCCCGGCGACGTCGGCGAGGTCCGAACCCACGACGACGTCGCGGAGCTGCTCCTCGAGGACCGTCGCGCACGCCCGGGACCCGTACGTGTACCCCACGCCCGTGGCGCCGACGGCCGATGCCTCGACCAGCATCATCGTGGTCGAGTCCCACGTCAGCGTGCCGTCCGACTCCGGTTCCTCCAGGGGGAATTCGTAGACGGCGACCTCGAGCCGTTCGATCGCGGTCACGACTTCAGCTGGTCGATCTTGTCCCGGAACAGGGTCGACGCGATGGTGGCCCGGCGGGGAGTTCCCTTGAGGAACGACTCGCCGAACTTCTTGGCCTGGTCGTACGTGACCTTCGCCGGCATGGGCGGCTCGTCGGCGTTCACGACGACGTCGAGCAGCGCCGGCCCTTCGTGCCCCAGGAACTCCCGAACGGCGGGCTCGAGGTCGCCGACCTTCTCGACGCGGATCCCGAGCCCGCCGCAGGACTCGGCCCACGGCGCGAAGTCCATGTGAGTCGGGAACCGCACGCTGAACTCGGGGTACCCCAGCGCCATCTGCTCCCACAGGATCTGCCCGAGCAGCCCGTTGTTGCAGACCGCGATCTTGATCGGCAGCCCGTGCCAGGCCGCGGAGTGGAACTCGGCCATGAGCATGGCGAACCCGCCGTCGCCGACGAACCCGATGCACTGCCGCCCGGGATGCGCCACCTGGTGCGCGATGGTGTACGGGAGGCCGGGCGCCATCGTGGCCAGGTTCCCGGACAGGTAGAACTCGCGCCCGCCGCGGACGGTGAAGTGCCGCGCGGCCCACGTCGCGATGGTCCCCGAGTCGCTGTTGAGGATCGCGTCGTCGGACGCGTACCGGTCGATCAACCGCATGAGGTACTGCGGCTGGATCGGGTCGCGGTCGGGAGACTCCAGCGCCGCCATCGACTCGCCCCAGGACCTCTTGCCGTCCTGGGCCTTCTCGAGGAAGGACCGGTCCTCCTTGCGCTCGAGCAGCGGGATGAGCTCGGCCAGCGTCTGCTTGGCATCGCCGACCAGCCCGGCGTCGAGGGGCATGCGGTTTCCCAGCCGGATGGGGTCGATCTCGACCTGCACGGCCTTCTTGTCGGCCGGCAGCCACCGCGTGTAGGGGAAGTTCGTGCCGATCAGGAAGATCGTGTCGCAGCCGTCGACCGCGTCCTCCGACGGCTTCGTCCCCAGCAGGCCGAGGCCCCCGGTCACGTTGGGATGGTCGTCGGGAACGACCATCTTGCCCGACAGCGACTTGATCACCGGCGCGCCGAGGAGGTCCGACACCGCCAGCACCTCGTCGGCGGCTCCACGCGCCCCGATCCCCGCCAGGATCGCGACCTTCTTGGCCTCGTTGAGGACGCCGGCCGCGTGCTCCAGGTCCTGGCGCCTCGGAACGACGTGCGGAGGGTCGAACACCGGCGCCGTGGCCGGCGTCCGCGACGTGTCCAGGCCGCCCTCGTAGCCCGACTTGGACGGGTCGGCCTCCTGCATGTCGACCGGGAAGGTCAGGTGCGCGACGCCGCGCTTCGACATGGCGCTCCGCACCGCGATGTCCACGAGCGCGGGGATCGACGCTGGGGCGTGGAACATCTCGTTGTACACGCACAGGTCCATGAACAGGCGCTCGAGGTGGACCTCCTGCTGGTAGCCCGTGCCGAGCTGCGAGGTGGCCTGCATCCCGGTGATGGCCAGCACCGGCACGTGATCGAGCTTCGCGTCGTACAACCCGTTGGTCAGGTGCAGCCCGCCCGGCCCGCTGGTGGCCACGCAGACCCCGAGCCGCCCGGTGGACTTCGCGTACCCCGTGGCCATGAACGCCGCCGCCTCCTCGTGGTGGACGAGGAAGAACCGGATGCGGTCGTCGTGCCGGCGGAACCCCTCCATGATCCCGTTGATCCCGTCGCCGGGGAGCCCGAACACGGTGTCGACGCCCCAGTCGACCAGCCGTTCCACCATCAGCTCGGATGCGATCTGCTTGGCCATGTCGTTCGACCTCCGATCGGCGCGCCTACGCGGCGCTGCTCGTCTGTTCACCGGACTCCTTGCCCTCCGCGGTCAGGGCCATCGCGATCAGCTCCGCGAGGTTGTAGGCGCGCTTGCCCGTGCCCTGGCGAATCTGCTCGCGGCACGAGAACCCGTTGGCTACGACCAGCACGTCGTCTCCGGCCTCGCGGACCTTCGGCAACACCACCCGCTCGCCGCACGCGATCGCCACGTCGTAGTGCGTGTCCTCGAACCCGAACGCGCCCGCCATCCCGCAGCACCCGCTGTCGAGCAGCTCCGCGTCCAGTCCGAGCTTGGCCAGCCACGTCTGGTCGGCGTCGAAGCCCATCACCGCCTGGTGGTGGCAGTGCCGCTGCACGACGGCCTTCCGGTCGAGCGTCGGCGGGCGGAACCCCTTCGCGTACTTCTCCAGGAACTCGCTGAGCAGGTACGTCTGCTTCGACAGCCGGTCGGCGTCCTGGTCGGTCGGGAACAGGTTCTTCAGCTCGTCGCGGAACACGGCCACGCACGACGGCTCGAGCCCCACGATCGGGATGCCCCGGTGGATGGCCGGGCCGAGCGTGGTCATGATCTCGGTCAGGAGCTTCTTGGCCGTCGGCAGCATCCCGAAGTCGTACAGCGGCCTCCCGCAGCACAGCGGCCGCGGGGGGATGACCACGCCGAACCCGGCCGTCTCCAGCACCTTCACCGCGGCCTTCAGCGTGTCTGGGTGGAAGTAGTTGTTGAACGTGTCCGGCCACAGGATCACCGCGGGCTTCGTCTTCGACAGCCTCCGCGGACGTCTCCGGTACCACCACGTGAACGTCTTCGCGCCGAATTCCGGCGCGTCGCGCTTCGGCGCGATTCCGCCGAGCCGCTTCATCAGCCCGCCGAGCGTCTTCGACTTCAGCACGGCGTTGGCCAGGCGCGGCATCTTCGAGCCCAGCCGCGACCACCAGTAGATGAGCCCGATCGAGTACGCGCTCCGCGGCCGCAGCCGCCCGGCGTAGTAGTGCGACAGGAACTCCGCCTTGTACGTGGCCATGTCGACGTTCACGGGGCAGTCGCTCTTGCACCCCTTGCACGACAGGCACAGGTCGAGCGCGTCGAGGACCGACTCCTCCCGCCAGCCCTTCCTGCTGATCTCGTCCTGCTGCAGCAGCTCGAACAACAGCCGGGCCCGGCCCCGCGTGCAGTCCTTCTCCTCGTGGGTGACCATGTAGGAGGGGCACATGACCCCGCCCCCCTCGCGCCGGCACTTGCCGACGCCGACGCACCGAGCCGCCGCGCGGGCGAACCCCCCGCCCTCCTCCTCGGGGAACGTGAAGTGCGTCTGCGGGGTCCACGGCGCGTAGTCCGAGCCGAGGCGGAGGTTCTCGGTGATCGAGTAGGGGCCGACGACCTTCCGCGGGTTCATCCGACCGTCGGGATCCCAGATCGTCTTCATCTCGCGGAACGCCTCGACGATCTCGGGGCCGAACATCTTCGGCAGGAGCTCGGCGCGGGACTGCCCGTCGCCGTGCTCGCCGGAGAGCGAGCCACCGTAGGACACCACCAGGTCGGCCGCGCTCTCGATGAACGACCGGAAGTTGCGGACGCCCTCGGCGGTGACCAGGTCGAAGTTGATCCTGGTGTGCAGGCATCCCTGGCCGAAATGGCCGTAGAACGAGCCGTCGTATCCGTGCTGCTCGTACAGCTTGCGGAGGTCGCGGAGGTAGTCGCCGAAGCGTTCCGGGGGCGCGGCCGAGTCCTCCCATCCCTCCCAGGTGTCCGGGTGCCGGGGGATCCGTGCCGTGGCGCCCAGGCCCGACTCGCGGACCTCCCAGATCTTGGCCTCCATGGGCGGGTCGTCGTAGAGCTTCGACGACAGGACGTCCTTGCCCATCTCCTTCATCAGGCGCTTGGCCGGGGCGTCCGACTCGGCCTTGCTCTGGCCGCCGAACTCGACCAGCAGCCAGCCCTTGCCCTCCGGGAGCAGCTGGATGTCCTCCGGGTGGACCTTCTTGATCTTCATGTCCCGGATGAGCCGGTCGTCCAGGCCCTCCAGCCCGATGGGGCCGTACTCCATGACCCGGGGGACCGCGTCGGCGGCCTGGTAGACGTCGTCGAACCCCAGGACCAGCAGGGACCGCACGGGCGGGCTGTGCATGAGGCGGACCTTCGCCTCCAGCACGGTGACCAGCGTGCTCTCGCTGCCCACGACGGACCGGGCGACGTCGAAGCCCCTCTCGGGGAGCAGGTCGGGGAGGTTGTAGCCGCTGACCCGCCGGGGAATGTCGGGGAACCGCTCGCGGATGCGGTCGGCGTAGCGGTCCCGGAGGTCGCGGAGGCGCGAGTAGATCTCACCCCGGCGGCCACCGGCATCGATGATCCGCTGGACCTCGTCTTCGTCCCGGGGCTTCCGCAGAGTCATGCGCGTTCCGTCGTACGTGATGACGTCGAGCTCGATGACGTTGTCGGCGGCGAGCCCGCCCATCACCGAGTGCACGCCGCACGAGTTGTTCCCGATCATCCCGCCGAGCGTGCAGTACTCGTGGGTCGAGGGGTCCGGGGCGAACGTCAGGTGGTACTCCTCCGCGCGGTTGCGGAGGTCGTCGAGCACCACGCCGGGCTGGACGCGCGCGTACTGCTCGCCCTGGCTCAGCTCGAGGATCCGCCGGAGGTGCTTGCCGGAGTCGACGACCACGGCGACGTTGCACGTCTGGCCGGCCAGGCTGGTCCCGCCGCCCCGGTTCACGATCGGGGCGCCGTGGTCGCGGCAGATCTCGATCGTCGCCACGATGTCGTCGACCGACTTCGGGTTGACGACGCCGATCGGCACCTGCCGGTAGTTCGAGCCGTCGGTGGCGTACAGCGCGCGGTCGCCGGACGAGAACCGAACCTCGCCCTCCAGGGCCCGGGCCAGGTCGCGTTCCAGCGACGTCGCGTTCAGCTCGACATCGGTCTTCACGGTCGGGTCCCCGCGTCCGGTCGCAGACCGGAGGTCCACGGGCGGTGGACCTCGTGCATGGGCAGTCCTTTCCGCGGACGGTCCCGACGACCCGCGCGGCCAGGCCTGCCGGAGCCTCCCGCGCGCAGCGGGGGGCGGCCCTTCCTGTCGGAGCCTTACCCGGAGTTGTCGGGTCGAGAAACGTCGCGCCGGGCGGCCGGGAGGTCGCCGGGGGTGTCCACGTCGGGGGGCGGGTCGCGGTCGATGCCGACCTCGACGATCTCGCCGGCGTGGTCGCGCAGGACGTCCCGGGCTCCGGCGTCCCCGGTGGCCCGCTCGACCTCCGGGAACAGGGCCCGGGTGATGAGGACGGGATGGCCGGCGGTTCCCCGGTACCGGGCCCGGACGATGCGCGCGCCGGTCGCGGCGTGCGCGCCGACCACCGCCCGGACGTCATCCGGAGTGACGCCGGGCTGGTCGGCGAGGAGGATCACGGCCGCGCCGGCCTCCGGGGGCAGTGCGCGGATCCCGGCCCGCAGGGACGTGGACTGGCCCTCGGCGAACGCCGGGTTGACCACGATGCGGGCGTTCCGGGGAAGCGACAGCTCGCGCTCGATGCGTTCGGCGACGTGGCCGAGCACCACGACGACGACGTCGACGCCCCCGCCCTCAGCTGCGTCGACTGCGCGCTGGACCAGGGCTCGGCCTCCGACCCTTGCGAGCTGTTTGGGGGAGCCGAACCGGGTGGCCCGGCCCGCCGCGAGCACGACCGCGGCGATCACCGGGCCGCCGCCCCGGCCTTCGTCGACCGCCTCATGCGCCCGGAGTGTGGCACGCGATCGGCGAGTGGCGAGCGACGCGGAACACTAGAATTGGCGCGGACGCGGAGGAGGCGACGGTGGCGAACAAGGACAAGGGCGCGAAGAAGGGCGAAAAGAAGAAGGCCCAGCACAACCTCAAGGAGAAGCGGGCCGCCAAGAAGTCGAAGCGGGGCACGCCCTCCTCCTCGATCGGCGCGTCCTGACCGCGGATCCGGACCCGTCGCCGGCGGACCCACAGCCGGGCCTCGACCTCGACCCGGACCACCCTCGCCTCGACCACGACCTCGACCTCCACCGGGTTCGCGCGGCCGCCGGACGTCTCGCCGGGGTCGCCCATCGCACGCCGGTCTTCACCTCCCGGACGCTCGACCGGCTGGTCGGCGCGACCGTCCTGCTGAAGATGGAGTCGCTGCAGCGCAGCGGCTCGTTCAAGTTCCGGGGCGCCTACTCGCGCGTCTCGCTGCTGTCGCCGGACGTGCTCCGTCGCGGCGTGGTCGCCTACTCCTCGGGCAACCACGCCCAAGCGGTGGCGCTGGCCGCGTCGATCCTCGAGTCCCGAGCCGTCATCGTCATGCCCGAGGATGCCCCGCCCGAGAAGGTCGCGGCCACGCGGGGCTACGGCGCGGAGATCGTGACCTTCGATCGGTACACGGAAGACCGGGCGGCCATCGGCGCGGCGATCGCCGCGGAGCGGGGCCTCACGCTCGTGCCGCCGTACGACGACCTCGACGTGATGGCCGGCCAGGGAACGGCCGGGCTCGAGCTCATCGAAGAGACCGGATCCCTCGACCTGCTCGTGGGGCCGGTGAGCGGCGGCGGGTTGATCGCCGGGTGCGCGACCGTCGCCAGGGCACTGAGCCCGGACACTCGGGTGATCGGCGTCGAGCCGGAGGCAGGCGACGACACCCGCCGTTCCCTGGCCGAGGGGCGGCGGGTCCGGCTCGGGGACGTGCCGCGCACCATCGCCGACGGCCTGGCGGTCGATACCCCGGGCGAGCTGACCTTCCCGCTCAACAGGCGCCTCGTCGACGCCGTGGTCACGGTATCCGACGGTGAGCTCGTCGACGCCATGGCGTTCCTGTTCGAGCGGCTGAAGGCCGTGGTCGAGCCGAGCGGCGCCGCGGGCGTGGCCGCCCTGCTCGCCGGCCGGGTCCCCGACGCGTCCGGCCGCCGGGTGGGCGTGATCGTCTCTGGCGGAAACATCTCATCGAGCCGCTTCGCGGGGCTCGTCGCGGAGCGGGCCTGACCCTGGTCCGAGGCGCCCAGCGGCTACGGGTCGGCGTCTCGGGACGCCCTCCACGACGCCAATCGCCGGAGCAGCGCCCGCGCCGCCTCCATCACCAGGAACGACGGGACCACGACGGCGAGCGCGAGCATGGCCCCGCTGCCGAGCGAGTCGGCCACGAACCCCGGCCCCTGCCCGCCGAGCGCCACGTAGAAGATCAGGATCAGCGCGAGGAACACCGCGTAGCCGCCGAGCGCCGTCGCCGCCAGGAGCCGGACGAGTCGGGCCCAGTCGCCGAGGCTGGCGGGCGGTGCCGAGGCCGGCGTCCGCCGCGTCGGCGTCCGGAACCCCGCGCGCAGGGCGAGGAGGAAGGCCAGGTAGGCCACCAGGGTGGGGGCCACCACCTGCCGGGCGATCCGGCTGGCCGTGAGGACCATCGCTCAGGTCCGGAGCAGGAAGCGCCAGCCCCGGACGAACACGTGCCACCCGACCCATAACCACGTCGCGAACAGGAGCCAGCGGCCGGGGGCGGTCCGCGTCACCTTCCGGAGCAGCTCGCTGAGGGACGGCCAGTCGTCCCCGGGCCGCACCAGCCCCACGGCCTGCCACGCGAGCAGGGCTCCGACGATCACCGCGTAGCCGACCAGGGCGATCATCGCGGGACGGCCTCCGGTCGGGTCGTCGTCCGGGGGACGTGCAGGGTCCATGGGGCACCTCCGAGGGGTGTGATCGGTCGCATGGGGCTGCACGCTATGCGCGCCCGGGGGCACGCGCACGAGGCGGGCTCGACGACCCGGGTGGACCCGGTCAGGCGACGGTGCCGGGGGCGCCGTCCTCGGCGGAGAAGGGCAGGCCCTCCCGGGCCCAGGCGTCCATGCCGCCCTCGAGGTTGTACGCCTCGTACCCGCGGGCCTGCATCATCAGCGTGGCGAGCTCGCTCCGGTTGCCCACGCGGCACACCATGACCAGGGGCCGATCCCGGTCGAGGTCGCCGCCGGCCCCCGACATCAGGGCGTTGAGCGGGATGTGCACCGCGCCCTCGATGCGCCCGGCCTGCCATTCGTATGGCTCCCGGACGTCGACGACCTGCACCTCGTCGAGGTGCTCGTAGACGCCGCGCGGGTTCGTGAGCTCTGCCTGCACGGGAGAATCGTAGCAACGCCTGCGGTTCGCGAGCCGTCCCGGAGCGGGCCACGTGCTCGGACGGTGGATGGCGCGGTGCTCGTCCGGCTCAGGCCTGAGCCATCTCGTCCATGGCCTGCTGGTCGGAGAAGTGCAGCCAGCCCTCGGCGATCTTGCCGTCCCGGATGTGCAGCACGACCACCTGGTTCTGCTCGAGGGTCTGACCGCCCCGGCTCGCCCGTACCTTGTTCAGGACCACCGCGTGGTCGTCGGTCGCCAGGACGTCGTGGTTCTCGATCTCGGGCGGGGAGTCGAGCATCTGCATCTGCCGCTGGAACATCTGGGCCACGCCGTCCTTGCCCCGGTGGTCGCCGGCCAGCGGTCCCCGGCCGGGGAAGTGCACGACGGTATCGTCGGCGTGGTGGCTGAGGAAGCCTTCCATGTCGCCCTTGGACAGCGCCTCCGTCGCGCCTCGCGCCACCTCCGCGTTGGGATGTGCCATGACCCACTCCTTTCGTCCGGTCTGGATGGACTCACCCCGACGCTATCCCAGAAGCGGATATTTGGGGCAATTGCACGAGGCCGGCGGGCCGCCGCCGCTCAGAATTCCTCGAGCGCCCGGCGGAACGCGTCCAGCGTGTGGGCGTCGTACAGCACGAACCGCACCTCGCGCACCCGGGAGTCGGCGCGGAGCACGGCGCCCAGCGCGACCGGCGCGGCCAGGCCCACGGGGTAGCCGTACACCCCCGTCGAGATGGCGGGGAACGCGACGGTTCGGGCCTCCACCTCGTCGGCCATGCCCAGCGACTCGGTGTGGCACGAGGCCAGGAGCTTCGAGCGCTCCTCGGTTCGGGAGAACACCGGGCCGACGGTGTGGATCACCCACCTCGCCGGGAGCCGGCCGGCGGTCGTGGCCACGGCCTGGCCCGTCGGCAGGCCGTCGGGGTACCGCTCGGCGCGGATGCGCTTGCACTCGGCGAGGATCTCCGGCCCGCCCCGGCGGTGAATGGCGCCGTCGACGCCACCGCCGCCCATCAGCGAGGAGTTGGCCGCGTTGACGATCGCGTCGACGTCCTGCTGGGTGATGTCGCCCTGGACGAGCGTGATCTCCGGCACGCGTCTTCCCCTTCGGAGCTCTGGACCGGCGGGCGGCGATCAGGACCGGCTGACAGCGGGAGGGTACCGAACCAGCGCGACGGACGGGTTCGGCCCGTGGAACTCGCCCGCCATCGCCAGCGCGTCCTCGACCGTCGCCGCCGGCTCGAAGCCCACATGGCGGACGACCGCAGGATCCTCGGCGCCGGCCACGATCACCCTCCCGGCGTGCCGGAGCCGCTTCAGCGGATACATGGCCATGATCGGGTGCGTCGGATGGAAGCCGAACCCGGTGCGGTACCGGTCGATGAGATCCTCCCGCGCCGCCAGCTCGGGCTCGTAGTGTTCACGGGCCTCCCACGGATCGCGCGTCGCGGGTAGGACGCGTTCCCACACCTCCCGGTACGACGGGTGGTGCTCGTCGTCCCACCGGTCGGGGCATTGGGTCGCGAGGATCACCGTGCAGCCGGGTGCGCCGAGGGCCTCGATCATCCCGCCGAGGTACCCGAGGCCCGTCGACACCAGCGTGAGCAGCGGGTTGGTGAACGAGTACGCCGCGTAGGGGCTCCAGTCGGGGACGCCGTACAGCACGACGTCCGTTCGCTCCGGCAGCAGGTCGCGCCGGGGGGGCTGGTGCTCCCGGGTCACGCGGAGGACCTCGGCGCGGGTCTCGCCCACCGAGCCGCCGAGCACCCGGTGGACCTCGAGCGGGTTCGCCAGCAGCGTCTCGACCTTGAAGATCCGCTCCGTCCCGAGCCGCCGTTCCACGACCGCGCCCATGCGGTCGAGCGCCTCGTGCATGCGGTTCCCGTCGATCGACATGCTCATCGTGTCCGGGCTGTGGTGGGTCCTGATCGACCGGTACGACGACAGCCCCACGCACACCGACTTCCATCCGCCGCTGAACCCCCGGGTGGTGGACGCGTTCACGTACACCGTGAGGTCGGACTCGGTGACCGCGCGGGAGACGTCGACCGGCTCGCCGAGGTCCGTGTCGCCGAGATGGTCGAGCGCGTCCGGGTCCTCGGCGTCGTGGCACCGCAGGCGGCCCGCGGCGGCGAACTCGCGAACGAGGTCCGGGCCGATCAGCCGGCCCAGCTCGTCCACCGTGAACTGCCGGTGCAGCGCGTTCGCACACAGCAGCGTGACGCGGTCGCGGCCGATACCCCCCCGCTCCAGCTCGGCGAGCACCACCGGCAGGGCGACGGGCCACAGCGGCGCATAGCACGGGACCGTCGGATCGTCGAAGGCCACGGTCACCGCGCGGGCGCCCCGGGCGAGCTCGGCCAGGGGCGTGGCGTCGAGCGGCTCGCGGAGTGCGTTCCGAATCTCCGCCGCCAGGTCCGCCACCGGCGGTAGGGGAAGCGAGACGCCTGGGGGCACGACATGGGTGTCGTCGGGGAGCTCGGCCTCGATCCATCCGGTGCCGAACACGAGGTGCTCGCGCATGGCCCGACTGTACCGAGCGGAGCCCGCTCCCGGTGCACGCCCGCGGCTCCGCGCGGGGATTGCCGTCTCACGTTCTGCAGCAGTGGGACGTTGTGGTCGGCGTGGGTGACGTAGGGTGCGCGCCATGCCGAGGGTGAGCGCCGCTGCGGCGACCGCCGAGGTCGCCCGCCGAGATCCCGTGATGGCCGGCCTGATCGAGCGGGCCGGGCCGCTCGCGATCCGGCCGCCCCGGGACCCCGACGCGTTCGTCGAGCTGGCCCAGGCCATCGCGTACCAGCAGCTGGCGGGCCGGGCGGCCGCGGCGATCTGGGGCCGGGTGGCCGCGCTGTTCGACGGCGCCATGACGCCGGAGCGGGTGCTGGCCACGCCCGACGAGGCGTTTCGCGCGGCCGGGTTCTCGGCGTCGAAGACGAGATCGGTGAAGGACCTGGCCGAGAAGGCTTCGGCGGGCGTGGTCCCCCTCGACCGTCTTCGCCGGATGCGCGACGACGAGGTGGTGGCCCGACTGTCCGAGGTCCGAGGGATCGGGCGATGGACGGCGGAGATGTTCTTGATCTTCACGCTGCGCCGGATGGACGTGTGGCCGGTCCTCGATTACGGCGTGCGCAACGGCTACCGCATCGCGTACGGGCTGCCCGAGGTTCCCACGCCGAAGGCCCTGGAACCCGAGGGCGACCGGTTTCGTCCCTACCGAACCGTGGCGGCCTGGTACTGCTGGCGCGCGGTGGAGCTCGGTACCGGCCCGGGCTGAATCAGATCAGGGCCCGCGGGGCGAACCCGCGGCCGTTCGTCCGACGGCGCGGGCCAGCGCAGCCTCGAAGCCGGGTTCCTCGGGGTCGAGCAGCGGCGGGCCCTCGCCCGATCCCGGCTCCCCCCGGTCCAGCCGCCCGATGAGCACCACAGTCACGGCCTACTCGGCGGAGGCGACCATCTCGGCGACCGCGGACCCCGAGAGCCGAGCGAGATCCTGGTCGAGCACGAGGACCTCGACGGCGCGGGAGAACGCGGCCTCCATCGCGTCGAACGGGGAGTCGGTGACCAGCACGACCTCGTGGCCCGCCTCGGTCAGCGAGTGCGTCACCCGGGCGGCCAGTCTCGGGCCGGGTGAAGCGACGGCGACGCGACGTCGACCCAGTGCCGTCACCCGGATGGCGTTCCGCAGGAGGACCGGGGCAGGCGGCTGCTTGGACGGAAAGAAGTACGACGGGCTCTTCTCACCGCGCGCCGCCTGCCCCGGTCACCGGCCCGGAGACCGGAGACGACATCCCCAGGAAGACGCCCCGGAGGCCTCCGAGCCGAGTCATTCGTCGTGATCAGTGCCACGGGAAGCTCGCCGTGCCCGACAGGGCGAACGCTGCGAGCACCAGCACGGTGATGATCGAGACGAGGAATCGCTTCATCGATGTCGCCCCCTCTCCATCGGTTTGGTGGATGCCCGGATGGTACTCACCAGTTCAACGCAACATCAATTGACTCAGTTAAAGGTCAAGCGTCACGGACGTACCGAATCGCCGAGTGCCTCTATCGGTGATTTTTGGGCCCCCTGGTGCGTCGCGGAGGCTTTGTTGGAACGAGTGATCTGAACGCTATGTGAAGCTACTTGTTAACTCACAGTGGACTGAGTAGGCTCACCATGGTGAACATCGCGGAGCGGTTCCAGGATCTGCGGACCCGGGCGGGCCTGACCAAGACGAACCTGGCGCGTCCCCGGTACACCGTGAGCTACGTCAGCCAGATCGAGTCCGGGAAGCGGACGCCCTCGGCCGACGCGATGGAGTTCTTCGCGGAGCGGCTCGGGGTCAGCCCCCGGTTCCTGTCCACCGGTGTGCCCGACGGGATGGAGGACTCCCTGCGGTACCGCCTCGAGGAGGCTGTCCGGGCCACCCGGGACGATCGGCGGGCCGAGGCGGAGCATGAGCTCCGGTCGCTCGTCGCGGAGGCCGAGCGCTACGGCCTCCGCCGGCTCCGGGCGCGCGGCCTGGCGCAGCTCGGCGAGGTGCTCGCGCTGGGCGAGCGGTTCCGGGAGGCCATCGACAGGCTGGAGGAGGCGCTCGAGAGCGGGGACCTCATGGAGCGCGACGCGGGCATGGCCGTGTCGCGCCTGGCCCGCACCTACCGGACGGTCGGCGACCTGGCCTACGCCGGCGAGCTGGTGGAGGGGTTCCTGTCACGGGGCGACGGCTCGCCGCTCGAGCCGGGCATCGTGGCCGAGCTCCAGTCGGTGCTGGTGTCGGTGTACTTCGAGCGCGGGGACGTCCTCCGGTCCGAGCAGGCGGCCCGGCGGGCGCTGACGGCGGCCGGGCAGGGGGCGCCGCCCGAGATCCGGGCCAACGCGTACTGGGATGCCAGCCGGGTGATGGCCGAGTCCAAGCGGTGGGACGAGGCGCTGGAGTTCGCCACGCGGGCCCGGGTCCTGATGGAGGAGATCGACGACCGGCGGAGCGTGGCCCGGCTGCACAACGCCTACGCGTTCGTCTGTCTCGAGGTCGACCCGCCCCGGATGCAGGAGGCCGGCGAGCACCTCGATCTCGCCGAGTCGATGCTCGCGGAATCGGGTGGCTCGCCCGGTGACCTGGCATACGTCCTGTCGGAGCGCGCCCGCCTGGCGCTGCTCGAGGAACGACCCCGGGACGCACTGGGCCACGCGCAGCGCGCGATGGCGCTCGCCGGCGAGGACGAGAACGAGACCGCGAGGTGTCTCTTCCTGGCCGGCCGGGCCCACGCCGAGCTCGGCCGGCGCCCGGACGCCCGCGGCGCGCTGTACGAGGCCGCCAACCTGTTCGAGAAGCACGGCGCGCGACAGCAGGTCGCCGCCTGCTACCGGGAGCTCGGCGAGCTGGACCTCGGCGCGGGCGACATGGAGTCGGCGCTCGAGTCGCTCCGCGCCGGGCTCGCCGCCCTCGACCCCCGGGGGTCGAGGGCGTAGGCCGCGGCCGCCCTCCGGTCACCCCCTCGGCCGGAGGGCGGGCCGCACCCACGTTGCCCGTCGAGGCGACCGGAACCGGGCGCCTCCGTACAGTAGTGGCCGTGAACGCGGAGTCCGCCGACGTCAGGACGCTGCGGCCCGAGCCGCCGCGAACGGGTCCGTTCCCCTCGCCGCCACCGGCGACCGCCCCCCGGCGGACGCTCGCGGAGGAGCTGGCCGTGGTGCTGGCCCTGTCGCTGTTCGCCTCCGCGGTCTACGCGATCCTGTCGTTCACCGCCGCGCCGGTGAACTCCTCGGTCTCGGTGGCCGTCGTTCCCCAGACGCCGAGACTCGTCGAACAGCTGGCGGACATCCTGCTGGCGCTGCCGCCGGTATGGCTGGTGTTCTACCTGTTGCGTCGCAACGGCGAGCGCGCGTCGACGATCGGGATGTCCTTCGACCGGCCCGCCCTCGACCTGACCGCCGCGGGGGTGCTGGCGCTGGTGGTCGGGGTCGCCGGCATCGTCGTGTACATCGTGTCGGTCCGGATCGGCCACAACCGGCTGGTGGTGCCGGTCCCCCCGCTGGGGCAGTGGTGGACCATCCCCGTGCTCGTCCTGTCCTCTGCGGAGAACGCGCTGCTGGAGGAGACCGTGGTGCTGGGGTACATGGTCACCCGGCTGCAGCAGATCGGGACGCCCGCGCCCGCCGCGGTCGCGGCGTCGGCGGTGCTCCGGGGCTCCTATCACCTCTATCAGGGGTGGGGCGGGTTTACCGGGAACCTGGCCCTGGGGCTGCTGTTCGGGCTGATCTTCGTGCGATGGCGGCGAACGTGGCCGATGTTGATCGCCCACACGCTCGTCGACATCGGCGCGGGAGTGCTCTACATCGGGTTCCGACACCAGCTGCCCGGGCTGCTGGGCGGATGAGCCCGGACGCGGTCCGAGCGGCCCTGTTCGACCTCGACGGGCTCACCGTGGACTCCGAGCCGTTGCACGTCGAGGCGTGGCGCCGGGCCATGGAGGACGCGGGGGCCGGCTGGGACCCCGCGTGGATCGACCCGTACTTCGGGACGCCCGCGTCGAACACCGCCGCCGGCCTGGCCCGGGACCACGGGCTGACCTCCGAGACCTTGGAGGCGCTCCAGGATCGCCACTTCGCCGAGCTGACGGAGCGAGGCATCGCGCCGCGGCCGGGCCTGTCCGAGGCCGTGGCGATGCTCCGGGAGGCGGGATTGTCGCTGGGGGTGGTGACGTCGGGGGCCCGGGCGTATGTCGAGCGGGCCCTCCGCGGGCTGGACGGTGTGCGGTTCGACGCGGTGGTCGCGAAGGAGGACGTCACCCACACCAAGCCCCACCCCGAGCCGTACCTGGCCGGGGCGCGGCGGCTGGGGGTGGAGCCGGCGCGGTGCGTGGCGCTGGAGGACGCGCCCGCGGGGATCGCGTCGGCCCGGGCCGCCGGCATGCTCGCGGTGGCCGTCCCCAACGAGCACACCGCGGAGATGGACTTCTCGGAGGCCTCCCACGTGGCTCCGGACCTGGTGGCCGCGGCGCGCTGGATCCTGGCCCGGGCAGGGGCCGAGGCCGGGGCCGGGGACGTTCAGTAGCGGTCGATCTCGCGCAGCCGGTCGTCCGAGATCCCGAAGAAGTGCGCGACCTCGTGTACGACGGTGTGCCGGACCCTGCGGCGAAGGTCGTCCTCGTCGCGGCTGATCCGCTGGAGGTTGGAGCGGAACAGCGTGATGCGGTCGGGGAGCACGCCGAAGTAGCCGCCTCCCCGGCGGGTGAGGGGGACGCCCTCGTACAGCCCCAGCAGGCCGGCGCCGCCGCGTCCGGGCGGGGGCCGGTCCTCGACCAGCACGTCGACGTTCTCCAGGCGCTGGTGGACCCACTCCGGCAGCCCGTCGAGGGCCTCCGCCACCAGCTCCTCGAACCGCTCCGGCGAGACCGAGATCATCCTCAGATCCACGCGCGGAACCACATCCGCGCGCTCCACTGCGCCACGGTCAGCGGCTCCGCCGACAGCACCGGCCAGAACCACACGAACATGCCGACCGCCGTGATCACGTACGCGATCGACACCGGCAGGAACGGACGCGACGACGACCCGGCCAGCCGCATGCGGGCCAGGTCGCGAGCGACGTACGTCGCGGCGAGGACGAAGAACGGCGCGATGGGCGTCGCGTAGAAGAAGAACTGGACCTTGGGCAGCGAGTAGTACGGTACGAACCAGAACAGGTACTGGGACGCCAGCGCGACCAGGATCAGCCCCGCCCGCCAGTCCCGACGGCGCCGCCACATCACCGCCAGCCAGGGGATCGCCAGGAACATGAGCCAGAAGACGGCGGGGTTCCCGATCCCCAGCACCTCGCGCCGGCGCTCGTCCGGCTTATTGGGGTGCTGCGCCTTGTAGAAGTAGGCGATCGGGCGTCCGAGCGCGATCCAGCTCCACGGCCTCGACTGGTACGGGTGCGCCGGCGTGAACTTCCCCGTCTTGGTGTCCTTCACCTGCGCCTTCAGCCCGTGGTGGAAGTTCTGGATCTGCCACGTGAGGTTGCCGAGGCGGCTGGGATGGGCGAGCCAGGAGTACCCCGCACCGGGGCGGTAGCGGTACGGCGGGTACGGGCTCTTCTCGATGCGCCCGGAGTACGACAGGCCGTAGACGACCGTCGGGATCAGGAACAGGGAGACCAGCACCGGGAACGCCTCGCGGGTCACCGCCTGACGGAAGGGCCTGGTCACGCCCGCCCGGTGGCGCCGGGTCCGCTCCCACAGGATCGACAGGAGGATGGCGCCGGCCAGCGCCGCCAGCGCCGACCACTTGACCGCCACGGCGCCGCCGAACGCGATCCCCGACGCGACCCGCCACGGCCGCCAGAGCGGCGACGGGACGCGGAGTCGCCGCATGCCCGGGGACGGCTCCTCGAGTGATGCGACGGCCGGCTGCAGAGCCCTGGTCCGCGTCTCGGCGCGCATGGAGCCGGGCTCGGGCGGCGGCGAGAACGCGGTCGTGGGCGCCTGCGCGCCCGCCGGTTCCCACGCGTCGGGCCGGGTAGGAGCACCGGCCGGGAAGGGAGCGCCGTCCGGCGGGGGCGGCTGGGGTGACGGCCCGGTTGCCTCGGGCACCGCAACGGACGTTCGCCGGTCGATCCAGCGTTTGTCGAGCGCCAGGAACAGGAACCCGGCGACGACCCAGAACGCCTCGAAGATGTCGAGCAGCGCGGTCCGGGACTGCACGACGAGGAGGCTCTCGGTCGCCGCCAGCAGCCCGGCGACGAATGCCCACAGCGAGCTCTGCCACAGGACGAGCGCCAGGCCCGCGACGAGCACGCAGGTCAGCGTCCCGATGAACGCCGCCGACACGCGCCACCCGAACTGGTGGTTGCCGAACAGCCGGATCCCGGCCGCGATCATCCACTTCCCCAGCGGGGGATGGACCCACGACTGCTCGTCGGGCGTGTCGAGGCCGCACTGCTTGTAGGGATAGCCGGCGTAGAGGCATCCGTCCTTCGTGTAATAGACCTCGTCGAACACCCGGCCGTGCGGCTGGCTGAGATGGTAGAAGCGGGGCACCGCGGCGATGATGCCGATCGCGATGAGCACGAACACCGGCCTGCGGACGAATCGGGTGAGCCGTTGCCACGAGGGCTCGGGCCGTGGCTGCTCGGGTCGCCGGAACGGATCCTCCTCCCGCATCCAGTCCTCCGATGGGCCGAACGGCTGCACCGGTTCCCGGACCGGGGGCGGAGGTGAGCTCGGTGCCGGCGGCGGCAGGCCCGCGGAACCCGCGCCCCGACCACCGGGCGCCCGGGCGCCGTCGGGGTCGCGTGGCGAGGGCGCGTGCACGGCTCGATGGTACGCGAGGGCTTCCCGCTGGGATGGACCTCCACGATGAGCTCGGAACCGGTTCCCGGGACGCTCTACGTGGTGGGGACGCCCATCGGCAACCTCGGCGACGTGACCGAGCGGGCCCGGGAGGTGCTCGGGGCTGCCGACGTGATCGCCGCCGAGGACACGCGGCGGACGGGTGCACTGCTGGCCAGGCTGGGAGTCGATCGGCCCCGGTTCGTGTCGCTGTTCGAGGGCAACGAGCGGGAGCGGACGGTGGAGCTCGTGGGGGAGCTGCGCAGGGGCCGGTCGGTCGCGCTCGTGTCGGACGCCGGGATGCCCGCCGTGTCCGACCCGGGGTTCCGGCTGGTCCGCGCCTGCGCCGAGGCCGGCATCGACGTGCGGGTCGTGCCGGGTCCGTCGGCGGTGCTCGCGGCGCTCGTCGTGTCGGGCCTCCCCACCGACCGGTTCGCGTTCGAGGGGTTCCTTCCGCGCCGGGGAGGCGAACGGACGGCGCGGCTGACCGAGCTGTCCGGCGATCGGCGGACGCTGGTGTTCTTCGAGTCCCCCCGGCGCGTTGTCGCCACCCTGGAGGACCTGGCCGCCGCGTTCGGCGACCGGCCGGCCGCCGTGTGCCGGGAGCTCACCAAGCTCCACGAGGAGGTGCTGCGGGGATCCCTCGGCGAGGTCGCCGGTGAGCTCCGGTCGCGGGGGGAGGTCCGCGGCGAGATCGTGGTGGTCGTCGGCGGCTCGACCGGCGCCGGCCGCGAACCGCCAGGCCCGCTGGAGCTGGCCGAGGAGGCCGCCGAGCTGGTCGCGAGCGGCGTCCGCCGGCGCGAGGCCGCCGCGCAGGTCGCCCGGCGCCACGGAGTGTCGACGAACGAGATCTACCGCGCGCTGCTGGCCAGGGACCGCTCGTCGGGTCCCGGCTGATCACGTGACGATGAAGGTCCCCTTCATCGCCGGGTGCACGTCGCAGCGGAAGTGGTACGTCCCCGCCCGGAGCGGGTGGACGTGGTACGTCTCGGTCTTCACACCGTCGAAGATCGAGCCCTTGAACAGGGTTTGCGTCATCCCGGCGTCGGCGTAGATCGACAGGTCGTGCGCCGTCCCCGGGTCTTGGTTGTCCAGCGTGACCGAAAACGGCTTGCCCGCGGGCGCCGCGAGACAGTCGGTGTCGAACCGGAGGTTCTTCGCGGTGATTTTGAGCGACGTCCCGCTCGGCGAGCAGGTCGCGGTGGTCCCACCTCCGCCGCCACCGCACGCCGCCAAAGCGAGCGCGGCGACGACACCGAACGCCAGTCCAACGGTCCTTCGCATGGTCGTTTCCTCCGGCCGATCGTGCTGCGCCCACCGGGCCCTGTCCGGGCCCGGCCGCCTTGGAGCCTATCGGGGAGCCGCGCGGCTCCCCACTCCTTTGGTGAACGCAGGTGGCCGGCCGCTCCGCGATGCACCTGCGCTGGCACCCGGAACGAGGGAAGCCGGCGATCCGGTCGGTGTCATCGAGGTGCTGTCGGCGGCCTCCACCGGACTCCCGGTGGCCGAGGTGTTCCCCAACGGATCGTGCTCTTCGCCGGACATGGTGTCAGCCACCACGCGGACCGCGGGTGACAGCTCCATCCCGGTCGAGCCGGGCTTCGCCGTCCCCGCGGGGAGACACCCGTCGATGAAGCTCGGAACGTCCGGCGCGGCGATGGCCGTCTACGTGTTCGGCTACCTCGTGCCCTCGTCGGACGTCCCGATCACGACGCCAATCGGACACCGAGCCGACGCCGGGTCGCGGGGCCCAGACGAGCAGCGCCGAATCGCGACGCCGGCCTTCACCTTTCGGTGCTGTTCGCGCCCTGGAAGGACGAAGATGCTAGCGATCGGCGTGGCTCGGACCGAACGGGTGACCTTCGACGGGGAGTTTGGAACGGCTCTACCGCGACCGCGGCGACCGGCTGTGGCGCGCCGTGCTGGCGTACTCCGGCGACCCCGAGGTCGCGAGCGACGCCGTGGCCGAGGCCTTCGCCCAGGCCCTCCGCCGCGGCGACGCCATCCGGGACCTCGAGGCGTGGCTCTGGCGCGCGACGTTCCGCATCGCCGCCGGCGACCTCGCCGATCGCCGCCGGCGGGCCACGCCGCCCGACGATCCCGGCCCGTCGCGTACGACATCCCCGAGCCGGCCGACGAGCTCATCGCCGCGCTCGCGCACCTGTCGCCCAAGCAACGAGCCTGCGTCGTCCTGCACCACTACGCCGGCTATCCGGTGAAGGAGATCGCCACGATCGTCGGCTCGACCGCGGCCGCCGTCCGCGTCCACCTCAGCCAGGGAAGGAAGCGCCTCCGCACGATCCTCGGGTCCCAGAGGGAAGACGACGATGCCTGACCTCGACGACCGTTTCCGCTCCCTCGACGGTGTCCGCGCCCCCCAGCTGTGGACCGACATCTCCACCCGCGACCCCCGGGCGTCGCTGCCCGCGCACGGCGCCCGATCAGCCGTGGCGGTCCTGACCGCATTCATCGTGGCCGTCGTGGGGATCGCATGGGCGGCCCTCGCGCTGAGCGGGGACACGGAGGCGCCGGCCTCGGGGGGGAGTGGTCCCGCCACCTCGAGCACGCGGCTGCCTTCGGGCCCGCCGGTGTCGGTGAGCGCACCGATCGCCGGGGGCACGCTCGAGTGCACCGCGAGCTTCCCGTCGTCGGTGCTCGAGCCCGGAAGCACCACCAGCGTGATCTTCACCGTTCGGAACGTCTCGGATTCGCCCCGGACCGTCCCCATCGGCATCAACGGGTACCTCGGCACGCTGGTCGTGCGATCGCGTGGTGGAGGGGTACTCACAGACAGCATCCGGATGCACGAGGGCATCCATGGACCGATGGCATCGCTTCAGCATCTCTCTCCCGGCGAGATGGTCGAGATCGTGGCCATGGATCCCCCGATCATCTGGCCGGGACCACTCGAGGTGACCCCGACGTGTGCGCGCACGACCCTGCCGTCCTCGACGTTCGAGGTGGCCGTTTCGGGAGCCGCACCGGCGCCGGAGGATGCCGTCGGGTGGGCGGCCTCTGAGGCCGGCGTCTTCGACAGTTGCCTTCCCGAAGCGGATGGCTCGCCCGTGACCGGAACGGTGACAAGCCACGGCCACGAGTTCCCGGCCAGGTGTTCCGCCATCGTGGACGTCAGCGCCGGTTTCGACGTCGTCACTCTCGCCGTCGTCTCCCCGCCGGGTGCGCCGGAGGTCGACCTGCGTTTGCTCCGGGACGACATCCGCGCGGTTCCGTCCGTTCGCGTGCCGGGTTCGTTCGCCGTCTCGTGGTGGGTCTACGTGGTGGACGGAAACGGGACGAGGCTCGCGAGGCGGATGAGCGTCGCGCAGAACTGCGATGGAAGCGAGTTGACGACGGGCGGCGGGATCCAGAGCTGCGACAGCCCCACTCGCCAGTAGCGGAATCTGGCCACGCCTACAATGGCCGCCCATGGGGCGGGCCTTCTTTATCACGACGCCGATCTACTACCCGAACGACGTGCCGCACATCGGGCACGGGTACACGACCGTGGCCGCCGACTTCATCGCGCGGTACCACCGGATGCGGGGGGACGACGTCCTGTTCCTCACGGGGACCGACGAGCACGGGCAGAAGCTTGCCCGCACCGCCGAGGCCGCGGGCCGCACGCCCCAGGCCTACGTCGACGAGATGGAGCCCCGGTGGCGGGAGGTGTGGCAGCGCCTCCTGATCTCCCACGATGACTACATCCGGACCACCGAGGACCGGCACACGGCCGCGGTGACCAAGCTCCTCCAGGCCGTCCACGACAACGGGCACGACGACATCTACCTCGGGAGGTACGAGGGCCTGTACTGCGTCTCGTGCGAGCAGTACTACACGGAGGACGAGCTGGTCGACGGGAAGTGCCCGATCCACGGCATCCCGGTCGAGCGGATGTCCGAGGAGAACTACTTCTTCCGGCTCTCGGCGTACGGGGACCGGCTGCTCGAGCACTACACGAAGAACCCTTCCGCGGTGGAGCCCGACGTTCGCCGCAACGAGGTCCTGAGCCTGATCAAGGGAGGCCTGCGCGACTTCTCGATCAGCCGCACCAACTTCGCTTGGGGCATCCCGATCCCGTGGGACCCGAAGCACGTGACCTACGTGTGGTTCGACGCGCTCACCAACTACATCACCGCGGCGGGGTACGGAACCGACGACGAGAAGTTCTCGACCTACTGGCCGGCGCTGCACCTGATCGGGAAGGACATCCTGCGCTTCCACGCCGTGTACTGGCCGGCGATGCTCATGGCCGGCGGAGTCGAGCCGCCCCGCCAGGTGTTCGCCCACGGCTTCCTCACGGTGGGGGGCGAGAAGATGTCGAAGACCAACGCCACGGGCATCCACCCGTTCGAGCTGACCGACCACTTCGGCGTCGACTCCTACCGGTACTTCTTCATGCGGGAGATCCAGTTCGGGCAGGACGGGAACTTCTCGTGGGAGGCGATGGTCGAGCGGCACAACGCCGACCTGGCCAACGGGCTCGGGAACCTGGCCAGCCGCGTGCTGGCCATGCTCGCGTCGAACTTCGACGGCGAGGTGCCGAAGGCGGACCCCGCCGCCGAGGCCGGGACGCTCCCCGGACTGGTCGAGGGCGTCGTCAGGCGGTACGACGAGGCAATGGAGAGCCTGGCGCTGACCCAGGCCCTGGCCGCCGTGTGGGAGGTCGTCGGCGAGGCCAACCGCTACCTCGTGGAGCGCGCGCCGTGGGCCCTGGCCAAGGACGAATCGAAGCGGTCCGAGCTGGAGGGCGTGCTGTACACGAGCGCCGAGGCGCTGCGGATCCTGGCCATCCTGATCGCGCCGATCATGCCCGCCGCCGCGGCCAGGCTGTGGACACAGCTGGGCATCTCCGAGCCGCTCGAGGATCAGCGCCTGCCCCAGTCCGCGCGGTGGGGTGGCCTCGAGCCCGGCACGAAGACTCTGCGCGGCGACTCGTTGTTCCCACGTCTCGACGCGTAGGCGAGTCATGGGGATAAACCCTCAAGGGGCGGTGGAGGCGGGCGCCGTCGACACCCACTGCCACCTGTTCCTGCTCGACGGCGAACCTTCGGTGGCGGTCGAGTCCGCCCGTCGCGCCGGCGTGGGACGCCTGATCTGCGTCGGCATCGATCCCGAGTCGAGCCGGCGCAGCGTGGAGATGGCCGAGTCGTTCCGTGGCGTGTTCGCGACGGCGGGCATGCACCCCCACACGGCCAGCGACCTCGACGACCACGCCGGCGCCGACCTCGAGGAGCTGCTGGCCAACCCCCAGGTGGTCGGCGTGGGGGAGTGCGGGCTCGACTACTTCCGGATGAAGTCGCCGGTCGAGGACCAGCAGCGGGCGTTCCGGCTGCACGTCCGGTGGAGCCTCGAGCTGGACAAGCCGCTGGTGGTTCACGTCCGTGACGCCTGGGCCGACGCCGTCAGGATCCTTGATGAGGAACGCGCCGAGCGGGTGGTGCTCCACTGCTTCTCCGGCGACGGCGAGGTCGCGGTGGCCTGCGCCGAGCGGGGCTGGTTCATGTCCTTCGCCGGCAACGTGACGTATCCGAAGAACGAGCATCTCCGCGAGGCCGCCTCCGTCGCGCCGCCGGACCGGCTGCTGGTCGAGACGGACTCGCCGTTCCTGGCGCCGCAGGCGCTCCGCGGCCGCGACAACGAGCCGGCGAACGCGATCGCTGTCGTCGAGGAGGTGGCCCGGGTGCGCGCCGCGACGGTGCCGGAAGTGCTGGAGCTCACCACGGCGAACGCCATGACCGCGTTCCCCGGGCTCCGCTGACGCGGCCCGGTCCGGCGAACGCCCCGATTCTCCGCTCCGCCGAGCCGCTCAGCAGCGTGAACACCCGTTCGCCTTCAAGTTTGCAGTGAAGGTTGAGGCTTGCTAGGGTCCCCCGCTGTTCCATCGTGGAGGCTCTGGTCCGGCGTCGCCGCTTCCCCCCAGGGCCCTCCTGTTCGAGGAGGGGTGTTGGGGGTACGGCCAACGCGCGTCCGGCGTCTTCGCGCCCGGCGGGCCAGGCGGCTCGCCGTCGCGTGGACCGTCGTGCTCGCGGGGGCGATGGTCGCGCGCCCGGCGCTGGCGCCCGGGGGGCTCGCGCCCGGGCCATCGGGCGCAGACGCTCGACCGGGGGTTCAGGGTTTCCCGGCCGATCGGAGCTCGGTCCGCGCCGTCCCCGCACCGGCGCCGTCGATGTTCAGCGTCGACCAGCTGGCCTCGGACCGACCGGTGGAACCAGGTGTGGGGGTCTGGGTGGCCGCGAGGCGGGGACTGGGGGCGCTCGGCGTCCTCAAGGAAACCGTGGAGGCCGCACCCTCCGCGATCCCGCCGGGGTGGCTCATGCTGCATCGGACGACCGCCGTGTCACTCGAGGTGCAGGGGAAGGACTTCGAGGCGCTGACCAACGCGGCGACCGTCCGGCAGCTTCTCTCGGCCATGGGAATCGAGCCCGACGGTGACGATCGCGTCGCGCCGCCACTCCAGACCCCCCTTCCCCACGCGCCCCGGATCACGTTCGATCGGGTCGACATCCGGACGGTGACGGTCGCGGCGGCCGTCCCGTTCGCCGTCCACCCGACCATCACGACGAACCTGGTGGCCGGTCAGGTCCGGGTGACCACCCCGGGCGTCCAGGGCACGGAGCAGCGCGTGTACCGGGTCGAGCTGGTGAACGGGCGCGAGGTGTCGCGCGTCCTGGTGTCCGTGCGGACGATCGCCGCCCCGGTGGACGAGGTCCGCGAGGTGGGCGCCGCGCCGCAGCCGTCGCCCCCACCGCCGTCGCCCCCATCGCCCTCGCCCGGCTCGAACGTCCAGGTCGGCGAGGCCACCTGGTACGAGACCGGCCACACGGGGCTGACGGCCGCGAACCCCACGCTCCCGTTCGGCACGAGGGTGACGGTGACCAATCTGGCCAACGGGCGGTCCGTGACCGTAATAATCAACGACCGTGGACCCTTCGGCGGCCGGATCATCGACCTCTCGCGGGACGCCTTCGCGCTCCTCGCCCCGCTCCCCTCGGGCGTCTGCCAGGTCCGGCTCACCTGGTAGTCGGCCCCCGGCCGGCCTGGGTGCCGGCGACGTCCGCGACCTGGCCAGGCGCCACGGCATCCGCCCGTCCCGGTCGTTCGGGCAGAACTTCCTGGTCGACCCGAACCTGGCCCGGGCCATCGTCGCCGACGCGGGAGTGGGGCCGAAGGATCGGGTCGTGGAGGTCGGCGCGGGACTGGGGTCGCTGACGATCGCCGTCGCCGCGGCCGCGGGTGAGGTCGTCGCCGTCGAGTCCGACCCGTCGCTGGTCCCGGCGCTCCGTGAGGCGGTGGACGGCCTGCGGGTCCGCGTGGTGCTCGCCGACGCACTTCGGCTCGACTGGCGCGAGGTGCTGCCCGGCGCGCCGTGGAGGATGGTGTCGAACCTGCCGTACAACGTCGCCGTCCCGGTGCTGTTCCGCATGCTCGACGAGGCACCCCAGGTGACCGCGTACGTGGTGATGGTCCAGCGGGAGGTGGGGGAGCGGCTGGCGGCGGCGCCCGGCTCGCCGGCGTACGGCGGTGCCACGGTCCGGCTGGCGTACCTGGCGGAGGTTCGAACCGTCCGCCGGGTTCCCCCATCGGTGTTCTGGCCCACGCCCCAGGTGGAGTCGGTGGTGGTCCGGATCACGCCCCGCGAGCCGCCGGTCGAGGTCGGCCGCAGGGAGCTGTTCCCGGTGATCGAGGCCGGGTTCGCGCAGCGGCGGAAGACCATGCGCAGCGCGCTGGTGAGGCTGGGGCTGTCCCCGAGCCGGGCGGCCGCCGCGTTGCGCGACTGCGGTCTCCGCGAGGACGTGCGCGCCGAGCGGCTGGGCCTGGACGAGTTCGCCTGCCTGGCGGAGGCGGTCGCGAATGGCTGAGCGCGCGGTCACCGTCGGCGCCCCGGCCAAGATCAACCTGGTGCTCCGCGTGCTGGGCCGGCGGGAGGACGGCTATCACGACCTCGAGAGCCTCGTGCTGCCGGTGTCGCTCGAGGACGCGGTCACCGCTCGGGAGGCCGAGGGGATGTCCGTCGCGATGTTCCATCCCGACGGGCGGCCGATGCTGCTGCCCGACCCGGAGTCGAACCTCGCGTTCCGGGCCGCCATGGCGTGGCTCGGCGCGCGCGGCCGGCCCCGCCACGCCGCCGCCGTCGAGGTCGAGAAGCACATCCCCATGGCCGCCGGGCTCGGCGGTGGGAGCGCCGACGCGGCCGCCGCCCTCCGGGCGCTCAACGCCCTGTGGGACGAGGGCCTCCCGGATGATGAGCTGGATCGCCTCGCCGGCGAGCTCGGCTCCGACGTGCCCGCCATGCTGCGGGGCGGCCCGGTGGTCATGCAGGGCCGTGGGGAGATCGTCCACCCGGTCGAGGCAGCGACGACCTGGTGGGTCCTGCTTCCCCAGACCTTCCCGGTGCGCACACCTCACGCCTACGCTTGGTGGGAGGAGGGGGGCGCCACGGGCACGGCGGACGTGAGCCGGGCCGCCGCCGCGCTCCGCGCGGGCGACCTCGACGCGCTGACCGCAATGCTCCACAACGACCTCCAGGGCCCGGTGGCCAGGCGGCATGCGCAGGTGCAGGTCGCAGTGGAGCGGTTGCTGGACGCCGGCGCGCTGGGGGCCGTCATGAGCGGCAGCGGCCCCACGGTGGCCGGCCTGGTCACGGACGAGCAGGAGGCCATCCGCATCAGCGGCCGCATCGCCCGAGCGATCCCGGTCGCCGCCCCGCCGCCGGGGCCGGCCACGACCGGGCCCCGCTGACCGTGTCGCCGGCGGGCCGGAGTCCGGGATAATCGCAGGCGCCGGTCCGGGGTCGTCTAACGGCAAGACGGGGGCCTTTGGAGCCCCAAATGGAGGTTCGATTCCTCCCCCCGGAACTGACTCCGCTGCTCCGCGCCTCGGATCGAGGACGTCTCTCACGCGCCACTCGGCTCACCCCGAACGAGTCCGAGCGACCCGTTGCTCTGTGGCATCCTGTGCGGCGTGCCCCGCCCGTTCCGTCTGCTCCGTGGTCCGGCCGTGCTTGCGCTGTCCGCCGTTGTGGTGCTGTCGAGCGCCGCGCCGTCGGACGCGCTCGGTCACGGCCATCGGCCGGCGCTTCCCCGATCGACGAAGGTCGGATCCTCCGCGGCCGGGCGGCTTCGAGCGTTGCAGGCCGAGCTCGCCCAGTTCGACCAGCCGATCCGCATGGTGACCGCGGTCTGGCTCGCGATGCAGGCCCGGGTGAAGAGGGCGCAGGCTCGGGTGCAGCACGACCGCCGCCAGCTGCGCGACGGCCCGGGGCGCGTGAGCGCCCGCCGGCTGCGCGCCGACATCAGGCACACCGAACGGCGCATCGCGCCCCTGCTTCCCACGTGGATCCGGGTGAAGGCGATGCTGAAGCGGGCCTTCGAGGGCGTGAAGGCAACGCTGCTGGAGACGGCTCGCGGGACGCCGATCGTGGCCGCCCTCCCGGGCGTGGCGCGGCGGGTTCCCAACACCCTCGGCGGCAACGCCGTCATCGTCGACTCGGCCGGCGGCACGTACACGTACTACCCGCACCTGTCCGCGTACGGGGCTTCCGGCGCCGTCGCCGCCGGTGCGGTCATCGGCTACGCGGGCGCGTCCGGCGACGCGCGGGGCCTGATCCCGCACCTGCACTTCGAGCTGCACCCCCGCGGCGGCGATGCGGTCGACGCGTTCCCGGACCTCCAGGCCGTGTGCTAGTCGTGTGTCTCAAGGGCTGACTACCCGGTCGAGTGCGCCTCTGCACTCACGATGAGTCTTGTTCCGCTGGGCCGTCCTACACTGCGGCGGGCTGGACTCGAGCCGGAGATCCGATCGGAAGGACACGAGAGATGAGAAAGCTGATCGTGAGCACCTTCTTGACCCTCGACGGCGTCATGCAGGCTCCGGGCGGACCGGGAGAGGACGACAGCGGCGGCTTCGCGCTGGGTGGCTGGTCGGTGAACTATTGGGACGAGCAGATGGGGCAGATCATGGGCGAGGCGATGAGCACGCCGTTCGACCTCGTTCTCGGGCGCAAGACCTACGACATCTTCGCCGCGTATTGGCCGCACGCGACCGAGGAGGCCGGCGCCAAGCCATTGAACGACGCCACCAAGTACGTCGTGTCGCGGAGTCATCCCACGCTGGAGTGGGGCCCGTCGGTCCTGATCGAGGGAGACGCGGCCGAAGGCATTACGGCGCTCAAGAAGGAAGACGGACCAGAGCTGCAGGTACATGGCAGCGGGAACCTGATCCAGACGCTCATGCGCCACAACCTTGTCGACCAGTATCGCCTGTGGGTCTTCCCCTGCGTCATCGGGTCAGGAAAACGACTGTTCTCGGACGGCACCATCCCTGCCGGCCTGAAGCTCGTGGACAGCAAGGTCTCCACCACGGGGGTCGTGATCGGGACGTACGAGCCGGCAGGCGAGATCGTCACGGGGTCGTTCGCCCTGGACTGACCCGCTCGGAATCACCCACGGAGCAACACACCGCACACTATTTTGGAGACACACCACGAGCCCCGTGTTGCGGGAGCATGCCTCTGGCGGGTACAACTCATGCGCCTTCCCCCCGACGCCCTCTCGAAGAGGAACGAGTGCCGACAAGGTCCCCCCGGTCCCTCGCAGTGGTGGTCCTCGCCGCCGGCATGGGCAAGCGGCTGAAGTCGTCGCGCCCGAAGGTGCTGCACGAGGTCGCCGGCCGTCCGGTGCTGTGGCACGTCCTTCGGGCGGCGGCCGCGACGAAGCCTGCCAAGCTCATCGTCGTCGTCCACAACGCCCGCCGGCAGGTAGAGGACGCCGCCCGATCGTGGAATCTCACGCCGAAGCCGGTGTTCGTCGACCAGGGCGACCCGCTGGGCACGGGGCACGCGGTGCTGGTCGCCGAGCGGGAGGTCGGCCGCGTCGACGACGTCCTGGTGCTGCCGGGTGACGAGCCCCTGGTCACCGGGGACCAGCTCCGGGCGCTGCTGGGGATCCACCGCCGGCGCGACGTCGCGGCCGTGGCCCAGACCACCGAGCCCGACGACGCGGGCGGCTTTGCCCGCGTGATCCGTGACCCGCGGGGCGAGTTCGTCCGGCTGGCGGAGGGGACCGACGCCACGAGGGACGAGCTGGCGGTGACCGAGGTGGCCACCGCCGTGTACGCGTTCCGCCGGGAGGCCCTGTACGCGGGGCTGCCCCTGGTCGGCCGGGAGAACCGCCAGCGCGAGTACTACCTGCCGGACGTGCTCGGCATCCTCCGGGACAAGGGCGACCGCGTCGCCGTGCAGCTCGTGGACAACGGCGGCAGCGTCGGGGCGAACTCGCGGGCCGAGATGGCGAAGGCCGCGGAGGTCCTTCGCCGGCGGATCAACGAACGGCATATGCACGCCGGCGTGACCCTGATCGACCCCGCCACGACGTTCATCGGCCCGGAGGTCCGCATCGGCGCGGACACCGTCGTGCATCCGATGACGTTCCTGGAGGGGGCCACGAGGATCGGCCGGGAAGCCGAGATCGGGCCCGCGGCGAGGATCGTCGACTCGACGGTGGGCGACCGCTCGACCGTACAGTTCGCCGTGGTCCGGGAGTCGCGGATCGCCGCGGGCGTGAACGTCGGTCCGTTCGCCAGCCTCCGTCCCGGCGCGGAGCTGGAGGAGGGCTCCAAGGCCGGCACCTACGTCGAGATCAAGAACTCCCGGGTCGGGAAGAGGTCCAAGGTCCCGCACCTGTCCTACGTCGGCGACGCGGACGTCGGATCTGGCGTGAATGTCGGGGCGGGCACCGTGACCGTCAACTACGATGGATGGGACAAACACCGCACCGTGATCGGCGACGACGTGAAGATCGGCTCGGACACGATGCTCGTTGCGCCGGTGGTCGTGGGCAAGGGCGCGATGACCGGCGCCGGTTCCGTGATCACGAAGGACGTTCCGCCCGGCGCGCTCGGGATCGAGCGCGCGGAGCAGCGCAACGTCGAGGGGTTCCGCGAGCGCCAGGAGATCCGCCACCGGAAGCCGCGGCGGCGCGGCTCCGGCGCGAGAGGGTGAGGGCGAGGAGGGTCCGCGTGGAGATCGTCACCAAGAAGCACCTCATGCTCTTCGCGGGGACCTCCCACCCCAAGCTGGCGAACGAGATCGCGGACGGGCTCGGCATCCCCATCTCACCGTGCGAGATCCGGAGGTTCGCCTCGAGCGAGATCTACGTGCGGCCGGTCGACAGCGTCCGGGGCGCCGACGTGTTCATCATCCAGACCCACTGCGCGCCGGTGAACGAGACGATCATGGAGCTGCTGATCCTCGTCGACGCGATGAAGCGCGCGTCGGCCAAGCGGATCACGGCGGTGATCCCGTACTACGGCTACTCCCGGCAGGACAAGAAGACCCTGGCCCGCGAGCCGATCTCCGCGAAGCTGGTGGCCGACCTCCTGTCGGCTGCGGGGGCCGACCGCGTGGTGTCGGTCGACCTGCACTCCGGGCAGATCCAGGGATTCTTCGACTTCCCGTTCGACCACCTGACCGCGCTGCCCCTGCTGGCCGACTTCCTGCGCGACGAGACCGGGCTGTCCGGCGAGCAGATCACGGTCGTGGCGCCGGACGCCGGCCGGGTCAAGGTGGCCGAGCGGCTCCAGCAGCACCTGCACGCGGACATCGCGTACATCAACAAGCGGCGGTCGAGGTACGAGGCCAACAAGATCGAGGCCATCGAGGTCGTGGGCGAGGTCGACGGCCAGGCCTGCGTCATCGTCGACGACATGATCGACACCGCGGGGACGATGGTGCAAGGCGCTCGGGCGCTGGCGGAGCGCGGAGCCCAGGAGATCTACGCGGCGGCGACCCACGGCCTGTTCAACGGCAAGGCCGTGCCGAACATCGAGGAGTCGGCGATCACCGAGGTCATCGTGACGAACACCGTCCCGATCCCCGAAGAGCGGCAGTTCTCCAAGCTGAAGGTCCTGTCGATCGCGCCGATCATCGCCAGCGCGCTGCACGCGGTGTTCGAGGACACGAGCGTCAGCGAGATCTTCCACGGCGACAACATGCCGTAGCGATTTCGGTTGCAGCGCAAGGGCCCGGGCGATCGCTCGCCCGGGCCCGCTGCGTTTCCGGCGATCGGGCTACGGGGCGGCGCTCGCCGTCGCCTCCACGGGCGACGGGGCGGCCGTCACCGTTCCGGATTCGGTGCTCGATCCGCCGCCCGCCGTGCTGGCCGGCTCGACGCTGCTTCCGGAGGCGGGTTCCTGGCCCGTCGATCCGTCGCCCGAGAACGGGCACTGGGCCTGGCCGTCGGCGGCCGTCTGCGGCTTTACGCACTCACCGGGGCCCGGTGGCATCGAGGGCTCGACGTTCGGCGGGGGTGGGAGGACTTCCTGCCGGCCCACCACGTTCCCCTCCGCGTCCAGCGCGACCACGGTGCCGGATTTCGAGGCCAGCTCGGGCACCTCGGAGAGGAAATAGCTCCGGTCGATGCCGGTGACCGCGGGAGCGGGCGAGAGAGGAAGCTCGACTGGAGCGCCGCCGTCGGGGCGGACCTCGACGCGAGCGGCGCGAGCGACCACCGAGCCGACCACCACCGGAGCGTCGTCGCCCGAGAACCCCATCACGGACGCGACGAAGTCTGGCACGGCCGGTTGCTCACCGGAGGCGGAGGCAGCAGAGGCGAAGCCGGCTCCCAGCCCGTCGACCTCGACCTGAGTGCTGGTCAGGCTGGGGTCCACGAGGACGATCCACGGCTTGCCGCTCGCGGTGGTCCCACCGGCGACGACCGTCATGACCGACTGGCTGGATCCATCCCCGTCGGGCGGCGCGGTCTTGGCGCCGCCCTGGTTGTCGTCGGGTGCCACGGAGCCGCTCGATGACGACGATCCCCCGCCGCTGATCACCCCGGTGTCGCCGCTCGGGTACTGGATCGAGTCGTACGCGGCGAACAGGGCCTGCACGTCGCTCTCCGGCGCGTCCGGGCCGATCATGGCCTCGGCCTCGAAGTCGAGATTCCCGGACTGCTGCGCCGCCGAGTACGTTCGGGCACCGCCGGGGCATTGGGTGTCTGGCTCCAGGCCGGAGCCCGAGCCGGTCGTCTGCACGATGGCCCGGACCTGGAGCGCCACGCCGTCTGCGGGCACGTCCGTGCCCTGGCAGGACAGGTCGAGCAGGTGATCCGGGTACAGGCTCGACAGCTGGACCCACTGGCCCGACTCGGCCAGGGGCACCTTCGCGCCCGCCGCGGTGTCGCCGCCCGCGGTGCCGTCGGAGGAGGCGGGCTGCTCGGGCGAGCCGGGCTCGACCCCGACGGCGGCAACGGTCACGGTCTGCAGGGCCCAGTCGGCCGGATACGTGACCCGGTATCCGTCGACGCTCACCGTCCGCGTGGTTCCCTGAGTCTCAGCTGCGGGGTTCGGCGCCGGCTTCCCCCTGCCGAAGGCCTGGACGCCCAGCACCGCGCCGCCGATGACGGCGACGGCCGTCGCGGCCGACACCAGCGCGGTGCCCACCTGGCGCCTGCGGGCCCGCCGCACCACGCCCGGCGGGGCCTGGGGCGCCGGCCGCGGACGGGAGGCCCGGTCCTGCAGCAGGTCGTGCAGCTTCGTCTCCAGATCGTTCATGGCCCCTCGCCTTCGGTTCCGTTGTCGTCGTCGTTCCGGATCTCCTCGCGGAGGGACTGCATCCCCCGCGCGACCAGCGACTTCGCCGCGGCATTGGAGCAGCGAAGCGTCGCCGCCACCTCCCGCTCCGGCAGGTCCTCGTAGTACCGGAGGACCACCGCCGCCCGCTGCCGCTGGGGCAGGCGCTGCAGCGCCCGCCACAGCTCGTCGCGCGCCTCGACGTCGGGGTTCTCCGGTGCGGCCACCGGTCGGTTCGCCTCCCGGCGGAGGTAGGCCCGCTCCAGTCGCCGCCGGCGGAGCTGCGACGTGAACAGGTTCACGACCGTGCGCCGCAGGTACGCCTCGAACGCGGCCGGCTCGCGGAGGTGGCGGAACCGCCCGGCCAGGCGCACGAACGCCTCCTGGACCAGGTCCTCGGCGAGGTGGGGATCGCCCGTCAGCAGGTAGGCCAGTCCCACCGCGGCGCCGGCATGCCGCGCGTAGAGCTCGCCCAGCCCACCGGAGGGCGCGCTCGCCCGCTCGGCGTGGCGGACCTCGATCAAGGGTGGCTCCGACCCCATGTGCCCATCAAACTATGGACGCACGAGGGACCGTGTTGGTAGCGGGGGATCCGTGCATGGCTCGGGCGAGGTCGGGTAGGTTCGATTCGATCGCCGGAACGCCCGCCGCGTTCCGGGTGCACCCGGAGAGGAGTGATCGGCATGGCCGTGACGAAGCGCGCGAAGTCGGTGGTCGATCAGGTCGTCGGTACCGCCAAGGAGACCGTGGGGCGGGTGACCGGGAACCGGCGCACCCAGGCGAAGGGCGCGGCCCACCGGCGGCGGGGCCAGGCCTCGAACACCGTCCAGAGGATCACGGGCGCTGCGAAGTCGAACCTGGAGAGGGCGCGCGGCTCGGTGAAGTCCGCGACGCAGAAGGCCACCGGCGCCGCGAAGGCCACCGCGACCAGGACTCGCGGGAAGGCCCAGAGCCCCGCGAAGAAGACGGCGGCCAGCGCCAAGGCAACGGCGAAGCGCACCACGTCGAGGGCCAAGGGGACGGCGACCAAGGCGGCGTCGAGGGCGAAGTCGGCGGCCAAGCGCAAGAGCTGAGCCACCGCCTGTGCGCGGCGGTCCGCGAGGTCAGATGTAGCCGAGCTCGGCGAGGCGCTGCTCGATCTCGGCGCGCTCCTCGGGCGTGGTCGGCTCGGCGGGCCGGTCCCACTCGCCCCAGGACTCGATCGCCCGGTCGAGCTGCTCCCGCAGGCGTTTCACGGTCTCCACGCGTGACCTCGCGAGATCCGTCTGCTCGTCGGCATCGTGTGCCGTGTCGTACAGGGCTTCCCCGCCGTCGGCGTCGCGCACGAGCTTGAACCGGCGGTCGCGGACTGCGACGAGGTTCCGACCCAGCCCGCCGAAGTCGAACGAGGGGTTGCGCCGCTCGAGGCGCGAGCGCTCCCGGTCGGTCCACGCGCGCCATTGGTCTCCGCGCGAAGCCCTTCCGCCGCAAGGGAATCGACGGTGGGCGTGGTCGGCCGTTCGTACCCGTAGCATCCGAACCGGTCCCACCGGGCGGTGTCGAATACGACCAGCACGATCGTCGGGAGGTCGCCCGAGCGGGCCGGGGACGCGGCGGAGGGGGCGTCAGACACGGCCCGAGGATAGCCGCCGCCTTCCGCCCACAACCCCGGCCGACGGCGGCGAGTCACCGCTCGCGGACGCGGGCCACGAGACGCGTGAGCCCAGGTTCCTGCCGGCAAACAGATCCCGGCCAAGCCCGCCACTGATCTTGCGGGTAATTCGACGCTCCAAAAAGACTCCGCAATGAACTGCCGATGGCTTGGCCACCGTGTCCGGCGTTCAGTGCAGGCGCGCAGCTTCATGAGGGGTGGTCGCGTTCCACTTTCCCAAGGTGGGGTACCGAGATCAGACGTCGAGCGCGTCAGGTAAGACCAGGCCGCGGTAACGGTGCCGACACTCAGGACCCCACCGGAGTGATCGGCTGTCCAATCCTCTCGCCCGTGGATGCGGCCGAGGCTCGCCTCGCCCATCGCAGCCCGGGCCCGGTGGAGCACCCTGGCACATCGCGACGATGAAGCGCCGGGCGGACCTGTCGGTTTGGGTGGGCAAGGCAGCGGGGGATCAAGGCGGACCGGATCGCAGTGTCGCGCCGGCGTCGCCGAGGATGCTCCCGAAGGCGTCGGCGTAGCGGGCGGCGACGTGGGACAGCTCGAACGGGCGGCAGGCCTCGCGGGCCGCGGCCGACATGCGGGCGTGTGTCCGGGAGTCCGCCAGCAGGCGGCACGCCGCGTCGGCCAAAGCTTCCAGGTCTCCGGGGCGGACCAGGGCGCCGGTCTCGCCACGGCGGACGATCCGCGACACCTCGCCCACTTCGAACGCCACGACGGGAACGCCCGCGAGCCCGGCCTCGACGAGCACCCCGGGTGCGCCCTCGGTCCGGCTCGTGGACAGCAGCAGGTCCGACGCGGCGATGATGCGGTCCGCATCGTCCCGCGAGCCCAGGAGGAGCACGCCCGGCCCCGCCGCGCCCGCCGCCCGTTCCACCGACTCCAGCAGCGGCCCTTCCCCGACCATCGCCAGCGAGCATTCGCCGAACCTCGACCGGATCAGCGCGAACGCCTGGAGCGCCGCGCCCGGCTGCTTCTCGTCCGACAGGCGGCCGACCCACGCCAGCAGCGGCCGTTCGGCCAGGGCCCCGATCTGCAGGCGGACCGCCGCCCGTTCCCCGGGCCCTAACTCCGGCGGCGACCGGCGCGAGGTCGGGATCACCGCCACGCGGTCCGGATCGACGGCGAACTCCTCGACCAGCTCGCGCTTCAGCTCGTCGGTGACGGCGAGGACGAGCGTCGTTCGGTCGTACATCGGCGCCAGGATGCGCTCGCCGCGGCTGCCGACGGCGTGACTGATCTTCCGGTACGCCAGGGGGATCCGGCCCCGGGGATCGGCGAGACCGCGTACTTCAGCGGCTCCCCGCCGTGGGCCACGACGAGGTCGGGGCGCAGCTTCCGCAGGCCGGCTCGCAGGCGGGCCACGGCACCCGGATCCACCCCCACCCGCCGCTCCAGCCGGCCCACGGGCCGGGCGCCGCCGACCACCCGGACCCGTCCGGCCGGCGCGCCCTCGGCCGGGCCGAACAGCGGGAACAGCACGTTGCGCGAGACGGGTGCAGGGCCTCGGCGAGCTGCGCCGCGAACACCTCCGCGCCCCGCCGCACCACGCGCGGGACCACGTGCAAGATGCGAACCTCCCCGCCCATGGTCCGGCATCTTAGGGGCCGCGGGCCGGGTTCCCCGCCAGCCCGGGTGAGTGAGTCTCCCGCGAGGCCCGGGCACCACTCCGCTATCCTCGCCGCCTCATGGGTGGGGTCCTGATCACCGGCGGCGCCGGGTTCGTGGGCTCGAACCTGGCCCGCGCGCTGGTCCAAGCCCGGACCGAGGTCCGGGTGCTCGACGACTTCGACGCGGTTGGGACCGACTACCTCGCGGGACTCGACGTCCGCACGATCCGGGGGTCGGTGACCGACGAAGCCGTCGTCCGGAGGGCCGTGCGGGGAGCGGACGCGGTCGTGCACCTCGCGGCGATGTCCGGTGTGGCGCCGTCCGTGGAGCGCCCGGAGCGCGACTTCGCCGTGAACGTCGGCGGCACGTTCAACGTCCTGGACGCCGTGCGCCGGGCCGGCGTGCCCCGGGTGGTGTTCGCGTCGTCGGGGGCGGTGCTGGCGGGAGCGAAGCCCCCCCTCGCCGAGTCCACGCTGCCGAGCCCGCTGTCGCCGTACGGCGCCTCGAAGCTCTATGGGGAGGCGGCCCTGCAGGCTTTCCAGAGCGTCTACGGCTTCACCGGAATCTCGCTGCGGTTCTCCAACCTCTACGGGCCGAACTGCGACCACAAGCGGAGCGTGGTCGCCGAGTTCCTGCGGAGCGCTCTGCGCCGCAGGCCCCTCGTGATCTACGGCAGCGGGCGTCAGACCCGGGATTTCCTGCACGTCGACGACGTGTGCCGGGCGGTGCGGGTGGCGCTGCGCTCGCCGTCCTCGGGGGTGTTCCAGCTGGGAACCGGCGTCGAGACCTCGATCGCCCGGCTGGCCAACCTCATCAGGAAGGTCGCGGGGGTCGAGCTCGAGGTCGAGCGGCGCCCGGCGCGCCCCGGCGAGGCCGCGAGGAACTTCGTCGACTCCACCCGGGCCCGCCAGGTCCTGCGGTGGGAGCCGAAGATCGCGCTCCCCGAGGGCCTGGCAACGACCTACCGTTGGATGCGCGAGCGCGCCCGCCGCTGAGCCCGCGGGTCGCCCCGCTGCGCTCCTGAGTACAATCGGAAGCCTGTCACCGCATCTCGCTGGCCACCCCAAACCGCACCAACAGGAAGGTCGCGTCATGGAGAGGAAGCTGAAGGCCGAGCCCCGCGAGTCGGACGGCAAGGGCGCCGCCCGGCGCTTGCGTGCCCAGGGCAAGGTCCCCGCCGTGGTGTACGGGCACGGCATGGACCCGGTGGCCGTGGCGGTCGATGCCCGCGACCTGTTCCACATCCTGCACACGGACGCCGGCGCGAACGTGCTCATCGACCTCGAGGTCGACAGCGACCGGCACCTCACCCTTCCCCGCGAGATCCAGCGCGACCACATACGGGGGCAGTTCATCCACGTGGACTTCCTCACGATCCGCCGCGACGAGAAGATCACCGTGGACGTCCCGGTCGAGCTGATCGGCGAGTCGCACGGCGTCAAGGAGGGCGGCGTCATCGAGCACCACCTGTGGGAGGTCAAGCTGGCCTGCCTCCCCACCGACGTCCCCGAGCGCATCGATGCCGACATCAGCGCCCTCGGCATCGGCGAGGGCCTGAAGGCCGGCGACCTGAAGATCCCGAGGGACGTCGAGCTGGTGACCGACCCCGAAGCGAGCATCATGGCGGTCGTCCCGCCGCCGATCCTCCGGCTCGAGGAGGAGGAGGCCGCGGCCGAGGAGGCCGAGGCCGTCGAGGGCGAGGAGGCCGCGGCCGAGGTCGAGGGCGCGACCGGCGAGGAGGCCGCGGAGCACGCCGGCGAGGACACCGGGGGCTCCGGCGGCGAGTCCGGCTCCGGCGGCGAGTCCTAGCGGGCCGGAGGGCCTGCAGCCGTGCCGATGACGTGGCTCGTGGCCGGGTTGGGCAACCCCGGCGGGGAGTACGCCGCGACCCGACACAACGTCGGGGCCATGGTGGCGGACGAGCTGGCCCGGCGCGCCGGGGCGAAGTTCCGGCGGGTGCGGTACACCCCCATCGAGGCCGCGGAGTTCAAGGAGGGCGCCGATCGCGTCATCGTGGCCCGCTCGACCCAGTTCATGAACGAGTCGGGCCCCGGGTTCGCGTCGGTGGCCAAGCGGTCGCACCTCGCGCCGCACCAGGTCATCGCGGTGCACGACGAGATCGACCTGCCGTTCGGCCGGCTCCAGGTCAAGCGGGGAGGCTCGACCGCCGGTCACCATGGCCTGGACTCCCTGGTCGAGGGGCTGCGGTCGATGGACTTCTTCCGCATCCGGGTCGGCGTCGGCCGCCCGCCCGGCCGGCAGGACCCCGCCGACTACGTCCTCGAGCCGTTCTCCAAGAAGGAGAAGGCCGACGCCGAGGTGCTCGTCGGGGACGCCGCCGACGCCGTCCTCGCGCTGATCCGCGACGGCCTGAACGCCGCGCAGGACATGTTCAACCGAGGCCTGCGCCGGTAGCGGCCCCCCGCCCTCTCGCAGGGTGGCTACGGATTCCGATCCGGGCTCCGGCGCGGCGTCCCCGCGTGGCCGTCCCCGGTCGTGTGCTGGAGCCCCGCTCCGTCCCCGTGGCCGTCGCCGTCCCCGCCGACCAGCGCCGGCTGCAGCGCGCCCACCCGGCCGTCCGTGGGCTGGACCCGAGGCTTCGGCAGCAGGCGACCGAGCCACTGCGGCATCCACCAGTTGACGTCGCCCAGCAGCTCCATGATCGACGGCACGAGCACCATCCGGATCAGCGTGGCATCCACGAAGATCGCCACCGCGAGGCCCAGCCCGATCTCCTTGATCTGCCGGAGGTCGAACCCCACCACGAACGACAGGAACACCGCGATCATGATGAGCGCCGCGGCGGTGATCAGCCGCCCGGTGGTGGCCACGCCGCTCGCGACGGCCTCCCGGTTGTCGCCCGTTCGCAGGTACTCCTCCCGGATCCGCGAGAGCAGGAAGATCTCGTAGTCCATGGACAGGCCAAACAGGATCACGAACATCATCATCGGGATCCACGACTCGACCGGCCCGGTCTTGTCGATGCCGAACAGCGACGCGCCCCAGCCCCACTGGAACACCGCCACGATCACGCCGTAGGAGGCGCCGATCGACAGCAGGTTCATGACGGCGGCCTTCAGCGGCACCACGACCGAACGGAACACGAGCATCAGCAGCAGGAACGCCAGCGCGATGACGACGGCGATCATGATCGGCATCCGCCGCCCGATCGTGGACGCGAAGTCGGTGAAGATTGCGGTGAGGCCTCCGACGTGGACGACGGTCCCGGTCGACGCGGTGGCTGCCGGGATCACGTCGTCCCTGAGCCGGTGCACGAGGTCGTCGGTGGCCGCGTCCTGCGGTGACGTGGTCGGGTACACCGTGATGACCGCGGCGTCGCCCTTCGGGCTGGGGACCACCGGGGTCACCAGGGCGACGCCCTGCATCCCCGACAGGCGGTGGTCGAGCCGCTGGAGCGCCGCCAGATCCTGCGGCCCATGAACATCCGCGGCCAGCAACAACGGCCCGTTGAAGCCGGGACCGAACCCCTCGGACAGCAGATCGTAGGCGCGGCGGGTAGTGAGGCTCTCGGGCTCGTTGCCGGCGTCGGCCGACCCCAGCCGGATCGACAGCAGCGGCGCCGCGAGCGCCAGCACCAGGACCAGCCCGATCACGCCGGTGATCGCGGGGCGCCGCTGGACCATCCGGCTCCACCGGAACCAGAACCCGCCAGTCGTCGTGTCCTTCTTGCCCACGAAGGGGATATGGAGCTTCTCGATGTTCCGGCCCACGAAGCCCAGAACGGCCGGGAGCAGCGTGAGGGCGGCGAGCATCATCGTGAACACCACGGCGGCGCCGCCGATGGCGATCCCCTGGAGGAACGCCAGGCCCATGAGCAAGGCGCCCAGCAGCGAGATCACGACGACGACGCCGGCGAACAGCACGGCGCGGCCGGCGGTGTTCATCGAGCGGAGCACAGCGGCCTCGGGGTCGAGGCCCTCGCGAAGTCCCCGCCGGTATCGCGTGACGATGAACAACGAGTAGTCGATCCCGACGCCCAGCCCGATCATCGCGGCGACTTCGGTGGTGAAGTCGGGGACGGAGATGAAGTTCGCGAGCAGCAGGATGATCGACGATCCGATCCCGATGCCGAACAGGGCCGTCATGATCGGCAGCCCCATGGCCAGGACCGAGCCGAACGCGATGAGCAGGATCACGATCGCGGCCAGCAGCCCGGCCAACGTCGACTGGCCCGGCGGCTGTTGCTCGGCTTGCTCGATCACCTGGCCGCCGAACTCGACCTGCAGGCCGGGGCCGTCGGCCTGCTTCCCGAGGTCGGTCATCCGATCGGCCACGGCCTTGGGAACGTGGTTGGCGCGGACGTCGAACTGGATGTCGGCGAAGGCGATCTTGCCGCCCGGGGCGACCTGGCGGGCCCCCTGAGGCGAGTACGGGCTCGACACAGACTCAACGTGGCGGAGCTTCTCGACGGCGGCGAACAGCGCCTCCATCCGCGGCTGCACGCTGGCGACGCCCACGTCGGCCTTGAACACGATCTGGGAGGTGTCGCCGGAGCGCTGGGGGAACTTGTCCTTCAGCAGGTCGAAGGCCTTCTGTGACTCGGCACCGGGAAGCGAGAAGTCACTCGCGTAGTCGCCGCCGATCTTCGACCCCAGGAATCCCGAGGCCACCAGCACCACGATCCAGATGACCAGGGTCCGCCACCGGTGCGTGTAGCACCACCGGGCCACGCGTCCGAGCATGATCGATTCCTCCTCCGGCCCGGCGGCCCCCTCGACGCCGGCACCCACGTCCTTGGTCAGATTTCCCCCAAAGGTACACGCGGATTCGGCCTCGTGATGTGAACGTTGTGTGAGGCGCGCCGTACATGCTTGGCCGGCGTGTCGTTACCCTCCGCTACAATCAAGAGGCAACGGCGGGCCGACGCTCTCTATTCCGCTCGGCGCCGAGAAATCTACGAACGTACTGGTCAGAGGCCTGAATCGACCGATCGGGCCTCTTCGTGCTGTTCCCGGTCCGGGCCGGGGGAGGTCTGCACGTGACGAAGTTCGACGAGGCGCTGGACTCGCTCGTCCGCTCGGAGCCGTTCGACCGGCTCCTGGCCCAGGTCGCCCGTCCGAGGGTGGCCCGGGCCGACGCCGGCCGCGACTTCGTGATCGCGGCGGTGGCCCGCGCGCTGGACGGGCCGGTGATGGCCGTGGCCACCGGCCCGCACGAGGCCGAGGCGCTGGCCCGCGGCGTGGGCGCCTACCTGGGCGAGGACCGGGTCGTCCTGTTCCCGGCGTGGGAGTCGCTGCCGTACGAGGGGATCAGCCCGGCCCCCGAGGTTGCCGCCCGCCGCGCGGAGGCCGCCGGCCTCCTGCGATCCCGAGCAGCCGCCGAGTCGGGCGCGTTCGTGGTCGTGCTGCCGGCGCTGGCGGCGATCCAGGGCATCCCGCCGGAACTCGGGTCGCACGAGCCGCTGGTCGTCGCCCGGGGTGCGGAGGTCCCGCCCGATGCGCTCGCGGAGCGGCTGGTGGCGCTGGGCTACACCCGCTCGGACGTGGTCGAGCACCGGGGCGAGTTCGCCGTCCGGGGCGGCACGCTCGACGTGTTCCCCGGGGCCGCCCGCCGGCCGGTCCGGGCCGAGTTCTGGGGTGACGAGATCGACTCGCTCCGGGAGTTCTCCCCGGCCACCCAGTTGTCGACGGGCCCCGTCGATTCCGTGGGGGTCCATCCCGTCCGCGAGCTGCTGCCCACCGACGACGTCCGCTCCCGGGCGGAGCGGGCCGCGCCGCGGCACCAGGGCCGGTTCCGCGACGGCCTGACCCGGCTGGCCGAGGGGCTCGTGTTCGAGGGCATGGAGACGCTGGCTGGCCTCGTGTACGACCGCCTGGAATCGCCGGCCTCGCTGCTGCCCCGCGGTGCGTGGGTCGTCCTGTCGCCGGGCAGGCGGGTGGCCGACCGGGCCGAACGCGTCGCGACTGAGGCCGCGGCGCTGGCCGCGGCGACGGGCTGGCCCGGCGGGCCGGTCGTCCGGCCGCTCGGCGAGGCGCTGGGCGACCACCCGGCGCTGCACCTCTCCGAGCTGTCGGAGGGCATCGACCTGGGGATCGCGGGCTGGGGGACGGCCTCCGGCAACCCGGCGGAGATGGCCGCGCGAGTGGCGGACCTCGCCGGAGCCGGCTCCCGGGTGGTGATCGCCGCCGAGTCGCACGGCTCGCTGGATCGCGCGCGGGAGCTGGTGGAGGAGCGCGGGGTGCACGCCGCGGCCGGAGGCGCGCCGCCGATCGAGACCGTCGAGGCGCCGGTTGGCGCCGGGTTCGTGTTCGCCCCGGGCCGACTGGCCGTCGCGGGCGAGGAGGACTTCTTCGGCGTCCGCCGGCACACGCGCCAGCAGCCCCGGATGGCGAAGCGGCGCGCCGACGCGATCGCCATGGAGCTGGAACCGGGGGACTACGCCGTCCACCACGTCCACGGCGTGGCCCGGTACGGCGGCATCGTCCACCGAGAGATCAAGGGCTCGGCGCGGGACTTCCTGCTGCTCGAATACGGGAGTGGGGACAAGCTGTACGTCCCCGCCGACCAGGTCGGCGTCGTTGCCAAGTACCAGGGCGGAGAGCAGCCCCGGGTCACGAAGCTGGGCTCGTCCGACTGGCCCCGGGCGAAGGCGCGGGTTCGGCGCGCGGTGCGAGAGATGGCCGGCGAGCTCGTCCGCCTGTACAGCGTGCGCATGGCGGTCCCCGGGTACGCGTTCAAGCTCGACACGCCGTGGCAGCGAGAGCTGGAGGACGCGTTCCCGTTCGAGGAGACGCGCGACCAGCGCGCGGCGATCGACGAGGTCAAGCGGGACATGGAGCAGCCGGTGCCGATGGACCGGCTGATCTGCGGCGACGTCGGCTACGGGAAGACCGAGATCGCCATCCGCGCCGCGTTCAAGGCGGTGATGGACGGCAAGCAGGCCGCGGTGCTGGTGCCGACCACGCTGCTCGCGGAGCAGCACTACGTGACGTTCACCGAGCGGTACACGGCGTTCCCGGTCCGGGTCGCGATGCTCTCGCGGTTCCTGTCGGGCGCCGAGCAGCGCGAGGTGGTCCGGGACCTCGCGGCCGGGAAGATCGACGTCGTGATCGGGACCCACCGCCTGTTGAACACCGACGTGAAGTTCAAGGACCTCGGCCTGCTGGTCGTCGACGAGGAGCAGCGGTTCGGCGTGGCCCACAAGGAACGCATCAAGCAGATGCGCGCCCACGTGGACGTGCTGACCATGACCGCGACGCCGATCCCGCGGACCATGGAGATGGCGCTGACGGGGGTGCGTGAGCTGAGTGTCCTCGACACGGCTCCGGAGGACCGCCAGCCGGTGCTGACCTACGTGGGGCCGTACGACGACGGGCTGGGCCTCGGCGCGGTGCGTCGCGAGCTGCTCCGCGGCGGGCAGGTGTTCTGGGTCCACAACCGCGTGCAGACCATCCAGCGAGCGGCCCGGCGGCTGCAGCAGGAGATCCCCGAGGCCCGTGTGATCGTGGCGCACGGCCAGATGGACGAGGACTCGCTCGAGAAGGAGATGCTGAAGTTCTGGGAGGGCGAGGTGGACGTGCTGGTGTGCACGACCATCATCGAGTCGGGCCTGGACGTTCCGACGGCGAACACGCTGGTCGTGGAGCGCGCCGACCGGCTGGGCCTGGCGCAGATGTACCAGCTGCGAGGGAGGGTGGGGCGCTCACGCGAGCGGGCGTTCGCCTACTTCTTCTTCCCGCCGCAGCAGTCGCTGACCGAGGAGGCGCACGAACGCCTGTCGTCGATCAGCCGGTACACGGATCTCGGCTCGGGCGTGAAGATCGCGATGCGCGACCTGGAGATCCGCGGCGCCGGCAATCTCCTGGGCGCGGAGCAGCACGGCCACATCGCCGCGGTCGGATTCGACACGTATATGCGGCTGTTGCAGGAGGCCGTCGCGGAGATGAAGGGCGAACCGGTGCGCGCCGAGCTCGAGGTGCGCATCGACCTGCCGGTCCGAGCGTTCATCCCGGTGGGCTGGGTCGGGCAGGAGGGGCTGCGCCTGGACCTGTACCGCCGAATCTCCAACGCGCGCGACCACGGCGAGCTGGACGACATCGCGGTCGAGCTCCGCGACCGCTTCGGCGTGCTGCCCCCGGAGGTCGAGACGCTCTTCGGCATCGCCCGGTTGCGCGTGACGGCGACCCGTCTCGGCGTCGCGGAAGTGAACACGTTCCGCCAGCAGGTTCGTCTCCGACCCCTGGAGCTCCCCGACCACCTGCAGCTCGACCTCCAGCGCCGGGTCCCGGACGCGGCCTACCACGCCACCACGAAGACCCTCAACCTCACCCCGACGATCCTCGGCGGCCCGAGCCTCCCCGGCTGGGTGGAGGAGAAGCTGTTGGCGATCGTGGAGGAGGTCACGGAATCAGAACCGGCCAGGTGACAACACACTCGCTTGAACGACCATGGTCTCGCGGGGATGCTCCTTTTGGGGCGCTATCCTCGCCGGTGTGACCCGAAGGAAGAGTGAGCGAGCCGAACAGGTCATCCGTGAGGTCTATGTGCGGGTATCGAGTTCGCGAGACTCTCTCGCTGCTGGGGAGAGCGCGCAGGCAGTGGTAGAAGCTCGTCAAGCCCTTCGCCTGGCGCGATCCAACCGCTCCCACTGGCCGGTCAGTGAGGCGTGGCTTGCTCTCCTCGATGCCGTCGAGGCCGAGGGCGCGTCTCAGGCGCATGACGACGCGAGGAGCTGACGAAGGGCGCCTTCTACTGGGCCGAGACAATGCCTGAAGAGATTCAGGTCTGGAGCCCAACGGTGGGTTTGGTCGGTAGGCTCATCATGAGGCAAGCTGGTGGGAACAACGAGCGAGGATCGCGACGACGTATCCGAGGGTCCGACGGACCCTCGGATGAACGAGCACTCCGAACGACTCGACTGTCCCTCGTGTGGGTCGGGTCGCACGCAGCCCTTCGGCCACGCAGGACCGGGCGCCCGCGTGAACATGAAGTGCATCAACTGCGGGCACCTGTTCAGGGACCCACACCTTCGGCGATAGCTCGGGCGAGTTACGCGCACTCCGGCAACAGCGGAGCCATCCATCGCACACCCCGGCGCGCACGACCGATGCAAGGCGGAGGTGATCTTCAGGGTGGCGCGCGCGGCGTTCGCGGATCAGCTCGAGGGCGTCGGTCGGTTGCACGGGTCGACATGTCGGGGGAGGGGACCGAACCTGTTGGAGGCCTGCTCAGTGCCGGACGGGTCGATCGCCGCCACCTTCTCGATCCAGACCTGATCGGTTCCCCGGGAGCCGTACAGGACGGCCATCCACAGGCCGTTCAGCGGCGTCGCGTCGAACGTGTCGCCATTGTCGAGCGTGACGCGGACGATCCAGCCTGGCTCGGGGACCGTGCTCCCGTGAAGCGCTCGGATGAGGGTTCCGTGCCATGTGGTCCCGCTCAGCCCGGCCCCCAGGTACGGGCCTCCGCACCCGCCACCGAAGCCGGCCAGCGGGCACCCTTGGGCAGTGGGCTCACGGAGAGACTGCACGACCCGGCCGGGTTCAATACCCACTCCAGCTCGTCGACCGGCGCCACGACGACCAGCCGGCCCTCTTGCAGCGTGGCAATTTGGGGCGGCCCGTCCTCGGGCGGGAGGTCGAGCGTCACGGGACCCTCGAACGGTGGACTCGGGGCCGGAGTCGGACTCGCGGGCGTCGGCGACTCCGATGGCGCCTGGGAGACCCCCGGGACGGTTCGATTCGGCGATCTGCCGGCCAGCGCCGCGACCCCGATGCCGATTCCGGCAGCGGCCACGGCGAGGGCGAGCAGCGCGATCAGGACACGGACGCGTGCGGGCGCGGGCGGCGGCGGGCCCGGCTGGCGACCGGAGGCATCGGGCCACAGATCGGGAGCGGCGACCTGGTCCACTCGCTGCAGCGTGCGCCGCAGGTCAGTCATCGTCGGCCCCCAGAATCGGCCGGAGCTTCGCCCGAGCGCGACGGAGGTGGACGGCCAGAGCGGGCGCCGTCGACCCCCAGGATCGCGGCGGCCTCCCGCAACGGGTACCCGGCGTAGTAGTGCAAGACGACGGCCGCCTGCTGCATCCTCGACAGGGTCCGGAGCGAGTCGAGCAGATCCACCGTGGGAGTCGGCAACTCTTCCGGTCGATCGGGCAGCGGATCCCCGCCTGTCGCAGGTCGCCCGTCTGTCCGGCAGCGATGCGCGTCGCGGACTTCCACACCCACGCCCGCGGATTGCGGATGGCCCCGCCGCGCGCGAGGGCCTGGGCGAACGCCTCCGCCACCGCGTCGTCGGCGACCTCCCGGTGTCCGGTCATGGGCAGCATGGCCCTCCACATACGGGCCCCTTCCTCCCGGTACAGGCGCTCCAGCGCCAGCCGAGGTTCGGTTTCCACGCGCGCATCGTGCACGTCCGTCGATGTAGGGCGGATCCAACGCCTCGCGAGGAACACCGGCCCGCGAGATCTATTGTTTCGGCTACTCGAAGGGCTCGCGCGCGGATCTTTTTGCCTGACGGTATTGACAGTCGAACATACGTTTGGTAGACTTCTTGCATCCTCCCCCCGAGGCCGAACGAAGGTCCGGGTGCTCTATGGAAAACGCCCGCAACGCCGATCTGATCCGGGGCATGGACGACGCTCATGCCCGCATGTGCTCCGCCCAGCGGGAGCTGTTCCGCCACGTCGCCGAAGCCGACCGCTGTGAGGCCTGGGCCGACGACGGTGCCCGGGACATGGCCCACTGGCTGTGGATGCGCTACGGGCTCTCCGACTGGAAGGCCCGCCGGTGGATCGGCGCAGCCCGCGCCCTGGAGGGCCTTCCCCGGTTGAGCGAGGCCTTCTCCTCCGGCGAGCTCGGGGAGGACAAGGTGGTGGAGCTCACCCGGTTCGCCACCCCGGAGACCGAAGGGGAGCTGATCACCTGGGCCCGGGGGGTGTCCTCCGGGCGGATCCGGTACCACGGTGATCTGGCGGTCCGGCGGAGCGTGGAGGAGGCCGCCGATTCCGACCGGGCCAGGACCCTGTCGTTCTGGTCCCTGGACGAGGGCCGCCGCCTGGGGCTGTCCGCGGAGCTCCCCGCGGCGGAGGGGGCGGTGGTGCGACGGCCATCGAACGGCTGGCCGACGATGTGCCGGTGATGCCCGATGAGGACGCTCAGGTGGACCGTGACGCCCGCCGGGCCGACGCCCTGGTGGCCCTGGCCTCGGCGTCGTTGGGCAGGGACCCCGACGCCGACCGGGCCACGGTGGTCATCCACGCTCCGGTGGGGACCCTGGCCGGGGACGGTGGGGGGTGCGAGATCGACGGCGGTGGGGTGATCCACCCCGAGGTAGCGCGGCGCCTGGCCTGCACGGCACGGATCCAGGCCGTGGTGGAGGACGAGTCCGGGAGCGTGGTGCACCTGAGGCGGATGCGCCGGGACCCCCCGGCGTGGATGATGCGCCACCTCCGCTACCGGGATCACGGATGCACGTTCCCGGGGTGCGGTTCCCGGATGTTCACCCACGCCCACCACATCGTGTGGTGGGAGCACGGAGGACCGACCGAGCTCGAGAACCTGGCCCTGGTGTGCAGCTTCCACCACAAGGTGGTCCACGAGTACGGGTGGTCGCTCGTGCGGCGATCCGACGGCGAGGTGCGGTGGTACCGCCCGGACGGCAGGAGATACCGGGCGGGACCGGGTCCTCCCCCCGAGGTCATCCGTGTCGATGCCATTCCCGTACCCGCGTAGTCAGCACGGCCATATCCGCGCGGGTTTCCGAGCCAACCAGATCGTCATGGGGTTCCGCCGTCGCGGATTCCGCCGTCGCGGGTTCCGCCGTCGCGGGTCCCGGGATCAGTCGCCATGCATCCTCCCCGGCCGCGGTCCAGAGCCCCTGGGTGACGGCAATGCCGGGGGGCGGCCCCGATGAGGACTTGGCGAGACGATCTGCGACGTTTGCGCGCGCGGGAACTCGGCACGGGACATCTCCGAGGACGTCGACAGGTCAGCGGGTGAGCACGTAGCGGACCTCGTGCAGGGCGAAGCCCTGGAAGTCCTCGGTCTTGGTGGCGCCATCCGTGTGCCAGCCTTCGCGCTCGTAGAAGTTGCGGGCTCGGGTGTTGGTCTCCAGGACCCACAGGATGGCGCGATCGAAGCCTCGGTCCCACAGGTCTTCGACGGCGCCCCGGAACAGCGCCCGTCCCACGCCGGTGCCGGCCGCGTCCTCCTTCTGATAGATCGCGTAGATCTCGCCGGTGCGCTCGTCGCCCTCGGGCTCGCGGGCCGAGCCGCACGACACGAACCCCACTGCGCGGCCGTCCCATTCCGCGAGGTAGACGTTCGCCGTTCGGTCCTCGGCGGTCATGATCGCCCGCCACCCGTCGGCGCGCTCCGACACGTCGAGTCCGTCGAGGATCCGATCCGGAATCAGCCCGCGATACCCCCACTGCCACCCATGCACGTGGACAGCGGCGACGGCCTCGGCGTCCGCTGGCTCGGCCGGCCGGATCGACCAAGAGGGCTTCATGGCCGAAGTCTCGCCTGTCGAGCCGCGACACCGCGAACGAGTCGGGAGCTCGACGAAAGTTACCGTTCGTTCCGTCGGTTACGACGACAGCTCGGTCGATGCCTGGTCGACGATCGGCACGGCGATGCGGTCGACGCCGTCGGAGACGCCGTGCTGGAGCGCGCGCTGAGCGACTCGGAGGACGTCTCGCATCGACCGGCCCGATTCGTAGTGCTTCGCCAGCGCGAGGATCGCGTCCTGTTCCAGGATCTCGTCCAGGGCGAAAGAGAGCTCGCTGATCACCAGCCGGTCTCGCAGGATCGTCCCGATCCCGTCCACCGCGTCGATGAGCCGCGGGACCCGGACCTCCCCGGACAGCAGCTGGCTGCCACGGACGTAGCCGGGCAGCGTCAGGTACTCCTCGTGGACGGCGACGACGACGCTCACGTCGACCTCCCTCGAGAGCATGCCGAGCCCTCGGGTGAAGAACGAGTTGGCCACCTCGGTGCGATCGAGTCCCGGGATCCGGAGCCACGTGTCCGAGTCGTCGAACGCGAGCGCCGGGCGGAGGCTGTGGGCGGCGAAGAGCTCGACGAGGCGTTTCAGGTGCTCGATGGCGTCGGTCGAGGAGCCGTGGAATTCGTACTCCTCTCCCGTCGACTGCACCTGCCGCGAGAACTCAGCGCTGACCAGCCACAGCGGCAGCCCGATCTGGAACACGCGACTGCGCCCCCCGGCCGACCGCCGGGTGCTCTCCGCCAGCCCGCGCTCGAATCCCTCCTGTTCGGTCGTGCTGAAGCGTTCGCGGCTGGCCCACCGGGTGACGTAGCGGACGATGTGCCGGGCCAGCTCTCCCGGCTCCGTCACCGTGGTGTCCTGGGTGGCCGCCACCGGGATCCGCAGGGGGACGATGTCGACAGGCAGGTCCTCCGAGAACGGGCCGAACACCGACGCGATGATGCTCGACTTCCCGGATCCGCTTGGGCCGATGATCGCGACCCGTCCGCCCGCGCCCACCAGCCTGGCGAGCGTCGACTCGGTCCGGTCGTCGCCGTTCAGCTGGTCGAACGGCACGTGGTACAGAGCGAGCTCCTCGAACCGCCTGGTGGCCTCGAACGCCCGCGACGCCTCGACCTGCCGGAGCTGCTCGTGGGTCACCTCGTGTTCTCCTCGGCGGGCCGGTAGACCTTCCTGGGCCTCCCGGCAGCGCCCTTGACCAGCGAGGAGGTCACCAGGCCCTCCCGCTCCAGCTCACCGAAGACCTGCACCGCCCGCGGCCTGGTCCAGCCGAGGCGCCGCAGCAGCTCGTCGTCCGAGGCGCTGGCGGCGCCGAGCGACTCCAGCTCCGCCAACAGAACCCGGGCTGGCTCACCGACCCGGGACAGCCGCTCCGCTCGTTGACCTCGGGCCGCCGCGATGTCCGTGGCCGATCGGCCCTCCTGGAGCGCGTCCCGGGCCAGCGCCAGCAGACGGCGCGGATTCCCCTCGTCGAGCGTCGCCGCCAGCCCCGCGCCCGCAGGCCCGGCCCTCGCCTCGAGCAGACGCCTGCGCTGTTCCTCCGACAGCGGCTCCAGCTCGATGCGAGCCTCGAAGAGCGCGTCGGCCGGTGGCCGGAGGTACGAACCGGCCTCCGCGGGCGTCGCGGCGACGACCCACGTGAGCGGGAGCTGCCACAGCTCGTCGCGGAGGCGGCCGAAGAGGGTCTCGCCAACGGGGTTCGCCGGAAGGTCGTCCACGAGGACGATTCGATCACCTCCCGCCGACACCTCGGCGAGGCTCGCCACCAGGCGGGGGAGCTCCAGCGTGTCGTCGAGCGGCGCGTTCCGTGCGAGGCTCTCGAACGGGCGGCCGCCGCTTTCGGGCGGCAGTCCCGCGCGGTACCGCACGAGCTCGAGGAACGTGCGCACATCGGCGGCGAGGCCGCCCTCGACGAAGACGGGAGGCGGGGAGTCGGGATGGCGACGACGAAGCTCCAGGGCACACTGGCGGAGCATCGTGCTCTTGCCGGCCCCCCGCTCGCCGATCACCAGCGTGTTCCGCCGCCCCTCGATGGCAGTGAGCAACCGCTCGAATTCCGACTCGCGGCCCGCGAACAGCGCGCGGTCCACGTCGGTGTCGAGCAGCGGTCGTCCGCTCAGGTCCATCCAAGCCAAAACTTACAGTAAGAAGCGATAGTCGACAAGGACTGGACACGCAATTGCGAATCCGGGCGACGACCGAGGCCGACTGGGAGGCCCTGCGCGACGTCCGGCTGCGGTCGCTCGAGGATGCGCCGTACGCGTTCGGCTCGACGATCGAGCGCGAGCGAGGCCGCACCGAGGCAGAGTGGCGGAAATGGGCCGGGCCCGGCCGCTGGCCAAACGGCGTCACGTTCGTAGCGACGGAGAGCGATCGTCGGGCTCGCCGCCGGGTTCCCCGAGGAGGACGAGCCCGACGCCGTCCACCTGGTCTCGTTGTGGGTCGATCCTTCGATCCGGCGGACGGGGGTCGGACGGGCGCTGATCGACGCGGTCGTCGGTTGGGCCCGTGAGAGGGGCGCGCGCTCTGTCCACCTGTGGGTGGCCGACGGCAACGACGCCGCCACCTCCCTCTACCGCTCCTGCGGCTTCGAGCCCACCGGCGTCCGGCAGCCGCTGCCGTCGAACCCGACCGTCGACGAGGAGCTCTATCACCGGTCGCTCGGTGGTGCCGCCTGAGCCCATGGGCGTACACTGCTCGGGCCCGCCGGATGAGGGCTCGAGAGGAGGGATGTGACGTGAACGGAATCCACGCTCCGCGTCGCCCCTCCGTGGCTGGCTAGCCGGTCTTCGCGACCGCACCGGGCCGTCCGCGAGGGCGGCCTTCGTAGTTTTTCCGGGTGCGCACCGGGGATGCGCGCCATGTCGAAAGGATCGCGATGACCAATTCGGTTTCGCCTGCACCGCAATCGAATCCGGCCCGGCCGGAGGATCTCGACCTGTTCCGTGGCGAGCTCGTCCGGCTCGACGCGTGGGACGTCGACCGGGACGCCGAGGAGTTCGCCGCCTGGCACAGCGACCCGGTGTTCCAGCGGCTCGGCTACGACCAGAGCATCCGGCCGACCTCGGTCGCCGAGGCCAGGAAGCTGATGGAACGCTGGCGCGACGACTGGCCCTCCAGCGTCAACTTCGCCGTTCGCGCTCTCGACGACGACCGCCTGGTCGGCCTGACCCGGCTGTACGACATCGTCCCCTCGAACCGCGTGGCGGTTCTCGGAATCTCGATCGGACGCACCACGGAATGGCGCAAGGGCTTCGGCGCCGACGCCTCGCGCGTGACCATTCGCTACGGGTTCCAGGAGCTGAACCTCCACCGGATCTGGCTCGACGTCTTCGGCTACAACGACCGCGCGGCAGCGCTGTACCGCCGGCTGGGATTCACCGAGGAGGGCCGCCTCCGCGAGCACTTCGAGCGCGACGGCCGCCGCCACGACGTGATCCTCATGGGGCTTCTCCGGCACGAGTGGACGCAGGGCTGAGCCGAACGTGTCGGTAGACTCGCCTCAGTGGTTCGGTCGGAGGTCGAGCGGGTTCCGATCTGGCGGGAGCCGGTGCGGGGCGGGTACGCGAACCGGGAGGTGCTGGGGTTCGGCGGGCTCGAGCGGATGCGGCTCACGATCGATGGTCGGCTGCCCGCGCCCCCGATGCACCATCTGACCGGGCTGAGACCGGTCGACGCGGCGGAGGGCTCGTGCACGTTCTCGATGCCGGCGTCCCCGTGGTGGCGGACGCCCGCCGGGCTGTTCTCGGCGGGGACCATGGCGTTCCTGGCCGATGCCCCTCTCGGCGGCGCCATCGTCACCACCTCGCCGCCGGGACAGCTCATCGTGACCAGCGACCTGTCGATGTCATATCTCCGGCCGGCGTCCACGGACAGCGGCGAGCTCGTCGGTCGGGCCCGGCTGATCCACACGGGGAAGCGGGTTGCGCTGTCAGAGATCAAGGTCGAGGACGCCCACGGCCGCTTGCTCGCCCACGGCACCACCCGATGTTTCCTGTTCGAGCCGTTCCCGACCACGCCCGACCCGCCCGACCCCGATTCGCTGGGGCCGTACGAGGCCCGGTACGACTCGCCGGACCCGTGGCAGCGGGAGCCGTTCGGGAGCGTAGTCCCGCAGGAGGTGTGGGACGAACGCACCGGCCTCGAGGTCTCGCGGGCTCTGATCGCCGGGGAGCTCCCGCCGCCGCCCGTCCACCACCTCACCGGCGGGCGGTTCACCGAGGTGGACGAAGGTCGGGCGGTCTTCGTGCAGCCGGCCACCGAGTGGCTGAACAGCCCGGCCCGGGCGATGTACGGCGGGGCGATCGCGTGGATCGTCGACATCGCGCTCTCGGGCGCGGTGCACACGACGGTCCCGGCCCGCTCGGCGTTCGCGCCGCTGGACGTGAAGGTGAACTTCGTCCGGCCGGTGTTCCCCGACATGCGCGACCTCACCGCCGAGGCCCGCGTCACCCACCGGGGGCGGTCACTGGTGGTCGCCGATTGCGAGCTGCGCAACGCCGATGGCAAGCCGGTCGCTCTGGGGACCAGCTCGAGCATCGTCCTGCCGGGCCGGCGGTGGTCGGGCCCCGAGGTCGCCCCGGAGGACGAAGCCCCGTCGGTCGACGAGGACGCCGAGCCATCGTAGCGGCCGGCAGGTAGCTGCCCTCGTACAATCGGCGCGGTGTCCTCCCTCCGCTTCCTCGTGCGTCCCCTGGCCTGCGCGCTCGCGTTCGCCGGGCTCCTCACCGCGTGCGGCAACGCGTTCCACCGTCCGGCGGCGGTGGTGGACGGCGCGGCGATCACCGACGAGGGGCTCCAGGCGGAGGTCCCGCTCGCCAGGGTCCTCACCTCGCTGCAGGGCGGCACCTGTGGCACCGCCGCACCCGGCGAGCCGGCCCGCTCCGCGTGCGTCCGCTTCGCGCTGGGGTTCCTCGTCACCCAGCGGGTCGTCGACCGGTACGCGGCCGAGCACCACCTCCGGGTCAGCACGAGTGACGTGCGCCAGGCCATCAGGAGTGCGGAGTCTCAGGACCAGAGCGGCCAGCTGGCCACGACGCTGCACCAGTTCGGCGTGACCATGCGGCAGTTCGAGGAGCTCATCCGGGGCCTCCTCCTGAGCAACCGGGTCCAGCAGGGAATCGCCTCCCAGGTGGTCACCGATCAGCAGCTCCGGGCCGAGTACGAGCGCCGGAAGATCGACCTCACGCAGTTGCACGTGGCGCACATCCTCGTGGCCTCGCAGCCGTTGGCGGAGCGCATCGCGCGCGAGGCGACGCCGCGGAACTTCGCCGCGCTCGCGAAGCGCTTCTCCAAGGACCCGGGCTCCGCGCCGAAGGGAGGCGACCTGGGGGCGATCCCCGCCGGGCAGCTCGACTCCGACTTCTTGCGTGCGGCTCTGGCCCTCCAGCCGGGGCAGATCAGCGACCCGGTCCACACCCGGTTCGGCTGGCACATCATCCGCTTGATCTCGGTCCAGGTTGAGCCGTTCGAGCAGGCCCGCACGCAGCTGCTGGCACAGCTCTCCGGTCCGGCGTTCCAGCAGTGGCTGCAGCGACAGCTCCGCCGCGGCGACATCGAGGTGAACCCGCGGTACGGGCGGTTCGATCCCCGGACCGGGCAGGTGGTCCCGCTCAACTCGACGTCGACGGAGCTTCCCTCGCCGTCCCCCTCCCCGGGACAGCCGTCGCCGGTCCCGTCGTGACCGACCGGGCCGCCGCGGGGCCGCCCGACGGCGTTCCGCAGGGCCCGGTGCCCGCGTCGCAGGGCGGCGAGCGGCTGCTCGACCTGGTCCGAGTCATGGCCCGGCTGCGCGGCCCGGGCGGGTGCCCGTGGGACGCGGAGCAGGACCACCGCTCGCTGGCCCGGCATCTCCTGGAAGAGGCGCACGAGGTGCTCGACGCGATCGACGCCTCCGACGACGACCGGCTGCGCGAGGAGCTCGGCGACCTGCTGCTGCAGGTCGCGTTCCACGCCCAGATGGCCGCGGACGAGGGGCGGTGGGACGTCGACGACGTCGCGGAGGGGATCGTCCGCAAGCTGATCCGCCGCCACCCGCACGTGTTCGGCGACGTGTCGGTGTCGGGCGCCGACGAGGTCCTCGTGAACTGGGAGCGGATCAAGGCCGAGGAGAAGGGCGAGCACCCGGCGGCGGTCGAGGACGACATCCCGGCGACGCTGCCGGCGCTGGCCACGGCGTCGAAGGTGCTCCGCCGGGCGGCCGGTTGGGGGTTCGAGTGGCGGACGACCGAGGGCGCGCTGGCGGCGCTCCGCGAGGAGCTGGACGAGCTGGAACACGCCACGGACCAGGCCAACGCCGAGGAGGAGGTCGGCGACGTGCTGTTCGCCACCGTGGGAGTGGCCCGCCGGCTCGGGGTCGACCCCGAGACCGCGCTGCGCCGCACCGTCCGCGGCTTCGCGGACCGCTACGACCGGTTCATGGCGATGGCCCGGGACGAGGGCCTCGACCTGGGCGAGATGTCGGAGGCCGAGCTCCGCCGCATGTTCCGCGAGGCCCGCTCCCGATAGACCCGGCGGGGCTGATCCGGCCCTCCGGCCCTCCGGCGTGCTAGACAACGCCCTATGGCTCGGATCGATCGGCGGCACGCCGCCGTCGGCGTCGCGCTCGCGCTGGCGATCGGCTCCGTCGTGGCGGTGCGAGCCGGGTCGAGCTCCCCGCATCTGCCGCCGACCACCCCGGACGGGCTGGCGGCCTCGGCTGCCGCGGCCCTCGCGCGGGACCCCACGATCCAGGGTGAGATCCGCGTCCACGTCGACCTGGGGCTCCCCGACCTGGGCGACTCGCCGGAGCTCGGCGCCGTGCCCTTCGGGTTCCTGGCGGGCGATTCCACCCTGCGGATTTGGCGCTCCCCGTTCGGTGCGCGGATCGCACTGGTGGAGTCCGTCTCCGAGCGGGACTTCTACTTCGGGCACACCGGCGCCTGGACGTGGGACTTCGGGACCCTCACCGCGACCCGCCTGGCCCCTCCGGGCATCCGCACGGGATTGTTTCCGCTCGACCTGCTGGTGGACGAGGACGAGTTCCGCGGGCTGCTCCACGGACTGGAGCCGACCACGCGCGTGTCGGTCGACCGCGACGTTCGCGTGGCCGGCCGCGACGCGTACCGCCTGGTGCTCGAGCCCCGGACCCCCGATACCCTGGTCGGCCGGGTGGAGATCGACGTCGACGCGGAGCGCCGGGTTCCGCTCGCGGTGCGGATCGTCCCCCGCCGCTCCGCGACTGCCGCGCTGTCGATCGAGTTCACGTCCGTGTCGTTCGCCGACGTCGACCCGCACCTGTTCGACTTCACCCCGCCTGCGGGCGCAACGGTGCGCGAGGCGGAGGGGATGGCGAACCCCCTCGGGCTGCTGGGCATCGCGGTCGGGGGATCGGCATCCGCGGGCTCCGATGCGGCAGCGGGGACCGCCGGGATCCGGTCGTTCGGCCACGACTGGGCGAGCGTGGTGGCGATCCGCATGGACGAGCGGGTGCGTCTGCCCGACGCGCTGACCCGGTTCGTGCCGTTCTCGGCGCCGCTGGTCTCGGCGCGATGGGCGACGGGGTCGGGCGCCGGGTGGCTCCTCGTCGGCGCCGTGCCCCAACGGGTCCTGGCCCGCGTTCAGGAACGCGAGCTGCGTCCGTGACGGCCGCGCTCCGGGCCCGGGGCCTGACGAAGCGGTACGGGGCGCAGGCCGCGGTCGACCGGTTGGACCTCACCGTCGAGGAGGGTGCGCTGTTCGGGTTCCTCGGGCCGAACGGCGCGGGGAAGACCACGCTGATCCGGATGGCGCTCGGCCTGGTCCACCCCACGGGAGGCGAGGTCGACGTGCTGGGCGAGCGGGTGACCGGTCCGGGCTCGGCGCCGAGCCGCCTGCGGGCTCTCCACGGGGTCGGCGCCCTGATCGAGGAGCCTGGCTTCTGGAAGTACCTGTCCGGCCGGCGGAACCTGGAGTGCTTCGCCCGCGCGGCCGGCCCCCGCGACGACCGCGACGCACGCCTCGCCCGCATCGACGAGGTCCTGCGGCTGGTCGACCTGGAGGGCGCGGCCGCGAAGCGGGTGAAGGCGTACAGCCAGGGCATGCGGCAGCGGCTGGGGATCGCGGCGGCACTGCTCGGTTCCCCCCGGCTGCTGATGCTCGACGAGCCGACGAACGGCCTCGATCCCCAGGGGATGCGCGAGGTCCGGTTGCTCCTCCGTCGCCTGGCCGACGAGGGCACCACGGTGTTCGTCTCGAGCCACCTGCTGTGGGAGGTCGAGGCCATGTGCGACCGGGTCGGGGTGCTGGCCCGGGGCCGACTGGTGGCCGAGGGCCCGCCGTCGAACCTCCGTCCCTCCGGGAACCGCATGCGTGTCCGGGTCGATGACGAGGCCGCCGCTCGGGCGGTCGTCGCGGGGATGGAGGGAGCAGCGGTGGACGGCCGCCCCGACGAACGGGACGGCGTGATCGTCGTCCGCCTCCAGCCGCCGGCGACGGCGGGCCGGCTCAACGCCGCGCTCGTGGGCGCCGGTGTCGAAGTCAGCGAGCTGGGCGCCGAGCACGAGAGCCTGGAGGACGTCTTCCTCGACCTCGTGGGCGACGGGGGTGCAACGTAGGTGTTCCGCGTCGAGTGGATCCGGGCGCTCCGCCGGTGGCGCTCCTACATCATGGCGGCCGGGCTCGCGGCCCTCGCCGTGCTCGTGGTGGTCTCGATCAAGCTGTCCGGGAACTCGGCCGCGGGGCCGGGCGGGCCTGCGTTCATCGGCCAGGTCGTCACGAATGGGTTCTTCGCTCCGCTCGCATCGATCGCGATCGTCCAGCCGTTCTTCCTGCCGCTCGGCGCCGGGCTCCTGTCCGGCGACTCGGTCGCGGGGGAGGCCTCGGCCGGGACCCTCCGGTACCTGCTGGTCCGACCCGTCGGGCGCGTCCGGCTGGTGGTCGTGAAGTACGCCTTCGTGATGTTCTCGGTCGCCGTGGGGGTGGCGATCATGGTCGTCGTCGCCCTGGTGGGAGGAGGCCTGGCCTTCGGGCTGGGGCGGCTGCCCACGCTCTCGGGTTCGTCGCTCTCGACGGCGGACGTGGTGGTTCGCATGGTGCTCTCCATCGCCTACGTGTTGGCCGGGGTCAGCGGTATCGTGGCGATCGGGATGTTCGTCTCGGTGCTCGTGGACTCTCCACCCGGGGCCGCCGTCGCGCCGGTGGCGGTGGCGATCGTCAGCCAGATCCTCGACCACCTGGACAGCCTCAAGGGGATCCACCCGTTCCTCATCACGCACCACTGGCTGGACTTCGTCGACCTGTTCCGCTCGCCGGTCCCCTGGTCGGGGATGCTCCACGGGCTGTTCTCGTTCGCGGTCTACACGGCCGTGTTCCTGGGCGCGGCCGTGGCCCTGTTCGTGCGCCGGGACGTGACGTCCTGATTCGTCCGCTCTTGCGAGGCCTCCGGAGGGTCGGGGGCTAGAATCGGCGGACCGATGCCGGAGATCGTGTCCGTCTGGGCGCGCGAGATCCTCGACTCGCGCGGGAATCCGACCGTCGAGGCCGAGGTCGTCTGTGACGACGGCGCCATGGGGCGCGCCGCCGTCCCGTCCGGCGCGTCGACTGGGGCCCACGAGGCGCTCGAGCTGCGCGACGGCGACGAGCGGCGGTTCGGCGGCAAGGGCGTCCAGACCGCGGTCGCGAACGTCATCGAGACGATCGGCCCCACCCTCCTCGGCGAGGAGGCCCTGGACCAGCGAGAGGTCGACCGCATCCTGATCGACCTCGACGGCACGGAGACGAAGTCGAAGCTGGGCGCGAACGCGATCCTCGGTGTCTCGCTGGCCGTGGCGCACGCGGCGGCCGAGTCGCTCGGGTTGCCCCTGTATCGCTACCTCGGCGGGCCCAACGCGTACCTGCTGCCGGTTCCGCTGTTCAACGTCGTGAACGGCGGCGTCCACTCGACGAACGACCTCGAGATGCAGGAGTTCAAGCTGGCGCCGCACGGCGCAGCGTCCTTCTCCGAGGCCGTGCGGTGGGGGGCGGAGATCTTCCACGCGCTGCAGCGGGAGCTGAAGGACAAGGGCATGGCCTCCGGGGTGGGCGACGAGGGCGGGTTCGCGCCGCCCATCGCGACCGCGCGGGAGGCCCTGGACCTCATGACCGGCGCGATCGAGGGGGCCGGCCTCCGCGTGGGAGAAGAGGTCTCGTTCGCGCTGGACCCGGCCGCGTCCGAGTTCTTCGACGACGGCGCGTACCGCCTGGAGGGCAAGGACCGGTCCGCATCGGACATGGTCGCGATCTGGACGGAGCTCGTCGACGCCTACCCGATCGTCTCGCTGGAGGATCCCCTGGCCGAGGACGACTGGGAGGGCTGGCAGGCGCTGACCGCTGCCATCGGCGACCGGGTCCAGATCATCGGCGACGACCTGTTCGTCACGAACCCCGAGCGTCTCCGCCGGGGGATCGATGAGCGGGTGGCCACCGCGATCCTGATCAAGGTGAACCAGATCGGCTCGCTCACCGAGACGCTCGACGTCATCTCGCTGGCCAGGGAGCACTCCTTCGGAACCGTCGTGTCGCACCGCAGCGGCGAGACCGAGGACACCTCGATCGCCGATCTCGCGGTCGCCACCAACGCCGGCCAGATCAAGACCGGCGCGCCGTCGCGCGGGGAGCGGACCGCGAAGTACAACCAGCTGCTGCGGATCGAGGAAGAGCTCGGCGAGACCGCGCGCTACGCGGGCGCCGGGGCGTTCCGCAGGAGCAGGACGTGAGCCCCGGGGCCGTCGCCGCGCACGCCCGGCGGCGCAGGGTCTCCGGCCGGGCGGTCGCCCTGCTGGTCGTGGTGGCCGCGCTGCTGGTCGCCGCGATGTACCCGCTGCGGGCGTACCTGCACGAACGCTCCGACATCGCCTCGCTCGAACACCAGGTGAGCGTCCTGCGGAAGTCGAACTCGCAGCTCGACGGCCGCATCCGCCAGCTCCACGACTCCTCGTACCTCGAGCGCATGGCCCGCGAGTGCCTGGGCATGGTCAAGCGGGGCGAGATCCCCTTCGTCGTGGTCCCCAAGCACGGCAAGGCCGGCCCGCGCCTCTGCTGAGCGGGCGGCCGGGCGCCACCGGACCGCCCAGCCGCCCCCGGGCGGCCGCCCGAAACTGGTCATTGACGTCACTTTCGGCGCGGTGGGACACTGGCGCCTCCGTGGGGGGACCGTCGGCGTGATGGGCGCCGCGGACCACTTCGGGGACACAGAAAGGGGCCCGGAAATCGCAGATCTCGAGGTCGGCGCGGTCGTGGAGGGGACCGTGCAGCGCATCACCCCGTACGGGGCGTTCCTCCAGCTCGAAGGCGGTCGCGTCGGACTGGTCCACATCTCGGAGATCGACCGGAACTACGTGAAGGACGTCCGGGACCATCTCCGCGAGAGCGACGTCGTCCAGGCCAAGGTCATCACGATCAAGGACGACGGCAAGATCGACCTCTCGATCAAGGCCCTGCAGGACCCCCAGCCGCGCATCGAGCGCCGCCGCGGGTCCGACCCGGAGTTCGAGCAGAAGCTCAAGAAGTTCCTGCGTTCGAGCGACGAGCGACAGGTCGAGTACCGGCGCTCGATGGACCACAAGCGCCGGTAACCGGCGGTTGGCAGTCCACAGGGCAGCCGATCGCGAGGCCGTCGCACGGCAGCTCGGCCGCGACCCCACGACGCGGTTCGAGGTGGTCGCGCGCTGCGCCGAGCCCGACGGCGTTTCCATGCACCCGCTGGTCATCCGGAACCATCCGGTCGACGCCGGGGGGAACCCGTTCCCGACGCTCTTCTGGCTGACATGCCCCCAGGCTGTGAGTGCCGTGTCCCGTGTGGAGTCGACCGGCGAGATCGGCCGGTTGAATCGCCGGTTCGACGAGGACCCCGACTTCCGGGCGCGGGTGGAACGGGCGCACGCCGAGTACGCGCGGGAGCGCGGCCGCGCGCACGATCCCGCCCGGGGGTGGGGCGGCGTCGGCGGCACGCGGACCGGCGTGAAGTGCCTGCACGCCCACTACGCGAACCACCTGGCCGGCGGCGACGACATGGTCGGCGAGCTGGTCGCCCGGCGGGTGGAGCCCGTGCACCCCGACGGGCCGGCGGGCGAGCCCGTGGCGGCCGTCGACGTCGGCACGAACTCCGTTCGCCTGCTGGTAACGCGGAGGTCTGCCACGGAGGATCCGCCGCTCGTGGACCTGGCCCGCCACACCGTGATCACCCGGCTCGGCCAGGGCGTGGACGAGCACGGCCGGATCGACGACCGGGCGCTCGAGCGGACCCTCGAGGTGCTCCGGCGGTTCGGGCGGCAGGCCCGCGCCCTCCACGCCGCGCGCGTCCGCGTAGGGGCGACCAGCGCGGTCCGCGACGCCGGCAACCGCGACGAGCTGGCGCGGGGCATCGAGGAGGCGACCGGCATGCCCATGGAGATCGTCCCCGGCGAACGAGAGGCCGGCCTATCGTTCCTGGGCGCGACCCGGGGGCTCGGCCGTCCGGCGCCGTTCCTGGTGATGGACATCGGCGGCGGGTCCACCGAGTTCGTCATCGGCGTGGAGGACCCGCGCGAGGCCGTCTCCACCCAGATGGGGAGCGTCCGGATGACCGAGCGTGTCCGCCCCCGGGACCCGCCCACCGAGGAGGACCTGCGAAACCTGGCCCGCGAGGTCGACCGCGCGCTCGACGAGGTGGAGGAGCGCATCCCGGTGGGGGAGGCCCGGACGTTCGTGGCGGTCGCGGGGACGGCCACCACGGTCCAGGCGGTGTCGCTCGGCCTGGACGGCTACGACCCCGACCGCATCCACCGAACGAACATCACGGCGGAGGAAGCGGAGCGCGCGCTGGTGCGGCTGGCGGGCATGACCACCGAGGAACGCGCCGCCCTGCCGGTCATGGCGCCGGGCCGGGCCGACGTGATCGTCGCGGGGGCCACGATCCTGTCCCGGGCCCTGCGCCGGCTTGGGTTCGACGAGGCGGTCGTCTCCGAGACCGACCTGCTCGACGGGCTGGCCCTGGAGGTGCTCGAGGGCCGGTGGCCCGGTCGTTGACCTCGGCCAAAGCGAAACTCGTTCGATAACCTGTCCCGCCGATGTCCAAGCGAAAGACCCGTGAACGCCAGCTGGCCAAGCTCGCGGCGCGTCGTGCCGCCGAGCGGCGCAGGCGACGGCGACGGCGCATCCTCGGCGGGGTGGTGGGCGGCGTCGCGTTCCTCGCCGTCGCCCTGGTCCTGGTGCTCGCGCTCACCGGCGGCAACGGGAAGCCGAGCGCCGCCAACAAGCCGACCACCCCCGCGGGGAGCGCGAGCCCCAGCCCCGAGGCGTCGTACTCCCCGGGGACGGGCAAGCAGACCGGCACGGTGAAGCCGGCCCCCGCCCCGAAGGAGGTGGCATGCGGGGCGAAGGCGCCGCCCGGCGCGGGGAAGCAGAAGCCGCAGTTCGATGGCCCGCCGCCGCTCACGGTCGACGCGGCGAACACCTACGTCGCGACGATGGAGACGTCCTGCGGGACGATCACGTTCAAGCTGCTCGCCTCCTCGGCTCCCTTCACCGTGAACAGCTTCGTGTTCCTGGCGCGGCACCACTACTTCGACGGCCAGTACTTCCACCGGCTCGACACGAGCATCGACGTCCTGCAGGGGGGCGACCCCAAGGGAACCGGAACGGGGGGCCCCGGCTACGCCATCCCGGACGAGCTCTCCGGTCACGACACGTACGGTCCCGGCACCCTGGCCATGGCCAACGGGGGGGCGAACACCGGCGGGAGCCAGTTCTTCATCATCACGGGGCCGAACGGGCACAAGCTCGACGACTCCCCGACCTACACGGTGTTCGGGCAGATCCTCCACGGGCTCGACGTCGCGCAGAAGATCCAGAAGTTCCCGATCCAGGACCCGGCCAAGGCGGCGAACGGTGACCTGAGCGGCCAGGCGCCCAAGCAGGCGATCTACATCGACAAGGTCACGATCCAGGTCACGACGCCGGCGACGCCCGCTCCGTCGCCGACGCCGACCTCGACGAAGAAGTAGCGACCGCATGTACCAGGTGTTCCGGACGTACCGGCCCCAGGTGGTGTTCCACGCGGCCGCGTACAAGCACGTCCCGATGATGGAGGCGCACCCCCAGGAGGCCATCACGGTCAACGTGCTGGACACGAAGGTCCTGGCCGAGGTGGCGGCCGAGGCCGGCTGCGAGATGTTCGCGCAGATCTCCACGGACAAGGCGGTCAACCCGACCTCCGACCCCGACTCGCTGGAGCGTGGGGTGGGCCTCCTGGCCGAGGCCGCCGCCGACGGCGACCCGGGACGGATCCGCGCTCTGCTGGAGGATCTGGTGGCCACCTACCACCCCATCCCCGGCGGCGAGAGCGACGAGACCCTGGCCGAGCTCCTCGAGGGGCCGGGCGGCCTCTGGAGCACGCCGGCCATTCCGTGACCGAACGCTGTCTCGTCACCGGGGGATCGGGGTTCATCGGCTCGAACCTGGTCCGGGAGCTGCTGTCGCGCGGGTTCCAGGTGCGGGTCCTCGACAACCTCTCCACGGGACGGCGGGTGAACCTCGACGACGTCGCGGGCGACCTCGAGGTCATCGAGGGCGACGTCCGCCACCTGGCCACGGCGGTCCGGGCGATGGAGGGCGTGTCGCGGGCGTTCCACGAGGCGGCCGTCCCGTCCGTGGCCCGGTCAGTGGCGGCGCCCCTGGCGTCGAACGAGGCCAACGTGACCGGGACCCTGAACGTCCTCGTCGCAGCCCGCGGCGCGGGGACGGACCGGGTCGTGTTCGCGTCGTCGTCCTCCGTCTACGGCGACGCCGACCGTCTGCCAGGGACTGAGCAGGACCGGCTCGGGCCCATCTCGCCGTACGCGGCGTCGAAGCTCGCCGGGGAGCACTACCTGGCGGCGTTCCATGCGAGCTACGGCCTGCCCACCGTGGCGCTGCGGTACTTCAACGTGTTCGGCCCGTGGCAGGACCCGGCGTCCGAATACTCGGCGGTCGTGCCCCGATTCACGGCCGCGGCACTGGCCGGCGCCCGGTGACCATCTACGGCGACGGCGAGCAGTCCCGGGATTTCACCTTCGTCGGCGACGTCGTGCAGGCCAATCTGCTGGCGGCCGACGCTCCCGAGGAGGCCTGTGGCCGCGTGTTCAACGTGGCCGGCAACGAGCGCCATTCGGTGAACGAGCTGCTGGCCCGGATCCGCTCGTTGGTCCCGGGCGTCGAGCAGCCGGAACCCACACACGCGCCGTCGAGGCCCGGCGAGATCCGCGACTCGCAAGCCGACGTCACGGCGGCGAAGGAGGTCCTGGGGTACCGGCCTCGCTGGTCGTTCTCCGAGGGACTCCGCCGGACCGTGGAGTGGTTCGCGGAACACCGCGATCGATGACCGTCGCGGCCGACCCGGTTGCGCCGTGGGCGGGCAGCGAGGGGACCCCGACCGGCGGCGGTCGTCGACTCCCGCCCGCCGAACCCTAGAATCGGGAGTCGCCCGGGTGTCGGAACGGTAGACGAAGGCGCCTTAAAAGCGCCGGCCCCACGAGGGCATGTGGGTTCGACTCCCACCCCGGGCACTCGCTCGAACAGGCGTTCGAAGCGTCCGGCGCTCAGGTGGACTTCAAGAGAAAAGACATTCATTGAGCCATGTCCGCCCCCCGTTCGGGCCCGACGGCCCGACGTATTGGCGGCGCCGTCATCAGGCGGCAGAAGTGGACCCGCCGGCGCCTCCGGCCGCCGACAAGCTGCAGGAGCTGATGGCCGAGATCGCCGACTTGGACCGCAACCGGCGCTCACGGCTTCGTCCGGGAGGTGAGGCGGAGCACCGCGAAGGCGCTCCGCCTCGATGGGGCACCGCTTTGGCCCCTCACCGTTGTCCTGCACGGCGAAGAACGCGTCGCTACCGACCGGAATGTTCGGTGAGGTGGACGAGATCACGACGCCGCTCATGACGGCGGTGTTGCCGAGCACGTTCAGGCAGTCGATCGCGATGTGGCCGCGGAAGCCAGTGGCGCGATTCTCGAGCTGCGCGTTGCCGCTCGCGGTGCCGTCCGCTGACTTGGTCGCCGAGAAGGCGAAGTTGCGGAAGGGCAGCCCGAGGTGGACCTGGCCGAAGCCGCTGGCCGACTGCAAGCCGGGGTCGGCACTCGCCGACGGTGTTCCGGCACCTACGCCAGTCAGCAGCGAGACGAGCAGCGCGATTCCCGTGATCGTCCTTTTCATCGTGGTTTCCTCCTCTCAGGACAGGGCGTCGAGGAACACTTGCGCGATCACCCCGTAGCCGGCGGTGTTGGCATGGACATCGGGGCCGAGCGGCGGCGGCACACAGATCCACGTCCACTGGCACTCGCGGACGACATCGACCGGCGTGTCTGGCGTCCCATCGCCGTCCGTGTCGATGAGCGTCGTATCTGTTATCTGGAAGGCGGTGGCGACGTCAGCGACCGGATCCCCCGCGGCCGCGTAGATGCTGCCGAGAAAGCCGTCCAAGGCTGTGGCGAAGGAGATCTCCGCGTTCAGGTCGGAAATACTTCCTCCGCCCAGCCAGATCGTCGCCAGGTTCGGGTCGTAGTAGTTCATGCCCACGATGGGCACGCCCGGGCCGGCCGAAGCGCGGAGCTGGGCCAGGATCACCGGCAGATTCGTGGCGATCGCTCCGACGTCCGGCAGATCGTCCGCGCCGACGTCAATCGTCACCAGCGACACGAACTTCCGGTGGGCCTCCAGGAAGGCCACGGCCTCGGCGAGTTGGGTCTTGTGTGGGAAGGCACACGACGGATCGTCGCTGCCGTAGATCATGTCGGTGGTGGTCGCCCCGCCGCAGGCAAGCTTGACCAGCCGGAGCGAGGGATCCTGCTGCTGCAGCAGCGCGAGCAGCTGCTCGGCGTAGCCATGCTGGTAGTCGCCGTTTGGCTGCGCACTCCGAGCCAGGGAGTCGCCGAGCGCCAAGTAGTAGTGGGCGCCGGTCGCGGCGGAAGCGCTTCCACCACCGGCGCCCACCAAAGCGACGAGCATCGCGGTCGCCACCAGATATCCGTACAGGCGTTTCATTCGTGAACCTCCTTCGTCGTTCAGGCCTCGTTCTCGCCACGCAGGCGGGATCCGTAGCCATTCCGAATCTCGTCGTGTCGCCCGGCGGGCCAGACAGCGAGGGTTTCGGGGGTCCCGGGGCTCGGTGCGGCGCGGGTCGCGGATTCCTGTTCACTGGCTCCTCCTGTCGGCTGAATCCGGGACCCCGGAGGCCACCAGCTCCGACAGCTTGTCGAGGAGATCCAGCCATCCCTCGAAGGAGGTGGGCTGCCCGCCATCGGGCGACATCTCCCCGGCCAAAGGCTCCCCGGCGCGGATCCACAGGTCGATGTGTACAGGGGGCGGACCCTCGATCCCCGCGCCCGGCCTCCCCTGAGGCATTGCCCCTCCTTTCGGATGAATGGGCCTCTTCCACGCCCTTGCCGGCGGGACGACAATGGAGGGAGTCGCTGACCGGCCGCTGACCGGTCGCTGACAGGCAGGAGCGATGGAGATTCGGATCCTCGGGCCCCTGAAGGTCCTGGAGGGAAACCGGCCGATCCCGGTGGGAGGGCCCCGGCAGCGAGCCCTCCTCGCTCTCCTCGCGACCAGAGCGAACCAGGTCCTCTCCGCCGACCACCTGGTGGCCGAGCTGTGGGGGGAGGACCCGCCGGAGGGGGCGGCCAACGCCCTGCAGGCCGCGGTGTCTCGCCTGCGCCGGGCCCTGGAGGCAGGTCCAGCAGACGGCGTCCGGAGGCCTCGGATCCTCACCCGCTCCCCCGGTTACGTGCTGGAGGTGGACCGGGAGGCCATCGACGCGGCCCGGTTCGAGCACCTGGCGGCCGAGGGACGCCGGGCCCCTGGCGGACGGAGACTCCGGGAGGGCCGCCTCCCTACTCCGGGAGGGCCTTTCGGTGTGGAGGGGGCCGGCCCTGGCCGAGTTCTCCTACGAGCCCTTCGCCCAGGCCGAGATCTCCAGGCTGGAGGAGCTCCGCCTTGGGGCCGCCGAGGACCGGATGGAGGCCGAGCTGGCCTGCGGGAACTACGCCCAGGTGGCGGGGGAGCTGGAGGCCCTGGTGGCCCGCCACCCCTTCCGGGAGCGCCTCCGGGCCCAGCTCATGCTGTCCCTGTACCGGTCGGGGCGCCAGGCCGAGGCCCTGGAGGCCTACCGACGGGGGAGGGAGGTCCTGGCCGAGGAGCTCGGGATCGACCCCTCACTCGAGCTCGCCGAGCTCGAGGGGAGGATCCTCCGCCAGGACCCCGCCCTCCTGGGGCCGCCCCAGCCATCCCCCGCCCCGGCCCCTGTGGAGCGACTGATCCCTGGACCTCCACCGACCCCCGCCCCTTCCGAGGTCCGCAAGACCGTCACCGTGGTGTTCTGCGACCTGGCCGAGTCCACGGCCCTGGGGGAGCGCCTGGACCCGGAGGCCCTCCGGGGGGTGATGTCCCGGTACTTCGGCCTGGCCAAAGAGGCCGTGCACCGCCACGGGGGGACCGTGGAGAAGTTCATCGGGGACGCCGTGATGGCGGTGTTCGGCCTCCCCGTCCTCCACGAGGACGACGCCCTGCGGGCGGTGCGGGCGGCCGCGGAGCTCAAGGACGGACTCCAGGAGCTCAGCACGGATCTCGAGCGGACCTGGGGAACCCCCCTGCGGGTCCGGGTGGGGGTGAACACCGGAGAGGTGGTGGCCGGGGAGGGCGAAGGGAACCAGGTCCTGGTGACCGGGGACCCCGTGAACACCGCGGCCCGCCTGCAGCAGGCCGCGGGACCGGGGGAGGTCTTGATGGGGGAGGCCACCCACCGCCTGGTGGCCGGGGCGGTGCGGGCCACCCCCGTCCCGAGGCTCTCCCTGAAGGGGAAGCGGGAAGGGGTGGGGGCGTGGCGGGTCACCGCCCTCGTTCCCGGGGCCGCCCCCTACCCCAGGCGCTTGGACGCCCCTCTGGTGGGCAGGCGCTCGGAGCTTGCCCAGCTCCACCAGGCCCTAGACCTAGACCGGGTGGCTGAGGACCGCACCGCCTACCTGTTCACCGTGCTGGGGGCCCCCGGGGTGGGCAAGACCCGCCTTGCCCTGGAGTTCTCCTCCTCGGTCGCCGGTGGGGCCACGGTCCTGCAGGGGCGGTGCCTGCCCTACGGCGAGGGCATCACGTACTGGCCACTCCGGGAGGTCCTGCACCAGGCTTTCGGGGAAGACCTCCTCAGGGCGATCGAGGGACTCCTGGAGGGGGAGGAGCTTGCCCCCGTGATCGCCGAGCGGGTGGTCGGGGCGGTGGGGGCCACCGCCACCTCCGGATCTGTCGAGGAGATCCGGTGGGCCGTCCGCCGGGTGGTGGAGGCCCTGGCCCGGCGTCGGCCGGTGGTCCTCGTCCTGGAGGACCTGCACTGGGCCGAGCCCGAGTTCCTGGACCTGGTGGACCACCTGGCCGACCTCGTCGTGGCCACCCCGGTGCTCATGCTGTGCCTGGCCCGCCCCGAGCTCCTGGAGGACTGCCCGGCCTGGGGCGGGGGCAAGCGCAACGCCACTACCGTGGAGCTGGAGCCCCTGGGCATCGACGATGCCCGGGCCCTGCTCGCCAACCTATCCCCGTCGGGGGAGAGCATTCCTCACCCCGAGCGGGTTATGGCTGTGGCCGAGGGGAACCCGTTGTTCCTGGAGCAGCTTGTGGCCGCGGTGGCGGAGGGTCGCGCCGAGGACAGGGAGGTCCCCCTGCCCGAGACCATCCAGGCCCTACTGGCTGCCCGCCTGGAGCGCCTGGGGCCGGGGGAGCGAGCCGTCCTGGAACGGGCGGCCATGGTGGGCAAGGAGTTCTCCGAGCCCGAGCTCCTCGAGCTCCTCCCGGAGGAGGCCCGCCAGACCCTCACCCGGCACCTAGAGCAGCTGGTGCGGAAGCGCTTTCTCCGCCGGGCCTCCACCGCCGGGGCGGCCTACCTGTTTCGCCACGTCCTGGTGCAGGAGGCCGCCTATCGGGGGATCCCCAAAAGGACCCGGGCCGAGCTCCACGAGCGGTTCGGGGACTGGGTGCAGCAGACGGCCGGAAACCGCCTGCCCGAGCTCGAGGAGATCGTGGGCTACCACCTGGAGCAGGCCTACCGGTACCGGGTGGAACTCGAACCTGCGGACGAGAGGGCGCGCACCCTCGCTGCTAGGGGGGCGGCGCACCTTGCCGCGGGGGGGCGTCGCGCGATGAATCGCGGTGATGCTTCGGCGGCGGCGCGGCAGCTCGGGCGGGCCGCGGCCTTACTGCCGTCGACAGACCCCCGCCGTATCGAGCTCTTACCCCGGCTCGGCGAGGCCCTGTACAAGGGGGGGAACCTCCGCGAGGCGGCAGAAGTGCTCGACGAGGCGATCGAGGTGGCCGAGATCTCCGGCCAGCGGCGGTCGCACTCGTACGCAATTATCGAGCGGGCGCGGGTGCGCGTCCAGACCGACCCTGAGGGCGCTGCCCAGGAGGCGCGAGACCAGGCGGAGGCCGCCGTCAAGGTCTTCGAGGAGGTGGGCGATGAGCGGGGGTTGGCGAGGGCATGGAGGCTGTGGAGCGAACTCGACAACATGCGGTGTCGGTGGGATCCCGTGCGCGAGGCGAACGAACGAGCGCTCGTCCACGCCAGGCGTGGAAGGGACGAGTCCGAGGAGGCAGCGGCGCTCGGCTTGATTGCACACGCCCTGGTCCACGACCCGACGCCTGTCCCCGAGGCGATTACCCGGTGTGAGGAGATCCTTCGAGAGTCGACGTCCAGCCGTATGTTGGAGGCCAATGTCCTCGGGGACCTGGGCTTCTTGTTTGGGCTGCAGGGCAGGGCAGATCAAGCGCGCCACCACTTCGCTCGGAGTCGCGAGATCTATGAGCAGCTTGGCCCCAAGCACCTCCTCGCCGT
>WNGF01000028.1_pt1 | contig 170645 bp, 184 predicted proteins | sample 5400641 | NCBI WGS metagenome assembly WNGF01 (sample SAMN13153371, study PRJNA577476) | soil metagenome | isolation source: 80 cm soil or saprolite under grassland replicate 2 | place: USA:California | collected 2016-06-15 | reverse complement strand
CCTGATTCCCTATCGGAGCTCGGCTGTCAAGTCCCTCCTTCCTGCGTCGTTGACGCGGCCGGCCGAAGGGCCGAGGATGACGGCGGGGAAGGCCGCCTCGTAGCCGCGCTTTGAGCGCGAGACTGTGTATGTCCCACGAGGACTTGGTGAGGGACCTTCCCCACCTTCTTGCTGCGCCGACGCCGGCGGACGTCCTCCGGCACCGTCCACTGCTCCGCGATGATGGCCTTCGCCTCCGCCTTGGACAGGGGGCGTCCGTCAGTGTCGCGCACGACGTACGGAGTACCTCTGACCATCACCGCCCAGGCCCGCTCGGCGAGATGCGCCGCCACCACGCACAGGGCCTTGGTGTGGTTCGCGCCGCGCTCCACCATCTGGACGAAGTAGATCCGGGCGAGCTGGGGATCTTCGGCTCGGGCGTGATCGGCCGCCCGCTGCAGCATGGTGCGCAGCAGCGACGGCCCGGCCTTCGACATCGGCTGGCCCTTGCGGTCGGACTCCCCGGTCTCCGAGGCCCGGGCCACGAGCCCGGTGAAGCTCTTGAACTGCTCGCCCCGGGCGAAGCGCCCCGGCCGCGCCATGGCAGCGACCACCGCCGGGCCGACCACCTCGGCCACACCGGGCAAGGACCGGGCGAGCTCCTCGGGGTCCACCCGGCGGTACGCGGCCTCCCGGACCTCCGCGTGGGAGGCGAGTTCACGCTCGATGGCCCGCAGCAGCCGGACCTCCGTCGCCACCTCCTCGGCGAGGTCGGCGAACGCCACGGCGGAGTCGCCTCCGTAGAGCTCGACCGCCGCCCCCGCCGCTCGCAGCCACTCCTCGGCCCGCTCGGCGCTGTGCTGGCCCTGGGACACCTTGGCGATCAGCGCGGTGAGCCGGGCTTTCCCCGCCTTGAGCAGGGCGTTCGGGGCGGCCCAGCGCTCCAGGACGGCCAGGTCGGACTTGCCGAGGTCGCCGCGGAGCGGCGTCATCGGCATGAGCTGTCGGACCAGGTCCTTGATGCGAACCTTGTGCTCGGAGGCCTCCCGGGTCAGCCGGTCGCAGGCGCGGACTCGGCGGTCGAGCGTCGCCCGATGGGCGCCGGGGAGCTCCACTGGATGGAGGCTCCCGGGGTCGACCAGGGGAAGCCGGGCCAGGGTCTCGGCGTCGATCGAGTTCGACTTGGCGTGGCGGTGCAGGAACCTCCTGAGATCCGCTGCCTTCTGCGAGCTGACCCGGAACACGGCATGGCCACGACGGCCGAAGAACACCGCCACCGGGAGCCAGGCCGGGCCGGTCGGCTCCACCACGATGTCGAGGCGGGTGCCCTCCGGAGCTCCTTCCAGGGCCTGGCGCTCGAGCTCCGTGAAGCTCTCCACGGTGGGGTGGCACCGTCGCCGGCACACCGTGGTGCCGTCGGCTCTCAGCACCACCGCGGTGTGGGCGCTCGCGATGCCGAGGTCGATGCCGAGCAGTCTCCGCTCGACCATGACTCCTCCTTCCCGGGGCCGCGTGATCGATGGACCTCGGCCCGCCCGACGGGCGACGCCTCATCGACCACGGCCCCAAGGTGGATCAGCCCAACCGCGGCTCCCACTCATGTGCTGCAACCGGGCCCGACCGCACCGCGGCCGTCCCACTTCCCTCATCCGGGGCATCCGTGGCCGGGCCGGAGAAGGCCATCAGTCGTGCGAGGCTCCACACCTTGCGGTGCTTCCCTCAGAGCGCTTCTCGACGCCTCCCCCCGGACCAGCCGGGCTGCCTCATGCAACCCTGGGACCTCGGGCCGATCAAGCACCGAGGCTCGTTACATGAGCGCAGAGCCACTCGCGCCCGCCTGGGAAGAGGATCCGATCCCACCGATCCATGGTTCGGTCGTACCTCGGAGCGAGCTTGTCGAAGATGTCACGAACACGGCCGGTCTCATCTCGCATGGAGCACGCTCCCGATCACTCGATCACCACCCGCAGCCGGCGTTCAGCCTCGCGCAACGCGGCGATCACTTCCCCGTTGGTGTCGCCCTCGGCGAAGATAAACCCGAGGTATCGGTCTCCCTCCGGCAGCGGACGGACGGTCTGGCCCAGCGGCGCAGTGATCGACACGCCCGTGATGCCGGGCACGGCGGCGGCTTGGGACCGGCCCTCGACGGCTCGAAGCCTGCCCCGGCGCTCCGGGTTGAGCATCAGCACCCCGCACGGACGGACCAAGCGAGGGGCCACCACGGGACGGCCCAGGGCATTGGCCAGCACCATCTCCTCCAGGCTCATCCCGTCCAGGAAACGGAGGGCCCGCGAGCAGAGCCCCCCGATGGAACGGGCTGCCAGCTCGAGCATGGTGGGTCTCTCCTGCCCGTTGCGTAGGTCGATGCGCAGCTCGGCGTGGATGGGGCCGAAGCGGAGTCCCAGGGCGTTCGCCGCTCGCTCCGCGGTGCCGATAGCGGAGGCGAGCGCCTGCTCCGGCAACTCGGAGGGCGTCACCAGGAGCGTTTCCTCGAAGGTCGGACCCTCGGGGGTGTCCGGCTTGTCGAAGACGGCGGTGACCGTCAAGGACCCCTCGAGGAGGAGGCCGTCGATGCTCACCTCCGGGCCCGGCACGTACTCCTCGACCAGGAGGGGTTCCCGCTCGGGCCGTCGAGCATCCGCCACTACCCCTCGGATCGCCCCTGCCGCGGAGGCCGCGCTGGCCGGGTCATCGGCCCGCAGGACGCCCTGGCTCCCGGTCAGCGATACGGCCTTGACCACACAGGGAAGTCCTACATCCCCCGCTGCCCTCGCCACCGCGTCATCGGTGGCAGCCGCGGGCACGACCCGGAACGCCGGTTGGGCGATGCCGGCGGCGGCCCACAGGTGCCGCTGCTCGGCCTTGTCCGTCGCCGCCACCACGGCCCGGACGGGATTGTGGGGCAGCCCCAACCGTCCGGCCGTGGCGGCCGCGAGGGGGAGCATGGCGGTGTCCACGGCGACCACGGCGTCGACCGGTCCGGCCTCAGACGCGAGTCGATCGACGCCGGCCTCCAGATGGTCGGGGTCGACCCGGATCGATGGGCGGTCGCCGAGGGGCAGGGCCCCGTCGCTGGCCACGGTGACCTCCAGGCCCAGCCGGTTCGCCGCCACCAATAAGTCCGTGGCCCGATACGTCAGGGCGGGGATGAGCAGCAGCACGCGCCCCCCGGCCACCTCCACCGTGTTCGCCCCTGCTGTTTCCAACCCCTCTCCCGTCTCCACCATCCTCACCGCTTCGCCGGCGAGAAGAACGGGTCGGTCCCGGACTCGTGATCGGTGGCGTCGATCACGCCCACCACGTCCGGAACGCGGGACCGGAGCATCGGCTCGATGCCCTGTCGAACGGTCACCTCGGCCAGGCTGCATCCCTGGCACCCCCCGGCCAGGCGGATGCGGACCCACCCCCCCTCGACGCCGACGAGGTCCACGTGCCCGCGGTGGGCCGCGATCGTGGGATTGATCTCCACGTCCAGGATCCGGTGGACACGTTCGGTGAGGTCCCCGCCGCCCGCGCCCTCCTGTTCCTCACCGGGATGGACCATGCGGACCGAGGTGATGCCGGGGACGGCGGCTCGGATTAGCGCCTCGATCCGCGGGACGAGGGGGAGGGTCGCACCGGGTGACCCGGTGGCCTCGAGGGTCACCACCCCATCCTCGACGGTGAGGACCCGAAGGCCCCCCCCGCGGGCGATCACCGACGGCGCCACGCTGCGCTCGAGCGCAGCCGCCACCTGGCCGGCGAGGTCCGTCGGGCGCCCTCCTAGCCGGGGGCGGTTGCCGATGACTGGGCCACCGGTGTCCCCGTTCGATTCGCCTCGAGGGCCGATTCCAGATCGGCCACGAGATCATCGGGATCCTCGATGCCGATGGACAGGCGGAGGAGGTCGTCCGGCACCGGGGAAGACGGCCCCTCCATGCTGCGCCGGTGCTCGATGAGGCTCTCCACCCCGCCGAGGGAGGTGGCCCGCTTGAACACGCCAACTCCGGCCAGCGCGGCCACGGCTCGCTCGTACCCTCCCGCCACGCGGATCGACAGCATCCCGCCGAACCCTCCGGTCATCTGACGGGCCGCGATGTCATGGCCGGGGTGCGATGGGAGCCCCGGGTACAACACGGCACTCAGGGCGGGATGCCCCTGGAAGTGGTGGGCGATGGCATGAGCGCTCTCCGAGGCTCGGTGCACCCGCAGGAACACCGTCCGCATGCCCCGCACCAGGAGCCAGGCCTCGAAGGGACCGGGGACGGCGCCGGCGTTGCGCCGCCACGATCGGATGCGCTCCCAGAACGGGTCCGGGCGGGCCGTCAGCACCGCTCCGGCCAGCACGTCGCTGTGCCCGTTCAGGTACTTGGTGGCGGAGTGCACCACGAGGTCGGCCCCGAGCTCCATGGGCCTGGTGAGCACCGGGGTTGCCACCGTGTTGTCCACGGCCACCCGCGCCCCGGCGGCATGGGCGATCCGGCACATAGCGGCGATGTCTGTGATGTCCCAGGTCGGGTTGGCCGGCGTCTCCAGCCACACCAGCCGGGTGCGGCCGGGGCGAATGGCCGACTCCACCGCGCTGATGTCGGTCGTGTCCACGAACTCAACGTCCAGGCCCCAGGTGAGGGCGAACTCGGCGAGCCACTTGCGCACGCCCCAATACAGGACCCTGGCCACCAGCACGTGATCGCCGGGGAGCAGCGCCTGGAAGACCGCCGTGGCGGCGGCCATCCCCGAGGAGAACAGGGCACAGGCACAGCCGGCGCCCTCCAACGCCGCGAGCAGGTGCTCGGCGCTCTCGTAGGTGGGGTTGTCGGCACGGGTGTAGACGCGGTCCTGATGGTAGGACCCGTCAGGGAGTTGCTCGTAGTTGGTGGACAGGTTGATGATCGGGGCGAGTCCTCCCGAGGAAGGATCGACGTCGCCGAGGGCCTGCGCGGCAAGCGTTTCCGGTGAAAGGGTTCGCTGCTCCACTGGTCCATCCCTCCTCGTGCTCACGAGCGTGCTCGGTGGTGTAGGGCGGGTCGTACGGCACCATCGAAGCTGCGGCCGGGGCTCATCCGGCACCCGTCGCCACCGGGAGGCCGGCAATGCGCCACTCGGGGAACCCGTCGACCAATCGCCGGGCCGGGAGCCCGCTCGCCCGGAGCATCTCCAGCGCCTGGGGGGCCAGCACGCAGTAGGGCCCCCGGCAGTACGCCACGATCTCGGCCTCCCGGGGAAGCTCGGGCAACCGCTCGGGGAGCTCTCCCAGCGGCAGGGAGATCGCCCCCGGGATGTGCCCCGCCCGGTACTCCTCGGCTGGCCGCACGTCCACCACAACGACCTCCTTGCGGCGGATGCGCTTCACGAGCTCCTCGCGGCTCACCGGCTCGAGCCTATCCCTGGCCTCGAAGTAATCCCTGACGATCCGCTCCACCTCGGCCAGCCGCCCCGAAGCCAGGTCGCGAAGGGCCACCAGGAACCGGCTCACCTCGTCGCCGGACAGGCGGTAGAAGACCTTGGTTCCTTCCTTGCGAGTCTCCACCAGGCGGGCGGCACGGAGCGCCTGCAGGTGGGCCGAAGTATTGGCGAGCCCCATCGCCGTGGCGTGGGCCACGCCCTCGACGGTGCGTTCGCCCTGGCCCAACAGGTCCAGGATCTCCAGCCGCTTGGGGGAGGCCACCGCCTTGCCGATCCGGGCGAACTGGTCGTTGAGCCCGTCCTTGACCTCGCGCCCGGTAGGTTGCGCCATTCCTCCAACTCCTCCAATAATCTCTTGAGGAGTATTGAACCACGATCCGTGAAGAAGGGAGGCCGGCCGGCCGTGGACATCGAGACGATCGTCGACAAGGGGCTCGGCAACGCCTCCTACCTGGTGGACCTCGGAGACGGATCCGGTCTGGTGGTCGACCCGGGCAGGGATCCCCGGCCTTACCTTCAGGCGGCCGCGCGGCGGGGCCTGCGAATCGCATACACCGCCGACACCCACCTGCACAACGACTTCGTCTCGGGCTCCCGAGAGCTCCAGGCGATCGGGGCGACCGTCCTGGCCTCGGCCGACGCGGGGCTCGAGTTCGCGCACCGGGGCCTTCGGGACGAGGAGGAGGTCGAGTTGGGAGGGCTCACCGCGCGCGCCTTGGCCACGCCGGGCCACACCCCGGAGCATCTCGCTTACCTGCTCCTCGACGGCGGGGATCCGGTGGCCGTGTTCACCGGCGGATCGCTCCTTCGAGGTTCCGTCGCTCGGACCGATCTGCTGGGGAGCGACCGAGCGGAGTCGCTCGCCCGCGATCTGTTCGGATCGATCAGGAACAAGCTGTTCACGCTGCCCGAGGGTGTGGTGACCTTTCCGACCCACGGCGCTGGGGCCACCTTCTGTGCCGTCGCGCCGACGATCGGAGAGGGCGCCTCATCCACCGAGGGGACTTCCACCACCATCGGAGTTGAGAGGCGCACCAATGGGCTGCTGCAGGCCCGGAGCGAGGACGAGTTCGTCCGTTCTCTTCTTCCCACGTTCTCCACCTACCCCCGGTACTTCCTCACCCTCCGTGACGTCAACCGCCGAGGTCCTCCGATGTACGGGGACGCGCGGCCCACGCTTCCCCTTCTCGGTGTGGATGAGATCGAGCGACTCCTGGCCGAGGGCGCTGCGCTCGTCGACGTTCGGCCGATCGAGGAGTTCGCCGCCGGCCATGTCCCGGGCGCGCTCTCGAACGCGTTGCGCCCGGCGTTCGCCACGTGGCTGGGATGGCTGGTGGAACCGAATCGATCGTTGGTGTTCGTCGCGGGCGATGGACAGGATCGCGCAGAGCTCATTCGGCAATGCCTCGCCATCGGCTTCGACCGGCTGACCGGGGAGCTGGAGGGAGGCATGCGCGCGTGGAGGGACGCGGGGCTCCCCGAGGCCACGATCGAGCTCCTGCCCCCCGAGGAGGCCGACCGCGCGACGTTCCTCGACGTCCGCCAACAGGGCGAGTTCGATTCGGCCCACATCCCCGGAGCCCGACATGTCGAGCTCGGGAGCCTGGAGGCGGAGGCGGTGACGCTTCCCACCGGCCCGCTCACCGTGCACTGCGGCCACGGCGAGCGGGCCATGACGGGAGCGAGCATCCTCGAGCGAGCTGGGCGCCGGGACCTCGCGGTCCTCCTCGGCGGTCCCGGCGACTGGAGCGCCGCATGTGGCGTTCCCCTGGAACACGGTGGCGGGTGAGGTCCGATTCCGCCGCACCTTCGGGCGGCGTGACGCCGGTGCGGCTGGGCCTTCGGGCCAATCTCGCTCAGTTCTCCCTGCTGGTCGGGGTCAACGCCCTGGTCGGTGGGATGGTCGGGCAGGAGCGGACCGTGCTGCCCCTCATGGCCACCCGGATCTTCCACCTCGAGGCATACACCGCGGTCCTCACCTTCATCGTCGCATTCGGAGTGGTCAAGGCCGCCACCAATGCGGCCGCGGGGGCGCTCTCGGACCGGTTCGGCCGAAAGCCAGTCCTGGTGGCGGGGTGGGTCCTCGGCGTGCCCGTCCCGCTCCTACTGATGTGGGCTCCCGCCTGGGGGTGGGTGGTGGTGGCGAACGTGCTGCTGGGACTGAACCAGGGGCTCACCTGGTCGACCACCGTGATCATGAAGATCGACCTGGTCGGCCCGAGGCGCCGAGGGCTGGCCATGGGCCTGAACGAGGCTTCCGGGTACGGGGCCGTCGCTTTCACGGCGCTCCTCACCGGCTTCATCGCCGAGCGGGCGGGCCTTCGTCCGGAGCCGTTCTTCCTCGGCCTGGCCTACGCCGGGCTCGGCCTGGGACTGTCGGCGCTACTGGTGTGGGAGACCCGGGGGCACGCCCTGCACGAGGCGGCCGATCACGTGCCGTCCTCGACCACGCTGCACGGGGCGCTCTCGGTGAGGCAGGTGTTCCTCCTCACCAGCCTTCGGGAGCGGGCGCTGTCTGCTTGCAGCCAGGCCGGACTGGTGAACAACCTGAACGACGGCCTGGCCTGGGGGCTGTTCCCGCTGCTGTTCGCCTCGGCGGGTCTGTCGGTCGCCAGGATCGGCGTGCTGGCCGCGTTGTACCCGGGCGTGTGGAGCGTCGGTCAACTCCTGACCGGTGCGCTCTCGGACCGGCTGGGGAGGAAGTGGCTCATCGCCTCCGGGATGTGGGTCCAGGCGGGGGCCATCGGGCTGATCGCCGCGACCACCGGTTTCGTGCCGTGGGCAGCCGGGGCCGTGCTTCTCGGGGCGGGCACGGCCATGGTCTATCCGACGCTGCTGGCGGCGGTGGGGGACGTGGCCCATCCTGCCTGGCGGGGCGCCGCGGTGGGGGTGTACCGGCTGTGGCGGGACGCTGGATTCGCGGTTGGAGCGATCCTGGCCGGGGTGGTGGCCGACGCGCTCGGGCTCCTCACGGCCATATGGGTGGTCGCTGGGCTCACCGCGATCTCGGGGCTCGTGGTCGCCGTCAGGATGTACGAGACGCACGACGCGATAGAGGGGTCGGCATGAGCGCGTACACGATGGCCGGGTACGGGCAAGATCCCTCCCGCTGGCGTCCTACGAGATTCCCAGCGCCCGGAAGCCTCGGCGGGCGTGGAGGCTGCTCTGAAGGCGATCGCCGAGCCCCGCCGGCAGGAGATCCTGCGGCTCGTCTGGAGCCAGGAGCGACCGGCCGGTGAGATCGCTGCGCACTTCGAGGTGAGCCGGCCGGCGATCTCGAAGCATCTGCGGGTGCTGAGGGAGTCGGGGCTCGTCCAGGAGCGACGACAGGGGACCCGGCGCCTGTACCGGGCCAAGCCGGAACCGATCCTGGAGATGCGCAGGTTCCTCGAGAGCTTCTGGGACGAGGGCCTGATGGCGATCAAGCACGCGGCCGAGGCCAACTCGCGGCGGGTCAACCACCGGTGAGCACGTCGATCGACATCGTCCGCGAGGTGCGCATCGAGGCCCCGCCCCACGAGGTGTTTCCGTTCTTCACCGACCCCGACAAGATGATCGTCTGGAAGGCCGTCGACGCCACGCTCGAGCCGCGCCCGGGCGGCATCTTCCGGATCAACGTCACGGGCCACGACGTCGCCCGCGGTGAGTACGTCGAGATCGACCCTCCGCGACGGGTGGTCTTCACGTTCGGTTGGGAGGCCGAGGGTTCACCCGAGCCTCCGGGATCGACCAGGGTCGAGGTCACCCTGGTTCCCGACGGCGAAGGTACTTTGCTGCGCCTCGTGCACAGCGGCGTCCCCGAGGAGATTCGCCAGGGGAGCACGGAAGGCTGGGACCACTACCTGCAGAGGCTGGCGGTCGCGGCGGCGGGCGGCGAGCCGGGCCGGGACCCCTGGGCGCGGACCGCCACGGTGAACGAGGAGAGGAGTCCTTGATGGATCAGGAGCGGAACAAGGCGAACCTCCGGCGGCTCTACGACGAGGTGATGAACGATCACCGGGTCGATGCAGCGGACGCGCTCATCACGCCCGACCGCCCGGACCACGACCCGAACCTCCCACCCGAGTTCACGGAGGGCCGGGAGGGCTTCAAGCGTCTGTCTACCGCGTTCATCGCGGCGTTCCCGGACCTCCGGTTCGACACGGAGCTCATGGTCGCGGAGGACGACATGGTGGCCGCGTACAACACGATGCAGGGGACCCAAGAGGGCGAGTTCATGGGCATCCCGCCGACGGGAAAGTCCTTCAAGGTCTATGCCACCGACTTCTGTCGGTTCACTGACGACGGTCTCATCGCAGAGCACTGGGGCGTGTTCGACATGGGATCGATGATGCGACAGCTGGGCGCTGCGCCCGGATAGGACGATCGTCCGGCGGAACGCCGAGCGTCCGGCCCGGTCGGCATCGCAAGCAGGGTCGCGGATCTATCGGATGCCGGCTCTCACGTGAGCCCGGGAGGAATGAACCATGGAGCCGATTGTTCTCTTCGGGATCCAATTCACGCTGAGCCTGGTGGCGTATTCGCTCATCGCGCTGTGGTACGTGGCGCCCCGAACGACATGGCAACGGCAGCCCTCGCGCTGCTGGCGCTGATCTCCCTTCGCGCACGCTTCCCTCGTGCCATCGCGCTCGTCTGGCTGTGCGCCACCGTCGGGATGCTCGACACGGTGAACGCGATCATTCAATCCATCCGCTTCAGCGTGTTCACCCATGCGCTCGGCGTGAATTGGGTGATCGTGACGATCTACGTGCCGGCGCTGCTGGTGAGCAGCCTCCTGATCTTCATGCAGCTGCTCGGCTCCGCCCGCTCCACCACCGCCGAGCCGATCGCACCCTCGATGGACGAGGGGTAGGCTCACGCGCTCTCGAGTTCCTCCTCCTCGTCGAGAAGGCGGATGACCTCGGCCTCAGTCGCGGTCTCGGCATCCGGGCTTGACGGCACGAGCTCAGGTGGTCGCCGCAGCGGGGGGATGGCTAGAGCGACGACGAGCGCCGCGGCGATCAGGATGAACGCCCCGACGACGAGGGCTCGTGCATATCCCTCGGTGAGGGCGGCGGCCACCCGTCCCGGAGACGACGCGACGCCGTCGAGCAGGCCGGTCGTTCGATTTGCCGCCACCGTGGCCAGCACGGCCAACCCGATCGAGGCGCCGATGAATCGTGAGGTGTTCAGCAGCCCGGAGGCGAGACCGGCGTCCCCCCGCGGAACGCCCGCCGTCGCCGCAACGGTTGCCGGCGTGACCGACAGCCCCATCCCGAGGCCGACGAGCACGAAGGGGCCGAGCAGATCTCCGAGGAACGTGCTGCCCGGCGTGATCTGCGAGAGCCACACCACGCCGGTGGTCGTCGCGGCCGTTCCGGCGAGGAGCATCGGCCGCGAGCCGATCCGCGTGAGGAGCCGGGACGCGAACTGCGATCCGGCGGCGATGAGGAACGTCTGGGGAAGGAACGCGAGCCCGGCCTGGAGCGGGCTGTAGCCGAGGACCCGCTGCATGAACAGCGTCTCGAAGTACCACGCCCCGAACATCGCCGCGAACAGCAGCATCAGGAACGCGTTGCCCCCCGCGAGCGGGCGCGACCGGAAGATCCGAAGGGGCATGAGCGGCGACCGGTTGGGCCGCGTCTGGATGGCCAGGAACGCGCCGAGCAGCGCGAGCCCCACGCCGAGGGGAACCAACGTCTGCCGGCTGGTCCATGCGTGCGTCTCCGTGCCGACGATCGCGTAGACGAGCGCCACGAGACCGCCGGTCACGGTGAGCGCTCCCGCCACGTCCATGCTCCGGTGCTGGCTCTCCGTCCTGGACTCGGGCAGGAAGGCCCGGGCGGCGACCACGGCCGCCACCCCGACGGGAACGTTGACGAACAGGATCCATCGCCAGGAGATCAGGTCGGTGAGGATCCCGCCGAGGAGGGCACCGGCCGAGGCGCCCGCCGCGGCCACCGCGCTCCACACGCCGAGGGCCCGCGTCCGGGCCGGCCCCTCGGCGAAGGTCGTGGTGAGGATGGTGAGCGTGGCCGGGGCCAGGACCGCGCCCCCCAGGCCCTGCAGCGCCCGGGCGGCGATCAGCATCGACTGGGTCTGGGCGAGGCCTCCCACGAAGCTGGCCGCGGTGAACATAGCGAGGCCCACGAGGAACATGCGCCGGCGACCGAAGAGATCTGCCGCCCGGCCCCCCAGCAGCAGGAAGCCGGCGAAGGTCAGCGTGTAGGCGTTCACCACCCACTGCAGACCCGATGCGGTGAAGTGGAGCTCGGCCTGGATCGACGGGAGGGCCACGTTCACGATCGAGATGTCGAGGACCACCATGAACTGGCCCAGACACACCAGTGCCAGCACGACCCAGGCGGGAACGGTGCCCACCGAACTTGCCGCGCTCCATCCCTCGGCCGGTCGTTCCTGGGTCAACCGAGTCCTCAGTTGCATCTAGTCCTCCACATCCGTCCATGGGGCGCGGACCGTCGATACGATGTGCCAACTCCCGATCCCGGTGCCGAATTCCGACACGCATGTGATTCTGGGCACTTCCTCAGCCCGGTACCGAGAGCCCATTCATCCTGGTATCGACACCACCTGGCACCGGGACCGCGGAACGGCCATACTGGGTGCATGGTCGAGGCGGCACCACTGATCGAACCGGCCGACGCTTCCCCGGTCCGGTCCCGAGAGCAGGAGCGCGAACGCCGTCGTGAGCTGGCCGCGTTCCTGCGAACACGAAGGGAGCGGCTCGCGCCGGAGGACGTGGGGCTACCGCCCGGCTACCGGAGGCGAACCCCGGGACTTCGGCGGGAGGAGGTCGCCCAGCTCTCCGGCGTGGGGGTCACCTGGTACACGTGGCTGGAGCAGGGCCGCCCGATCAACGCCTCTGCGCAGGTCCTCGAGGCGGTCACCCGTACGCTTCGGCTCGACGACTCCGAGCGCTCGCACCTGTTCACCCTGGCCGGCGTGCCGGACACGACGTCGAGGGTCGTCGAGATCTGCGAGCCCGCGGTGCGGGAGCTGGTCGAGGCGCTCGACCCGTACCCGGCGTTCGTGGTGAGCCCTCGCTACGACATCCTCGCCTGGAACAGGGCCGAGGCGGCCCTCAAGGGCGACTACTCGAGCCTTCCGGCCCGCTATCGCAACGTGCTCTGGCTGTTGTTCACTCAGCCTGCGTGGCGCGAGCTGCTCGTGGACCAGCAGGACGTCGCGTACGTGGTGGCCAGGTTCCGCGCCGCCATGGCCGAGCACATGGGCGAGCCGGCGTGGGTGGATCTGGTGCAGGAGCTGTGCTCGGCGTCGCCGGCGTTCGCCGAGCTCTGGGAGCGGCACGACGTAGCGGCCGCGACCAGCAGGATCAAGCGGTTCCTGCATCCGGAGGTCGGCCTCATCCGCCTGTTCGCCACGGGCATGTGGCTCTCGGAGCGCCCCGGAGTCCGGCTGATCGCCTGCACGCCGGCGGACGACCAGGCTCGGATCGCGCTCATGAAGCTCTCGGTGATCGGTCCGTGGCGGATCGACTGGGAACTTCCCGAGCCTGACGCGCTCGAGGGGCAGGAGATCAGGCCCGCCCTGCAGCGTTAGATCGCGTCTCCCAGGAGACAGTCGATTCGGGTCCGCCCTGCCAGGTCCGTGTTCGGCAGGAGGCTCATATCCCGAGGTCGCCTCGGGCTCCGCGGAACCGAAGGCGCCTGACTTGGAGCGGGGCGATCTCAGGGGGTTTCGGACTCGGTGCCCGGGAGCAGGATGGTCCCGAAGATCCGTCGCCTGCGGCCGGGCTTCGGGGCGTTGGCGAGGCGGGGTTGGACGACGGTGACGAGCTCGCGAGCCAGCTCCATCAATTCCACGTCATCGAGCCACATGCCCGCCATGCGATAGCTCACCCCGTCGCGCAGGGGGTCGATGTCTCCTCGGGCGAGGTAGCGGTCGAAATCCCCGATGAGCCCGGCGACGAACGCCAGGAAGGCCTGCCGGTGCTCGTCGGGAGTCATCTTGGCGACCTCGTCCAGGCTGACGCTCGCCGCGGCGGTCCGGAGCACGTAGGTGCGCTCCAGCGCGCCACGCACCCGCCGCTCGGCCACGACGGCGAGCACCCCGCCGTCGACGAGACGGGCGACGTGCCGGTACAGGCTGGCTGGCGGCACGTCGGGAAGCTCGGTCCGAAGCCCGGTCGTGGTGAGCGCGCGGTCCCCGAGGAAGGCCTCGACGATTCGCAACCGGACCGGGTGCAGGAGCAGGTCGGCACTCGTCACTTCCCCCACTCTAGCTTCTTGGTATCGAAACTGCTATCATTCCTAAGAGTAAGAACGGTGCCTGAGGAGCAGGGCGTGGCGGAGCTGAGCGGGGACGGCGACGAACCCCTGGTGACGCCCGGCGAGCCGCGGATCGGCGGACTTTCATGAGCCTGTCGCCGGGAGCTGCCGCGGCGCTACCGATCCTCGTCCTCGTCGTGGCGGTCGGCTTTGCGGTCTTCTGTCTGGTGGACCTGGCCCGGGCCGAAGACGTCCGCTACCTACCCCGGTGGGCGTGGGCCGTCATCATCTGCATCTCGATTCCTCTCGGCGGCGTCGCCTACCTGATCTTCGGGAGGACGGGCTGAGCGATCTGCGGACCTTCGGGCTCGCCAAGGCGTACGGCACGACGGAGGCGCTCTGCGGGATCGATCTGGAGGTCGCCACCGGGGCCGTCTACGGCCTTGTCGGCCCGAACGGATCTGGCAAGACGACGGCGCTCGAGATTCTGGCCGGACTGCGACGTCCGAGCGCGGGCAGGATCGAATTGGGCGTGGCGCAAGATTCCGTGGCCTACTGCCCGGATGATGCCGAGTTCGAACCGTGGCTCACCGCTTTCGAGGTGCTCGACGTGGCTGCCGGACTGCTGGGAAGGCCCCGCTCACGGGCCGCGCTCGGTGATATGCTCGAACGCGTCGGCCTCTCGGACTCGGCCAATCGGCGCGTCGGCGGTTTCTCGCGCGGCATGCGTTCCCGCCTGGGGCTCGCCGCCGGGTTGATCGGTGAGCCGAAGCTCCTGCTCGCCGACGAGCCGGCCGCCGCGCTCGATCCAGCAGGGCGCTGGGAGATCATTGACCTCCTGGCCGACTCGGCCGGGTCGGTCACGGTTCTCGTCTCCAGCCACGACCTCGCCGACGTCGAGCGGATTTGCGACTGCATCGGAGTGTTGGCCAAGGGCCGACTCGTCTACCAAGGGGCCGTCGCCGAGCTCCTTGCTATGGCCGCTCCCGCGTTGCGGGTGGTGGTCCGTCCACCCGCGGGTCGGGTCCTCGCCGCCCTCGCCGCCGCTCCTTGGGTCCGCTCGGTCAGCGAAGGTGAACCGGGGGAGCTGAGGATCGACGTCGCCGACCCCGACGCGGCCGAGGTCCACCTGCCCGGAGTACTCGCCGACTGCGAAGTTCGCCTCGTCGAGGTCGGCCGTGCCGGCGTGAGCCTGCAAGACATCTTCTTCGAGCTGACGGCGACCGGACCGCACCGCCACCGGACTGCTCGGGATCATTGATGGGGCCGTGGCGGCTCGAGTTGCTGCGGGTCTGGAGGACCCGGCGAGTGATCGCGCTCGCGGCGACCTTCCTCATCCTGGGTCTCGGCGTCCCGGTCCTCACCTACTATCTCCCCGAGCTCGTCAAGAATGCCGGCAACGGCGTTCGGATCGTCGCGCCGAAACCGACGCCGGCCGACGCCATTGCGGGCTTCGCCAGCAACGTCGCGCAGCTCGGCACGCTCGTCGTCGTGGTCGTCGCAGCGGCCAACCTCTCGATCGACGCCCACCCGGCCCTCGCCGCCTTCTATCGGACCCGAGTACACCGACCGATTCTCTTGGTGCTGCCCCGCTACACGGTCGTCACTGCAGCGAGCGTTGCGACCCTGGCACTCGCCGCTCTCGGCGCCTGGTACGAGACGACAGTCCTCCTCGGCTCCGTCGGATTTGGCGCCCTCATCGGCGGGCTCGCGCTCGAAGCAATCTGGTTCTGCTTCGTCACGAGCATCGTCGCGGCCTTCACCAGCGCGATCCGAGGGGTCCTCGGCGTTGTCGGGTGCTCGATCGCCCTGCTGCTGGCGCTCGCTCTGCTGGGGAATCTCCCCTCTGCATTCTCCTGGCTTCCGACGCGCCTCGCGGCGAGCGGAGCAGACCTCCTTCAGCACCGTGCCGGTGACGTGTGGCATGCAGTCGTCGTCGCGGGCGTGGCGACTGTCGCCGCGGTCAGCCTGGCGGTGAACCGCTTTGGCAAGCGTGAGCTGTGACGCCCCTGGCTCACCGTGGCACGCAGGACGAAGAGCGGCGATGACTGATCGGCCACCACAAGTTGCTGGGCACTTTGACAATGGCAACTGATTTCATTACCGTGATGGATCTGTGGTCGAGGCGATTCGATGGCGATGACGCGGGCTTCGCGGCGCGGGACCTTGGCCATCGCCCTGGCGGTCGCCGCGGCGCTCACGGGGTGCGGCGGAGGGGCGAACGTAAACTCGAGCGGCGGGCGGACCAGCGTGGTGGCCGCGGAGAACTTCTGGGGGAGCATCGCCGCCCAGCTCGGCGGGAACCGCGTTCAGGTCACCAGCATCATCGACAACCCCAACGCTGACCCCCACGACTACGAGCCGACGACCGCCGATGCCAGGGAGATGGCGACCGCCGGGTTCGTGATCGAGAACGGGATCGGCTACGACCCGTGGGCCCAGAAGCTCATCGACGCCAATCCGGTGTCGGGCCGGGACGTGCTGGACGTCGGGAAGCTCATCGGCATCCCGGCAGGAGGCAACCCGCACCGGTGGTACTCACCACCCGACGTGCAGCGGGTGATCGACGCCATCACCGCCGAGTACCAGAAGCTCGATCCGAAGAGCTCGTCGTACTTCGACCGCCAGCGCTCGGCCTTCGAGGACACGGGGCTCGCGGACTACCACCGCGTCATCTCCGAGATCCACTCGAAGTACGCCGGGACGCCGGTGGGAGCCTCCGAGAGCATCTTCGCCCTCACGGCGCCGGCGCTCGGTCTCGATCTCGTCACGCCGTCCTCGTTCCTCAAGGCGATCAGCGAGGGAACGGAGCCGTCGGCCGCCGACAAGGCGACGATCGACCACCAGATCTCCTCGCACGAGATCAAGGTGTACGTCTACAACAGTCAGAACGCGACGCCCGACGTCCAGCGCCAGATCGAGGAGGCCCGAAGCGCCGGCATCCCGGTCGCCACGATCACGGAGACGCTCGTCCCCGCGAGCGCGACGTTCCAGGCATGGCAGGTCCGGCAGCTGCGCGCGCTTCAGGCCGCGCTGCAAGAAGCGACGGGACGATGAGGGAGCCTCGCGCCACGACGGCCGATCCCCGAACGTCGAGCGAAGACTCCTCGCCGGCGATCACGGCACGGGGGGCGGGGGTCCGGTTCGGAGGCAGGGTGCTGTGGGGCGGCGTCGACCTCGACATCGCTCCGGGAACGTTCACGGCGATCCTCGGTCCCAACGGGGTGGGCAAGTCGACGCTGTTGCGGGTTCTGCTCGGGCTGCAATCGCTTTCCTCCGGAAGCATGACCGTGCTCGGCCAACCAGCGGGGAGGGCACGGCAGCGGATCGGCTACGTCCCGCAGCGGAAGAGCTTCGATCGGACCCTCCGGATCCGGGGGACGGACGTGGTCCGGCTCGGCCTCGAGGGCGGCAGGTGGGGCGTGCCCGTCCCCGGCTCCAGGGCCAGGCAGGCCCGGGCGTCGGTCGCGGAGGTCGTCGAGCTCGTCGGCGCGAGCGGGTACGCCGGGCGTTCCGTCGGAGAGCTCTCCGGTGGCGAGCAGCAGCGGCTGGTGATCGCCCAGGCCCTGGTCCGCCGGCCGGACCTGCTCCTGCTCGACGAGCCACTCGACAACCTCGATCTGGCCAATCAGGGAGCCGTCGCGTCCCTGATCCAGCGAGTCTGCCGGGACCGAGGAGTCACCGTCGTGATGGTGGCCCACGACGTGAACCCGATCCTTCCCTACCTCGACGAGGTGCTCTATCTGGCCGGGGGGAGGGCTGCGGCCGGTCCTCCCCACGAGGTCATCACCACGGAAACCCTGAGCGCCCTGTACAGCGCGCCGGTGGAGGTCCTGAAGGCCTCAGACGGGCGCCTGGTCGTCGTGGGAACCCCGGAGCCACCCGCCCTCCACAGCGACCGGCACGCTCCGTAGATGAGCGCGGCGTCCGGAATCGGGGAGATGCTCTCGTATCCGTTCATGGTCAATGCATTCCGCGCCGGGACGATCGTCGCGGTGGTGGCCGGGGTCATGGGCTGGTTCATGGTCCTCCGGCGCCAGACCTTCGCCGGGCACACTCTGTCGCTGGTGGGGTTCCCCGGCGCCGCGGGCGCCATCCTCATCGGCATCTCTCCCAACTTCGGGTTCTTCGCGTTCTGCTGCGCTGCTGGGATCGTGATCGGAACCATCCCCCGGCCCGCGGGGGCGACCGGGTTCGGTGAGGAGTCTGCGGTCATCGGGTCGGTGCAGGCCTTCGCGCTCGCGTGCGGGTTCCTCTTCGTGAACCTGTACCACGGGAACCTCAACGGCCTCACCGGCCTGTTGTTCGGAAGCTTCCTGGGCATCACCAGCGGACAGGTCCTTGCGCTGCTCGCCGTGGCGGCCCCGTCCCTCCTCGTCCTGGGGCTCATCTCCCGGCCCCTGCTCTTCGCGACCGTCGACCGAGAGGTGGCGGCCGCCGCGGGCCTGCCCGTGCGGTGGCTCGGGATCGGGTTCCTCGTGCTGCTGGGGGTCGCGGTGGCGGAGGCCAGCCAGATCACCGGGGCCCTGCTGGTGTTCGCGCTGCTGGTGCTCCCTCCCGCCACAGCGCAGGTCATCACGGGGCGTCCGGTGCTGGGAATCGCCATCTCCGTGGCGATCGCCGTCGTCGTCACCTGGGCGGGACTGGTGATCGCCTACTACACCCCGTACCCGACGGGCGCGTTCATCACGACGCTCTCCTTCGGAGCCTATGCGGTGGCGCGCGGCGTCCGGTTCCTTGCCGCTCGTCAGCGCCCGCTCCGCGCCGCCGGGGTGCCGGCATGAGCGGAGCCGGTCCGATGGTCGGCTTCGTCGCCTCGATCCTGGCTCATCCCTTCACGCGAAACGCGTTTCTCGCCGGCACCGGGATCGCCATCTGTTGCGGAGCGGTCGGGTATTTCGTGGTGCTCCGCGGTCAGGTGTTCACCGGCGACGCCCTCAGTCACGTGGCCTTCACCGGTGCCCTCGCGGCGCTCGCCGCCGGGGTCGACCTCCGATTGGGCCTGTTCGGGGCCACCGTGGTCGTCGCCGCGGGCATGGGGATCCTGGGCAGATCCGGCCGGGCTGACGACGTGGTGATCGGGAGCGTCTTCGCGTGGATGCTCGGACTGGGCGTGCTGTTCCTCTCGCTGTACACCTCGAGCAGCAGCGGCGCCAACGGGACGGCCGGGGTGACCGTGCTGTTCGGTTCGATCCTGGGGCTCTCCGCGAGTGCGGCACGATTGGCCGCCGGCGTCGGCATCGGGGTGCTCGCCGCCATCCTGGTGATCGCGAGGCCGCTGCTCTTCGCGAGCCTGGACGACGCCGTTGCGGCCGCGGCCGGAGTGCCGGTCCGGGCGCTCGGCGTCGCGTTCCTCGCCCTGGTCGGCGTCACCGCCGCGGAGACCACTCAGGCGGTGGGGGCCCTCCCCCTCATCGGTCTCCTCGCCGCTCCCGCCGCGGCCGCGCACAGGATCACGCCGCGTCCGTTCGCCGGGCTCGCCCTCTCCACCGCCCTTGCAGTCGGCGCCGTATGGGCCGGGCTGGTCCTCAGCTACCTGGCCCCGGTGATCCCGCCGACCTTCGGCATCGTCGCGGTGGCGGTCGCCACCTATGCGATCTCGTTCGCGTGGGCGGTTGTCGTGCCCGACCGGCACGTCCGTCGCGCAGGGGTCCGACCGCCGGGGGTCCGGACTCCAGAGGGGACCCGAACGGCATGAGGAGGGAATGACGTATGGCCCGTGCTAGCGTGGACGTGATGGCGGACAAGTCCGGAGTCTCTCTGGTGGACTCGGCGCGGCCCCGCTACTCGACCCGCCAGGGCGAGGCGATCAGCGCGGTGCTCAAGGAGATCGCCGAGTTCCGGTCGGCGCAGGACATCCACGCCGAGCTCCGACGCCGCGGGCATCGAGTGGGCCTGACGACGGTGTACCGCCACCTCGGCGACCTGGCGGAGCGGGGGGAGGTCGACGTCCTGCACACGCCCGCCGGCGAGACGATCTACCGCCAGTGCATCGCCGAGGCTCACCATCACCATCTCATCTGCCGGTTCTGCGGCAAGACGGTCGAGTTCGAGGGACCCGAGATCGAGCAGTGGGCGGAGCGGGTCGCGGGGCGAGCCGGGTTCCGAGAGGTCTCGCACACGGTCGAGATCTTCGGCACCTGCAGGGACTGCGCCTCCGCCCGCCCGACCCCGTGACGCGGTCCGTTCTGTACGAGCGCCGGCGGTCGGGCGACGTGCACCAATGAACGAGCTTCAGCGGCACGAGGTGGCGCAGCGAGCGGGCGTCGAGCTCGACTTCGTGAATCGCCTCGTCGAGGTGGGGATCCTGTCGCCGGACGATGGCGATCGGTTCTCCCCGGGTGACGTGCGACGAGTGACGATCGTGCGGAACCTCGAACGGACCGGGGTACCACTCGACGGGATCGGCAGCTCCGTCCGCAGGGGGCTCGTGTCGCTGGACTTCGTCGATACGCCGATCTTCGACCGCCTCGCCTCCCTCAGCGACGTCACCTTCGCCCAACTGAGCGAGGAGGGCGGCGTCCCGGTGGAGCTCCTGATGGTCATCCGCGAGGCGATGGGCTCCGCCCAGCCTCGGCCCGAGGACCGCGTCCGCGACGACGAGCTGTTGATCGTTCCGTTCATCGAGCTCCAGGTTGCCAATGGGTTCCGGCCGGCCGTCATCGAACGCTGGCTGCGCGTCTTCGGGGACAGCCTCCGGCGCATGGCCGAGACCGAAGCCGGCTGGTGGCATGGTGAGCTGATGCCGCAGCTCGCGGCTCGCCTGGGCCCGGCCGAGGCGATGGAGGCGGCGAACGAGCTGTCCCCCGAGCTGGCCCGGTTTAGCGACCAGACGATCATGGCCATCTACCACGGCCAGCAAGCCCATACATGGACCAAGAGCATCATCGAGGGGATCGAAGACACGCTCGAAGCGGCCGGCCTCCACAGCCGGCTGGAGCGTCTCCCCGCGGTCGGCTTCCTCGACCTGACCGGGTACACCCGGCTGACCGAGGACCGCGGCGACGAGGCCGCCGCGGAGCTGGCGGAGCGGCTGGAGCGGATGGTGCCGCGGATAGCAATTCGCCACGACGGCCGGCCGGTCAAGTGGCTCGGCGACGGGGTGATGCTCTACTTCCCCGAGCCGGGACCCGGTGTGCTGGCCGCCATGGAGATGGTCGAGGGTGCCGTGGACGCGGGCCTGCCGCCGGCTCATGTGGGCCTGCACGCGGGACCGGTCCTGTTCCAGGAGGGCGACTTCTTCGGGCGGACGGTCAACGTCGCCTCGCGGATCGCCGCGTACGCCAGGCCCGGCGAGGTGCTGGTGAGTCAGGCCGTGGTGGATGCGACCGGGGGACGGGGGGTTAGGTTCACGGAGATCGGTCCCGTCGAGCTCAAAGGCGTCTCGCAGGCAATGCGACTGTGGACGACCCGCCGCGTTGCCTGACCGACCCGTCGCCCGTGCGGGCATCGAAGCGGCGACGCGGCTCTCCGTCGGGCACGAATTAGTACGCCCCGGTGAGCGGCCGCGTGAAACGCGTGAGCGCGTCGCGGGCGCCTCCCGACAGGCCTGCCATGCTCTGGAGCATCGCGGCGAGCCCTGCCCTGGTCGGCACTGAAACCGACGAACATCGTGCCGTGGTCCGTGACGTTCCCGTAGGGCATGTTGCGTCGGAAGACCTTGCCGAAGCGATCCTGGTCGGTGCTCGCGACGTGGGAGTCCGGTGCCTTCTCCTCGACCTCGATGCTGTCGGGCTTCGTCCTCCCCATTACCTCCTCCTGCCGGGCGACCGGCAGCGACTCCCACGCGGCCACGTCGTGGGCCCATTTCTGCAGGAGGAGGACCGCCCCTCCGGCACCAGGGCTGCCGTCGGGGACCAGCGAGACGTCCGGAGCATCGATCAGGGTGGGGTTCTCGGTGCCGTCGATGAAGCCGGTCAGGTCGCGATCGTGCCGGTAGGGCCAGCTCGACGTCTCTTCGGCCACCGAGGCCAACCCGTCGAGGTCGGCGATCCCTCCCGCGCTGCATCGAAGATCACGTCGTAGGCGCTCCCGGAGAGCCAGAGCACCGCGTCGTGCTGCGTGGCCGGCATCACGAACAGGGGGCCTGGCGGGTGGCATGACCGCTATTTGACGACGCGGTACTTGATGTGGGTGACACCGGGGGCCTCGATCGCGCGCACCTGCTCGAGTTCGAGGTTGCCGACGTTCTCGAGCAGCCGCCCGCCGTCACCGAGCAGGATCGGGACGATGTGGAGCTCGAATTCGTCGACCAAGCCGGCGGCGAGGTACTGCTGCACGACGCTGGCGCCTCCTCCGAGCAACACGTCCCGGCCGTCCGCGGCTCGCCTCGCCTGCTGAAGCGCGGACTCGATTCCATCGGTGACGAAGATGAAGGTGGTGCCCCCCTTCAGCTCCAGGGGTTCACGGGGATGGTGGGTGAGCACGAAGACCGGCGTGTGGAAGGGTGGATCGTCGCCCCACCAGCCGTTCCAGGGAGAGTCCTCGCTCCAGGGGCCGGGCCCGCCCCCGAACATGTTCCGGCCCATCACGGTCGCGCCGAGGTTCGACTGCGCCTCATCGACGACGGGCGTGCTCGCGTTGACCTCGCCGCCCTCTTGCCCTTGCTGCTTGCGCCAGGCCTCGAGCTCGAATACCCACTGGTGGAGATCCATGCCACCGACGCCGAGCGGGTTCTCCTCGCTCTGGTCGGGGCCAGCAGCGTATCCGTCCAGCGAGACGGCGATTTGGAACCTGAACGTGCTCATCGAGCGCTCCTCGGCTTCGGTGGCCCGGGGGCGGCCACTCCCGATGTCGTCATCTCCAGACCCTGAATCCTCTCAGAACTCATTGCTCGGCTCCCCCTGGCTCCGTGTTCCGCAGAAGCCTCATATGCTGGGAAAAGACGGGAGCTGGACGGAACGAGTGGACGCTTCCCTGAGAGGAGGGCCGCACGATGAGTGCTTCGGACGATTCCCAACGGCCTGATCGGGACATCGACGGCAGCGAGGACCTGGACGAGGACCCGGGAGACGAGCTGGAGGCGAGGATCGAGCAGGCCGACCGCCCGTTCGCCAGCGACTCGTTCGGCACCACGGCGGAGGAACAGGAGGAGGGTGAGCCCCTCGACCAGAGGCTGGGGGAGGACCGGCCGGACAGGCGTCCCCTCGATCTCCAACTCGCCATCGAGGACTTCGATGCGCCGGACGAGGAGAAGCAGATGGTCGGCCAGGCTTCGCTGGAGCACGACCACTTCGTCGCACCCGAGGAGGCGGCCATGACCGTCCGCGACAGGGCCCCGGGGGCCGTCGACCACCCGGACGACGACGACGTGGAGCCCTACGACGATTCATCCGAGGAGACCTGAGCGGATGACCGGCTCGAGCGTCGCCCATCACGCGACGCCGCTGGCGCCCGGGACCAGGGCACCCGACTTCGAGCTTCGCTCGACGCCCGACCAGACCGTGTCGCTGTCCGAGTTCCGGGGTCAGCCCGTGATCCTCGCCTTCTACCCGGAGGACTGGAGCCCCGTCTGTTCCGATCAGATGGGGCTGTACCAGGAGGTGCTCCCCGAGTTCCGGAAGTTCGACGCCGAGCTCCTGGGCATCTCGGTGGACGGGGTGTGGAGCCATCTGGCTTTCGCGAAGGACCGGAACCTCCACTTCCCGCTGCTGGCGGACTTCGAGCCCAAGGGCGAGGTGGCTCGGGCGTATCACGTCTACCGAGCAGAAGAGGGGACGAGCGAGCCCTGTACGTGATCGATGCCGACGGCATCGTGCAGTGGAGCTTCGTCTCCCCCGTGGGCGTGAACCCCGGGGCCGACGGGATCCTCCGGGCGCTGGAGGATCTGCAGAAGGAAGGAGCCGCCTCGTGAGCACGACTCAGTGGGAGGCCGCGCTCACCATGCCGGTCTCCGAAGACCGGGACCACGTCCAGGGACGTCCGGATGCGCCGGGGACGCTCGTCCAGTACGGCGGCTACGAGTGCCCGTACTGCGGCGCGGCGTATTCCATTATCAAGGAGGTCCAGGCCCGGATGGGGGAGCGGCTCCGCTTCGTATTCCGCAACTTCCCGATCACGACCGTTCACCCCCACGCCGAGCGGGCCGCGGAGGCTGCCGAGGCGGCCGCCAGCCAGGGCAAGTTCTGGCAGATGCATGACCTTCTGTACGAGAACCAGAGGAACCTGCGCGACGAGGACCTCCGCGTCTACGCCGAGCAACTCGGGCTGGAGGTCGAGCTGTTCGACACGGAGCTGACCCAGCACGTACACGCCGAGCGGATCCACGAGGACTTCATGAGCGGTGTGCGCAGCGGCGTGAACGGCACGCCGACCTTCTACATCAACGACGTGAGGCACGACGATTCGTACGAGACCGAGGTCCTGCTCGACGCGCTGGAGCGGGCCGCCGCCTCGGGGTGACGCAGGTGTTGGAGGCCCGAGGGATGAAGGTCGAGATCTTCGTCTATGGAGGGTGGGGTTCGCCGTCGAGGTCGACGACCGTTCCTCTCCGGGCGACCGTGACGTCGCCCGGATAGGCGCGCCGGGCTGCCTCTTCGGCCGCGAGCTCGTCCGATCCAGGCAAGAGGTGGGTGAGCAGGAGGTGGGCCACGTCGGCCCGGGCGGCCGTCTCGCCCGCCTCGCGCGCACTGGACAGGTACCCGATGGAGTCGGCCGGAACATGCTCAGCGAACGAGGCCTCCGCGAGGAAGAGGTCGACCTCGCGTGCCAGGTGCAGGAGATTCGGGCTCGGCCCGGTGTCCCCGGTGTAGGCCACGCGATGCCCGCCGGCGGTCAGGCGGATGCCGGCATTGGGCATGAAGTGCGGCAGCTCCCACGTCTGTACCTCGAACGGTCCGATCGAGAACGCGTCCCCAGCCGTGAACTCGTTCAGAAGGTATGCGTCGTCGAGCATTCCTGGTCGATCCAGGGCCAGGACGCGGTCGACGGCGCCGGGGAGCGTGTGGACGGCCAGGGCAGGGGGCGGATCATCTCGCAGGGTCCGCGCTCGCAACAGCGGGTTGAGATCGGCGCAGTGATCTGGGTGGCCGTGGCTGATCAGGACGGCATCGACGAGTTCCGCACCGATGTCCTCGAGCAGCCGCGGCAGCGTCGCGTAGCCCGGATCGACGAGAAGGTGGAATCCCTCGTGCTCCACCAGGTAGCCGCTGCACGCTCGCCCGGCGGCGGGCCAGGCCCCGCAGCCGCCCAGCACGCTGACCCTCACGGCGCCCAGTCTATGGTTGCAAGGCTCGAGGCGGGAATGGCGCTAACCGCGACTTGGGTAGAAGGGGTTAGCAGAGAAGGCTAGGATAACGGGGTGGGCCGTTCGCTCTTCGTTCTCGCCGTCGCCGGCGTGCTCGGCCTGTCGACGGCGTGTGGGCCCCAGCAAGGCCAGGGCACGTCCGTCGGAGGCGCGGGCGACGTGGTGATCAAGCAGGACGCCAACGGCACGACGGTCCACGTGCAGCCGATGGACACCCTGCACTTCGTCCTGGCCGACGGCCTGAGATGGCGGGTGGTCTCGTATCCGCGAGGCATCATGCGGCTGACCGAGCCGCCCAAGGCAGGACGATTCGAGCTGCAGGTCCACGGCCCCGGGGCGGGGAGCGTGCGCGTCATCGCGGCACGTGCGTGCCCCAGCGGAAAGCGTTGCCCGGGGAGGACCGTGTTCTCGGTGAAGATCTATGCGGAGTGGATCCCATAGGGTCGATCCTCAGACCGGGCGGCCTCGGACCCGCGCGTAATGACGGCGGACCTTCGAACGGTTGCCGCACGTGGCCATCGAACACCACCTGCGGCGCCCGGTTCGGTCGAGGAACAGCCATCCACAGCCGGATCCGGGACAGGCGCGCACCGCCCCGGGTGGCTCCGCGCAGAGGAGGTCCGCCGCCGCCCGGGCCGCGGCGAGCACCGGGAGCCGCAGTCCGGTTCGCTGGGGAATGACCCAATCGGCACGTCCCCCACGAAGCTCCAGCTCGGCCGCCGCGGCCGCCGTCCCCGCCTCGTCGGCAACGGCGTCCCAGTCGGCCCCCGGCGAACGGTCCAGCAAGACGGAGTACAGGGCGTCGCGGAACGAGAGCGCGTGCCGCCGCGCCGCGCGGGCAGCGCGCTGGTGCTCGCCCGCGACTTCCCGGAGCCCGGCGGCCACCCGGGGCTCGATCAACCCGTTGGCGGCAGCCCACACGGCCAGGTGGTCGTACGTCGCGAGGTACTCCCCGGGACGGGGATCGCCCCATCCGGCTCTCGTGTTGCAGAAGTCGAGGGCGGGATGGCCACCAGAGGGAAGGGGCAGGACCAACCCGTCGACCCGTTCCGCGAACGCGTTCAGCCGGATCCGTCGCATCGCCCCGATCACCGGTGGCCGGTTTCCACGTTAACCGGATAGAGTGTCATCTCTGGTTAGCATAGGCCCAAAGATCCGGTTGGCAAGGCGGCGAGCAATGAAACCTCGAGGGGTGGTCACCACGCCGGGCGGGCGCTGACGGTGGCTCATTACGTCGTGAAGCGCGTGCTGTGGGCGGCGTTCGTGCTGATCCTCATCACGATGATCACGTACCTCGTCTACTGGGTGATGCCGCACACCGACCCTACCGAGGTGTTCACGCACGGCGCCTCGACGCAGCAGGCCAGCCAGCTCATGCGGGTCTCGCTCGGGCTCGACCGGCCCTGGTACGTCCAGTACTGGTTCTTCCTGAAACACCTCGTCGCGGGGGACCAGTACGGATGGCCCGGCCTGGGTTTCTCCGTGAAGACCCGCCAGGCGCTGAAGCCCATCCTGGGGAGCCGCCTGCTCGTGACCGCCCAGCTCGCCGCCGGCGCCGCGCTGATCTGGCTCGTCCTGGGGATCCCCATCGGCGTGATGTCGGCGGTCCGGCCGCGCTCGTTCCGCGACCGGTTTGCCCTGGGGTTCGCCCTGATCGGCGTGTCGGCGCCGGTGTTCTGGCTGGGGCAGATGTTCCTGTACACCTTCTGGTTCAAGCTCAAGTGGGCGGCCGGATCGGGGTTCTACTCCGTGGGCCACTACGGGTTCCTCACGTGGGCCAACCACATGATCATGCCGTGGGTGGCGCTGGCGTTACTCTTCGCCGCGTTCTACGCCCGGATGTCCCGGGGGACCCTCATCGAGACGATGTCCGAGGACTACATCCGGACCGCTCGAGCCAAGGGCCTGTCCGAAGCGAACGTCGTCGTGAAGCACGGCCTTCGAGCGAGCCTCGTCCCCCTCGTCACGATGTTCGGGATGAACCTCGGCTCGCTGCTGGGGGGCGCGATCATCACGGAGACTGTGTTCAATCTGCCCGGAGTGGGCCAGTTCGCCGTCCAGTCCGTCTTCGGGGGCGACATCTATGCGGTGGTGGACGTCACGGTGCTCGTCGGCTTCTTCGTCACCGTGGGCAACCTGCTCGTGGACATCGCGTACGCGTACCTCGACCCGCGCGTCCGCTACGCCTGAACGGCCGTCTGGCCCGCGACCGCGCGGTCCGTCCGCCCAGGGCCGGCCGGACCCCGCCACGTCTGCTCACGCTGGAAGCGGGATCTGCAGGCGGAATCCGCGCCCGCCGTATGCGTTCCGGCCCTGGGTGGCATTCATGATGCGTCATGACCGACGCGCCGACGGTCGCCGAGCGTTCATCGCCGCCCGCCTCCCCCGCGGAGTTCGAGTCGTTCTACCTGGCCCACCGGGTCCGGCTGTTCCGGGCGCTGGTGGTGGTGACACGTGACGTCCACGCCGCCGAGGAGGTGGCGCAGGACGCGTTCGTCAGGATCTGGGAGCGGTGGGACCGGGTCCGGCTGATGGAGGACCCGGCCGGATACCTGTACCGGACCGCCCTGAACGGCTGGTTCCAGATCCACCGACGCACCGTCCGCGCGGCCAGGCGAATCGGAGCCCGCGGCCATGCCGTCGACCCGCTGGAGACCGTGGAGGACCGCGACGTGCTGGCCCGCCGGCTGCTCGAGCTTCCCGCTCGCCAGCGAGCCGCCCTGGTGCTCACCGAGTACCTGGGGCACGACTCCGCGGAGGCCGGCCGGGCGCTGGGCATCCGGCCGGGGACGGTCAGGCGGCTGGCGTCGAAGGGACGGGCGGCGCTGCGCCGCGGTCACGAGGAAGGAGCGGAGCCATGAACGACGTCCGAGCGGCCATCGAACGGGTCTCGGCACGGTTCGACCTGCCGACTCGGGGATTCGCCGACCTCGCCAGACGACGCCACCGAGTCCGGACCCGGCGCCGGATCGCGACGGGTGCGTTGGCCCTGGCGGTCGCCTCCGGGGGAACAATCTTCGCGGCGCAAGCGTTCATCGGCGCAACCCCCACGCCCCACCCGTCGACGAACGTCGCGGCCACATCGCCGTCCTCGTCCGCCGCCACGACGACGACGACGGCGGGCGGGCCGGACTGCCCGACGCCCTCGGGCAAGAGTCCTCCTGCGGTGATCCTGTCGTCCACCACCGGGCCGGCCGGGTCGTCGGTGGAGGTGTCCGGGACGTTCCAGACTGGAGACCGCTGGCTCCAGCTCTGGTGGAACGCGGCGGACGACATGCCCGACGAGGTCGCTCCCCCTCCCTGGCCGCCCACGGGGCCGGACCTCCGGTTGCACCCGGCGGCGCCGGGGCCCCTGGTGAAGCTGGCCGCGGTCGCCGGCCCCGCCACGACCGGGGAGTGCTCGTTCCGGACCGAGTTCACGGTTCCCGACGTCGACCCCGGCACCTACCAGGTGGTGTGGGTCACCGGCACCGTGAGCCAGCCGCCGGCGTTCGGGCTGCTCGACAGCCCGACCATATTCGAGGTCACCGCGTAGGACTCGTCCCGGCCCTCACGCGGCCTCCTCGGCGGGAACGAGCCGGGACGGCGACCGGACGAGCGGTGCCGGCAGGGCGTGGGTCACGCCGGGAATCGCCAGGATCCCCGGGACGAGGGTCTCGAACAGCTCGCGAGTCGACGCCGGGCTGGCCAGCGCGATGATGTCGTACGGCCCGGTGAGATCGTCGGTCGACTCGATCCCGGGGAGCTCCCGGAGCGCGGCTCCGATGTTCCCGTTCTCCCCAGCACGGGTCTGGATCAGGACGAAGGCCTGCACGATGAACCTCCCTCTCTCCACCGCTACACCGCGCGGCGGTACCGACGCACCGCGAGCGGTGCGAACACCAGCAGGATGCCGGCCATCCACGCCAGCGCCTGCAGGACGTCGGACGTCGCCGGCGTGCCCAGGACGAGATCCCGCACCGCCGACACGGTCACCGACACGGGCTGGTGGTTCGCGAACCCCTGCAACCAGCCGGGCATCGAGGCGACCGGCACGAAGGCGGACGAAGCGAACACGAGCGGCGCCAGCACGGGGAACGAGGCGGCCTGCGCAGTCTCGGGGTCACCGACGGCGAGCCCGACGGTGGCAAACACCCAGGCCATCACATAGCCGAAGAGCAGGACCAACACCATGCCGGCCAGGAACGGGAGCACGCCGTTGTGGATCCGGAAGCCGACGGCGAACCCGACCACCGCCATGAGCACCGCGACGAAGACGTTCCGCACGAGGTCGGCGAAGGTGCGGCCGGCCAGCACCGCCGATCGGGCCATCGGCAGCGACCGGAACCGCTCGAGCAGCCCGCTCTTGAGGTCGGTGGCCAGGCCGATGGCGGCGGCCAGCGCTCCGAACACCACCGTCTGCACGAAGATGCCGGGCATCAGGTAGTCGACGTAGGAGATGTTCGCGGGCAGCCGGATCGCGCCGCCGAACACGTACCGGAACATCAGCACGAAGATCACCGGTTGGATCGTCGAGAACACGAGGAGCTGCGGAACACGTCGGTATGCGATCAGGTTCCGCGCCGCGACTGCGAAGGAGTCGCGTGCGGCACCGGCCACCCGGCCGAGCCCGGTTCGGGGCTGGATCGCTGGGAGGGAGACTGCGGTCGTGCTCATGCTGCACCTGCCTTCACGAGAGCTTGGTCGTTCGGTGGGGGAGCGGCCTCGACGTGCCGCCCGGTCAGGGTGAGGAACACGTCGTCCAGGCTCGGCTCGCGGACCGTCATGGTGGCCGGGATGATCCCGTTCGAGTCGAGCGTGCGGAGCACGTCGATGAGGACCCGCGCACCGTCGTCCGTCGTGATGCGGAGCGTGGCCCCCTCGCGCTCGGCGCGGCCACCGTCGAGGGCGCCCAGCAACGGCTCGGCGCGTGCGGCCGCCTGCGCGTCGCCCATGCCGAGCTCCGTGACCGTGCTCCCCATGCGGGACTTCAGTGCCGTCGGCGTGTCGTCGGCGATGACCTGGCCGTGGTCCACGACCACGATGCGGTCGGCCAGCCGGTCCGCCTCCTCCAGGTACTGCGTGGTGAGCAGGACCGTGGTCCCGTCCGCCACCAGCTCGCGGATTACGTCCCACAGCTCGTTGCGGCCCTCCGGGTCGAGACCGGTGGTCGGTTCGTCCAGGAACAGCACGGGCGGCCGGTGCACCAGCGCCGCGCCGACGTCGAGGCGCCGGCGCATGCCGCCCGAGTACGTCCGCACCGGCCGGTCCGCCGCGTCGGCCAGCCCGAACCGCTCGAGGATCTCGCGGCTCCGGGCTTCGATGTCCCCGCGCCGGAGCTGCGTCAGCCGGCCGATCAGGCGGAGGTTCTCCCGCCCGGTGAGGTTCGGGTCCACCGCGGCGTTCTGGCCGGCGAGCCCGATGCGGTAGCGGACGGCCTCCGCCTCGCGCACGACGTCGTGGCCGAGCACCTCGGCGCGGCCGCCGTCCGGCGTGATGACGGTGGCGAGCACGCGCACCGCGGTCGTCTTCCCGGCTCCATTCGGCCCGAGCAGGCCGAACACGGTGCCGGCCGGCACCGCGAAGTCGATGCCGTCCAGGGCCACGACCTCGCCGAACCGCTTGGCCAGGCCCTCCACGAGAATCGCTGTGTCACTCATGGGATGCATGCTCTCACCGATACTTTGAAGATGTCAAATATCCGACATGCAGGATCATCGGAGGAGTGGAAACGTCGGAGAGGACCGCGTATCATGGTTCCTATGGGAAGCGATCAGGCCCGGGGCAAGAAGGCGGTCGCCGCCGACGTGTGGCGACTGATGCTGGAGTGCGCCATGTCGCAGTTCGGCCGGGCCTCGGGGATCCTGCACGACCTGGGCCTCACGCCCGGCCACATGAAGCTCCTGATGCAGCTCGAGGAGGGCGACGGCCGCGCGATGGGATCGCTGGCCCAGACCTTCCACTGCGACGCGTCGACCATGACGTGGCTGGTGGATCGGCTCGAGGAGCGGGGCCTCGTCGAGCGCCGCATGCTCCCGGCCGACCGCCGGGTGAAGGCCGTCGGGCTCACGCCACTCGGGGTCGAGACGAAGGCGAAGATCACCGCGCGGATGTACGCGCCGCCCGCCGGGCTGGACGCCCTGCATCGCTCGGCACTGGAGGAACTCCGGGACGCGCTCGAAGGCATCCGCGGGTCCCTCGGTGCCGTCCCGGACTCCCGGACAGAAACGGCGCCGGCCGCAGCGCGCTAGGCGAGGGCGAAGCCGAACAGCTCGAAGTCCTTCGGTGCATCGAGCATCTGGGCGGTGTCGCGCCTGCAATCTCGTCCGGGTGCGCGCGCCCACGAGCGGGACGCCACCCCCGATCGGTTATGTGCAGCTCGTCCTGGTGCACTCGCGGAACGCCTCGTCGACGGCCCGCACGAGCCGGGCCAGCTGGTCGACGGTGTACAACGGGTCGGATCGGGTCACCCTGGGCGTGGCGAGCTGGCCCTGGCTGATGGGGGTGCCGTTGGGGAGCGCCGCGATGGTCCAGTTCCCGGTCTCCGCGGTGACGCCCGAGCGGTCGGGGTGGACCAGCACGACGTCGATCGTCTTCATGTGGCCCGGGCCAGTGACGACGTCGCGGAGCACCAGCAGGCTGCCGTCGGCCAACCGGTGCTCGGTGCACGGTGCCCCCTGGCGGAACTCCGAGTCCGCACAGGGGTCCGCCTCGATGTTGCCGGGACGAGTGGTCACGTCCACGTACAGGCGACCGGGGCCGGATCCGGTCTCGGCGTCGCCGTCGAGCCTCCAGTCGCCGTCGAGCCGGTCGCCCCCGAGCGTGAATCGCCACCCCTGCGGGCTGGCGGCGTGGATCGCGTCGAGCATGGCGGCGAACATGCCACCGCCGAGCGTCGACGAGGGGGCGGTCGTCGGAAGCGCCGGGGTCGGGCTGGGGGGAGAGGTCTCCTGGGGAAGCGGGCTCACGTCGATGCCCCGCACCGCCTGCCAGGCGGGCGAGTCGTCGGGGGCCGGCCCGTCGGTCAGCTGCCGGACCCCCGACCCGTCGCGATCCACGAGGTAGATGTGCGTGTCGGTCGCATCCGGCCCCGCCGTGAAGGCGATCCGGGTCCCGTCCGGTGACCACGTCGCGCCGGACACGAGGTGTACGCCGCCGACGAGCCGGGCCGCGTCGACGACGCGGCGCAGTCCCGTTCCGTCGGGATGGATCGCCATGATCCAGCCCGTCTGCGTATCCACGAAGGCGATGTCGGAGCCGTCGGGCGACCACGCCGGCCGGTCCACGTTCTCCGGGCCGAGCGCCCGCACCCCCGTTCCGTCCGCGTTCATGACGAACAGCCGCATCGACGAAGGTGGCCGGCCGCCGGCGGCCAGGTCGTATCCCACGAACGCGATCCTCGACCCGTCCGGGGACCAGGCCGGTGAGTACTCCATCACCGGGTCGCGCGTGAGGCGCACGACATCGGCCCCGTCCGAGTTCGCCACGTAGATATCGGTGTTGCCCGTGTCCGCGCCGGCCGGGCGCCCCTCACGGGCGAAGGCGATGCGGGTCCCGTCCGGCGACCACGCCGGGCCGACGTCGGTGCCGTCGATCCCCGGCCCGCCGTCCGTGATGCGCCGCAGGCCGGTGCCATCCGCGTTCATCACGTAGATCCCAGGGGCCGCGCCCCCGAACCTGACGAAGGCGATCCTCGACCCGTCGGGCGACCAGGCCGGGCCCGTGTCGCCGCGCTCGGAGGCGAGCCTCGTGACCCCTGTTCCGTCGGGGTTCATGACATACAGGCCCGCCACCGCTCCGCCCCTGGAGAACGCGATCAGGCCGTTTCGGATCGGCGGCGACAACGTGGTCGATCGTGGGCCCGCGTGGAAGGCACGGATCGCGACCACGAATCCCGCTGCGGCGACCAACAGCGCCAGGGCGGCCACGGCGATCCGGCGCCGGGGGCCGGCGCCCGGGGCGGCCAGCCGCGGTTCCCGTTCGCCCAGATCCGGCCAGGCTTCCGGCGGGCGGACCCTGGTCAACGCCTCGAAGTGGTCGAGGAGATCAGGCATCGCCGGCCTCCAGGAGCTCCCGGAGGCGCTTGCGCGCCCGGCTGAGGTGGACGTGGACGGAGGGAGCGGTGCCGCCGATGATCTCGGCGATCTGCTTCGCCGGATATCCGGCGACGTGGTGCAACACGACGGCCGCCCGCTGCTTCTGGGAGAGCCGGGCGAGCGCCGCCACCAGGTCCCGTGCCAGGTCGGTCATCTCGTACACACTCTCGATCGGTTCGGGGCCGCGTCGGCCTCGCTGCCGCAGTTCGCCGGCGGCGATGCGGAAGATCGTTCGCCAGATCCACCGCTCGGGTGAGCGGATCGCATCCCCCCGCCGGAGGGCCTGCGCGAAGGCCTCGGCCACGGCGTCGCTCGCCACCTCCCGGTCGCCCGAGAAGGCGAACACGGCATGCCACATCCGGTCCCGCTGGTCCCGGTACAGACGCTCCAGCTCGCCGCGCGGCCTCGTGTCCAAGCGCACATCCGGCTCCCTCTGGACATAGGAACGGATCGGCGCGAAATCCTTGCAGGTCGGCGGGAGGAAATCCTTCAGGCGGGATCGCCGGGGCACGCCCTCGCGACCTCACGTGGAGCGCCCGGGGCATTGGACAGGGTTCGTTTCGTGTCCGGATGTGTCCAGCAGGGGACGGCCGAGTCGGCGATCATCGGGTCGATGTCCAGCTTCGCCGCCGTCGTCACCACCGGGATCTACTGCCGGCCCGGGGTGTTCCGCGCGTCCGCTGGCGGGCAACGTCCGCGAGTACACGCTAGCGGCCGCGGCCGAGGCAGCCCACGCCGACCTCCCCAGGAGCCCGGAGACGGAGAGGGCGCCCGTGTCCGGCCCGTCCACCATGACCGCGATCCCCCCGACCGCGATCAGCGCGGCGGCCAGGGTCAAGCCGTTCCGGTGGCTGGCCACCCGCCCTGCCCGGTGCCGCCGGCTGGAGGCGCACGCGCGTGGGGGCGTTCGGAGCGAGCGGAATGGGTACGTCCAGTAGGTGGAGGTGATGCCGTATGGCGGCAACCGACCCGCGCAGAGAGCCGGAACACGATGAGGGTCGCCCCGGGCGGCCGAGGCTCGCACCGGCACCCGCAGAATCATCGCAACGACGTCGCTGGATTCCGATCGTCATCGCGGTCGTCGTCCTCGCCGCGATCGCCGTCGTGGCCTACTTCGTTCTGTACGGCGGCGGCGGAGGTGGCGGCCCCAGTGGGGGTGTTGGCTACGTCGTGATCGCCTTTTCCGTCGAGGGAGCCCGCCGGGCGATGGACAGGATCCGCCGGCGTTCCTGAACACCGCCAGCGTGCCGGAGCCCGATAGGAAGTTGCGGTTGGGCCGGCCGCACCCGGCCCACCGCGGGCGTGATGGTCAGCCGCCCCAGGGTCCCCAGCCGTGCCGGTGGGCCATCCTGATCGAGACGATGACGTTCGTCCGGGCGTTCAGGATCTTGTTCCTCAGGTACCAGAAGCCGTTCGTGTCGTAGCGGTCTGGCCACCAGGTCGTTCCCTCTGGTAGACGCCCTTGAAGCTGCCATTCGTAGCGTAGGGGTCGAAGCGGCTCTCCCGCCAGGCGATGTACAGGGCCTTGCGGGCCCCACCCTGGACGGGGTAGTGGGCGACGGCGCACTTGATGATGCGCTTGATCGCGTACGGGCGGTATCCCGTGTCGCGATCCCACCAGTGGTATGCACACATACCTGTCGTCGCCTTTGCCGGTGTTGCTTTCAACGTGACACCGCCAGGGACGAGCACGGCGGTGCCCAGAACGATCATGAGAAATCGTCTGACGAGACCTCCTTCGAGGTGGAGGTCGGGCCGACTTGGCCCGACACGCCTTTCAGGACGGTGAATCTTGGCTACCACCTCCTTCGGTCGCGGACGCCCGGTTCGCGGGGAGATCGGCTCCCTTCCCGGGACCGGGGCACGCCCCAGCGCGACTCACCAACGGGGAAGGCGTGGGATCGCGAGAGGGTGTACCTGGGTTCCGAGACAACCGGGGGCGCACGACGGCCCCCCAACCTACCAGCAGGCGCACAAAGTGACCGACACAAGTGTCCAATGGGTGACGGGGTGCGCCGTTCGGCCTCGGGGCGCGGATCGCCGGCCGGGTCCGGGCGCGCGGAGGACCCGCCCAGCGAGCCGCGACAATGGCCCGGATGAACGGGCAGCGGGCCGGGGCGGTCGAGCAGAAGGCGGCGCGGTGGCCGTTGGGTCCGTTCGCCGCCTTCGGCGTGTTCGGGCTGTTCTGGGGGTGCTGGGGAGCCCTGCTGCCGTCGCTGCAGGTCCAGGCTCGGGTGAGCGACACCCAGCTCGGCATCGCCCTCCTCGCCGTGGCCGGTGCCGCGCTGCCCGCCATGCTGTCGAGCGGGTGGATCATCGACCGGCTCGGGGGCCGGGCCCTGACGCCGGCCACGGCGGTGTTCGCGGTGGCCGCCGTTCTCCCTGGGCTGGCCCACTCGCCGGTCTCGCTCGCGGCGGCCGGCGCAGTCGTCGGCGCCGCGTCGGGGACGATGGACGTGACCATGAACGCGGCGGTCGCCTCGGTGGAGGAGCGCACCGGGCGGCGGCTGATGCACGGCGCCCACGCGATGTTCTCGCTGGGCGTCGTGGTGGCGGGCGCGTCGGTCGGCGTCGCGCGGTCCGCGGGCGCCGATCCGCTGCCGGTGCTGGTGGTGGTCGCGTCGGTGATGGGCGCCGTCGCCCTGGCGATCGCCCGTCGGGCTCCGGGCAGGCCGGAAAGCGCGCTCGCCAGGTCGGCGCCGCACGGGCGGCGGCTCATGCTCTCGCGCCCGCTGCTCGTCCTGGGCGGGTTGTGCGCGCTCGCCTACCTGGTCGAGGGGGTGATGCAGTCCTGGAGCGCGATCCACCTCGAGGACACCCTCGGCGCGGGACCGGCCATCGGCGGGCTCGGACCGGCGCTGTTCGCCGCGGCGGCCGCCGCGGGACGGCTCGGCACGCAGCGGTTCGCCGCACGCACGACCGACCGGGTGCTGCTGGTCTGCGCGGCCCTCGTCGGAGCGGTCGGAACCGTGGTGGTGGCCGCGGCACCCTCCGCCCCGGTGGCGCTGATGGGCGTGGTCCTCGCCGGAGCGGGCATCTCGGTCGCCGCGCCGACGATCTTCAGCGTGACCGGGCGGCTCGTCGGACGCCACGAGCGGGGCCGGGCGCTCGCCTCGGTGACCACCGTGGCGTACGTGGGGTTCCTGCTGGGGCCGCCCATGGCGGGCGCGATCGCCGGCGCGGCGAACCTCCGCTGGGGACTGGCGTCCACTGCCGCCGTCGCGCTGGTGCTCGCCGTCCTGGCCCGGTTCGCGCCCCGCGTCTCGTCGGGGTGATGCTCAGCTGCCGACGTCGACGATGACGTCGGATGGATTCGACGGGTCGACCCGCACGGGAATCCTGGCCCCCACGTACAGCCGCGACATACCCCCCGGGGGCAGCGTCAGCTGCTTGGTGATGCGGCGCGGCGGCTGGTTCGAGGCCGACGAGACATCCATGTCGACGTCGAGGAGCATCCCGCCGCCGGGGAGGCTGCTCACCGTCCGCGTGGCCACGATGGAGGCCTGGGGGCCGCCGGTCGGTGCCGCCACCGGCCACCCTGCAACCGGCCCCGCCTGGGGCAGCGCGAAGTCGGTGGTGGCCACGCTGGGGCTCCATTGCGGGCCGCCGGCCGCCGTCGGCTGGTTCCATCCGGCCGCCGCGGCTCCGGCGCCCATGCGCGCGACCTCGTCCCAGGACGCCGGCCCGGACGGTCCACCGCCCCGCAGCCGGAACGCCAGGATCGCCCCGGTCAGCAGGATCGACGCGGTGAACGCCGACCCCACCACCCACGGCACGTAGTCGGCCGCGGTCTGGGCCGTGGTGGTGCACCTGTCAGAGATGCAGTTGGTGAGCGAGGTGGCCGTGGTGATGGTCTTCACCAGGAAGTAGGCGAAGACGCCCCAGGCGACCACGTCGAGCACGAGCAACACGATTCCGAGGACGTTCCGCCGCCGGGCCACGGGCGGAGTATGTCGGGCGCCGCCCTCGGGGGCAAGCCCCCCGGCCGCCCGTCAGTCCAGCAGGCCGGGCATCGTCCCGCGGGCGAACTCCTCGACCCGGGCTTCGCCCCCCTCGGGCCAGGGGACCACCAGGTACCCGAACCCGAGCGCGCCCAGCGCCTCGGCCCGCCGGAGCACGTCGCCGGAGGGCTCGTCGATCGACAGGTTCGTGGCCTTCAGGATTCCGCTCGGGTCCCGCCCCGCCCGCTCCGCCGCCTCGTCGAACACCCGGAGCTTGTGCTCCAGCTCGTCGAAGGGGGAGAAGCAGTGCCACGCGTCGGCCCGCCGCGCCGCGATCGGGATCGTGGCCCGGTCCCCCCCGGCGCCGATCCAGATCGGAGGGTGCGGCCGCTGGACCGGCCGCGGCCGGTACGTGGCCCCCTCCAGGCGGTAGTGCCGCCCCGCGAACGTCCCGCCGTCCTCGGTCATCAGCATTCGCATCACCTGGACCGCCTCCTCGAGGCGCTCCGTGCGCTCCCGGTCCCCGGGGAAGGCGATCCCCAGCTCCCGGTGCTCCGGTTCGAACGAGGCCGCGCCGATGGCGACGTCCAGGCGCCCGTTCGAGACGTGATCCACGGTCACCGCCTCGGCGGCCAGGACCGAGGGGTGCCGGAACATGACGCCGGTTACCATGGCCCCCAGGCGGATCCGCCCGGTCGACCCGGCGAGCGCCGCGAGCAGGGTCCACGCCTCCATGCACGGCCCGTCCGGGTCGCCGCCCATGGCCGCGAGGTGGTCGAAGATCCACGCGCCCTCGAACCCCTGGTCCTCGGCGAACCGGACCCGGGACAGCAGCGCCGGCCAGTCCAGGTGGTGCTGGTTGACCTTCAGTCCGAAGCGCACGCGAGCTCCCTTCTTTCCGGTTGGTGGAGCGGCCGGGGTCCGTGACGCTCCTCGAGCACGGGCCCCCGGGCGAACGCCGGGATCGTGAGGTGGGCGATGGGTCCGATGGCGACCGCGAACAGGGCCGTGCCGATCCCGATCGTTCCCCCCAGCAGGAACCCGACGACCAGGACGGTCAGCTCGATCGCCGTCCTGACCACACGCACGGAATGGCCCCGGTTGGCCAGGCCGACCATCAGGCCGTCGCGGGGGCCGGGGCCCATGGCCGCGCCGATGTACAGGCCGGTGGCGACGCCGCACAGGACGATCCCGGCGACCAGGAGCAGCCAGCGGATGGGAAGCGCGTGCGCCTGGGGGATCAGCGTGAGGGCGGTGTCCAAGAACAGCCCGAGCACCAGGGCGTTGCAGACGGTGCCGATCCCGGGCCGCTGTCGAAGCGGGATCCACAGCACCAGCACGACGACGCCGATGACGATCACCCAGGTCCCGATGGTGAGCCCCGTCCGCGCGGCCAAGCCCTGGTGGAACACGTCCCACGGATCGAGGCCGAGACCGCTCCGGACCAGGAGCGCCTGGCTCACGCCGTACAGCACGAGTCCGACCATCAGCTGGAGGAACCGCGCCCATAGGGGCCAGGCCATCGCCGGGGCCGACGCCCGGGGGGCCGTCCCGGCACCCGGCCGGGTCGCGCCGTTCGATCTCGGCGTATCGCCGATCGATCCTCTGGTGGCCGCCATGTGCGACATCATCCGGCGAAGTGGCCTTGACAGTCCATAGCCATTCGTGTCTGAATGGCCTCATGGAGCCTCGACCGCTCATGGCCGGTGGGGAACTTCGGCGCCTCCTCGGTGCCTGGCGGGGCCCGGGCCCCGGCTACGCGGCGCTCGCCGGATCGCTGCGCTCGCTGGTACTCGACGGCCGGCTCCCGGTCCGGGCCCGGCTTCCGTCCGAGCGCGAGCTGGCCGGTGCGCTGGGCGTCAGCCGGACGACCACCGCGGCGGCGTACGACCTGCTGCGTGGCGAGGGCTTCGTGGAGAGCCGGCGCGGTTCCGGCAGCCGGGTCGCCCTGCCGACCGGGGGCGCGGTCGACCGCGAGCTCGGGGCCGCCTCTGCGGCCGAGGCGAACGACGCCATCGACATGACCATCGCTGCGCTGCCCGCCCCGGGCGCGACCATGGAGGCGGTGGGGAGGGCCACGCGGGACCTGGCCGGGCGCCTCGGCGGGACCGGTTACGAGCGGCGGGGGCTGGCCTCGTTCCGCCGGGCCATCGTCGGGCACTTCGAGCAGCGGGGCCTCCCCACTGACCCGGACCAGGTCGTGGTCACCGCCGGGGCGCAGCACGCCCTGGCGTTGCTGCTCGACGTCCTGGTGGCGCCGGGCGATCCGGTGCTCGTGGAGGTCCCCAGCTACCCGAACGCGTTCGAGGCCATGCGGCGGGCCGGCGTGCGGTTCCTCCCCGCCCCGATGGCGGACCGCGGCTGGGACGTCGAGACGATCGCCGCCCGGTTCCGGGAGGGGGTGCCCCGCCTCGCCTACCTGATCCCCGACTTCCAGAACCCCACGGGGTTCCTGATGGGCGACGCCGAGCGCGCGGCGGTCGTGGCCGCGGCCGCCCGGGCCGGGACGCACGTCGTGGTGGACGAGACGTTCGCCACGCTCGACCTCGAGCCGTGGCGGCGCATGCCGTCGCCGACGGCGGTGCAGGACGAGGGCGTGATCACCATCGGGTCGATGAGCAAGGCGTACTGGGGCGGCCTCCGCGTGGGGTGGATCCGCTGCGCCGAGCCGCTGGCCCGGCGCCTGTCCCGGGCTCGCGCGGCGATCGACCTGGCGTCGCCGGCCCTGGAGCAGCTGGTGGCGGAGCACCTCCTGGCGGCGAGCGGCGTCGTGCTGGCCGAGCGGCGCGCGCTGCTCACGCCCCGGCGCGACGCCCTGGTCGCCGCGCTCGGCCGGGAGCTGCCGGGATGGCGGTTCACCGTTCCCCGTGGCGGCCTCTGCCTGTGGGCCGAGCTGGAGCGGCCGGAGGCCGAGGCGCTGGCCGAGGCGGCCCAGGCGGAGGGCGTGCGGATCGTGCCCGGCCCGACGTTCGGCGTCGGCGGGACGCTCGACCGTCGGGTCCGGCTGCCCTTCACCCAGCCTCCGGACCGCCTGGAGGAGGCGGTCACCCGGCTCGCCGCGGCCGAGTGCCGGCTCCGGGCCGGGGCGCCGTCGCCGGCGTCGCGGTGGATCGCGTGACCCCCGTATCCGCCGGCGGTGCTATGCGGTGACCCGGGGGAGGATCTCCGATCGGTACTCGGGGAAGTACCGCTCGATCTCGTCCAGCGAGAACTCGCGAAGGATCTCCGTCGGCTTCTCCCGTTCCAGCAGGAACTGGAACGACTCCCACACCAGTCGGCTCGCGTCGGCCTCGGTGAGCTGCAGGTCGTCCAGGAGCTCCTGCGGGACGGTCACGGTGTGGGAGCTCCTGGCGCTCTCGCCCTCGGAGATCTCGACGCCGTAGCGGTGGTCTCCGAGCTCGGTCACGGTGATGTCGCTCATTTCGCGTTCCTCCACGCCCCGGACGCCTCAGGTCACCGAGGAATGGGGTGCCACGCCCGGCGTCCTAGCCGCACTGGAGCGGACAGATCTCGGTCAGGGTGCTCTTCGCCACCCATCCGGTGACCTTCTGGTCCTTCGACGACTTCACGAAGTAGAAGCCGTGGGTGTCTCCCGAGATGCGGTAGAGCCGGTCGCCCTTGGCCAGCTGCTGGACGACCGGCGCGCCGTCCTCCGGGCTCTGGAGGAGGGGGGTGGCCTGCTGCACGATGTCCGTCCCGATGACTGCGGCGGTGCTGGGGTCGATGCTCGTCGCCACGGTCGCCGAGGGCGTGGGCGAGCCCGTTTTGAACGCTCCCAACGTCGCGTTCGTGCTGGTGAACGCGATGATCCCGACGACCACGCCGACCAGCAGCGCGACGATCACCACGCCGGAGAGGATGCCCCGGCGGCGGCGGGATGCCGCGGACTTGTGCTCCACCCGGCGGGCCGCGTCGTAGATGTCCGCCGCGTCTTCCAGGTCGGCGCAGGCGAGCAGCGTCCCGATCCCGGCTCGGTCGATGGGAGCGGCGTCGCTGGTCCACTCGACCACCGTCGGCTTCTTCGTCGCCTCGTGCGCTCTCAACCGCAGCGGCTCCTCGTCCTTCGTGTCGAGCAGCCCGCGCAGGATCTTCGCTCGCGTCCGCCACGCGGACCCCGCGAACACGTCGGGCCCGCCGGCGTCCCGGCTCCGGCCCACGAGCCTGCCCCACGTCTCGAACTCCTCGTGCCACCGTTCGTCGAGCTCGTGGAACCGGGGGGTCTTCGCGGCGTCGGCATAGAGGGAGAGGACGCGGTCCGTGTACATGATCCGCAGGGCGCCGGTCGCCGACCACGTCGGGAACGGTCCGTCCACCTCGGCGGCGAGCTCCGAGAGGCCGCCCTCGTTGGGCTCGTATCCCATGAACTCCGCGTCCTCGCGGGGATCGAGCCGCAGGATCACGCGGAACAGCCGGGTGTCCTCCGAGACCGACTTGTCCTTGGCGATCTCGGCGATGTCGTCCGCGGCCTTCGGGTCGTTGAGGCGCTCGCGGACGTGCCGCTCGACCCCGCCCTCGCTGAGCGCCGCCACCGCGTCGGTCCAGTTGTCGGTGAGGCCGTCGGCGGTCGCCTTCTTCGAGCCGTATCCGCGGAGGTCGAAGCCATCGCCACCCCCGCCGGTCCCCCCGGCCCCGCCGGTGCTCCCGGCCTGGGCCGCCGTCTCGTCGGCCACTGTTCGTCTCCCTTCCGCGAGTCTCCCCGGACCGGCCTTCGCTCGCGGCTGCGCGGCGAAGGGCGACGCCCGGAGGTGGCAAGTTCGTCAGCGGACAGCGTAGCCTCTCCGGGTCGCTCCTGGGGAGTGCGCAAGGCCCGTGCCGGCGCATCAGGGCCACAACTGGCGCGTCACGACCTACGATGACCGTGATGCGGGACTCGCGCTCGCCGGGTGCGGCGCAGGGCGTCGTGCCGCTCGCGGCCGATACGGCAGCCGTGGCCCGCCGGGGCTGGGGCCGGGCACTGCGCGGAGCCCTCGGGGTCGCGGGGGTCGGGCTGGTCCTGGGCGAGGCCGTCTCGTTCCTGGTGTTCGCCGGCGGCGGTGTGCCGGGCCTCGGCGCCGCCGACGCGGCACGCGGCGGGATCCTCCTGTTCCTGCTGTTCCACCACGTGGGCTTCGGCGCGCAGATGAGCTCGCTCCAGCTGCCGCACCACGCCGAGGTCCCGCTGGCCATGCCCGCCGGCTACGCGGCGGACGCGGTCGTGGGCCTGGCCTTCGTGGGCGGAACCGCCCTCCTGCTGTGGCTCCTCGCTCGGGCCGGCGCCGCCGTCGCGGAGGTGACCGGCGGCCGGCCCCGGGATCGGGGTCTGCGGGGGATGCAGGTCGCCGTTCCCTACGCCCTGGTCACGTGGGGGCTGGCCTGGCTCGTCCACACGCGCGTCCATTTCTCCGGGATGCCGCCGGTCACGGTGCACGCCTCGCACGTGGCATCCCTGGGTTGGCCTCTGCTGCTGGGGGCCGTGGCCGGCTTCGTCGGCGGTGTCCGCTCGGGCCCCGACGGCGCCTGGGATTCGGAGTGGTGGGAATCCCACCGGTGGAGCCGGCGGTGGGAGGGAGCGTTCGCGGGGGCCACCCGCACGCTCGTGGTGGGCCTGATCCTCGCGCTCGCCGGCGTGGTCGTGGTCGCGGTGGTCCGGATCGGCGACACCGCCCAATACGCCTCGGACGCGTTCGCGGGCGGTCCCGTCGCCGGCCTCGGCGTGGCCGCGCTGACCGTCCTCGCGCTGCCCAACACCGCGCTGTGGGCGCTGGCCCCGGCGTTCGGCGGATGCGTGCAGATGTCGGGTGGCTTCGGCGCCGGCCCGTACTGCGTCCTCAGCTACACGCACGCTCCCAGCCATCAGCTTGCAGCGCGCGACATCTACTGGGGGCTCCCGAAGCTGGGCCCACCGTCCCGCGCCTTCTGGCTGTTCCTCCTCGTCCCCGTGATCGCCGTCGCCGCCGGCGCCGTCCGCGGCGTGCGCAAGGCGGGCGCCGGGACCCGGCGCGAAGGGGCGCTCGTCGCCGGAATGACCGGGCTGGTGTTCACGGGCATGCTGCTGGCGGCGCTGGTGCTGTCGATCGTCACGGTCCGGCTCAAGGGACCCGTCAGCTACGCCGGCTCCGGGTATCTCCGGTACGGGCCCCAGCCGTTCGACGCCATCGAGCTCGGCGTGGGATGGGGGTTCGGCGGCGTGCTGATCGGGTGGGTGGCGGGGTGGCGCCGGGAACGGCACCCAGGGGAGGCAGCCTCCACCGGCGCTCCCCGCGCTCCTACCACGAGCCTCACCAGGCCAGCTCGGGCGAGTCCTCGTCGACGACCGCCGTGACCAGCCGCTCCGGTTGGAACACCCTCGCGAGCGAGCCGCGGAGGTCGTCGTGGACCTGCCCCGCGAGCTCCGGCTCCAGCTCCCCGAGCACCTCGGAGAACACGATGACGTCTCGGGTCTGCGACCGGACCAGCCCCTCGCGGGCCTGGCGCCACACCAGATGGCGGGTCAGCACGACCGACCCGTCTGCATAGGCCACCTCGCCCGGAGGCACGGGCTCCGGCTCCTCGGCGTCGAGCGCGGTGAACCGGTCGCCCCCGCGGGTCGGTCGCAGCTCCACGTCGCCATGCACGGCGCCGAGGTCGAAGGCTCCGGCCGGCGTGAGGTTGCGCAGGGATACGGCGTGATAGAGGTCGACCAGCGGATGGATCCGGAACGGCTCGCCGCCCTTCATCGCCCGCCGCAGGATGGCCTCGATCGAGCTCGGGAACTCGCGCGGGTGGACGCCCATGGACCGGAAGGCCTTCCGCCACGGCGCCACCCGCGGGTGGGACTGGGCGTTCCCGTACGGTGCGCCCGCAGCGGCCGCCGCGCGCCAGGCGTCGCTCAGCTCGAGGCCGACGTCGACGAGCGGCTCACCGATGCCGAGCGCCACCGCGGTGCCGACGCGGATCCCGGGAAGCTGCCGGAAGACCTCGGGATCGATGACGAACCGGCCGGCGCCCATCCCGGCAGCGTAGCGAGCATCCCCGTTTCACGGCCCCGATGCCGGGTAGGGCTGGCCCATGGACGCGAACACGCTCAGGCCCACATGCATCGCGGCGTTCGTGGACGAAGGCGGCGCCTACGACCACGTGATCCGGGCCGGGATCGACCTCGCTCGGCAGAAGCACGCGCGGCTGCTCCTGTACGACTCGACCAGCGCATCGGCGTTCCGGGACCCCGTCGCCAGCGAACTCTCCGCCGAGGGGGTCGGCGAGGACGTGCCGCCGCTGCTGTCGCCCCAGGAGCTCGAGACCCAGGGCCACCACCCCCTGGCGGAGAAGGTGGCCCAGGCCCGGTCCATCGGTGTCGACGCCTGGGGGCGTCTGGCCTCCGAGCACGGCGCGGGGCCGTTCCTGGAATTCGCCGCGACCCAGCGCGCCGACCTGCTGCTCGTACCGGCGGAGCTCGACGACCCGGGGATCGTGGAGCGCCTCCGGGGCGAGACGGTGGACGAGACCCGGTCAGGCTCCTCGGCCCGGGTCGTCGCGGTCGATCGGTCGGGGCGGCTGGGCTAGCATCGCCGAAATCGAACGCCGAAGACGGGCCGACCCCCGCCGAGCACCGCCGCGCGCCGCTCGCCAGGGGCCGGCCGGGTCGAGGAGAGGGGCCGTCATGTGGGTCCGCACCCAGGACGACGAGCTGGTGAACCTCGAGCACATCGAGTACGTGCTGGTCGAGGAGGACGACGACGTGGGCGGGTTCGAGCTCCGCGCGTACTCGACGGGGTGGGAGCCGGAGAGCGACGGCGAGTTCTACACGCTGTCGACCGTCGCCACCGACGTCGAGGGGGCCGGGGCCATGGACCGGCTGGTGCAGGCCCTGCAGCGGGGAGACCCGCTCGTCGACTTCCGGGACCCGGCGGGTGCGCAGTGGGCCGCCGGCTCCGCGCCCTCGTAACCCGTCACCGCACCCTCACAACCGTCAGCCCACGTTCGAGCAGTCCCGCTCAGGCAGCACCAAACGCGGCCTCGGCTTGCGGGTGAAATCGAACGCCTCGAGCATGTCCCCGGCGACGTGATCCCTCGGCGCGAGGGCGGCCAGCCCGTGGATGCGCTCGACCAACCGCAGCATCGAGGAGAACTCCAGGGTCGAGGAGTCGACGAATCCCCGTCTCGCCCACGGCGAGATCACGATCGCGGGGACGCGCGGTCCCAGCCCGTACACGTCCGTGTGCGGCGGCGGAACGTGGTCGTAGAACCCGCCGAAGTCGTCCCACACCAGCACGATGGCGGTGCTCTTCCATTGCGGCCCCCGCATCACCGCGTCGATCGCCCGCACCGTCCAGTTCTCTCCCTCGCAGACGCTCCCCGGCGGGTGGTCGGACAGCTGGATCGGCGGCGTCAGCCACGACACGGCGGGCAGCCGGCCGGCGAGCGCGTCGGGGACGAACTCCGGCTCCGTCGCGATGAACCGGTGGAGGGGCCCGAACCAGATGTGGCGGATCTGGCGGAGCGGGTTCACGTACTCGTTGTCGCCCCGGTAGTACCGCCATGAGATGCGCTCGTGCGCCAGCTCGTCGGGGAGCGTCTTGACGTCGAAGCACGGCCACCGGCGAACGATGAACCGGCTCACCCCCCCGAGGTTGGCCCGCTGCTCGAGGACGAAGACCCGGCGGCTCTGGGCCGGGGTCAGCTTGCGAAGGGACTTGGCCCGTTCCGTCCGGTCGTCACAGTACTCCCGGGCGATCCCGTCGGCCCCGTACTCCTCCACCTCCTCGTGGCCGACGAACCGGTCGGACTGGGCGGCCACCGTCCACAGGTGCTCCGGCCCCGTCGGACCGTAGATCGAGCTGAAGAAACGATCCGCCAGGGTGAACCGTCTCGCCCACGCCCAGTAGGCGGGGATCTGGCCGCGGCGGTACTGGACGTAGGACTGCAGCTCGCGAGCGTTCGCCAGCCGGTCGAAGCAGTCCATCTTCCCGCCGTCGACCGACCGGATGCCGGCCACGAAGCTGTGGTTGATATCCGGGACCCGGTCGGTTGCCTGCCGAAGGCGCACGGGGGTCCCGTTGCACCTGGTGCCGGTCGTCGCGCCGTCGGCGCCGGGGAACCGGCCGAAATACGTGTCGAAGGTCCGGTTCTCCTTGACCAGGAACACCATGTGCTTCAGGTGACGCCGCGCCGCCGCCACGGTCGCGGCGCCGGCCAGGCTGGTGCCGGGCAGCTCGTGGGGGATCGTGCGGTCGGGCGGAGGCGACGGCGAGGGAGTGGCGGGCGGCGGCGAGGTCGCCGGTGCCGGGGGCGTGGCCGGAGCCGCGGGCGAGCGCGAGGTGTGCGGCGAGAGGGCTCCGCTCACGCAGGATGTGAGGAACACCGCGGCGAGCACCCCGCATGCCGCGCGCCGGCCGCCCCCGCGCGGCCGGGCTACCGGCCCTGGAATCTCGGCTCCCGTCGCTCGAGGTAGGCGCTCACGGCCTCGCGATGGTCCTCGCTCGACAGGCACACGGCCTGCGCATCCATCTCCGCCGCCATGAGCGCGTCGAGCGGTTCGCGTGATGCCCGGTCCACGAGCGTCTTCACGTGCCTGACCGGCAGCGGCGCCCGGGCGGCGACTGCCGCGGCGAGCCCGATGGCCTCGTAGTCCAGCTCGGCGGGAGCGACGACGCGGTTCACCACGCCGAGGCGCTCGGCTTCGGCCGCGTCGAACCGTCGCCCGGTCCAGATGAGCTCCTTGGCCCGGGCGGGCCCGACCAGGGCGGTGAGCCGGGAGTTCCCTCCGAGGTCGGGGATGATGCCGAAGTTCAGCTCGAGGATGCCGAATTGCGCGTCGTCGGCGGCCACCCGGAGGTCGCAGGCGAGCGCCAGCTGGCAGCCCGCGCCCAGGGCGTGTCCGCGCACCGCCGCGATCGTGGGCTTGGGCATCGAGGCCAGCGCGGCGAACGGCCGCTGTGCGAGCGCGACGAACTCCCGGAGCTCTGCGGGGGGCTTGCCGAACAGGTCGGGGAACGAGGTGAGGTCGATGCCGGCGCAGAAGCTCGGCCCCTCCCCCCGGACGAGCACCGCGCGGACGGCGCCGTCCTCGGCGGCGGCGGTCGCGGCGTCGCCCAGCTCCCGGAACATGGCCGCGTTCATCGCATTGCGCTTGTCCGGACGGTGCAGCGCGATCGTGGCCAGGCCGTGGGCCACCTCGTAGGTGATCGTCTCGTGGGACATTCGCGCCTCCCGCGCGGTCCTATGCTGTGGCCGTGAGCCGAGACGCGGAGTCCGGGCCGCAGCGCACCGGATGCTACCTGTGCGGACGCCCCACGTACGACCCGGACAAGCGTTCCCGACCGTGGGCCCGGGCGGCGGTGGGGGGGCAGCAGGTGCTGGTGTGCCCGGTGTGCCAGCAGGACCGGCCCGACTGGGAGGCCGAGCTGGACCGTTGCGTGCGATGCGGCTCGACCCGGCTGTCGGTCATGCTCGGCGAGGTCGTGTGCCGGGCCTGCGGCACGGTCCAAGCCGAGGCCACCGAGGCCGACACCGACGCGGAGGAATCCAACCTCACGGGCGCTTAGCTCAGCGGAAGAGCGCTCGCCTTACAAGCGAGAGGTCGGTGGTTCGAACCCACCAGCGCCCACCGATGGTCTCTGTGACCTTCGGTAGATTCGTTGCTGTGCATGCTTCCCCGGAGCTTCCATGGCAGCCTTCCCTTCTCGGGGTGGGCGAGACGCTCGACATCGACCGGTCGTTCGCCGGCGTCGAACGCATCCAGCTGGACGACGAGTCGTGGGTCGATCACCTGCCGGGATGGGTCTCGGGGGCCGACCGGCTGTTCGAGGAGACCCTCACCGGGCGCGACTGGGGGCAGCGGTCACGGCGCATCTACGACCAGGAGGTCGTCGAGCCCCGGCTGACGTCCGGGTGGAGCCTGCGCTCGGGGGATCCGCTTCTGCCTCCCGTCCTGGAGGAGATCCGGGGGGCGCTGACCGAGCGGTACGGGCGCGTCTTCGACTCGGTCGGGTTCAACCTGTACCGGGATGGTCGTGACAGCGTGGCCTGGCACGCCGACCGGATCCGCAAGGAGATCGCCCACCCCATCGTCGCGCTGATCTCCCTGGGCGCGCCGAGGAAGTTCCTGCTCCGCCCGAAGGGCGGTGGATCGGCGCGTCCGTTTGTGTTCGGCGGCGGCGACCTCCTGGTGACCGGCGGAATGACCCAGCGGGCCTGGGAGCACAGCGTTCCCAAGGTGGCCCACGCGGGACCGCGGATCAGCCTGGCGTACCGTCACGACCTCGAGCTCCCGCCCCGCACCTACGCGACGGCCGAGTCGGCGAGACCGAAGGAGGGCGGATAGCGCGGCTCGGGGTGACGCCTCCGGTCGAGGTTGCGGGGTTTCCCGCGGCGGTCGACATTGCGTGCGGGCCGAGGAACTCGGCTACACCGACGTGTGGTCCGCCGAGTTGGGGGCCGTCGACGCGTTCTCTCCGCTGGCGGCCGTGGCCGTGCGGACGTCGACCATCCGGCTGGGCACCGCGCTGGTTCCGGTGTTCACCGGGCCCGCGGCGCTGGTCGCGATGAGCGCCGCCGGCATCCAGAACCTGTCCGGCGGCCGGTTTGTCCTCGGCATCGGGGCCTCGTCGCCGGCCATCGTCGGAGGGTGGATGGGGGTGCCGTTCGCCGATCCCGTCCGGCGGGTCGAGGAGTACGTGGACCTGCTCCGGGACATGCTGGCCGGCCGGAAGGTCGAGCACGAGGGCCGTACGGCCAGCTCTCACGGGTTCCATCTCCAGGTGGGCGTGGATCGGCCCGTGCCCATCCACGTGGGGGCGCTCGGGCCGCGGATGTGCCGGCTGGCGGGCCGGGTCGCGGACGGCGTGCTGTTCTTCCTCATGACCCCGGACGGCGTCCGCCGCGCGCTCGAGCATGTCGCGGTCGGTGCTCGGGAGGCGGGCAGGGACCCGGGCGAGATCGAGGCGTTCATCCGGCTTCCCCTGGCGCTGGAAGAGCCGGAGGAACTCGTGCGGTTCATGGCCCGGCGCCTGCTGACCGGATACGCGATCGTGCCCGCCTACAACGCGTCGCTGGCGCGCCAGGGGTTCGCGGAGGAGGCCGGCGCGATCGCCGGGGCGTGGTCGGCGGGCGAGCGGGATCGAGCGACTGCGGCCTTCACCGACGAGATGCTGGAGGGCACGTGCATCATCGGGGATGCCGCGGCGTGCCGAACCCGGCTGGAGGAATACCGCGACGCGGGGATCACCACGCCGGTCCTCATGCCGTATCGGTGGCCGGCTCTCTGGAGGAGCGAGCCGAGCGGGTCGCGGCCACGGTGGCCGCGCTGGCTCCGGCCAGGTGAGCCCTCCCGAATCCCGCGGTTTGTTCGGCAGGGCGGTCGGGAATGAGTTGTCTCAGGACACAACTGACGCCGTCCGACCTCTCGAGCGGCCCGCCTTGTCGGGGATCGGCTGATGCCTACGGCGACGCCGAAAGGCAGGGATGCGGATGCTGATGAGGACCATCAGGATGGAACGCCCTCGTGGGTTCCGTGTCGCCGGTGAGGTGGACATGTCGAACGAAGGCGCGCTGTCTCGCGTGCTGGCCAGGGAGGCGGCCAGCGAGGGCGATCTGACGCTCGACCTCAGCGAGCTGGTGTTCATCGACAGCAGCGGCGTCCGGGCGCTACTGCGGACGGCCGGGGAGCTGGCCGGGCGCGGCCGGTTGCTGCTGGTGGGGGTGCGCCCGGCGATCCGCAGGACGTTCGAGATCATGGGGGTCGACCGGGTGCCGGGCGTCGTCCTGGAGGCCGCCTCCCCCCGCAGTGGATCCTCTGGCCGCACCCGGCCCGACCAGGCCGGGGACTCCCACCCGGTGGCCGAGGCGGTGTGCGCGTGCGGCTGCCCCTACCTCTACGCGGCCGACGACCTGGCCCTGTTCTGGGAGGCGGGGGAGCGGTACGGCGCGGCCTGCACCGATCGCTCGTGCGAGTGCCACGTCGCCCCGTTGCGGGGCTGAGTCAGCCGAGGGTGCGGGGCCCCATGATGCGGAGCACGCCGGTCGTGAGCAGCTTGTCGCGGACCGGGCCCCGGGCCCGCTCCACCGTGAGGGTCTTCCCGCGGAGCTGCGCCTCGCGGAACAGCTCCACGAGGATCGCCACGCCTTCCAGGTCGATGCCCTCGAGGTCCTGGAGATCGAGCCGGATCCTGTGGACCCCGTCCTTCACCCAGTGCTCCTCGAGCGACCGCTCCAGGGCGAGGGACTGGGCGTCCCACGACAGTTCACCGGCCAGGCGCAGCACGACGTAGTCGGGCCCCCGGTCGGTCACCCGGCAGCTGAGCATGCTGCCGGTGCGGAATCCCTCGCGTTCGGCGTTCCACACACCATGCAGGTACCCAGGTCAGGCGGCATTACGCGTGTCGCAAGTGTCCCAGCGTGCTCGCCGCGCCGTGGCACGCCCCCTGTGGCTCGGAGATCGTGCTCGAACGGCGCCCGCGGAGGACCCGGGAATCGGCGCCGAACCCCTCAACTTCGCCGTCCGGCCCGCCGATACCCAGAGCACCCCCCCGGTCGGGAGGGCTCGGTCCTTTCGAAGGGTCGAGCCCTCCCCACCACCTCCCCACCCAGCCTCCCCACCGTCACCCGGTACCCTGTGCGCGACATGGGGGACAGAGCGCAACGACGGTCCTCGGGACGCGGCGGATGAGGGGAGACGACCGTCTCCTTGCGCTGCAGGAGTTCGACCTGTCGATCGACCGGCTGCGCGCCCGCCGCGAGGTGCTGGAGTCCGGTGAAGAGGTGGTTGCCGCCCGCGCCCGCGCCAACGAGATCGAGCGCGCGGTCGGGGAGCTGCGACTGGCCCTGGGCGGGGTCGAGCGGGAGGTGACCCGGCTCGAGAACGACGCCGAGATGCTGGGACGCAAGGCCGACGCCGAGGACAAGCGGATGTACGACGGTTCCGTGGCCAATCCGAAGGAGCTCGAGTCGATCCGGCACGAGGTGGCGAGCCTCCGGGGGCGCCGCCGGCGCATCGACGACGAGCTGCTGGAGCGGATGGTCGAACGCGAGGACCTCGAGACCAAGATCGCCGGCGGCGAGACGCAGCTCCAGGAGTCCCGGGAACGGCTGGGCGAGATCCGCGGCGCCGAGGGCGCGGAGCTGGCCGAGATCGAATCGGCGCTCCAGGCACGCGCGGCCGAGCGCGAGGCGATGCTCCCTGAGTTCGACGAGGCGCTGCTCCGGCTGTACGAGGACCTCCGGCTGGCGAAGCGCGGCGTCGGCGCCGCGGCCCTGATCGACGGGGTGTGCCAGGGATGCCACCAGAAGCTGTCCGCCGCGGAGATGGCCCGCCTGAAGACCGCCGACATCAAGCGGTGCGAGTACTGCGACCGCATCCTGGTCCTGCCGGTTCCGGCACCACGGGCGCCCCCGGCATGATCCCGGAGCGTTCCCGGTGCGCCTGACCGTCGCCACCGACGGAGCCGCCCGGGGGAACCCCGGCCCGGCCGGGATCGGCGCCGTGGTGACGGCCGACTCCGGCGAGGTCGTGGCGCGCGTGGCCGAGGGGATCGGCATCGCGACGAACAACGTCGCGGAGTACCGGGCCGCCATCGAGGGACTGCGGGCGGCGGCGGACGCGGGGGCCACCGAGGTGGTGCTGCGCGCCGACAGCTCGCTGATGATCCAGCAGCTCCGGGGGAACTTCCGGGTGAAGAACCCCACGCTGCAGCGCCTGTACGCGGAGGCCAAGGAGCAGATGAAGCGGTTCCGGCGTGTCCGGCTGGTGCACGTCCCCCGCGAGCTGAACAAGGAGGCCGACCGGGCGGCGAACGAGGGCGTGGACGCGTGGCTGATGTCGCACGACGTCCCCGAGCCGTGGGGGCCGGACCCCGCCCTGTGGGACTAGTTGCGTCCGGCCGGGCGTTCTACCATGTGAATGGAGGAGCCGACCGGGCGGCCGCGGCCCGAAAGGGGTCGAGGAAAGTCCGGACTCCGCAGGGCAGGGTGCTGGGTAACTCCCAGGCGGGGCGACCCGCGGAAAGTGCCACAGAGAACAGACCGCCTCGCGGCGACGCGAGGTAAGGGTGCAACGGTGAGGTAAGAGCTCACCAGCGGGCCGGGTGACCGGCCCGGCTCGGCAAACCCCACCCGGAGCAAGGCCAAGCAGGGAGCGTTCGACCGCGGCCCGCGGGAGCTCCCGGGTAGGCCGCACGAGGGACGCTGGTCCCCGGGGCGGCCGCGGCGGTCAAGCTTGACGTCGCGGCAGCTCAGAGAGATGGCCGCCGGCCTCGCGGAGACGCGGGGCGCACAGAATCCGGCTTACAGGTCGGCTCCTCCGCTCATCCCCTGCGTGCGTATTCCGGGTTGTAGCCCGGTGCTGGACGACCTGCTGCAAAGGGTCCTGGGGCGGGCGAGCCCTACGCCCTGACGCCCGCCTTCACTGCCCGGGCCAGCTGCTTGCCCGCGTGGTAGGAGGATCGCACCAGCGGGCCGGACTCCAGGTGGGCGAGGCCCAGCTCCTCAATGCCGAAGCGGGCGTGGTCGGCGAACTCCTCGGGGGTGACCCACCGGTCCACCGGGAGGTGGAACTTCGAGGGCTGGAGGTACTGGCCGATCGTGAGGATGTCGCAGTGGGTGTCGCGGACGTCGGCCATGGCCTCGCGGACCTCCTCGGGGCGCTCGCCCATGCCGAGGATCAGGTTGGACTTGGTGACCTGGCCGGCTCGCACGCGCTTGGCGATGCGGAGCACGTCGAGCGAGCGGTCGTAGCCGAACGCCGGCCGGATCCGGCCGTGCAGGCGCCGGACGGTCTCCAGGTTGTGCGCGAACACGTCGGGCTCGGCCTCGATCACGGTGGCGATATCGCGCTCGCCGCCCGAGAAGTCCGTGGGGAGGACCTCGACCGAGCACCCAGGCACGGCGTCCCGGACCGCCCGGACGCAGGCCGCCCAGATCCGCGCGCCGCCGTCGGGGAGGTCGTCGCGGGCCACCCCGGTCAGCACCACGTAGCGCAGGCCCATCGCCTTCACGGCGTCGGCCACGCGGGCGGGTTCGCCCTCGTCGACCGCGAACGGCTTCGCGGTCATGACGTCGCAGAATCCGCACCGGCGGGTGCACCGGTCGCCGAGGATCAGGAAGGTCGCCTCGCGCTCCTCCCAGCACTCGTAGATGTTCGGGCAGCCGGCCTCCTCGCAGACCGTGTGGAGCCCCTCGGCCCGCATGATCCGCTTGAGGTCGGTGTAGTTGGGCCCGGTCCGGGCCTTCACCTTCAGCCACTCGGGCCGCCGCGCCGGGCGGGCGGTCTGCGCGCAGCCGACTGAATGGGCCACGTGGGTGTCGGCGGCAGCGTGCACGTCGACGATCGGCAGGTGGAGCCGGCGCCGATGGGGGTTGTGGTCGCGTGAAGCCATCGCCAGCCAGTCTAGCTGCGCACGCGACGAAACCCGGCGTCAGAACTTCGCCAGGTCGCGCATCCGCCCGTAGATGGCCTCGGCGTCGGGCATGTAGAAGTGCTCGAGCGGGCCGGAGAACGGCATCGCGGGGATGTCCGGCCCGCCGATCCGCACGAGCGGCCCGTCGAGCTCGAACATGAGCTCCTCCGCGATGGTCGCCACCACCTCGGCCCCGGCGCCGTAGGTCCGGTTGTCCTCGTAGACGACCATGGCCTTCGCGGTCTTCCGCACGGAGTCCAGGATGGTCGCCTTGTCGAGCGGCGTGATGGTCCGCAGGTCGACAACCTCCGCCTCGAATCCGTCCTCGGCGGCCAGCTTCCCGGCCGCCTCCAGGCACAGGTGCAGCATCAGCCCGTACGCGACCACCGTGAGGTCGGAACCCTCGCGCTTCACGTCCGCCTTCCCGATGGGCACCTCGTAGGGCTCGTCGGGGACCTCGCCCTTGATCAGGCGGTACGTCTTCTTGTGCTCGAGGAACAGGACGGGGTCGGGATCGTGGATTGCCGCCCGGAGCATGCCCTTCGCGTCGTACGGCGTGGACGGCACCACCGTCTTCAGGCCCGGCACGTGACCGTAGAACGCCTCGATCGATTGCGAGTGATACAGCGCGCCGTGCACCCCGCCGCCCCACGGGGCCCGGACGACCATCGGCACGCCGAAGTCGCCGTTCGACCGGTACCGGATCCGCGCGGCCTCGCTGACCAGCTGGTCGAACGCGGGGTGGATGAAGTCCGCGAACTGGATCTCGGCCACCGGCAGCAGCCCGTGCAGGGCCATGCCGATGGCCACGCCGACGATCGAGGACTCCGCGAGCGGCGTGTCGAGCACCCGCTGCTCGCCGAACTCGTCGAGGAACCCGGCGGTGACCCGGAACACCCCGCCCCGGGCGCCGACGTCCTCGCCGAGCACCACGACGCGGTCGTCGGCCTGCATCTCCTCCTGCAACGTGTCGTGGATGGTCTGGACGACGTTCTTCTCCGTCATCGCCCGGCCTCCTCGCCGTCGAGGGTCGGAGTGACGTCCGTGGCGGCGTTCTCCAGGCGCTCCCGCTCGTCCTCCGCCGCCGAACCGCCGCCCGCAGCCCCCGAGTCCGCGTACACGTGCAGCGTCGCGGTCTCCGGCGCCGGGTCGGCCGCGTTCCACGCCCGGTCGACCTCGGCGTCGACCTCGGCCTTGACCTCGGTACGGAGCCGCTCGATCCCGTCCTCGTCGATCAGCCCCAGGTCCTGCAGATGCCTGCCGAACAGGATGATCGGGTCCTTCGTCCTGGCTTCCTCGACCTCCTCGCGAGATCGGTACGTTCGGTCGTCGTCGTCGGAGGTGTGCGGGTGGAACCGATAGGTGTTGCACTCGATCAGCGTCGGCCCCCCGCCGTTCCGGGCCTTGTCCACGGCGTCACGCATGACCTCGTAGCAGGCCAGCACGTCGTTGCCGTCGACCGCGATCCCCTCGAACCCGTACGCGGGCGCGCGATCGGCGACCGACTTCACGGCCATCTGCTTCGACAGCGGCACCGAGATCGCGTACCGGTTGTTCTCGCAGACCCATACCAGCGGCAGCTTGTGGATGCCGGAGAAGTTCAGCCCCTCGTGCCAGTCGCCCTCGCTGGTCCCGCCGTCGCCGAACCAGCACGCGACTACGGTTTCTTCTCCGCGGTACTTCGCGGCGTAGGCGACGCCGGCAGCGTGGGGGATCTGGGTGGCGATGGGGGAGGAGCCGGTGATGATGTTCAGCCGGCGCGACCCCCAATGGGCCGGCATCTGGCGCCCACCGGAGGACGGGTCGTCGGCCTTCCCGAAGACGCCGAGGAACACGTCGTACGGGGTCATGCCGGCCACCAGGCACACGGCCATGTCGCGGTAGTAGGGTACGAACACGTCCTGGCCCTTGCGCAGCGGCCACGCCGTGGCGACCTGACAGCCCTCGTGGCCGGACACGGGCACCACGAACGGCGCCTTGCCCTGGCGGTTCAGCCGGAACTGGGCCTCGTCGCAGAGCCGTGCCGAGAGCATGGTCCGGTACATGGCCAGCATGTCGTCGTCGGCGAGCCCGAGCGACCCGTGGCGAGACCGTCGAACCTCCGTGGCCACCTGGAGCCTCCTTGCGTCGGTGTGAGGAGCGGGGCAACCGACGGCGGTGAACCCTCGATGCGGACGCCGGTGGACGGCTCCCCCGGAGTGGCTCCTGCGGCAGATGCTCCGGTTCCGAGTCTAGTGCAGGCGCCCGGTGCCGATCACTCCGTAGGCGCCTGACCGGGCGATGGCGCCCCCGGCGCCCGCACCGCCTGCCTCCGGGCGGGCCGGTAAGCTACCCGGCGCCATGGCCGGGGGTGCTGCTCGAGACGATCTCAACGCCTCCGTCCTCGCCCTGGTCGGGGAGGTTCTCGGCCGCGACGGGCGGCCGCCGGGCTCCACCGAGCGCCTCGCCGACCTGGGGTTCGACTCCATCGCCTATGCGGAGCTCGCCGCGGCCCTGTACGAGCGCACGGGCGTCGACCTCGTGGACGCCGGCCTGGGACCCCTGCGAACGGTCGGGGACCTGTTCGACGCGGTGGAGCGGGCCAAGAGCCGTCCGGGCGCGGCGGGGGAGGTCGTGCCGGTCCGGCTGGGGTCCGGCCAGGGCCTCGCCAAGTCCGCGCTGGCCGGCCTGTTCGGCTGGTGGTTCGACGTTTCGGTCTCCGGCGCCGAGCACATGCCCGCCTCGGGCCCGGTGGTGGTGTGCATGAACCACGAGTCGATGCTGGACGTCCCTGCGGCGGCCGTGGCCAGCCCGCGCCCCATCACCTTCATGGCCAAGCGGGAGCTGTTCCGCAGCCCGATCGGCGCCCGGGCGATGGGGCGGCTCGGGGCGTTCTCAGTGGACCGGGAGCTGTTCGACCTCCGGGCCATCCGCATCGGCCTCGAGATCGTGCGCCGGGGGCAGGTCCTCGGCATGTACCCGGAGGGAACCCGCACGCCGCGCGTCCTCCAGCCGTTCCTGCCCGGCGCGGCGTGGATCGCGCTGTCGACCGGCGCCCCGCTCCTGCCGTGCGGGATCGCGGGCACGGAGGTCGCGCTGCCCCGGGGCAGCAGGATCCCCAAGCGGGTCCCGGTCCAGGTGACGTTCGCGCCGCTCATCCCGGTCGAGCAGGTCGACGACCCCGTGAAGCGGCGGACGGAGGCCGAGCGGCTGGCCTCGGAGCTCCGGGACGGGATCGCGCCGCTGCTGTCGTATCCAACCGACGGTCCCGCGACGTCGACGTAGTCAAAAGCGGCCGCCCGAAGGGGCGTACCTGGGAGCCCCCGAATCCGGAATGCCCGGGTCGGGTTGGGGGTTTCGCCTGCCAGACGGCTAATCTTGAAGTGGCCCCCGGACGGAGGTTCGAACGAGATGAGTACCGGCACCGCCCACACCGAGTCCGCCGTGATCGAGGTCGGGGACGCCGACTTCGGCGATCGGGTCCTGGAGGAATCCCGGCGGCGGCCGGTCATCGTGGACTTCTGGGCGGCCTGGTGCGGACCCTGCCGGACGCTCGGCCCCGTGCTCGAGAAGGTGGCCGAGGAGCACGCCGGGGAGTTCCTCCTGGCCAAGGTGGACGTCGACGCCAACCCCGTCGTGGCATCGCAGTTCCGGATCCAGAGCATCCCGAACGTGTGGGCGTTCGTCGACGGGCGGCCGGTCGACCAGTTCATCGGGGCGTACCCCGAGCCGGCCGTGCGCGAGTTCATCTCCCGCCTGCTCCCGAGCGAGGCCGACCGGGGGGCCGCACAGGCAGCCGAGGCCGCCGCGAGCGGCGATCCCGAGGCCGCGGAGCGGGCGTTCCGCGAGGCGCTCGAGGCCGATCCGGGGAACCGGGGGGCCCGCCTGGGGCTGGGGAGGATCCTGGCCGAGCGCGGCGAGGTGGCGGAGGCCCGCGAGCTGTTGACGCCGCTCGTGCCCGACCCGGAGGCGGACCGGCTGCTGGCGGCCATGCGGGTGCAGGAGTGGGCTTCGCGGACGGATGGGTCGGACGGGTCGGACGGGTCGCCGCTCGCCCAGGCCAAGCGGATGGCCGGCGAGGGGCGGTTCCGGGAGGCCCTCGACGGGCTGCTCGGCGCGGTCCGGTACTCGCCGGAGGACCGGGACTCCGCCAGGGGGGCCATGCTCGACGTGTTCGCGGTGCTGGGCGACGACGACCCGCTGGTCCGGGAGTACCGCTCCAAGCTGGCGGCGGCGCTGTTCTGACGTGGGCGTTGAGCGGGACGTCCCGGAGGACGTGACGGCACAGGATCCCGGCCACGAGTCGGCGGGGGACGTCCAGGACCGCATCCGCCGGTGGTGGAACGAGGACGCCGCGACGTACGACGACACGCCGTCGCATGCGGTCACCGACCCGGTGGAGGCCGCGGCGTGGCGGGCGGCGCTGCTCCGCCACCTCCCGCCGCCGCCCGCGCGGGTGCTCGACGTGGGCGCGGGCACGGGAACCATGACGGTGCTGGCCGCCGGGCTCGGCTACCGCGTGACCGCGCTGGATCTCTCCGAGGAGATGCTGGGCAGGGCCAAGCGCAAGGCCGAGGGCGGCGGCCTGGAGATCCAGTTCCACGTGGGCTCGGCCTCGGAGCCGCCGCCGGGCCCGTTCGACGCCGTGATGGAGCGACACGTCATGTGGACGACGATGGACCCGGTGGGGACGCTGCGGGCCTGGCTCGGCGTCGCGGCGCTGGGAGGACGGCTCGTGCTGTTCGAGGGCATCTGGCAGCCCGGCGACGCCGTCTCGCGGGCGCGCCACTCCCTCGCGCACGGCGTCCGGCGGCTCCGCGGCGACGTGCACTCCCACCACGCCGAGTACGACGAGGAGATGCTGGCGGGCCTGCCGCTCGCCCGGTTGACCTCCGCGACCCCGCTGCTCGAGGCCGTCGAGGCCTCCGGGTGGGGGAACGCGCGGATCGAACGGCTGCGGGACGTCGAGTGGGTCCGGCAGTCGGGCGCGGGGATGGCCGGGCTGATCTCCGGAATCACCCCGCAGTTCGTCGTCGTGGCGGACGCCGCTCCCTGAGGGTTCCCTCCCGGCCCTCGCCATGGCCGGCCCGAGTCGTCGGGTCCGGCTTGGCCGGTGCCCGTGCCTGCCGCAGAGGCCTCAGGCGGGGCTGAACGCCAACAGTCCGGCCGCGGCGGGCTCCGGGGCCGGCCCGAGCCTGACGCCGAACACCTCGGCGAAGCGCGCCGCGACGATCGGTGCCATCTCCTGGACGGTCACCTCCCGGCCCGCCAACTCCGTGAGCGAGACCACGCTGCGGTCGGGCAGTCCGCACGGAACGATCGCGCCGAACCACCGGAGGTCCGTGGTGCAGTTCAGCGCGAAGCCGTGGAGCGTGATCCGGGCGTGGGTGAGCTTCACGCCGATCGCGCACACCTTGCCGTCGCCCGACCACACGCCGGTAGCGTCGGGGTCGCGGTGCACCTCGACGCCGATGTCCGCCGCCGCGCGGATCAGCGTCTCCTCGATCCGGCGCAGGTGGGCGATGACGTCGGGCCGGGTTCCCAGGTCGAGGATCGGGTAGCCCACCAGCTGTCCGGGCCCGTGGAACGTGACGCTCCCGCCGCGGTCGACGTGGTGGAGGGTGGCGCCGGCCGCCTCGATCTGGGCTTCGCTCCACCGCACGTGGGCGGCTTCCCACCGACGCCCCGCCGTGTACACCGGCGGGTGCTCCAGGAGGATCAGCGTGTCGGGGATCTCGCCGGCGGCGCGCCGCTCGGCCAAGTCGTGCATGGCCGCGTAGGCGGCCTCGTACGGAACGAGGCCGTCAGGCCGGACCAGCCAGCCGGGGCGCCGCACGGAGGTGGTCCGCCCGGCAAGATCGTCAAGCTGCTTGACCATCAGGCGCTCCCTAGGTGAGTCGGCAGAAAGTGGGGTTCTCGCGGAAATGGCTCACATCGCACCCCCTCTGACCAGCGGCTTTGCGAGCGCCGCGAGGCCGAAATCGCCTTTCTGCTCGTCCACCTAGGTGGCCGGCAAGTAGTGCTGGAGCTCGGGGGTGAAGTCCCAGGTCTCCAGGTTCTGCTTCAGGCGGCCCAGGAACTGCGCGGCGGTCGCCCCGTCGATCACCCGGTGGTCCCAGGACATCGACAGATACACCATGTGCCGGATGGCGATGGCGTCGTCGATCACGACCGGCCGCTTCTCCACCGCGTCGAACGCGAGGATCGCGGTGTTCGGCTGGTTGATGATCGGGACGCTGATGATCGAGCCGAACGGCCCGGGATTCGTGATGGTGAACGTCGAGCCGTGGACCTCGTCGGGCTTCAGCTTGCGCGAGCGCGCCCGGGTGGCCACGTCGTTGACGGCGCGAGCGAGCCCCACGACGTTCATGCCGTCGGCGTCCTTGATGACGGGCACGATCAGCCCCTCCTCGTACGCCACGGCGATCCCGAGGTTGACGTAGCGCTTGTAGACGAGGTCCTCGCCGCGAAGCTCCGCGTTGACGTCGGGGTACGCGAGCAGCGCGTCGCACACCGCGCGGCCGACGAACGGCAGGAACGTCAGCGAGATGCCCTCCGCCGCCTTGAACGCGTCCTTCGCCCGGTTCCGCAGCTGGGCGACGTGCTCCATGTTGACCTCGACGAGATTCCAGGCCCTGGCCGATGCCTGGAGCGAGGCCACCATGTGCTTGGCAATGGCCTTGCGGATGTGCGAGATCGGGCGGACCTCCTCGCGGGCGCCCGGCTCGGCGGCCGCGGCAGGGGCCACGGAAGCGGGAGCGGCCGTCGGCTCGAGGGGCTGGACCGCCGGAGCGGCGGCGGTCGCCGCCGCGGGAGCCGGCTGCGCGGGAGCGGGAGCGGCCGGTGCGGCGGCGGGCTCGGGTGCCCGGGCGCCGCCGGACTCGATGAACGCCGTGATGTCGTGCTTGGTGATCCTGCCGCCGGTCCCGGTGCCCTGCACACGGGTGAGGTCGATCGAGTGCTCCTCGGCCAGGCGCCGGACCAGTGGGGACAGGATGTGGCTGCGCTCGCCGCCCCCACCGACGGCGCCGGCCCCGCGTGCCGCGCCGCCCCCGCCCGACGCCGAGGCCTGCGTTCCGCTCGCCACTGGCTCTGGAACCTGCGGGGGCGGACCGGATGGCGCCTCGGCTTCGCCCAGCCGAGCCTGCTCGGGGGTCGCTCCAGCCTGGCCCGCGGCCTGCGCAGCGCCGACCGGCTGCTCCTCGGCCGGCTTCTCCTGTTCCTTGTCCTCTTCCTCCTGGGACTCCTCGGCCTGCTCCTCGTCCTGGGGCGCCGTCTCGGCCGCCGGCTCGGAGGACACCTCTGCCGTCCGCTGCCCGGCGGAGCCGTCGTCGATCTCCGCCAGGTTCGTGCCGACCGACACGGTCTCGCCCTCCGGGACGAGGATCTTCGACACCGTGCCCGCCACCGGCGAGGGCACCTCGGTGTCGACCTTGTCGGTCGAGATCTCGAACAACGGCTCGTCGCGCTCGATCGTCTCGCCCTCGGACTTCAGCCACTTCAGGATGGTCCCCTCCACGACGGTCTCGCCGAGCTGCGGCATGGTCACGGTGGTCGGCATAGGGGGTCAGCCTCCTTCGGCGAGGGCGATGGGGAAGGTGGGAGGGCCTACCACTTCGAGAGCCGGTCCACGGCGGTGACGATGTCGTCGACCTGGGGGAGGAACGCGTCCTCGAGTGGCGGGGAGAACGGCACGGCGTGGTTGGGCGGGGCGAGGCGCACGACCGGCGCGTCGAGGTGCTCGAACCCCTCCTCGGCGATCACGGCCGAGACCTCCGAGCCGATGCCGAGGAACTTGAGCGACTCGTACAGCACGAGCGCGCGGGACGTCTTCGCCACCGACTCGAGGATCGTCTCGGTGTCGAGCGGGAAGACCGTCCGCAGGTCCACGATCTCCGCCGAGATCCCCCGCTCCTGCAGGTCTTCCGCGGCCTCCAGCGCCTTGTGGACCATCGCGCCGTACGTGATGATCGAGACGTCGTCGCCCTGGCACTTCACCTCCGCCTTCCCGATCGGGATCAGGAAGTCGGGGTCCTCGGGCACCCGTTCCTTGATGCGCCGGTAGATCCACTTGTGCTCGAGGAACACGACCGGGTTGTCGTCGCGGATGGCCGACTTCAGCAGGCCCTTCGCGTCGGTCGGGAACGCCGGGCAGATCACCTTCAGCCCGCCGACGTGGCTGAACAGCGGCTCGGGGTTCTGGGAGTGGAACGCCGAGCCGCGCACGCCGCCGCCCGACGGCCCCCGGAGCACCATCGGCAGCGGCACGCCGCTGCGGTACGTGTACTTCCCCGCGGTCGCGACGATCTCGTCGAAGCCGCACGTCATGAAGTCCGCGTATTGGAACTCCGCGACCGGGCGGAACCCCTCCATCGCCGCGCCGATCGACATGCCGACGATGGTCTCCTCCGCGATCGGCGTGTCCCACACCCGATCCGCGCCGAACCGGTCGATGAATCCCTCGGTGACCTTGAACGCGCCGCCGTACGCGCCGATGTCCTCGCCGAGCATGAACACGCGCTCGTCGCGCTCCATCTCCTCCCACAGCGCCTCGGCCACGGCGATCAGATAGGTGGCCTCGCCCTTGTCGGTGCGCTTGCCCCGGGGCTCGGCGCCGTGCCCGGCCGCGCCGGCCTGGGACTCGTCCTTCTCCACCTTCTCGGACCGGTCCTGCTCGCGCGCGGCCCGGTCCGGCCTGCCCTCGGCGCCGGCGGCCTGTTCCGAGGCGGTCTGGGGTGACGCCTGTGGGGTGTCCGCGCCCACCCGGCCTCGCCGGTTGTCGCCCTGGGAGTAGCGGCCGTCGACGGACATCAGCCCTCGCCCCCCTCGCGGGACGGCTCGCGCTCCCAGTACCCGTCGTCGGTGAACGCGCCGAGGTTCACGTCCTCCGGGTCGGGGAGCGGGGAGCGCTGGGCGAACTCGAACCCCTCGTCGAACGCGCGCTCGACGCGGGAGCGGACCTCCTTCACGCCGTCCTCGTCCACGACGCCGGCGCTCAGCACCAGGTCCTGGAACTTCTTCACGGGGTCCCGGTTCTGCACGTAGTCCTCGAGCAGCTCCTTGGGGACGTACTTCGCGGGGTCGTGGCCCGCATGTCCCTTCCATCGCAGCGACACCGACTCGATCAGGGTCGGCCCCTCGCCCCCGCGGGCGCGCTCCACCGCATCGCGCACCGTTGTGTACACCTCCAGGACGTCCGTCCCGTCGATGCGGATGCCCCGCATGCCGTAGGCCTCGCCCCGCTCGGCGACCGTCGGGACGGGGAACTCGGCGGGGTTGGGCGTGGAGTACGCGTACTGGTTGTTGTTGACCACCCACACGACGGGCAGCCTGCGGATCCCCGATACGTTCAGGCACTCGTGCCACCGTCCGTTCGACGTGGCGCCGTCGCCGCAGATCGCGAGCGCGACGCGCGGCTCCCCTCGCATCTGGTACGCGAGCGCCGCCCCTGCCGCGACCGGATACGCGTTCGGCAGGTTCGACAGGACCGTGAACGTCTTGGAGCCGGCCCAGTCGCCGATGTGGCTGTTGCCGTCGCGACCCCGCGTGTACCCGTCGATCCGGCCCCAGAACTGCGCCATGACCCGCTTGAGGTCGAGGCCCTTGGTCAGCTGCGCCGACAGGTCCCGGTGCGTGGGGAACAGCGAGTCCTCCGGACGCAGTGCGTACGCCGCGCCCACGTGGGTCCCCTCCTGCCCGCGCCCGGAGTAGATCGCGCCCGGCAGCCGGCCCTGGCGGTACAGCGTCTCCATCCGCTCGTCGAAGTACCGGCACAGCACGAGGAAGTGCAGGACCTCGAGCAGCTGCTTGTCCTCGAGCCCGGAGGCCTCGATGGCCGAGCGCCGGTCGTCGGCGGCCTCCGACCGCTCCGCGTCCTGCGTCTTCGTCTCGTTCGCCACGACGGCTCCTACGTCCCGGCTGCGTCTAGGCGGTGTTCAGCGGCTTCCCGGCGAGCGCGAGGAACGCCTCGCCGACGGCCTCCGACAGCGACGGGTGGGGGTGGATCAGCGCGGCCACCTCGGCCGGCACCGCCTCCCAGTTCACGATCAGCATGCCCTCCGCGATGAGGTCGGTGACGTGCGGCCCGATCATGTGGATGCCGAGCACCGGACCGCCGTCGGCCGCGGCCACGACCTTGACCATGCCGCCCTCGGCCAGGATGTTGGCCTTGCCGATGCCCTGCATGTTCAGCTTCTCGACCTCGATCTCGTGGCCCCGCTCCTTCGCCTGCGCCTCGGTGAGGCCGACGCTCGCCACCTCCGGCGAGCAGTAGGTCACGCGGCACACACCCGTGTACTCGATCTCCGGCGGGTCCTGCCCGGCGGTGCGCTCGGCGACGGCGATGCCTTCGGCGAACGACACGTGCGCGAGCTGGTACGGCGTCGCCGCGACGTCGCCCACGGCCCACACGTGCGGGACCGTGGTCTGCAGCTGGCCGTTGACCTTGAGATACCCGCGTTCCAGCTCGATGCCGGCCTCCTCGTAGCCCAGCCCGTCGGAGATCGGCCCCCGGCCCACCGCCACCAGACAGATCTCCGCGCTCACGGTCTGGGACTTCCCGCCGGCCTCGTAGGTAACCTCGACGGCGTCGCCCGACTCCTTGACGTCCTGCACCTTGGCTCCGGCGAAGCTCTTGATCCCCCGCTTGCGGAAGGCCCGGTCGACCTCCTTGGAGATCTCCTCGTCCTCCAGCGGCGCGAGGCGGGGCAGGGCCTCGATCACGGTGACCTCGGCGCCCATCGACCGGTAGAACGAAGCGAACTCGAGTCCCACAGCGCCCGCGCCGATCACGACCGCGCTCGACGGGATGGAGTCGCGGGTCAGGGCCTGGTCGCTCGTGATGATCCGCTCGCCGATCTCCAGCCCGGGGAGCAGCCGGGCGAACGAGCCGGTGGCCAGGACGACGTCCGCCGCCTCCACGACACGACCGTCCACGTCGACCGCCGGCCTCCCGGGAACCAGCTTCCCGGTGCCCTGGATCACGTCGATCTTCCGCAGCTTCACCAGTCCGGTGAGGCCGTTCACCAGCTTGTCGACGACCTTCGACTTGAACGACTGGATGGCGGCCCAGTCGGGCTCGCCGGAGGCCTTGATCCCCCACGTGTCGGCGCGGTTGATCTCGTCCATGACGGCCGCCGACTGCAGCAGCGCCTTGGTCGGGATGCAGCCTCGGAGGAGGCACGTGCCGCCCAGGCGGTCGTCCCGCTCGATCAGCGCGACGCGCTTGCCGAGCTGCGCGGCCCGCAGGGCCGCGGAGTAGCCGCCGGTCCCCGACCCCAGGACGGCGACGTCATAGCTCTCCTCCGGCATCCCTTCAGTCCTTTCCCGGCACGCAAGTTCATCCATCGTACCGCCGCCCGGAAAAGCGCCGCAGAGGTGGAGCGTCCTCGGCGCTCGGCCGCGCACCGCCGGTAGGATCACCCGGCGATGGAGGCGCAGGGCGACATCGGGCTGAAGCGGACGCCGCTCGAGCCGGAGCACCGGGCGCTCGGTGCGAAGATCGGGATGTTCGCCGGGTGGGCCATGCCCATCGAGTATCGGGGCACGCTCGCCGAGCATCGAGCCGTGCGCGAGCGCGCCGGACTATTCGACCTGATGCACCTGGGCAAGGTCACCCTCGACGGCCCGGGCGCGTTCGACGTCCTGCAGCGAACGGTGACCAACGACCTGCGGAAGGTCGCGGTCGGCGGCGCACAGTACAACAACGTCTGCAACGATCGCGGCGGGATCGTGGACGACGTGATCGTGTACCGCCTCGGCGAGGACCGGTGGTACACGGTTCCCAACGCGGCGAACACCCAGAAGGTCCACCGTACCCTGCTCGATCAGGCCGGGGGCGCCGAGGCCGAGATCGCGTTGCACGAGGACTGGTGCTTCCTCGCGGTGCAGGGCCCACGCTCGCCGGACGTGGTGGGCGCGCTGTTCCCCGAGGCGGCCGGCCTGCAGTACATGCACGTCGTCGAGGCCGGGTTCGGCGGCGAGCGCGTGATCCTGTCGCGCTCCGGCTACACGGGCGAGGTCGGGTTCGAGCTGTTTCCGCCCGAGGGGGTGGTCCACGACCTGTGGGCGGCGCTCGTCGCCGCGGGCGAACCCCACGGGCTGGAACCCGTAGGGCTCGCCGCCCGCGACACGCTGCGCCTGGAGATGGGGTATCCGCTGCACGGCCAGGACATCTCGGAGGAGCGCACGCCGCTCGAGGCCGGGTTGTCGTGGGCGGTCGCGATGGACAAGGGGGAGTTCCTCGGTCGGGACGCCCTGGCGCGGCAGAAGGAGGACGGCATCCCCGCGCGCCTGTGGGGCCTCGACATGGAGGGGAAGCTGATCCCCCGGGCGCACTACCCGGTGTCGGCGGACGGCGAGCGGATCGGGGAGGTCACCAGCGGGACGTTCTCGCCCACGCTTCGCCGGGGGATCGCGCTCGCGTACCTCGCGCCGCGCGACCGGTTCTCGGCGGGGGACCGGGTGGAGGTGGACGTCCGGGGGCGCCGCGCCGAGGCCGTCGTGACGAAGGCGCCGTTCGTCGACCGCAGTCCGCGCTAGCCCAGCTGGGACGACATCCGCGCCGCGCGCATGAGGTCCCCGACCGATGCGCCGCCGTACTGCGCCGAGCGGATCAGGGTCTGGAGCCGCTTCTCCGCGGTCGGGCTCTGGGGCACGACCGCCAACGCCAGGTACAGGCCGGACGTCGGGATGCCCATCTGGCGGAGCGGACCGAACCCCGGCGCTGCCACGAAGTACGCCCACTGCGTGGCGCGCCCCCGATGGTGGCATGTGCCGCTCCCGCGTTCCACGTAGTCCCCGGGGGAGAACGGGTCTCCGGCGAACGGCCGGTGGTCCAGCAGGACGTGGTGGTGCTGCCGGTGGCAGCCCTGGGACGAGCTGAGGCCCGGGATCGCCGGCCCGGATGCCGCCAGGTAGTACAGGTCGGTCGGGATCCCTACCCTGGTCACGTCCACCCAGGCGACCTCGAGTCCGGGCACGGAGCCGTCCATGTGCGCCCACCCGCGCGGATCGGGCGACGCCACCAGCCCCTCACGCAGCGACCCGTCGGCATCGATCGAGGACGCCTCCCACCGCCGGGGCACGAGCGCCTGGACCGCCCCCGTCTCCACGGTGGCGAAGGGCTCGGTCAGGGGCTGCTTCGACAGGGCCGGGCCGGCCGCGGAATCGGGGGCGAGCGAAGGGCCTCGACCCGCCGGGTGGCGGACAAACGCGTGCGCACACCCGACGGTGAGCGCCATCAGGCACCATCCCGCGATCAGTCGCCGCACCGACGGCAAGTCTAGCCCGCGGCGGGAGGGCGGCGCCACCGGCGCTCGAGTTGCGGACTTCGGGTGGCGGGATACGATCGGGGCAATCGAACACCGCTACGAGGTGGCAGCGGACGGGAGGCACCCGTCCCGGCCGGACCGGGCTGAAGTCGCCCGGGAACAGGGAAGCCGGTGGGAATCCGGCACGGTCGCGCCACTGTCACCGGGGAGCGAACCGAGACACGCCACTGGTGTGAGCTCGGCGGCGGCGCCGGCGCGAAGCCGGCGAGCCGCCCGGGCGAGGGCCGGGAAGGTTCGGGGAGCGTCGATCCGGGAGTCAGGAGACCTGCCTCGCAGCCCGAGGAGCACGCGTTCCTTCGCGTGAAAGGAGGCGCTCCATGAGGAAGTTCCTCGCGCCGCCGGCCCTGGCGGCGCTGGTGGTGCTCGCGGTCGCGGCGGGAGCTTGCGGTCGCGGCTCGTCCGGGCCACAGGCCTCGGGCGGCGGCGTCGCGACGTCGGCTCGGGCATCCGCTCCGTCGGCGTCCCCGCAGTTCCCCCTGACGATCGCCGACGACGACGGGGTCGAGGTCACGCTGGACGCGGCCCCCACCCGCATCGTGACGTTCGCTCCGTCGGCGACCGAGGTGGTCTTCGCGCTCGGGCTCGGCGACGAGGTCGTCGGGGTGTCGGGCAAGTTCGACGACACTCCGCCCGCCGCGCGCCGCATCCCCGAGGTCGGCGGAGCCGGTGAGTTCGGCGTCGACCCCAACGTCGAGAAGGTCGTCTCGCTGAACCCCGACGTCGTCCTGACCATCGAGGGCGGTGACCAGTGGAAGGCCCGCCTGCGGGACCTGGGCATCCCCGTGTTCACCACGGACTCCACCGACCTCGACGACGTGCTGCACGACATCGTGACGGTGGGGAGGGTGACCGGGGCCACCACCGCGGCCGAGCGCGTGGTGGCGCGGATGCGGGCCGGAGCGGACGCCGTGAAGCAGGCGGTCGCCTCCGAGCAGCCGGTGACCTGTTTCTTCGAGGTCAGCTTCCAGCCGCTGTACACGGTGGGCCCGGGGTCGTTCATCTACGACCTGCTGCAGCGGGCGGGGTGCGACCCGGTGACCGCGGACGCCAAGGACGCGTACCCGCAGTGGTCGGTCGAGGAGCTGGTGCGGGACGACCCCGACGTCTACCTTGTGTCCTCGGAATCGGGCGGGACCGTGTCCCAGGTCGAGCGCCGGCCCGGGTACGACGCGCTGTCGGCCGTACGGGACCACCGCGTGTACCCGGTGGACTCGGACCTGGTGAGCCGGGCCGGGCCGCGGGTGGTCGCCGGGCTGCGGGCCCTGGCCGAGGCGCTGCACCCGGACGTCGCCGGGATGTGATGAACCGCATCACGCGGAGGTACCGGGCGGCGATGGTCGTGCTGGCCGCGGCGCTCGTCGCCTCGGTGCTGCTGGGGGTCGGGCTGGGCGCGGTGGGCATCGCGCCCAGCACCGTCCTCCGCCTGGCGGCCTGGAAGCTCCACCTGACGGGGCGGCCGGACGTCTCCCGGGGGGTCGAGGTCATCCTGTTCCAGCTGCGGCTGCCCCGGGTCCTGCTGGCCGGCGTGGTCGGCGTGGGGCTGGCCGTGGCCGGAACCCTGTTCCAGGGACTGTTCCGAAACCCAATGGCCGACCCGGCGGTGATCGGGGTGTCCTCGGGGGCGGCGCTGGGGGCCATCGTCGTGATCGTGGCCGGCGGCGCCGGGGTGCTGGGTGGCCTCGGTGTGGCCGGCGCGGCGTTCGTCGGCGCGCTCGGCGTCGCGTTCCTGGTCTATCGGCTGGCGCGGGTGGGCCCCGCCGTGCACGTCGTGACGCTCCTGCTGGCCGGGATCGCGGTGGCCGCCGTCATCTCGGGCGTGATGTCGCTGGTGATGTCGTTCTCGGGGGAGCAGATCCGGAACATCTACTTCTGGATCCTCGGCGGGGTGGGGGCCAGGGGGTGGAGCTCCCTACAGGTCGTGACGCCGCTCGTCGCGGCGGGCGCCCTGGTGGCCGGGCTCACGGTGAACGACCTGAACCTCATGGCGCTGGGGGAGGAGCGAGCGGCGCAGCTCGGCGTGGAGGTGGAGTCATTCAAGCGGCGGACGCTGGCGCTGGGGTCGCTCCTCGCCGCAGCGGCCGTCTCTGTGTCGGGGGTCATCGGGTTCGTGGGGCTGATGACCCCGCACCTCCTTCGGCTGGTGGTCGGCGCCAACCACCGCCGGCTCCTGCCCGCGGTGGTCCTGGCGGGGCCGACCATCCTGATCCTGGCCGACCTGGCGTCGCGCCTGGTGATCGCCCCCGAGGAGCTGCCTCTCGGCGCGGTGACCGCGGTGCTCGGCGGGCCGTTCTTCCTGTTCCTGCTGCGCCGCCAGCGGCGAGGGCTGCGGGGGGCGTTCGCGTGAAGGGCCTCGAGCTGCGCGAGGTCGTCGCGGGGTACGGCGGCCGCGACGTCCTCCGGGGCGTCACCGTGGCCGCGCGGCCCGGCGAGGTGGTCGGCCTGGTTGGGCCGAACGGCTCGGGGAAGACGACCCTCGTGCGCGTGGCGTCGCGCGCGCTCCGGCCGCACGGGGGGTGGGTGGCGCTCGAGGGCCACGACCCCTACGCGATGCCGGCTCGGCAGGCGGCGCGGCTGGTGGCCGTCGTGCCCCAGGACCTGGCTCCGGTCTTCTCGTTCACCGCGCTCGAGGTCGTGTTGATGGGGCGGTCGCCGTACCGTTCGGCGTGGTCGGGCGGGGGCGCCGAGGACTGGTCCGCGGCCCGCGCCGCCATGGATGCCACCGGGGTGCATCACCTGGCGGACCGGCCCATGGAGGAGCTGTCAGGCGGCGAGCGGCGCCGCGTGGTGCTGGCCCAGGCGCTGGCCCAGCAGGCGCCCGTGCTGGTCCTCGACGAGCCGACCATCCACCTCGACATCCGCCACGTCCTCGAGCTCCTCGCGATCGTGCGACGGCTGGCCGGGGCCGAGCGGCGCGCGGTGCTCGGCGTCTTCCACGACCTGAACCTCGCCGCGGCGACGTGCGACAGGATCGTCGCCATCGACGGCGGCCTGGTTGTCGCCGAGGGCCCGCCGGGGGACGTCATCACCCGAGATCTGTTGCGCGAGGTCTACGGCGTCGAGGCCGACGTCTACCCCAGCGCCGTGACCGGCCGTCCCGTGGTCGCGCTGCACCCGCCCGCCACGGTGACGCCCCGCGCCGGCCCCGGCCGGGCGCACGTGGTGGGGGGCGCCGGGCGGGGAGCGGCCTGCATGCACCTGCTGGCCGAGCTGGGCTTCGAGGTCACGGCCGGCGTCCTGCACGGCACCGACACCGACGACGAGGTCGCCGAGCGTCTCAACCTCCTGCGGGTGTCGGTGCCGCCGTTCTCGGAGATCGACGAGGCGGCGGCCGAGGAATGCCGGGCGCTGCTGCGCTCGGCGTCGATCGTGGTGGTGGCCGACGCGCCGTTCGGCCCGGGGAACGTGGCGAACCTCCGGCTCGCGGTGGACGCGGCCCGGGATGGCGCGCGGGTGGTGCTGGTGGGGCAGATCCCGATCGCTGAACGAGACTTCACGGGCGGGGAGGCCACCACGCTCTGGCGTGAGCTCGAGACGATGGGCGAGACCGTCGCCTCCGCGGAAGCATTGGCCGCTGCGGTCCGATAGCACCGACGAGAGCGGACCAGGCGGGAGCCGGGCCGTCGGAAGCGGCGCCGGGAGCCGAGCTGGGGGAGCCGAACTGGGGGAGCCGTGCCGGCGGGAGGGCTACCGAGCCGAATCCGCGATCGGGCCCTCGTCCGAAGCACCGATGACCTCCGGTTCCCCGGTGGTCCCGGCGCCGAGCTCGGCATGCGTCGTGAAAGGGCCCTCGTCCGTGACCTCGATCCTCGCCGGGACGGGGATCGGTTCCTCGATCCCCACCGACACCACCCGCCCGTTCTCGTCGATCCGTCCGATGTGCACGCCGGCCCCGCCGGCGCCCCGCGGCACCACCGGGATGCAGAACGACACCCGGGTGCCGCCCGAGGGCAGCGGGTCCGCCCACAGGATCCCTCCATGGAGCAGGATCAGGCGCCGGGCCAGGTGCAGCCCCAGCCCGACTCCGGTCCGCTCCTTCCGCATGACCTCCTCGCCGGTGACGAAGGGCTCCGCGAATGCGAGCGCGGCGACCTCGCGCGAGAGGCCGAGCCCCGTGTCGGTCACCGAGAACACGACCCCCTCGTCCTGGGAGCGCAGGCGCACGCGAATGGTGGACGTAGCGGGGGAGTACCGGCACGCGTTGTCCACGAGCTGGGCTACGGCCTCGGAGATCCGCGCCGGGTCCACCAGCGCGAACATGGCCTCGGGAAGGTCGCGGTCGAGGCGGACCAGCGGATATCTCTTCCCCACGCGGTCGCACACGTCGACGACCATCGCCACCAGGTCCGTCCGGGTGACGCTGAAGTCGACGGTCCCGCGATCGAGGTCGGCGATCGACAGGATCTCCTCCACGAGCCCGGTCAAGCGGTCGATGGCGTCGCCCATCTTCCCCAGGAACTCGGACTCGTCCTCCGGGGACAGCCGGCGATCCTTCAGCAGGTGGGCGATGCCTTTCACGATCGTGACCGGGGTCCGCAGCTCGTGGGACACGTTGGCCAGGAACTCGGCCTTGGCGTGGGTGACCTCCTGGACCTTCATGGTGGCGTCGGCCAGCGCACGGCCGAGCTCACGCTCGCGGTGCACGCCCTCGGCGAACCGGTCGAACAGCTGGGCGGCGACCCGGGGGGACACCACCGCGCCGCCGTCGAGGATCGGCCCCAGTGCGCGAATGACCTCAGCGGGCCCGTCCTCCTTCAGCAGGTACCCGGTGGCACCGGCGCGGATGATCTCGGCGGCGTCCTCGGGGGCGGCGGAGGTGGCCCAGCACACGATGGGGGTCGAGGGCGCCACGGCCCGCAGCCGGGCAATCAGGTCCGGCCCCCACAGGCGGGGCATGGCGGGGTCGGTGACGATGATGTCGGGGCGGGAGCGCACGGCGAGCTCGACCGAGTGATATCCGTCGGTCGATGCCTCGGTCAGCGCGTCCCAGCCGGTTCGCGACAGGGCGTGTTCGAGGATCGCCACGTCAGGCGGCGTTCCGGAGAGGAGCATGGTGAGAGCCATCCCAATTGCATATCGGCTCGCGGCCCCGTCGAACTTGAATGTCCTCGCCCCGTTTGTCCGACAGGGCGGGCTATTCCACGATGCCCCGGCGGATGGCGATGGCCACCGCCTGGGCCCGGTCGTTTGCGCCGAGCTTCTCGAAGATGCGTTCCAGGTGCGTCTTGACCGTGTGTGGCGAGATCGCGAGGTCGTGGGCGACCTCCTTGGTGGTCGCGCCGTAGGCGACCATCTGGAGGATCTCGGCTTCCCGCTTCGACAGAGGGGCGTCGGGGCGGCGGTCCACGGTCTGTACCTCCTCGATGAATGCCCGGGTCAAGGCGGGGTGGATGACGGCCTTCCCCTCAAGGGCCAGTCGCGCAGCCTTGACCAGTTCGTCGGCCGAAACGTCCTTGAGCAGATAGCCCGACACCCCGGCGGCGATCGCGTCGGCGATGGCGGAGCGGGACTCCTCCACGGTGAACAGGATGACCTTCGTATCCGGGTTGACTTCACGGATGATCTTGGTGGCCTCCAGGCCTCCCATGCCGGGCATGCGGACGTCCATGAACACGACCTCGGGCTTGACGTCCGCGACGATGTCGATGGCCTCCTCGCCCGTGGAAGCCTCGGCGACGATCTCGATCTCGTCCGAATCGGCCAGCGCGGTGCGCAACCCGCTCCGCGTGATCGGGTGGTCGTCGACGATCATGACCCGCATGCTCACGCCCACACCTCACAGGTGTCTCGTCGGGGCCGATCCCTACAATAGACCGAGGAGGTCCCCCAATGAGCGAAGCGAGCGAACAGATCGAGGCGGAGCCCCAGACGGCCGCCGAGGAGCAAACGACGCCACCGGAAGAGGCCACGGCCGCGCCCGACGGGCACCCGGCGGAAAGCGGCGTGACGAACGGTCAGGGCGCCCTGACCAAGGACGACGTGCTGGAGGCCCTGAAGGCCGTCATCGACCCGGAGCTCGGGATCAACATCGTCGACCTCGGGCTGGTCTACGACGTCGACATCACCGAGGGCAACGTCCACGTTACCTACACGCTGACGACGATGGGTTGCCCCATCGGACCCCTGGTCGAGGCCCAGATGCACCAGCTGATCGATCCGCTGCCGGGCATCGACTCCTTCGAGGCCGAGATGGTGCTGCGCCCACCGTGGTCCCCGGAGATGATGTCCGAGGAGGCCAAGGAGGCCCTCGGCTACTTCTGATCCGCTGATCCGCGGCCAAACCTCGGCGGACTCCTCCGGCGCGAGCCGGCCCGTTGCAGTTGCAACCCGCGCAAGCCCCGGACTAGGATTTCCGACCTGGCAGATCGAGTTTCCATCGCCTCGGGGGAAGGAGAGCGAGCATGGCCGAATACACGAGTCCGGACGCCCTGGTCGAGACCGATTGGCTCGAGCAGCACATCTCCGATTCGAACCTCCGGCTCGTCGAGGTCGACGAGGACACGACCGCGTACGAGAAGGGGCACATCCCCGGAGCGGTGGCGTGGAACTGGAACACCGACCTCCACGCGGAGACCGGTCGTGACTACGTGGACCAGGCCGGGCTCTCGCGCCTGTTGCAGCAGGCCGGGGTGGGCCCCGACACGACCATGGTGCTGTACGGGGGCAACAACAACTGGTTCGCCGCCTACGCGTACTGGCTGGTTCGCTACCTCGGCTACCCGAACGTGAAGCTGCTCAACGGCGGCCGCAAGAAGTGGGAGCTGGAGAGCCGCGAGCTATCGGGCGACGCGCCCTCGTACCCGGCCACCGACCTCGAGGTCTCCGGTGCGATCGCGGGCGACATCCGGGCGCTCCGTGACGATGTGCTGGGGCAGGTCCGCGGCGGGGGCGCCGCGAAGTTCATCGACGTCCGCTCGCCGGAGGAGTTCCGGGGCGAGAAGCTCGCCCCCGACCACCTGCCGCAGGAGCAGGCCCAGGTGCCCGGACACATCCCCGGCTCGGCGAACATCCCGTGGGTCAAGGCCGCCAACGACGACGGGACCTTCAAGTCGGCCGACGAGCTGAAGGAGCTGTACGAGGGCGCCGGCGTGACGTCAGGAGACGAGGTCATCGCCTACTGCCGGATCGGTGAGCGCTCCTCCCACACGTGGTTCGTGCTCAACGAGCTGCTCGGGTACCCGAACGTCAAGAACTACGACGGTTCCTGGACGGAGTACGGCTCACTCGTGGGCGTGCCGGTCGAGAAGGGATGACGGTCGGGGGGCTCCGCCCCCCGACTACCCCCCGAAACCCGTGGGAGCATCCGTCATCGCGAAACCCATGGGGCTCCGCCCCCCGACTGCCCCCCGAAACCCGTGGGAGCCTCCGTCATCGCGAAACCCGGGGGGGTCCGCCCCCCCGATTGCACCCCGAAACCCGGGGGACTCCGCCCGTGGCCAAATCTGGGGGGCTCCGTCCTTCGCGAAGCCGGTCGCTTCTCTCGGTGCCTGCCCACGTGGGCAATTCCTATCTGTCCGGTCGACTTCGCGGGGACCCGGCGGTAGACTGGATGTGCTGGTCGTCCGGTGCCTCGAACGGGGTGCCCGGGTAAGGTTCCGAATGCGGCGACCGAACTGGGAGTGACATGGCCATCACGCAGGAAGAACACCTCAGGGAACTCGACAAGGGATACCGCTTCGGCTGGCACGACCCCGAGCACTACGTGTTCCAGCCCAAGAAGGGGCTGTCCGAAGAGGTCGTGGAGGAGATCTCCTACCTCAAGAGCGAGCCCGACTGGATGCGGAAGTACCGCCTGAAGGCCCTCAAGCACTTCCGGGGCCGGCCCATGCCGTGGTGGGGCGCAGACCTGTCGGACATCGACTTCGACGACATCTACTACTTCATCCGCTCGACCGAGAAGCAGGCCAAGTCCTGGGAGGACCTCCCGGAGGACATCCGGGGGACCTGGGACAAGCTGGGGATCCCCGAGGCGGAGAAGAAGTACCTGGGTGGCGTCAGTGCACAGTACGAGTCAGAAGTGGTCTACCACAAGATTCGCGACGAATTGGACCAAATGGGCGTCCTGTTTGGCGACATGGACACCGCGCTGCGCGAGCACCCCGACATCGTCAAGGAGTACTTCGGGACGATCATCCCGCCGAACGACAACAAGTTCGCGGCGCTGAACTCCGCGGTGTGGAGCGGCGGTTCGTTCATCTACGTGCCGCCAGGCGTGCACGTGGACATCCCGCTGCAGGCCTACTTCCGGATCAACGCCGAGAACATGGGGCAGTTCGAGCGGACGCTGATCATCGCGGACGAGGGCTCGTACGTGCACTACGTCGAGGGCTGCTCGGCGCCGATCTACACGACCGACTCGCTGCACTCCGCCGTGGTCGAGATCGTGGCGAAGAAGGGCGCGCGGGTCCGGTACACCACGATCCAGAACTGGTCGACCAACGTGTACAACCTCGTGACCAAGCGGGCGGCCGCATACGAGGACTCCGTCATGGAGTGGATCGACGGGAACATCGGCTCGAAGATCACGATGAAGTACCCGTCGATCTACCTGCTCGGCAAGGGCGCGCGGGGCGAGGTGCTCAGCGTGGCGTACGCGGGCAAGGGCATGCACACCGATGCCGGCGGGAAGGCCATCCACGCGGCGCCGTACACGACGAGCGTGATCAACTCGAAGTCGGTGAGCAAGGACGGCGGACGGACCGGATACCGGGGACTGATCCGCGTGGAGCCGGACGCGCACCACGCGAAGTCCACGGTGCGGTGCGACGCCCTGATCCTCGACGACGACTCGCGCTCGGACACCTACCCGTACATCGAGGTGGAGGACGAGACCGCCTCGCTCGGCCACGAGGCCAGCGTGAGCAAGATCGGCGAGGACCAGCTCTTCTACCTGATGAGCCGGGGCCTTACCGAGACCGAGGCGACGGCGATGATCGTGAACGGCTTCATCGAACCGATCACCCGCGAGCTGCCGATGGAGTACGCGGTCGAGCTGAACCGCCTGGTCGAGCTCCAGATGGAGGGCGCGGTCGGGTAGGGGTGCGGAGCCCACCCGATCTGCCAGCCTCGAGGCATTCCCATGGGGTCGTCGCGAGCCGATCTTCGATCTCCGGCATAGGGTCCCTCCGTTCACGACCGGAAGGAGGACCCATGGCGTCTGAGTCGACGGAAGGCGTCTGGAGGCTCGACCGCGGCGAGCCGTCCGATCTGACCGAGCCCGCCACGTGGCGCGACGACGGCGTGGAGGACCTCACCTACTCGAACCCGTTCGGCCTGGACATCGAGCGCGTGTGGTTCGACGGGAAGGTCGTCTACGCGTCCGAGCAGGGCGAGCTGGACGTGGATCTCCAACGCGTGAAGGTCGCCCAGGAGTATCAGATCGTGTACGGCGCCGAGCTGGGCGCCGGCGGCAAGCCGGTGCGAGAGCCCGACCGCGTCGAGGGCCAGTTCAACATCTACGACTCCGTCCCGGGCATGGAGAAGTACTCGCCGCTCTGGCAGTTCAACTACGTGGTCGTCCCACGAGAGTACGAGCCGAACGCCCTCAGGTCGGAAGCCGACTGCCTGACGAGCGGATACCCGATCCTCCAGAGCGCGGTCGTCGAGAACTGACCGGTCCTCTGATCGCCGCCGTGCGCGGCGAACGAGCACCTACGGCGCGCCCGATCCTCCGCGAGCACCAGCGGTCCGGCCGCCGAATCACCGTCGGCAGCTGTCCGCGTAGAGTCGGCCGAGGAGGTGTGGCGCCATGACTGAGCTGCGAACCGCGTACCGGACCTGTCCGCTCTGTGAGGCGACGTGCGGGCTCGAGCTGACGCTCGAGGGGCGGTCGCTCGTGAAGGTGAGGGGTGACTCCGAAGATGTCTTCAGCCACGGGTACCTGTGCCCGAAGGGGCTGGCGCTCGTCGACCTCGAGCGGGATCCCGACGTCGTGCGGCAGCCGCTGGTCAGGGACGGCGGCGCGCATCGCGAGGCGACCTGGGAGGAGGCGTTCGCCCTGATCGACGCCCGGCTGCGGCCCATGGTCGCCGAGCACGGGCCGGACTCCGTGGCGATCTACCTCGGGAACCCGAACGTCCACAACCTGGCCGGCATGCTCTACAACCCGGTGCTCGTCCGCGCGTTGGGCACCGCGAACCTGTACACGGCCACCAGCGTCGACCAGATGCCGAAGCAGGTCTCGTCCGCGTACATGTTCGGCTCGGGCCTGTCGATCCCGATCCCGGACGTCGACCGGACGCAGCACATGCTGATCCTCGGCGCGAACCCGTTCGTGTCGAACGGCAGCCTGTTCACGGCGCCCGACCTCCCCGGTCGCTTCCGCGCCCTGCGCGCGAGGGGCGGCAAGCTCGTCGTCGTCGACCCCCGGCGCACCGAGACCGCGCGCCACGCCGATGAGCACCACGCGATCGTCCCCGGAACGGACGCGCACTTGCTGTTCGCGATCGTCCAGACGCTGTTCGGCGAGGGGCTGACGAGACCCGGACGGCTGGAGGAGCACGCCACCGGGATCGACGTCGTCCGCCGGCTTGCCGAGACGTTCACCCCGGAGGCCGTCGCGCCGGTCACCGGCATCGCCGCCGAGGATATCCGGCGCATGGCCCGCGAACTGGCCGCCGCCGACCGCGCCGTCGTGTACGGGAGGGTCGGCACGTGCCAGCAGGAGTTCGGCACGCTGGCTTCGTGGCTGGTCGACGTGATCAACGTCCTCACCGGGAACCTCGACCGGCCGGGCGGCGCCATGTTCACGAAGCCCGCGACCGGCGGCAGCAACACCGCGGGAACGTCCGGGAAGGGGAAGGGCGCCCGGTTCGGCCGGCGGCACACCCGCGTCCGTCACCTGCCGGAGCACTTCAGCGAGTTCCCCGTCGCCGCCCTCGCCGAGGAGATCCTCGAGCCCGGGGACGGGCGCATCCGGGCGTTCATCTCCGTGGCCGGGAACCCCGTCGTCTCGACGCCGGACGCGCGACGCCTGGACCGCGCGCTCGAGGGCCTCGACTTCGTGGTCGCGGTCGACATCTACGTGAACGAGACGACCCGACACGCCGACGTGATCCTGCCGGGCGAGTCGACGCTCACCCGCGGGCACTACGATCTGGCCTTTTCCGCGCTGTCCTGCCGCAACGTCGCCAATTACTCGCCGCCCGCCATCGAGCCGGAGGAGGGCTCGGTGCGTGAGTGGGAGGTGATGCTTCGGCTGGCCGGGATCGTCACCGGGCAGGGGCCGGAGGCCGACCTCGAAGCCCTGGACGGGTTCGTGGCGCGGCAGGTCCTCGACCGCGGAGTGAACAACCCGCTGTCGCCGGCGCACGGCGTCGACGTCGAGACGGCGTGGGCGGCCGTCGCCGGCCGGCGAGGCCCCGAGCGGCTCCTCGACATCCTGCTCCGGACCGGGCCGTACGGCGAGGGGTTCGGCCGGGAACCGGAGGGGCTGTCGTTCGAGAAGCTCCTGGAGCACCCGCACGGCCTCGACCTCGGGCCGCTCCAGGAGCGGATCCCGGAGGTCCTGCGCACTCCGAGCGGGAAGATCGAGCTCGCCCCCGACGACGTCGTCGCGGACGTCGGTCGCCTACGGGCGTCGATGGAACGCGCGCACGACGGCGAGCTGGTGCTGGTCGGCCGGCGCCAGCTGAGGTCGAACAACTCGTGGATGCACAACCTGCCGGCACTGGCCGGCGGCAGGAACCGGTGCACCGTCCAGATCCACCCTGACGACGCCGCACGCCGGGGCCTCGAGGAAGGCAAGCCCGCACGCGTGACGTCGTCGTCGGGTTCCGTCGACATCGAGGTCGAGGTGACCGACGTGATGCGCCCGGGGGTGGTCAGCATCCCCCACGGCTGGGGCGACGGGAACGGGGAGGCACGCATGCGCGTGGCCACCGGCCAGCCGGCCGTGAACTCCAACGTGCTGGCTCCCGGCGACATGGACCCGCTTTCCGGCAACGCGGTCCTGAACGGCATCCCGGTCACCGTCGCGCCCACCTGAGCGAACGCGAGCCCGCTCCACGGAGAGGAGTGGTTCACAGCAACGCGCACTGTGGAGCGCCTCCGGAATCGGATCAGGGGGGCGGACACCTGATATCGAGCGCGTAGCGGAATGCTTCATCGAGCGTCCGGAGCTTGGCCGATCCCAGGTGGCCGAGCGGGCGCGGCTCGACGGAGCGCCGGTCGATCGCCTGCAGCCCGTCGCACCGTGCGGCCGACTCGTACGGGAGGCCCTCTCCGCGCCCCACCGGAACTTCGGATTCGAGTTGTCGGACGTTCGACGAAACGGGCGCCACGACGACGCGGCTCGTTCGCTTGATCGCCTCGTTCCGCAGGACGACGAGTACGGGACGTCGACCGGCCGGGGAGGGCAGCTCGGCCCAATAGAGCTCACCGCGGCGCAGGATCCTCACCCTCCGACGACATCCGTTTGTCTTCAGCGGCCATCCGCGAGTACTCGTCCTCCCATTCCCAGCCGGGCGGGTGCTCGCGGTAGCTCTGCTCGTACCGGCGATCGGCTTCGCGTTCCCGCTCGTGCTCGAGGTACTCGCGTGCCGCTCGCCTGATCGCCTCGGAGCGGCTGACGCCGTCCGCGGCGGCCGATTCGTCGAGCCGTCGAACGAGATCGTCGTCGAGCTGGACGATTATCTGCTTCCTGGTCACGACGGCGACCCTACCATATGAACTTTCCAATGACCGGCCCCCACCTCCTCTCCCGAACGTGATCCAAGCACGAGGCACTGACACGGACGCCGCGGCGGCGAATCCGACCTCGTTGATAGACTTTGGAAGGACGACCCGGGCGCGCGCGGCCGGGCGGAACGATCCTCAGGGACGGAGCAGCTCTGTTGGCCGACCTCGCGACTCGTACCGGGTTCGATCGGGATGCGCTCGAGGCGCTTCCCGCTGTGCCGGGGTTCGCCCGTGCCTTGCGGGAGCGGGCGTTCGAGGAGTTCGTGACCCTGCCGGTCCCCGCCCAGGAGACCGAGGAGTGGCGGTACACCGACCTCTCGGGGCTCGACCTCGGCGGGTTCCGGGCGTTCGTCGAGGGCGGGCACGCGGACAACCTCGACGACGTCCCCGCCGCGGTCCTCGAGTCCGCCGGAGACGTCGGCGAGCGGGCCGGGCTGCTGGTCCAGCGGAACTCCGAGGCCCTGACCTCGCACCTCGCGCCCGAGCTGGCCGAGCGGGGCGTGGTCTTCACCGACCTCGACCATGCGGCGGAGCTGCACCCGGAGTTGGTGGAGCCGAACCTGCACGCGATCGTCCCCACCGACCGGACGAAGTTCACCGCACTCCACGGAGCGTTCCGCTCCGGCGGCACCTTCGTGTACGTCCCGCCCCGCACCCGGGTGGGGCTGCCGCTGCAGACGCTGACTTACCTCGAGGCCGACGGCACCGCCGTGTTCCCCCACACGCTGATCGTGGTGGGGTCCGAGGCCGAGGTGACCTTCATCGACCGGTACGTCTCGCCGGACCTGGAGGCCGCCATCTCCGACGCCGTCGTCGAGATCGACTGCGGCCCCGCGTCGAGGGTCCGGTACGTCTCGCTGCAGGAATGGGGCGCGGGGGTCACGCACCTCTCGGTGCAGCGCGCGCGCCTCGGCCGAGATGCGGAGTTCCGTTCGCTCAGCGTGGCCTTCGGCGCCGATCTGTCCCGCAACGAGTTCGAGTCGGTGCTGGCGGAGCCGGGCGCCACCAGCGAGATGCTCGGCCTGTACTTCGCCGACGCATCGCAGCACTTCGACCACCGGACGCTGCAGGACCACGTGGCCGGGAACGGCAACTCCAACCTGCTGTACAAGGGCGCGCTGAAGGGCCATTCGAGGGCGATCTATTCCGGCTGGGTGCACATCCGGCCGGGCGCCACCCGCAGCGACGCCTTCCAGACCAACCGGAACATCGTCCTGTCCGAGCACGCCAAGGCGGACGCCATCCCGAACCTCGAGATCGAGAACAACGAGGTCCGGTGCGGCCACGCGGCCAGCGTCGGGCCCGTGGACGAGGACGCCCTGTTCTACCTGCAGAGCCGGGGGATCCCCAGAAAGGAGGCCGAGCGGCTCATCGTGTTCGGGTTCTTCCAGGAGGTCCTGGACCGGGTCGACCTCCCCGAGGTCCGTCGCGGCCTCGAGCAGGCGATCGAGCGCGAGCTGCAGCAGGAGGACTGATGTCGCTGGTGAAGATCGCGACCGCGGACCAGGTCCCGGAGGGCGAGGCCCGGCGGTTCGCCCACGACGGCACCGAGGTGGCCGTGGCGAACCTCGGCGGCGGCGAGTTCCGGGCGCTCGCTGCCATCTGCTCGCACGCGCAGGCGTACCTGGACGAGGGCGAGGTGGACCCCGACATGGAGACCATCGAGTGCCCGAAGCACGGCTCGACCTTCGACCTCGAGACCGGTCGGCCGCGCACCCTGCCGGCCACGCAGCCCGTGCGGGCGTACGCGGTGAAGGTCGACGGCGACGACATCCTGATCGAGGTGGACGACTGACATGACGACGACGGCAACGAAGGACGCACCCGCCACCACGGTGGAGCTCGAGATCCGCGGCCTCCACGCGACCGTGGAGGGCAAGGAGATCCTGAAGGGCATCGACCTCACGGTGCGCCAGGGCGAGACCCACGCGCTGATGGGCCCGAACGGCAGCGGGAAGTCCACGCTGGCGAACGTGCTGATGGGCCGGCCCGGGTACCAGGTCACGGCCGGGGAGGTCCGGTTCAAGGGCGAGGACGTCCTGCGTCTCACGCCCGACCAGCGCGCGCAGCGAGGCCTCTTCCTGGCGATGCAGTACCCGGTCGAGGTCCCCGGCGTCAGCGTCGTGAACTTCCTGCGCACCGCGTACAAGGCCGTGAAGGGCGAGGAGATCTCCGCGCTGGGGTTCCGCAAGCACATGAAGGAGAAGATGGAGCTCATCGGCGTCGAGGACGAGATGGTCCGGCGCTACGTGAACCAGGGGTTCTCGGGCGGGGAGAAGAAGAAGAACGAGATCCTGCAGCTAGCCGTGCTGGAGCCCGACATCGCGATCCTCGACGAGACCGACTCCGGCCTCGACATCGACTCGCTGAAGGCGGTGGCGACCGGCGTGGAGAAGCTGATCGGGCCGACCCTCGGCGTGCTCGTCATCACGCACTACCAGCGGATCCTGAACTACGTCCATCCGGACTTCGTCCACGTGATGATGGGCGGGCGGATCGTGAAGGAGGGCGGCCCCGAGCTGGCCACGGAGCTCGAGGACAAGGGCTACGAGGGCATCCGCCAAGAGATCGGCCTCACCGAGGACGAGGCCGGCCCGGACGACGACGGCGGCGGTCCGGGCGCTCCGCGGTCGTAGGCTGGGAGACGGGTATGGCGAAGATTGCTGAGAGGACGGGCCGGCCGGCGCTCGACGTCGCGCGCCTCCGCAGGGACTTCCCCATCCTCGACCGGACGATCCACGGCAGGCCGCTCGTGTACCTCGACTCGGCGGCGACCAGCCAGAAGCCGAGGGTGGTCATCGAGGCGATCGTCGACTACTACGAGCGGCACAACGCGAACATCCACCGCTCGGTGCACACGCTGGCCGAGGAGGCCACGGTGGCCTACGAGGAGGCCCGGGGGAAGCTGGCGTCGTTCGTCGGCGCGCCCTCGGCCGACTCGATCGTGTTCAACCGGGGCACGACCGAGTCGATCAACCTCGTCGCCCATGGCTGGGGGCGGAAGTTCCTGCGCGAGGGTGACGAGATCGTGCTCTCGGAGCTCGAGCACCACTCGAACATCATCCCGTGGCAGCTCGTGGCCCGGGACACCGGCGCGGTGCTCCGGTACGTGCCGGTGACCGGGGAGGGGCGCCTCGACCTCGACGAGTTCGACCGGCTGCTCGGGCCGAACACGCGGCTGGTCGCCATCAGCGGCATGTCGAACGTGCTCGGCACCATGCCCCCGCTCCGGCGCATCGCCGACGACGCGCACGCGATCGGCGCGCTGGTCCTGGTGGACGGCGCGCAGCTGGTGCCGCACGCGCCGGTCGACGTCCGGGTCCTCGACTGCGACTTCCTGACGATCAGCGGCCACAAGATGCTGGGCCCGACGGCGTCCGGGGGGCTGTACGCGAAGCCCGAGCTCCTGGAGGCGATGGACCCCTTCCTGGGCGGCGGGGAGATGATCCGGGAGGTCCATCGCGACGAGTCCACGTGGCGCGAGATCCCCTGGAAGTTCGAGGCGGGGACCATGAACATCGCCGAGGAGATCGGGCTCGCCGCCGCGATCGACTACCTCGAGCCGATCGGCATGGAAGCCGTGCGGGCCCACGAGGAGGACGTCGCCCAGTACGCGATCGACCGGCTCGTCGAGATCGGCGCCCGGGTTTTCGGCCCGCACGACATGACCGAGCGGGGGGCCGAGATCTCGTTTTGGTTCCGCGACATCCACCCGCACGACCTGTCGCAGGTGCTCGACCAGGAGGGCGTGGCCATCCGGGCCGGGCACCACTGCACGCAGATCCTGCACCGGGTGCTGGGCGTGCCGGCCACCGCCCGCGCCTCGTTCTACCTGTACAGCACCCGCGAGGAGGTCGACGCGCTGATCGCCGCCCTGCACAAGGCCGGCGAGCTGTTCGGCTGATTCCCTCGGCCACCCCCGGGAAAGGGTCTTTTACAGGAGCGCGCCGTCGTGAAACGATGGAAGCAGCCGTCCACGGAGGAGGTCCCGTGAAGAAGGTGCTGATCCTGCTCGCGTTGCTGTCGCTCGGCGTGGCCGCGCTGGCGTTCATGCGCAGCCGCCAGTCCACCGAATCATAGGCGAGCGGCGCACGGAACCGACAGGGGCGGGCTTCTCGCGAGGAGCCCGCCCTTGCGTCGGCAGCCCGAGGGACTATCGGGACCTGTGCTTTAGACTTCCTCCATGTCCCTCGACGACCTGTACAAGGAAGTCATCCTCGACCACTACAAGAGCCCCCGGAACAAGCGCGAGCTGCCGGGGGCCGAGCTGTCGTGCTCGCGGAACAACCCGCTGTGCGGCGACGAGATCACGGTCTACGCGCACGTGGAGGACGGCCGCGTGGCCGACGTGGCGTTCCAGGGCCAGGGCTGTTCGATCTCCCAGTCGTCGGCCTCCATGCTGACCGACGCGGTGAAGGGCAAGCCGATCCCCGAGGCGCTGTACCTGGCGTCGGACTTCCGGGGCATGATGGCCGGGGAGGTCGATCCGTCCGAGGACGAGTTCGGTGACCTGGTCGCGCTGAAAGGCGTCGTGAAGTACCCCATCCGCATCAAGTGCGCGGTGCTGGCGTGGGACGTGCTGCAGGAGGCGCTGGCGGGCGCCGGAGAGGCCACGGCCTCGGCGACGCACTGAGCTAGAGGCGGCCGCTCCGGTGGGGCTCCTCAACGGGCCGGTCTGGCTCGCAAGGGTCTTCGTCCGCCTCTAGGCTTCGGCGGACATGGCCTACCGCCCGATCGACCTCCGCAAGCCCAGCCTGGACTGGCTTCTGATCCTCGTTCCCGTCGCGGCCGTCAGCGACTACGTCCTGGACAACGAGCTCCTGACGTTCCTCACCGCGGCCGGTGCGATCATCCCGCTGGCGGGGCTGATCGGGCGGGCCACCGAGCAGCTCGCCGCCCACGCCGGGCCGCGGTTCGGGGGGCTGCTGAACGCCACGTTCGGCAACGTCGCAGAGCTGATCATCGCGATCTTCCTGATCCTCGACGACCAGCTCGACGTGGTCCGGGCCTCGCTGACCGGCTCGATCATCGGGAACCTGCTGTTGGTGCTCGGGCTGTCGCTGTTCGTCGGGGGGATCAAGCACAAAGAGCAGCGGTTCAGCGCCGCCGCGGCCAGCGTGCACTCGACCTCGCTGATCCTCGCCGTGACCGGCCTGCTGATGCCCGCGCTCTTCGTGCTGACGACGGGGTCGAAGGCCTTCGCCGAGCGGGAGACGGTGAGCGTGGTCGTCGCGCTCGTGCTGATGGCCCTGTACGCGGCGGCGCTGTTCTTCACGATGGTCACGCACGAGCACCTGTTCCGGGTGCCGGCCGAGCACGAGGAGGCGCAGTGGCCGAGGCGGCGGGCGCTCACCGTCCTGCTCGTGGCCACGGCGTTCACCGCGTGGATGTCCGAGATCCTGGTGGGCGCCCTCGGGCCGGCGCTGAAGGACCTCGGGCTGTCGAAGTTCTTCGTGGGGCTGATCGTCGTGCCGGTCATCGGCAACGCGGCGGAGCACAGCAGCGCGGTGCTGTTCGCGCTGCGGAACCGGGTGGACATCACGCTCGAGATCTCGATCGGGTCGTCGGTGCAGATCGCGCTGTTCGTCGCGCCGCTGCTGGTGTTCATCAGCGCGGCGGTCGGCCACCCGATGAGCTTCCTGTTCAACCCGTTCGAGATCGCCGCGGTGGCGCTGTCGGCGCTGCTGGTGTCGCTGATCTCCCGCGACGGCGAGAGCAACTGGCTGGAGGGCGCCCAGCTGCTCGGCGCCTACATGATCATGGCCATCTCGTTCTTCTTCGTCCGGGAGCTCTAGGGGTACCGTCCGGGGGCGCCGGCGTGTAGCATCCGCCGCACCCGTGCGCCCCTCACTGTTCCGCCGAGTGTTCTCGCTGTCTGCCGTCATCGGCGTCGCCGTCGTGCTCGCCGCCGCCCCGGCCGGCGCACAGGAGAAGAGCTTCACGTTTCCCGAGGTGCGGATCGACGCGACCGTGCTCCCCGACGGCAGCATGGACCTCGTCGAGCACCGGACGTTCCTGTTCACCGGCGGCGATTTCAGCGTCGGGACGTTCGGCGTCGACTGGCCCCACGACCTCGTGGAGGGGTTCGCGGTGCGGCAGAGCGGTGCGGCGCTGACCACGAGGGACGTGTCGGAGGGGCGGTTCTTCCAGGCCGAATGGGACTTCCCGGGGTTCGAGACCGGGCGGCAGACCTTCGACGTCTCCTACCGGGTCCGGTGCGCGGTGAGGGCGTACACGGACCGGGCCCACCTGTACTGGCAGTTCATCGGGACCTCCGACGCCGCGACCGCACACGCTCTGGTCACGGTGCACCTGCCGGGCGCGGCTACCGGGTCGATTCCGCGGGCCACCCACGACTGCCCACCGCCGCCGCCCGAGCCGTCGCCGTCGGTCCCGTCGCGGCCCCTGGAGCGCGGGGACGTGCTGGCCAAGGCGTTCGGGCCCTCGAACGGGACATTCGACATCCCCGAGCCCCACACCGTGGTGTTCGAGGTCCGCGGCGTGCCGGCCGACGGGTTCGTGGAGGGCTCGATCCTGATGCCACCTGCCGCCGTGCCCCTCGCGTTCCAGCAGGACCATCCCGTCGGCGACGACGCGCTGGAGAAGGAACCCCTGCCCGGGGGCAACCCCTCGTGGTTCTCCGATCGACACCACCGGTACCTGCTGGCGCTGTGGCTGCTGGCCGGGCTCCCGGTCCTGTGGCTGCTGATCGTGTTCGTCACCCGCATCAAGGACCGGGTGGGCGTGCCGGACGACGTCACGCAGCCGCCGGAGGCGCTGGACCCGGTGGACCTCGCCGTGCTGTGGGGCGCGTCACGCGGGCAGACCTTCTCGACAACGGCCTACAGCACCGAGCTGCTCCACCTGGCGCGGATCGGGGTGATCGACATGCAGCCGGTCGGGACGGTCTCGAACCCGAGCGACTTCGAGGTGAAGCTCGTGGCCGAGCCCCAGACCGACGTCGACCGCGACTTCGTCGAGTTCCTGTTCGGGGCCGGCACGCACGTGGGCCAACCCCTCCGCCCGGCCCTGGCGCCCGCCGGATCGGTGGCGACGGCCACTGCCGATACGCGCATCTCGCTGAACTCCGTGCGGCGCAGGGGTTCCAACAGCCGGCTGAAGAAATGGTCGAACGACCTCGGCGCCCGGACGAAGAGCAGGTTGGGGAGGCTCCCGAAGGATCAGAAGCGGCTGGGGCGACGGCTCATCGTGTGGACGGCGCTGCTCGGTCCCGTCGTGGGAACCGTGCTGTCGGTCTCCGCGGGCGACCCCGCCGGGCTGCCCCAGGCGTTCATCTGGGAGTCGATCCTGGTCGGAACCATCACGGGCGTGTCCGTGCGGCCGAGGCTCGATCCCGAGTTCCGCGCCCGCATGGCGCCGTGGTGGGGGTTCCGGAAATACCTGCGGGGGTTCTCGTCGCTGCCCGACGCGCCGGCGCTGGCGGTGATCATCTGGGAGCAGTACCTGGAGTACGCGGCCGCCCTCGGCGTGGCCAAGGAGGTGGCGAAGCAGGTGGGGTCGCTGGTCCCGGCGGAACAGCTGCCTTCGCCGTGGCCGGGCGCGCCGTCGGGGGCGTACGCCCTGGGATGGCTGTTCGCCCTTCACCAGGTGTCGGCCATTCCGCCGCACAGCGCGGTGAGCCGCTCGGGCTCGTCGTCGTCGTCGGGCATCAGCTCGTTCTCCAGCTTCGGCGGGTCGTTCTCCAGCGGGGGCGGGTTCGGCGGCGGCGGCACGCACGTCGGGGCCCGGTAGGCCGGCACGGCGTCGAGCCCGGGAAGCCGGCGCACCTATCATTGACGGATGTTCCTGCGGGAGAACGCGGTCGGCCTCAAGATCGCGCCTTGGCTGGAGCGGGGCCAGACGCTGCTGGACCTGGGAGCCGGGACGGGGTTCATCAGCCGGTGGCTCCGGGACCGGGTCGGCGTGGAACCGACGCTCACGGACGTCGTGGACTACGGCAACCGGGCGAGGGACCTGCCGTTCCTCCGGCAGGAGGACCCCTTCCGGGTGCCGGTCGAGGACGGGTCGTTCGACGCGGTCTTGATGCTGTTCGTCTTCCACCACGTCGACCGGTACGAGGACCAGGGACGGCTGCTGGACGAGGCCGTCCGCATCGCCCGCCGCCTGGTGATCATGGAGGACACGCCGGAGAACCGGCTCGACCTCATGTTCAACAAGGCGTGGGACTGGACCCTGAACCTCCGGCACGGGGTGCCCACGCCGTTCACGTTCCGCTCGCCGGACGGCTGGGCGAGGGCGTTCAAGGTACGCGACCTGTCGATCGCCCACGCGGAGACGTACCGGCCCCTGTGGCCGTCGCTCAAGACGTACCCCCACTCGCTGTTCGTGCTGGACCGCTAGTGCCGATCGCGTTCTCCGAGGACCCCCGGGACTTCCTCCGCCGGGACTGGTCGGACCTGGTGGACGCCGATCCGTCGGCCACGTTCTTCCACCAGCCTCGCTACCTGAAGCTGTACTGGGAGGAGTTCGGGCACGACGTCGGGCTGCTCCTGGCCTTCGCCGAACAGGAGGGCCGGACCGTGGGGGCCGCCGCGTTCGAGCGGGTCGACGGGACGCTGCGGTTCCTGGGCGGGACCGAGGTCACCGACTACACGTCGCCGGTGGCCGCGCCGGGGTTCGAGGACGCGGTGGCGAAGGAGCTGCTCGGCGCGCTGGCCGACCGCGATTGGAGCGAGGCCGACCTCCAGGGCCTCGCTCAGCACTCCCTTTGGCTTCCGCGCATCGCCGAAGCGGCCTCCGCGCGGGGCCTGGCCGTGGAGGAGGGGCTGGACGCCGTCGCGCCGTTCCTGGCGCTGCCGCCGACGCACGGGGGGTACCTGGCCTCATTGCCCGGGAAGCTCCGCCACGAGATGCGGCGCAAGGCCCGCCGGCTGGACGAGGAGCTCGGCGAGCACCGCGTGGTGCTCGCCACCGCGGAGACGCTCGACGCCGACCTGGGCCTGTTCGCCGAGATGCACCGGTCGAGCGAGGGCCCGAAGGGCCGGTTCATGGTCCCCGGCATGGAGCTCTTCTTCCACCGTCTCGGCGAGGTGTTCATCCCGGAGGGGGCCTTCCACCTGGCCTTCCTGGAGGCCGGCGGGAGGCGCGCGGCCGCGGCCGTGGCGTTCCGCCACCGCGAGGTCTTCTATCTGTACAACTCCGCGTTCGATCGCGAGCTGCGCGACCTGGCGCCGGGCATGGTGCTGGTCGCCGGCCTCATCGAGCACGCCATCGACGACGGCTGCACCGCGTTCGACCTGCTGAAGGGGGACCTCGCGTACAAGTACCGGTTCGGCGCCGTGCGTCGAGAGGTCCGCCGTCTGAGGATCACGCGCGGTTGATCTACCCTTGGTGCACGCGGCCGGTCGCCAGCTGCCGGCCGCCTTCGTCGTACACGTCCACTCGGTCGTACCTCGAGATGTCGGCGGACGTGACCAGCCACGCGTCGGTGGACCCCTCGGAGTTGAACTCGGTGGGGTGCATCGAGATGCGGCCGGTGGGGGAGCGCAGCACGACGCGGACGGTGCCGGTCGCGCCGGGGGACCGGATCAGCACCAGGATCCAGGACTGCCCGACCTCGGAGTCGTACAAGATCGCGCTCCCGTCGACCGGCCGCGAGCCGGAACCGGTCAGCTCCGCGACCCGGACCTCCCGGCCCCCCAGGGCCTCCAGGAACGCCCGGTAGGCGACGGCCTGCCGGTGGTCGCGGGACGACCGCACCGTCGTCGTCACCCCCCACGCCAGGGCTCCCGCGGCGATCGCGATCGAGGCGGCCAGGGCCAGCCACCGGCCCGGCCGGCGGGCCACGCGGGGCGCGGGCGCCGCCTCGGCGCGCTCCTCGGCGAGCGCGGCGAGCACCCGGTCCCGGAGTTCGGGCGGCGGGTCGGCCTGGTGCGCGGCTCGGGCGAACGTGGCGAGCCCCTCGCCCAGCATGGCCATCTCGCGCCGGCACGCGCCGCAGCCCCGGAGGTGGCGGCGGACCGCGGTGTCCTCCGGGTCCGGCAACGTCCCCAGGAGCTGCTCGGGCAGCAGTTCCCGGACGTCGTCGCACGAGAGCACCCGGGTCACGTCCTCGCGATCCGGCCTCACGACGAGCCTCCCCGTGATTCCGGCTGCAGTGCCTCGCGCAGCCGCAGCAGCCCCGAGCGGATCCGCGTCTTGGCCGTCCCCAGCGGGATCCCCTCGAGCTCGGCAACCTCGGCGCTGGTCTTCCCGCCGAAGTACGCCAGCTCCAGCGCCGCCCGCTGGCCGTCCGTGAGCTCCGCCATGGCCCGACGGGCCCGACCAACGAGGTCCTGGGTCTCGGCCACCTGGTCGGGCCCCGGCTCGGGGTCGGCGTCGTCCAGGGGCCGCGCGGCCTGGAGCGTCCGGGACTCCAGCACCCTGCGGCGGAGCGTGTCGAGCGCCAGGCTCCTGGCCACCAGCAGGACCCACGTGTCGAGCGACCCCCGGGCGGGGTCGTAGTGGCCGGCGGTCCGCAGCAGCTTCACGAACGCGTCCTGCACCAGATCCTCCGCCGCCGCCTCGTTTCCCAGCATCACCAGTCCGAGTCCGTAGATTCGCGACGCGTAGCGGTCGAAGAGGCCCTCGGAGGCCTCCCGGTCCCCGGCGGCGAATCCCCGCATCAGCGCGGGGTCGGCCGGACTCGACGGGCGGGAACGCATACGTCGCACGGTATCGCGAAGGAATACGGACCGGGAGCGCCGCCGGCTTGCGCGGCCCCGGGGACCGGTGTCCGGAGATCGCCGCTGCAGGGAGTCCTCAGCCGAACACGCGGAGGTGGCGAAGGACCGTCTGCGCCAGCTCTTCGTCCCCCCCGACGACGAGCGTGCCGTCCTCGACGTACTCGCCGGCGGGAACACGGCGCGCGGCCACCATCGCGAACGGGTAGCCCCGGCCGCCGATCGTCGCGTCCGGTCGCCGGCCCTCGCCGGGAACCTCCCGGGGCCCGAGTCCGTGGTGCCACCGTCCCCCGCCCGCCCCCTCCAGCTCCACCAGCACGCTCCTTCCCCGATACGACAGCCCGGCGAGTCCGAGGGCCCAGGGCAGGGTCCGGATCGCCAGGTCGTTCAGGGCGTAGATCGGCCAGTGCTCCTGCCGTGGCTCGAGCCCGGCGCCGGTGCGGATGTCCTCGCCGTGCGACCACCACTCGGCGACCCGCGACTGCACGAGGTACCGGACGGGGATCTCGCCGGCGAACCACGGGACGCGATGGCCCTTCCAGCTCTCCTCGTCCACCAGCGAGGCCCGTCCCAGGACGAGGTCCGCCGCGGCGCCCCACTCCCGGATGACCTGGAACAGCGGCGCGTCGGCGCGTCGGGCCACCGCGAACCGGTTGAAGCCGTCCACGGTCGGGTCGGCCCGGCCGGCCTCGGTCTTCAGGTACTCCTCGACCTCCGCCGGCTCCTCGCCCCCGAGCACGGCGGCCGCGGCGACCTCCGTGGCGGCCAGCTGGGCGACCACGTCGCGGTTGCGCCGCCCCTCGATCGGGCCGGCCACCTCCCACGCCTCGGGCGGCGTGTACTGGATCGTGCGCCCCAGCGCCTCGCGCTCATGGCGCGCGACCCCCAGCAGTTCCTGGTGTTCGAGGCTCATTCGGATCTCCGTCACGGGGGCGTGCGGGCCCTCCCGCGGTCGCGGCGGATTGTACCCTCCCGCCATGCGCGTCCTCGTCGCCCCCGACAAGTTCCGGGGAACGCTCACCGCGCACGAGGCCGCCCGGGCCCTCGCCCGCGGGTGGCACCGGGCCCGCCCCGCCGACGACGTGGAGGAGCTTCCCCTGGCCGACGGGGGCGAGGGGACGCTGGACGCCTTGGTGGCCGCGCTCGGCGGCGACCGCCGCGCCCTCACCGTCACCGGGCCGCTCGGCGACCCGGTCGAGGCCGTCTTCGGCCTGCTCCCCGGGCCGTCCGGCGTCGTCGAGATGGCACTGGCGTCGGGCCTGGCGCTGGTGCCGCAGGGCCGGGGAGACCCGCTGCGGGCGACGACCTTCGGGACGGGGGAGCTGATCCTGGCGGCGTGCCGGGCGGGCGCGCGGTCGGTGATCGTGTGCATCGGCGGCAGCGCCACGAACGACGGCGGCGCCGGCGTCGCCCAGGCGCTGGGCTTCCGGCTGCTCGACGCCGACGGGCGCGACCTCGACCCGGGTGGCGGGGCGCTGGGGCGACTGGAGCGGATCGACGCCTCCGGGGCGTCGCCCGACGTCGCGGGGGTGCGCTTCGTCGTGGCCAGCGACGTCGACAACCCGCTGACCGGCCCCGCCGGCGCGGCGGTCGTCTACGGGCCGCAGAAGGGCGCGTCGCCGGAGGACGTGGGGCGGCTCGACGCGGCGCTCGAACGCCTGGCGGTGGTCGTCCGCCGCGACCTCGGCGCCGACGTGGCGGACCGGTCGGGGGCGGGCGCCGCGGGGGGGCTGGGGTTCGGGCTGATGGCGTTCCTGGGGGCGGAGCTCCGCCCCGGGATCGAGGTGGTCATGGAGGCGGTCGGGTTCGACGAACGCCTGGAACGAGCCGACGCTGCGGTCACCGGTGAGGGAAAGTTCGACCGGCAGTCGTTCCACGGGAAGACCGTGGGCGGTGTCCTGGAGGCGGCAGCGAGGCGCCATCGGCCGGTCGCGGTGGTGTGCGGGAGCGCCGAGGCGACCACCTCCGACGTGCCGGTCGTGTCCCTGGTCGAGATGGTGGGCCGGCACCGGGCGTTCCACGACGCGGCCGCCGCCGCCGGGGAGGCAGCCGCGATGCTGGCGGGGCGCGGCGACTGGCTTCACCGGGAGGCCCGGTGAGCCGCTCGATCGACCGCGTGGCCGACGCGGCGGCATCCGAGGGACTGGCCATCGAGGTCCGGCGATTCCCGGAGGGGACGAAGACGGCCGGGGATGCCGCCCGGGCCATCGGCTGCGAGGTCGCCCAGATCGTGAAGTCGCTGGTGTTCGTCGCGGACGGGGAGCCGTTCCTGGCGCTGACCTCGGGCGCCAATCGCGCCGACACGGCGAAGATCGCGACCCTGCTCGGCGCGGCCGAGGTGCGGCGGGCCACGGCCGAGGAGGCACGCGCGTCGACCGGCTACGGGATCGGGGGCACGCCGCCCTTCGGCCACCAGCGGTCGCTCCGCGTCCTGGTGGACCGGGACCTGCTGGCGTTCCAAGAGGTCTGGGCGGCGGCCGGAACGCCCGACTCGGTGTTCCCCATCGCACCCGAGGAACTGGTGCGGGCCTCGCGTGCCGTGCCCGCGGACCTGAGGGAGGGCTGATCGGGGATCCGCAAGCACGCGCCGGGTATACTTCCCGGTGCAACCAGTTCGCCCCGAGGAACGGAGAGCCAGCCAGATGATCCAGCTGACCGAGTCGGCCGCCACCAAGGTCAAGGAGCTCCTCGACGAGGAGGGCCGGACCGACATCGCGCTCCGAGTCGCGGTGCAGCCGGGCGGATGCAGCGGGCTGCGCTACGCCATGTATCTCGACGACCAGCTCGGGGACAGCGACGTCGCCGAGGAGCAGCACGGCGTCAGGCTGGTCATTGACCGCATGAGCGTGCCGTACATCTCCCAGGCCACGATCGACTTCGTGGACACGCTGGAGGCATCGGGTTTCACGATCGACAACCCGGTCGCCACCGGCACCTGCGCCTGCGGCCATTCCTTCCACTAGCCCGCAGCCGCCGCGTCTGCGGATCTCGCGCGCGCCCCGTTGCCGTTCGCATGGCCATCTGCTCTCATGAGCGCATGCGCGGCCCAGCGCCCCGGGGATGAGGCCGCCCGCCCGGTTGACCGGGCCGGGAATCCTCTCGCTGGCGCTGGCGGCGATCGTCGCGACGACGGTGACGGACGCGCCGGCTCGCGCAGGCCCGCTGCCCCCCTTCTCGACCCGGACGAGCGAGCCGCCCAGCATCGTCCTGATCGTCACCGACGACCAGCGATGGGACACGCTCTCGGCGATGCCGAACGTCGAGCGCTTGCTGGTCGACCAGGGGGTGACCTTCGAGAACGCCTTCGTCGTGAACTCGCTGTGCTGCCCGAGCAGGGCGAGCATCCTGACCGGCGACTATTCGCACACGACCGGCGTGTACGCGAACAGCGGGGACGACGGGGGCTTCGAGGCCTTCCATGACGCTTCGACCGTCGCGACCTGGCTGGACGACGGCGGATACGAGACCGGCCTCTTCGGCAAGTACCTGAACATGTACCCCGGCGGCTACGTGCCTCCCGGCTGGGACGCCTGGAACGCAATCGTCATGGGCCCGCGGCTGGGGGGCTACTACTTCGATTACACGCTGGGGGTGGGGACCGGCCTCCGGTCCTACGGGCACGATCTCGGGGACTACTCCACCTCGGTCCTGGGCTCGAGGGCCGCCCGGTTCATCCGGTCGGCTGACGGCCCGCTGTTCCTGTACTTCGCGCCGTGGGCCCCGCACGGGCCGGGGTGCCGGCCCCGGGGACGCGGGTGCGTTCGACGACCTGTTCCCGTACCGGCCGCCGAGCTTCGGCGAGCCCGCGGTGGGGGACAAGCCCGAGTACGTCCGGAACCGGCCGGCGCTCACCGACGGCTGGACGGCCACCGTCGACGCCTACCGGCGCGGCCAGTACGAGACCCTCCTCTCCGTCGATCGCGCGGTGGGCGGCCTGGTGCGCGCGCTGAGCGAGACCGGCCGCCTCGACAACACGATGATCGTATTCACGTCCGACAACGGCTCCGCCTGGGGCGAGCACCGGTGGCTCAACAAGCAGACGCCGTACGAGGAGAGCATCAGGGTGCCGATGGTCGTCCGGTACCCGCCGCTGGGGCCGAAGCCCCGAACGGTCCCGCAGCTCGCCCTGAACATCGATCTGGCGCCGACGTTCGCCGACCTCGCCGGCGTGGAGACGCCGCGGGTCGACGGAAGGAGCCTCGTGCCGCTGCTGGCCGGGTCGCCGACGCCGTGGCGGAACGCGTTCCTGATCGAGCACGCGTTCATCGGCGGGACGCTCGCCGTCCCGAGCTACTGCGCCGTCCGGTCGACCCACGAGCTGTACGCCGTGTACTCGACGGGCGAGGAGGAGTACTACGACATGGCCACCGACCCGTTCCAGGAGTCGAACCTGGCGGGGAACCCCTCCACCACCGCGGCCCAGGCCGCCCTCGAGACGCGGCTGCACCACATGTGCGATCCCCCGCCCCCCGGGATGGCACGGCCCTGAGGACGAACAACGTCCCTTGTGGTACGGATGGTGGCCCGATCTGATGGGCTCGTGCCCCGGTGCGCGTCCTCGTGTCCTCCGCTCATGAAGCCGTCCACCCGAGTGCTCGCGGTCGCCTCCGCGATGGTCCTCGTGGCCGTCACGACGGGGGTGCTCCTGCTCACCCGCGGCCGCTCGCCGGCAGCTTCCGGCGGCCGTCCCAACATCGTCCTGATCCTCACCGACGACCAGCGGTGGGACACCCTGTGGGCCATGCCAGAGGTTCGGCGGCTGCTCGTCGCGGACGGGGCCACCTTCTCGAACGCCTTCGTCGTCAATCCCCTGTGCTGCCCCAGCCGGAGCAGCATCCTTTCGGGCGACTACTCCCACACCACCGGCGTGTACTCGAACGGCGGGCCGCACGGGGGGTTCTCCGCGTTCCACGACCGGTCGACGATCGCCACGTGGCTGCACGATGCCGGCTTCGACACCGGCCTGGTCGGCAAGTACCTGAACCAGTACCCGGGCGGGTACGTGCCCCCGGGGTGGGACACGTGGAACGCCATGGTCATGAACCCCGACGCCGGCGGTTTCTACTACGACTGGTCGCTGAGCCGGGGACGCCAGGTGATCCACTTCGGTGATCGCCCGGAGGATTACTCCACGAACGTGCTCGCCTCGCGTGCCGTCCGGTTCATCCGGTCGGCGGACGGGCCGCTGTTCCTCTATTTCGCGCCCTGGGCGCCCCACGGCGACCCGGTCCCGGCGCCGGGTGACGGGGACGCCTTCGCCGGCCTGAAGCCGTTCCGCCCACCGAGCTACGACGAGGCGGACATGTCCGACAAGCCGGAGTACATCCGGTCCGCCCCCGCCTTCGGCAGGCAGAAGACCCGGATCGTCGACGCCTACCGCCGGGGCCAGTACCAGGCACTGCTCGCGGTGGACCGGGCTGTCGGCGGCATCGTGGACGCGCTGCGGGACACGGGGCGCCTGGACGACACGATGATCGTGTTCGCATCGGACAACGGGCTGGCGTGGGGCGAGCACCGCTGGGACAGCAAGCAGGTCCCCTACGAGGAGAGCATCCGGGTGCCCCTGGTCATCCGGTACCCGCCGCTCACCTCCGAGGCCGCCACGGTGCCGCAGATGGCGCTCAACATCGATCTGGCCCCGACGTTCGCGGCGCTGGCGGGCGTCCCGGCGCCGTATGTGGATGGGCGGAGCCTCCTGCCGCTGCTCCGGGGCACGGCCACGCGGTGGCGACGCGATTTCCTGATCGAGCACGTGCGCACCGACCGGCGGCTCCCGGTGCCGACCTACTGCGCCGTGCGGACGACCCACCAGCTGTTCGCCGTGTACGTCACCGGCGAGTCCGAGTACTACGACCTGCGCACCGACCCCTACGAGCTGCAGAACCGCGCGGAGGATCCCCACACGCTCAGCGCGCGCCAGGCGCTCGCCCGCCGCCTGCACGATCTGTGCAATCCGCCCCCTCCCCACATGCCCCGGCCTTGACGCCACCGCCTGCTCGTTGACTCGCCGCCCGGGGCGCTGTTAGCCTCGTTGGTGCATCGGGAGCGCCCCGGCTCGCTCATCGGAGCCGGGACCGGCAACCTGGGACGGACACCCAAGGTGCCTCCCCTCGCGAGAGGGAGATGTGGCTTCCGGAGGCCCTTGGGCCGACGGGAGCAACGAAGTGTCCGACGGATCGCAGGTCCGTTCTCCCGATGGGGAGAGCGGGCCTTTGTCGTTCGTGGACAGGAGGTACGAGTGGGGCTGTTGGTGACGGCGATCGGTTCCTACCCCCGGCCGCCGGAGGAGGGAGGCGAGTTCCGCCTGCGCAGGAGGCTGCAGGCGGTGGACCGCGGCGAGGCCAAGCCCGAGGACGTGCGGGCCGCCGAGGACGACCTCACGGCGGAGATCCTGGCCGAGCAGGCCGCCGCCGGCGTCGACCTGGTCACCGACGGGCAGGTCCGGTGGGACGACCCGGTGACCCGGGTGGCCGAGGGCCTGGAGGGGTTCGGCATCTCGGGGCTGCTGCGGTTCTTCGACAACAACACGTACTTCCGCCGGCCGGTGGTGAAGGGGCCGGTGCGGCGGACGGCTCCCATCCTGGTGGACGAGTTCGCGTTCGCCGCGGGTCGGTCCGACCGCCCGGTGAAGGCGGTGCTGTGCGGGCCGTACACGCTGGCGGCGCTGTCGTCGGACGAGCACTACGGGGACCGGGCGGCCCTGCTGAGGGACCTGGCGGCGGCGCTGCGAGACGAGGCTCGCGACCTGGCCGCGGCCGGGGCGACCGTGATCCAGTTCGACGAGCCCGCGCTGGCCAGGGTGCCGGGGCAGCCGGCCGGTGACCTGGAGGCGCTGGCGGCCGTTGCGCCGACGCTGGTCGACGGGGTGGACGCCACGACGATCCTGGCCACGTACTTCGGCGACGTCGTGCCGCTCGGCGCCGGCCTGTTCGACCTGCCGTTCGGCGGGTTCGGCCTCGACCTGGTGTCGGGATCGCAGAGCGCCGAGCTGGTCGGGGAGCTGCCCTCGGAGAAGATCCTGCAGGCGGGAATCGCCGACGCCCGGAACACCAGGGTCGAGACCGTCGAGTCGCTGGCCGCCGCGGCCGGCGAGCTGGCCGAGTCCGTGTCGCTCGAGCGGCTGTGGATCGCGCCGTCGTGCGGGCTGGAGTTCCTGCCCAGGGAGGCCGCCCGGCGGAAGCTCCGCCGGCTGGCCGAGGTGAAGGAGCGTGTGTCGTGACCGAAGGGCTGTGGACGACGCAGGTGGGGTCGCTGCCGAAGGCGCCGGAGATCCTGGCGGCCCGGGCCGACTTCGCGAAGGGGCGGATCTCGCGCGAGGACCTTCTCGCGCTGGAGCGCAGGGCCACCGAGGACTGGATCCGCTTCCAGGACGAGATCGGCATGGACGTCATCGTCGACGGCGAGCAGTACCGCGGCGACATGGTGGCATTCTTCGCCGAGGGGCTCGAGGGCTTCACCCGGGGCGGGCTGGTCCGATCCTACGGGAACCGGTACTACCGCAAGCCCGTCGTCACCGGGCAGCTCGGGCGCACGCACCCCATCACGCTCGAGTGGTGGCGGTTCGCCCAGTCGCTCACCGACAAGCCGGTCAAGGGGATGCTGACCGGGCCGTACACGATCTGCGACTGGTCGTTCAACGAGCACTACGAGACCCGCGAGGACCTGGTGATGGCGCTGGCGGAGGTGGTTCGCGAGGAGGCCGAGGAGCTGAAGGCCGCGGGCGCGCGGTTCATCCAGATCGACGAGCCGGCCGTGTCCACCCGGATGGACGAGCTGGAGCTGGCCATCAAGGCGCTAGGGGTCGTGACCTCGGGGCTGGGGGGCGTCCACACCATCACGCACATCTGCTACGGCGACTTCCACAACGCGTACCCCCAGATGCTCGATCTTCCCGTCGACCAGATCGACCTTGAGATGACGAACTCGAACTTCGACCTGCTGGAGGAGTTCCGGGAGTACCCGTTCACCAAGTCGATCGGTCTGGGGGTCGTGGACTCGCACTCCCACCACATCGAGAGCGTGGACGAGGTGGCGGACGGCATCCGCCGCTCGCTGGAGGTGATCCCGCCGGACCGCATGTTCGTCGACCCGGACTGCGGGCTGAAGACGCGGACCGTCGAGGAGGCGAAGGACAAGCTGCGGGTGATCGTCGAGGGCACCCGCCGGGTGCGCGAGGAGATCGGGCTGGCATGACCGCGCCGCCGGCCGTCCAGGAGCTGGAACGCGAACCGGGAGCGGGGCCCCCGCCGGCCTGCCCGTGCGGCGGGGACATGTGGTACCTGCCGTTCGGCTACGACTCCTGGGTGTGCCGGCGAAACACGCGCCACTGGTTCCGGCCCAGTTCCAGCCGGTGGTCGCGCGACGCCCAGGCGCTGGGCGACGACGCGACCTGAGACTTCGGCGGGGTCACCCGGGCTGGGGCCCGGCCGGCAGCAGGGACTCCAGCTCGTCCATGGTCGCCGCGTCCAGCTCGAGGTCGCCCGCCGCGGCGTTGTCGCGGACGTGCGCCGGGTTGCGAGAGCCGGCGATCGCGGCGGTGATGCCGGGCTGCGCCACGCACCAGGCCAGCGCGAGCCGGGCGGGGGTCGTCCCCAGGCGGTCGGCCACCCTCCGGACGCCGGCGGCGACCTCCAGACTCCGCTCGCGGTTGCCAGGGCCGAAGAGCCGCGCCGCGTCGGCGTCCTCGGACGACCCGCGCCAATCGTCCTCGTGGAACGTGGTCTCGGCCGTGATGGCCCCGGTCAGCAGGCCGAACGCAAGCGGCCCGTAGGCCAGGACGCCGATGCCCTGCTCGCCGCACCACCGGATCAGCTCCCGGTCGTCGAGCCAGAGCATCGAGAAGTTCTGCTGCTGGGAGTCGACGTGGCGGACGGCCAGGCACCGCTCGATCATGCCGCGGTCGAAGTTCGACACCCCGATGGCGCGGACGAGACCGTCGTCCACCAGGTCACGCATCGCCCCCCACGTGTCCTCGACGGGCACACCGGTGGAGTCCGGCCAGTGCAGCTGGTAGACGTCGATGCGGTCGGTACCCAGGCGCTCGAGGCTCTGGCGGGCCGCCCGGCGGACCTGCTCGGGCCGGAAGCCCGTCCCGCCCGGTTCCGGCCCGACCTTCGTGGCGAGGACGACCTCGTCGCGGCGCCCCTGGACCGCGCGGCCGACGATCCGCTCCGAGGTCCCGTTGCCGTACACCTCCGCGGTGTCGATCCAGGTGATGCCGGCGTCGAGGCCGGCGCGCATCGACTCGACGATGGTGTCCTCCGATTCGTTCGGGCCCCACATGTCGCCGCCGGCCTCCCACGACCCGAACCCGACCACGGAGATCCCCGGCCCGCCGGAACCGAGCTTCCTGCTCTGCATGTCCGCACTCCTCCCTCGCTCGCGGGAGCGATGGTAGTGGGGCGGGCCGAGCGTCATGGCGGCCGGCGACCGCGACGTGGTTCGCGGACGCGCTACCATCGTGAGTAGGAAGGACGGGCCAGCGCCCTGCAGCTCACCAGCTCATGACTCCGAAGACCGTCGAGGAACGGGAACGCGTCGTCGTGCGGTTCGCCGGCGACTCCGGCGACGGCATGCAGCTGACCGGCGACCGTTTCACCAGCGCGACCGCCGTGCTGGGCAACGACCTGGCCACGCTGCCGGACTTCCCAGCGGAGATCCGGGCGCCGGCCGGGACCCTCGCCGGCGTCTCGGCGTTCCAGATCCACTTCGCCTCCCGCGACATCACCACGCCGGGCGACCGGCCGAACGTCCTGGTGGCGATGAACCCGGCCGCGCTGAAGACCAACCTCGGGTCGCTCGAGCGCGGCGGCATCCTCATCGTCAACGAGGACGCGTTCATCGGCCGCAACCTGGAGAAGGCGGGGTACAAGGACAACCCGCTCGAGGACGGTTCGCTCGACGGCTACCAGGTGTTCCGGGTGCCGATGACGACGATCACGGTGCGCGCCACCGAGGGCCTGGAGATCACCAAGAAGGACGCCGAGCGCTCGAAGAACATGTTCGCGCTCGGGCTGGTGTCGTGGATGTTCGGCCGACCGACCGACGTGACCATCCGGTGGATCGAGCAGAAGTTCGCCGGCAAGGAGGACATCCGGGACGCGAACATCGCCGCATTCAAGGCCGGCTACAACTTCGGCGAGACCACCGAGCTGTTCGCGCACTCCTACGAGGTCAAGCCGTTCGAGGCCAAGCCCGGCACATACCGGAACGCCAGCGGCGCGACCGCGCTGGCGTGGGGCCTGATCGCGGCGAGCGTCCGCAGCGGGCTGCCGCTGTTCTACGCCTCCTACCCGATCACCCCGGCCAGCGAGCTGCTGCACGAGCTGTCGCGGCGGAAGAACTTCGGCGTCCGGACGCTGCAGGCCGAGGATGAGATCGCCGCGGCCGGCGCCGCGCTGGGTGCCGCGTTCGGCGGCTCGCTGGGCGTCACCGGCACGAGCGGCCCGGGCCTCGACCTGAAGACCGAGACGGTCGGGCTCGGCGTGATGCTCGAGCTCCCGATGATCGTCGTGGATGTCATGCGCTCGGGTCCGTCGACCGGCATGCCCACCAAGCAGGAGGCCGCCGACCTCCTGCAGGCGATGTACGGACGCCACGGCGAGTCGCCGCTGCCGATCGTGGCGGCGGCCACCCCGGCGGACTGTTTCGACGCGGCCATCGAGGCGGCACGGATCGCCGTGCGGTACCGGACGCCCGTGATCCTGCTGTCGGACACGTTCCTGGGGAACTCCTCCGAGCCGTGGATGCTGCCAGAGGTGAACACCCTGCCGACCATCGAGCCGGGGTTCGCCGAGGGGCCGAACACGCCGGACGGGTTCATGCGGTACCTGCGCGACGAGCATGGCGCGCCTCCCTGGGCGCTGCCCGGCACGCCGGGGCTGGAGCACCGCATCGGCGGCCTGGAGAAGGACGACGCCGGGAACATCTCGTATGACGCGGAAAACCACGAACGGATGACCCACCTCCGGGCGGCCAAGATCGCCGGCATCGCGGGCGACATCCCGGAGCTCGAGGTCGACGACGAGACCGGCGACGCGAAACTGCTGGTGCTGGGGTGGGGGTCGACGCTCGGCGCGATCCGGGCCGCCGTGCGGCGCGCTCGAGGCAACGGCGGGAAGGTGGCCAGCGCCCACCTCCGGCACCTGAACCCGTTGCCGCGCAACACCGGCGAGGTCCTGGCCCGCTATGCGGAGGTCCTCGTGCCGGAGATGAACACGGGACAGTTGCAGAAGATCCTCCGGGCGGAGTTCCTGGTGGACGTACACGGCTACCACCGGGTCACCGGGCATCCGATCTCCGCCGAGGAGCTGGAGGAAGAGATCATGCGGAGGCTGTCGTGACGAACCCCCCCACCGGCAACGGGAACGGGACCGGGCCTGGTTCGGCTCTCACCCTGACCAAGAAGGACTTCACCTCGGACCAGGAGGTCCGGTGGTGTCCGGGGTGCGGCGACTACGCGATCCTCGCGGCCGTGCAGTCGTTCATGCCGTCGCTGGGCATCCCGCCGCACCAGACCGTGTTCGTCAGCGGCATTGGCTGCTCCGGCCGGTTCACGTACTACATGGACACGTACGGCGTGCACGGGATCCACGGCCGCGCGCCGGCCATCGCCACGGGACTGGCCGTCTCACGCCGGGACCTGTCCGTATGGGTGATCACCGGCGACGGCGATGCGCTGTCGATCGGCGGCAACCACCTGATCCACGCGCTGCGGCGGAACGTGAACCTGAAGATCCTGATGTTCAACAACCAGATCTACGGGCTGACCAAGGGCCAGTACTCCCCGACGTCCGAGGAGGGGAAGGTCACGAAGTCGACGCCGTTCGGCTCGCTCGACCACCCGTTCAACCCGGTGGCGCTGGCGCTCGGCGCCGAGGGCGCGTTCGTGGCGCGGACGATCGACAACGACCGCCAGCACCTCACCGACGTGCTGCGCCAGGCCGCGGAGCACCGGGGGACCGCGTTCGTCGAGATCTACCAGAACTGCAACGTGTTCAACGACGGCGCGTTCGACGCGCTGCGGGACAAGGCCGCCGGCGCGGTGCACAACCAGATCCGCATCGAGCACGGGAAGCCGGTGGTCTTCGACAACGGCGAGCGATGCGTGCGCGTGGGGCCGAACGGCCGCCTCGAGATCGCGGCGAAGTCCGACACGCCGGACGAGCAGATCGTGATCCACGACGCCCACGCCGACGACCCGACGCTGGCGTTCCAGCTGGCGCACCTTGCCACCAGGCCGACCACGCCGACGCCGATCGGCGTGTTCCGCTCGGTCGACCGGCCGGTCTACGGCGAGGCGATGGACGCCCAGATCGAGCAGGCCACCGCGAAGCTCGGGCAGGGCGACCTGGCGAAGCTGCTGACGAGCGGCGACACCTGGGTCGTGAAATAGCCTTCTCAGCCGGACGGGCCGGTGCTATCATCCGCGCCACTTCGGGCCGGAAACACGCGTCCCGGGAGACAAGGAGCGAGCACGGTGGAGGGATCGACCAAGGACCTCTCCCGGCGCGGGCCGGAACGCGCGCGAACGCCGTCGGACGAACGTCAATGCCGAGTTTGCGAGATCAAGCTGTCGGCCTACAACCCCAACCCGTACTGCTGGCAGCACATGATCGGCCATCCTTGGCGGGGCCCGACGGCGAAACCGAAATTCTGAGCCCGGAGGTTGCCGCGTGGGTCTCTTCCGCCCATGGACGGAGCTCGTCGAAGCAAGAATAATGAGCCGACCGGATCCCTACCAATGAGAGGGGAACCCCTGTTGGACGGCGCCCCACCACCCCCGCGCCGAGGCTTGTTCGGCTACCGGAAGCGGGCCGTGGAGGAGTACGTCGCGCATCGCGAAGCCCTGCTGCGCGAACGCGACCAGCGGATTCACGAGGCTGAGGCCAGGGCCGCCGATCTGCACGTCAACCTCGCTCAGCGCGAGCAGGCCATCGATCAGCTCAAGCAAGAGATCGATTCCGTCGGCACCGATCCGCGGGAGAGTTCCCATGAGTACGCGGCCCGCCTCACGGCGACGTTCATGACCGAGGAGCTGCAGAAGGTGCTGGGTGCGGCGCAGTTGGCCGCCACACGCATCATCGAGCGGGCCGACCTCACGACCCAGGAGCGGCTGAACGAGGCCGAGCAGCTGTGGCGGGAGGTGGAGGCGCAAGTTTCAGCCTTGGCGTCGTGGGAGCACGCGGTCAGGCCGGCGAGCGATTCGGCCAGGGGCACGATCGCGAGTGCCCAGGCTCGCATCGACGAGGTCCCCGAGCGCATCCGGGACGCGCTCACTCCGATGGCGGATGCGATCGCACACGTCCAGGCGCAGATCGCGGAGCTCGCGCGCCTGGCATCCCCGCCGTCGCTCTCCAAGCCTGAGAAGCTCGATGAGGTCTCCCGGGAAGGAGACGATTCAGTGGAGGGTTCGTTGACTGACCTTCCGGCAGGCGAGGGACACGATCGCGCGAATGATGACGCAGAACCAGAATTGGACGAACAGCCTGGTTCGTCCGGGATGGGGACGGAGCCGACCAGCCGGGAAGCGATCGGAGGCCAGGCGGCGGCCCGGGAGGGAGCTGATCGGCCGCCCGGGGTGGCTGAGACCGGCGTACCGCCTGCCGGCGCGATTCCGCCTGCGCCTCCCAGTCCCATCGACACCGACGAGCAGGAGCCCGAACCGCCCGACTTCGGTGCGGACGACGCTCGGTCGTCGGCCAGGCGAGCGAGACGCTGGCTCGGGGCAGCGGGCCTCGTGCTGTTGGTGTTCCTGCCGAGGGGATAGCTCGGCGTGGCGACAGTGCGCCCGGTCGCGGTGAACCGGCGCCGGCGTGAATCCCGCCGGGGGCAATCATGAGCGAGGAGCCACAGCCCCGAGAGCACCGCGATGCCGAGCTGCCCATCCTGGCTGGAGCCAGCAGTGCTTTCGCCGGGCGCGAGTCCAGGGAGGCCGCCGCTGTTCCTCCTCGGGAGGGTTCGCGGCCCCGGCCCGGGGCCGCCGATCAAGTGGCCGCGGAGTCCGGGGCCCGGAACCTGGACGAGGCCGTTCGGGAAGCGATCGTCCGGGCCGTGCCACGGCTGCAACCGCCGCCGATCGCCCTCCTGATCCCAATCGCCGTGACTCCGGGGTGGTCTGCGGCCCAGCAAGCGGCCCTGAAGGCCCTCACCGACGTGCTCGCGGACTGGGAGATGCCCGAGGCCGACCTGGACATGTTGCTGGGCGGCCTGGCTTCGACGGACCCGCTTCCGTGGGGGCCGGAGCAGGCATGGTTCGCTGCGCTCGCCAGGGCCATCGGGTTCGGAAGGTTGGCGGAGCGGCTTCGGGGGCCCAATCGGATGCGGGCCGGGGCCGCTCTGTTGCTGCTCGCCTACGGGGAGCCGTTCGCCCTCCGCCTGGTGGCGGCGCTCAATGCCGATCCGGCGTCGGAAATCCGTGTCCTCGCGCGCGTCGCCTCCAGGCTGGTCGGCCAGGCCTCGCACGAGGAAGCACGAGAGGCCGAAACGGCCGTCCCACCGCCTCCCGCTGGGGCGGGTGACGCTTTCCGGGATGAGGCGGAGGGGTCGCAGCCGGAGGGGCAGCAGCAACCGCCGGAGTCGGGCCATCCGGAGGAGCCGCCCCTGGACTCCGTCGAGGACGTCCCCGCCTTAGGACATGACGGCCGCGAGCAACTCAAACCGGCTACTCGCGTCGCGCCGACTTTCTCGGTGCCCGAGCCGCTGGGGGCGCAGAGGGCCGATCCGCAGTCGCTGCTCGATGCCGCGAGCGCGCCCGGCGGCCTCGAGCGCGACGCGAACGAGCGGGCGCTTGCCGCGCAGGGCCTCACCGGGGACCGGCTGGTGCGACTGGCTGCGGCGGTCGACCCCACTCACCGCGCTGAGGCCGTCCGCGTGATCCGGCGGGTCGGGGGCCGATCGATCCTTGCGTTCCTGCCCGAGCTGGCCTCTGACTCGGCGGGTGCGGTCCGCACGGCGGTGGTCGAGGCGGTGGCGGAGGCGGGAGGCCCCGGTGGCATGGAGCTGGCCCGGCGGCTGTTGCGCGACGACTCTTCTGCGGCGGTGCGGGCGGCGGCTGTGCGGGCCCTGGCCCGGGCAGAGGGAGCCGTCGCCGTCGATGCGCTGACCCGGGCGCTCTTGGATCCGGATCCGGACGTCCGGGCGGTGGCGGTGGCGGTCCTCCCGCCGGGGCATCCTCAGGCCATCGACCTGCTCGCGCGGGCGCTCGGGGACGAGGACCCGGGCGTGTGGCAGGCCGCATTGCGGGGGCTGGCGGCGCTGGGGGACCGGGGGCTCCCGCTCCTGTGGTCGGCGATCCTGGCGACTCCGGCGGAACGGCGAGACGAGCTCCTGGCGGCGATCGAGCGGGGAGACCCCGCTGACCTGGCGGCGCTCGCGCTGGGCCACGCCGGGGCGCCCGATCCGGTGGAGCGGGCGGTCGCGGTCGAGATGGCGGCCCGCGCGGCGACGCCCGAATGCACGTCGGTGGTGATCGAGGCGCTCCAGGACCCCGACCATGTGGTGCGCCAGACCGCCGCCCGAGGGCTGTCGGAGATGCGAACCACCCGGGCGGTGCCGGCGCTCGCTGCCAGGCTCAGGGATCCCCAGGTGGGCGTGCGGATCGAGTCGCTCCGGGCACTCGCCGCGATCGACGACAAGGGCGTGCCGCCCGCGCTGGTCTCGGCGCTGAAGGACCCCGACGCGCTCGTCCGGGACATGGCGGCCGACGCGATCATGGCGTGGCGCTCGGCCACGATGGCCAGGAGACTGGTCGAGGCACTCGCCGCACCGAGCCTCCGGCGCCAGGCGGCCGAGCTGCTGGAGCGCATGGGCCCCTCGGTGGTGGAGCCGCTCGTTGCCGTCGTGACCGGCGACGATGTCGAGGCCGCCGGGGCGGCCGCGAGGGTGCTCGAGCGGACGGTGGGGGCCGAACGGTTCGTTGCGGACCTGTCCTCGCCGAACGTCACCGACCGCCTGCGAGCGGTCACGGTGATCGGCGCGCTGGGCGACGAGGCGGCCCTTCAGGCCCTCCCCTCAGCGCTCGCCGACCCCACCGTGACGATCCGGGCCCGCGCAGCTTCGCTCCTCGGCGCCATCGGTGACCACCGGGCGCTCCCGCATCTCGAAAGTACCGCGCGCAGCGATCCCGCCCCCGAGGTCGCGTCCGCCGCGCGCGCAGCGATGGAACGCATCGAGGGCCGCGCCGCCCCGCCGGGAGAGGTCGACGCGCGAGACGACGTACAGAACGGCGACGACGAACCGGCTGGCGAGGGGCCCCACCTCAGACGCGTGTGACCTGATCACGGGAAGTCGGTGACGAGACCAGTCCTTGCTGGAGTTGCTTCAGTCGGCGTCGAGAGTGAAGCTCAATGGAGCCACCAACTCGAGTGAGACGGGCTCGGCGTCCGTGAGGATCCTCGGATGGCTAGAGGACGTTTGCCTGCGGCGGCTTTGGGGACCGTGCTCCGGAAATTGAGACGTAATGCATCCCCCCCACATCTGACTGCGGGATTATCGATTTTGCCTACAACTCGACGGTGCCGCAGAAGAGCGTCAGGCGAACCTCGCCGGTCCGGAGACCTTGCATGAGGGCCGCGCCCGTTTGGTTCACGTAGAGCAGCGGCGGGGAGTCGACCGGGCCGGTGGGGCGGACCCCGATCGTCCGGCGGCTCGAAGCTGGCATGAGGGCGAAGCCGATCGGCTGCATCCGTTGCGCGTAGAAGCGGAACGCCGTGGGCACGCCGCGGCCTCCCAGCCACATGTCCCGTCCGAGTGAGAACGATTCCATGCTCGTGACCACGGGGACGCCCGGAACCGCGTTCACGGCGCGCAGGAGGCCCCGGTCCCGGCCCTGGGCGCGCCAGAGGGCCAGTGGGTAGAGCGGCACCGTGTCGCACGCCCGCGCACCCGCTTGGGCGCGGTGTTGTGCCAGCACCTCGGCGACGCGTCGGGCCCTGGCCGCGGACCGGGCCTGGGCTCGGGCTGCCTTGAGGTTGGACCGGCGGGAGCTCACCGCGACCGGAGTCGACGGTGCGCCACCCTCCTGGATACCCGTTCGAGCGGTCGCGGTCGGCCGGACCGGGATCGAGGGGCGCAGGAGGATCGCCGGCGCCGTCGCCAGGGCGGCGAGGACGAGGAAGGCGGCCAGGGCACGGCGCTCCCGGCTCATGGTTCAAGTATGAACCCGCCGGTGGCGGCCGGAAAGCGCCGGTTGCCGTGGATGGCGGTTCCGGGTTCACTGTCGGCGTGGACGTGGGCGCAGGCAACGGGAACCAGCCGCCGCCGCTCGTGGGGTATGACCCCCTCGAGTCGGACGCCGCGCTGCTCGAGGGCGTGCGCCGGGAGGGGGCGGCCTGGGCGGAGGAACGGATCCGCCGGGCCGCGCTGCTCGCCGGCGGCGAGGCGCTGGAATGGGGGAGGCTGGCGAACGCCTTCCCGCCCGTGCTCAGGACTCACGACCGGTACGGCGAGCGGATCGAGGAGGTCGAGTTCCATCCCGCGTGGCATTCGCTCATGCGCGCCGGGATCGAGCTCGGGTTGCACGGGTCACCCTGGCGGGAGGCGGTGCCGGGCGCGCACGTTGCCCGCGCCGCCGCATTCATGGTGCTCGCCCAGGCCGAGTCGGGGTTCGGCTGTCCCATCTCCATGACGTATGCGGCCGTCCCGGCGCTGCGCGCGCAGCCCGACCTGGCCGCCGAGTGGGAGCCCCGGCTGACCTCGCTCGACTACGACTCCCGGGCAATCCCGGTGACCGAGAAGGCCGGCGCGCTGTCCGGGATGGCCATGACCGAGCGCCAGGGAGGTTCCGACGTCCGGGGCAACACCACCCGCGCCGAGCCGGCCGACGGGGCCTTCGGGATCACCGGCGCGAAGTGGTTCTGCTCGGCCCCGATGTGCGACGCCTTCCTGGTCCTGGCCCAGGCGCCCGGCGGCCTGTCGTGCTTCCTGCTGCCCCGATGGCGGCCGGACGGCACGCGGAACGCGTTCCACATCCAGCGGCTGAAAGACAAGCTGGGGAACCGGTCGAACGCATCGTCGGAGGTCGAGTTCCACCGCGCCCACGCGTGGTTGGTGGGGGAGGAGGGTCGGGGGGTCCCCACCATCATCGAGATGGTGAACCACACGCGGCTCGACTGCGTGCTGGGCTCGGCCGGGCTGATGCGGCGAGCCGTCGCCGAGGCCACCCACCACGCCGCGCACCGCTCCGCGTTCGGCCGCCTGCTTGCCGACCAGCCGCTGATGCGCAACGTGCTGGCCGACCTGGCGGTGGAGTCCGAGGCGGCGACGGTCACCGCCCTCCGCCTGGCGCGCGAGTACGACGAGGCCTGGGGCGGCGACCCGCAGGCGAGGACGTTCTCCCGGCTGGCCACCGCGGTCGCCAAGTACTGGGTGTGCAAGCGGACCCCGCCGATGGTGGCCGAGGCCCTGGAATGCTTGGGGGGCAACGGTTTCGTCGAGGACTCCGGCATGCCCCTCATCTACCGGGAGAGCCCCCTGAACTCCATCTGGGAGGGATCGGGGAACGTCATCGCGCTCGACGTGTTGCGGGCGGTGGCCCGCACCCCCGAATCCGTCGAGGCCTTCTTCGCCGAGGTCGCCGCCGCCGAGGGAGCCGAGCCCCGGCTGGACGCCTACGCGGCGAAGCTCCGCGACGAGCTGGCCGACCCGACCGACGCGGAGCCGCGTGCCCGCAGGCTGGTGGAGCAGATGGCCCTGGCCCTGCAGGGCTCGCTGCTGGTCCGGCACGGCGACCCGACCGTGGCCACCGCCTTCGTCGCGTCGCGCCTGGAGGGCGACCGGGGGCTGGCCTTCGGGACACTGCCGCCGGGCGTGGGCGCCAAGCGGATCGTCGACCGCGCGACCCCTCGGCTCTCCTAGGCCGGTTCGTCGCTCCAGTCCGACTCGGTCGGTCCGCCGATGGGGTGGTCGGACTTCCTGCCGGCCACCAGCTTCTCGCGGCCCTCGAGGAAGACGTACCAGTACACGGCCGCCCCGATGATCCCGCCGCCGATCGGCCCGATCCAGTACACCCACCAGTCGGCCCAGTGCCCACCGGCCACCATCGGCCCGAGGGCGCGGGCGGGGTTCATCGCGGCACCGGTCAGGGGCCCGCCTGCCAGGACGTCGAAGATCAGCACGAACCCGATCGGCAGCCCGGCCAGCTTCGCGAACGGCCCCCGGTCGTCGACGGCCGTGCCGTACACGACGAAGACGAGGAAGAACGTCAGGACGGCCTCGAGCAGGACCCCCCGCCCGGAGGACATCCCCGCGGCCAGGCCCGGGGCGCCCAGGTTCGCCGCCCGCCATGACGGCTCGGGGTAGAGCCCTCGGAGCAGCAGCGCGGCGAGGATCGCCCCCGCGAGCTGCGCCACCACGTAGACCACCGCCAGCAACGTCTTGATGTTCCCCGTGACCCACACGCCCAGGGTCACCGCCGGGTTGAAGTGCGCGCCGGAGATATGCGCCAGGACGGACACCATCACGGCGAGCACGATGCCGTTGGCGAGCGCGACGCCGACCAGCCCGCCCCCCGACGCCGCCATGATCACCGCGCCCGCTCCGATGAAGATCAGGGCGAACGTCCCGATGAACTCGGCGGCCGCCTTCTGTCCGGCCTTCTCCACGCTCCCTCCCTCACGTCGTCCGTCGCGTCCACCCGGTCGGTGCTCGGGGCGCGGCTAGAATGCGGGCCGTGAAAGTATTGCTCACATCCGCCAGCGAGTCGGTGAAGGAGACCATGCGGCTCGCCGTGGCCGGAATCGAGCGCCGGCTGGGGGAGCGGCTCGAGTTCCTGGAGGCCTCGAACGGCGAGCGCGGCCTCCTGCTCGCCCGGAAGTTCCGCCCCGAGGTGATCATCGCCGACGAGATCCAGTCCCGGGCCGGCGCTTTCGCCCTGGCCAAGGACCTCCGCGACGAGCTGCCACCCTACCACGGGGTCATCGTGATCCTGCTCGACCGACCCCACGACGAGTGGCTGGCCCGGTGGTCGGGGGCCGACGCCTGGTTCGTGAAGCCGGCCGATCCCTTCGCGCTGGCCGATCGCGTGCTCGAGGCCCTGCACGCCCGGCGGGGCGCCGCGGCCGCGGCGGAGACCGAGAAGGAGACCGCGTGAAGATCCGGGGCACCTGCCAGAACTGCGGCCGTGACTTCTTCGTCCGGCAGGTGCTCGACTCCGGCGGCCATTGCCCGAACTGCGGCAAGCCGTTCCAGACGCACTACACGGCGGTCCTCACGGAGGCCCTGGAGCAGGCGGAGGCGGGCGGCTCGGCGCTGGAGGGCGCGCTGGAGAAGCTGGCCGGGATGGAGCCGAACTTCGTCCTCGACGAGGAGACCGTGGTGGCGAGGATCCGCGCGCACCTCGAGGAGATCCGGACCGATGCCCGCGTGCGAGCCGACAGGGCCGCCGAGGCCGCGGCCCGCTGACGCCTGTGCCCGACGACAATCGCTACCGCGTTCGCGTCGAGGACGTGGACGGGACCGGCTGGCGCGTCGTGATCCTGGACCCCGCGGGCGACGACGCCGGCCACCGCGCGTGCGCCGACGAGGTCGAGGCCCGCACGTATGCTTCCACCGTGCGGCAGCACATCTACTGGCTGTCGGAGGAGAAGTTCCGCCAGTACTACCGGCTCCCCGAGCCGGCGGGAGGGTAGCCCATGGGCTTCAACGCCATGCAGCCCGGCAAGGTGAAGAAGGGCGACATCATCATGCTGGTGTCGGGCCTCCTGGTCATCGCCGGCCTGGTCATCTGGGCCATCCGGTAGGGCGGTGGCCTTCGATCCCCGCCTGGCCGGAGAGGCCTACTGCTACCTGACGACCACCGGTCGCCGAACCGGCGATCCTCACACCATCGAGATCTGGTTCGGCATGCCCGACGACGGCCGGGCGCTCTACATGCTGAGCGGCGGCGGCGATCGCAGCGACTGGGTCCGGAACCTCATGGCCGACCCCTCCGTCACCGTGCGGATCGGGTCGACGTCCGAGGACGAGCACGCCGCCCGAGCGAGGACCGTCGACCCCGGCGAGGAGGACGACGCCGCCCGCAAGCTGCTGGCGGCGAAGTACCAGGACTGGGACGAGACCCGGGCCCTCAGCACCTGGGCCCGCACGGCGCTGTGCGTCGCGGTCGAGCCAGCATGAACGGCGTCCGGCTGGCCGGGAAGCGTTCGCTGCTGAGGCCGCTCGAGCCGGGCGACCTGGACGCGGTTCTCCGGGGACGTGCTCGGCTCGACCGGATGGCGGCCCCCCGTGCCCCCGACCCTCATCGCGCGCGACGCCGGATCGAGCGGAGCGGCCGCTTCTGGCGCGGCACGCTGGATCTCGGCGTGGCGACCCGGCGCGGCCGCCTGATCGGCGAGGTCCAGGCGCGCAAGCACCCTGCGCAGAGCCTTCCCGGCGGGGTCGTGGAGATCGGTATCGTGCTGTTCGAACCGGCCGACCGGGGGAAGGGATACGGCAGCGAGGCCGTCGCGCTGTTGATCGACTGGCTGTTCGCCAAGGAGCGCGCCGAGCGGGTCCAGGCGGGGACGGCGGCGGGGAACGCGCCCGCTCGGACGATCCTCGAGCGTCTCGGGTTCATCTTCGAGGGCACCCTCCGCGGGTTCCGTGAGACCGAACGTGGGCGAGAGGACATGGCGATGTACGGGATCCTCCGCAATGAGTGGCGGCGCTGAGGATGCCGAGGCTTCCGATCGAGGTCGAGGAGGAACGTCGATGAACGTCCGCAGGCTCGGCAGGAACGGACCGGAGGTGTCGGCGATCGGGCTGGGGTGCATGGGGATGTCGGACCTGTACGGGCCGGCCGATGAGGCCGAGAGCATCGCCACGATCCACGCAGCGCTGGATGCCGGGGTCAGGCTGCTCGACACCGGCGACTACTACGGCATGGGGCACAACGAGCTGCTGATCCGGGATGCGTTGAGCGGCCGGGACCGCGACGCGGTGCTGATCAGCGTGAAGTTCGGCTCGCTCCGGGGACCGGACGGCTCGTTCATGGGGTTCGACGGCCGGCCCGCGATGGTGAAGACGTCGCTCGCGTACACGCTCCGGCGGCTCGGGACCGATTACGTCGACGTCTACCGGCCCGGGCGGGTCGACCCGGCGGTCCCCATCGAGGACACCGTCGGTGCGATCGCGGAGATGGTCGAGGCGGGGTACGTGCGGTACGTGGGGCTGTCGGAGGCCGGTGCCGAGACCGTGCGCCGGGCCAATGCCGTGCACTCGATCTCCGACCTCCAGATCGAGTACTCGTTGCTGTCGCGGGGGATCGAGGCCGAGATCCTCCCCGCGTGTCGCGAGCTCGGCGTCGGCGTGACGGCGTACGGCGTGCTGACCCGGGGCCTGCTGAGCGGCCACTGGTCGAGGGACCGGGCGGTGCCACCGGGCGACATCCGCAGCCGCCACCCCCGGTTCACCGCCGAAAACGTTGAGCGGAACCTGCAGCTGGTCGAGGCGCTCCGCGCCGTGGCGGAGGGCAAGGGCGCGACCGTGGCGCAGATCGCGATCGCCTGGGTGTTGTCCCGGGGCGACGACATCGTTCCGCTGGTCGGGGCCCGCCGCCGCGACCGCCTGACCGAGGCCCTGGGCTCGCTCGACCTCGAGCTGTCCGACGACGACCTCGCGGCGATCGAACGCGCCGTGCCCCCGGGCGCAGCCGCCGGCGACCGCTACGACGAGCGCCAGATGGCCATGCTGGACAGCGAGCGCCCCGCGAGCTGAGTCGTTAGCTCTGACCCTCGTCGAAGCCGATCGAGAAGAGGCGGTCGAGGTCGTGCTTCGAGTACACCTGGAAGGCGATGAGGGTCTCGGTGCGGGCGACGCCGTCGACCTTGGCGACGCCCTCGGGGATGACCCGGCTGAGCTCGTCGTGGTCGGCCACGCGGATGATCACGACCAGGTCGTATTCGCCGGCCACCGAGTACACCTCGGACACGCCGGGGATGTCGGCGATGGCCTGGGCGGCCTCGGGGATCTCGTCGATCTCGCACTGCACCAGCACCACCGCGTTGACCATCCGTCACTCCCCCAAGCAATTCGTCAAGTGAGTTGACTGATTCTCACGCCCGCTCGAGCACCATGGCCATGCCCATGCCGCCGCTGATGCACAGCGTGCACAGCGCCAGCGACAGGTCGCGCTCGCGCAGCTCGTAGGCGGCGGTCAGCACGATCCGGGCGCCGGTCATCCCGATCGGGTGGCCGAGCGCGATCGCGCCGCCCTTCGGGTTCAGCTTGTCGTGGTCGAGCTTCAGCTCCCGGTCGCACGCCAGGACCTGGGCCGCGAACGCCTCGTTCAGCTCGATCACGTCGAAGTCCTGGAGCGACAGGCCGGTCTTCTCCAGCACCTTCCGCGTCGCGGGGACGACGCCGATGCCCATGTACGCGGGGTCCACCCCGGCGCTCGCGTACGCGACGATCTTGGCGAGCGGCTCGCGGCCCTCGGCCCGGGCGCGGGACTCGCTCATCAGCACCAGCGAGGCGGCGCCGTCCGTGATGCCGGACGACGACCCGGCGGTCACGGTCCCGTCCGACGCGAACGTGGGCTTCAGCTTCGCCAGCGTCTCCAGCGTCGTGTCCTCTCGGGGGTGCTCGTCCTCTGCGAACACAGTTACCTCGCCCTTCCGGCCGGGGACCTCGACGGGCGTGATCTCCTTCGCCCGCATGGCCCTCCCCTCCGCGGCCTTGCGCTGGGACGCCAGCGCGAACTCGTCCTGCTCCTCGCGGGGGATGCCGTACTTGCGGGCGAGGTTCTCCGCGGTCTCGCCCATCACGCAGCCCGACAGCGGGTCGAGGAACCCGTCCCGGTACATCCCGTCGTACACGGTCGAGTTCCCCATCCGGTACCCGAACCGCATGCGGTCCATGAGAAACGGTGTGCGGGACATGTTCTCCATGCCCCCGGCGACGACCACCTCCGCATTCCCCAGGATGATCTGCTCGGCGGCGTGCTGGACCGCCCGGGTTCCGGAACCGCACGCCATGTTCACCGTGATGCCGGGCACCTCCTGGGGCAAGCCGCTCCGGTAGGCCACCTGGCGCGCCGTGTTCGGGCCGTTTCCGGCCTGGCGGGCGTGGCCGAAGACCAGCTCGTCGACCTGGTCGGCGTCGACGCGGGACCGGCGCACCGCCTCCTTCGTGGCGACGACGCCCAGGTCGACGGTGGGGACCTCCGCCAGCGCGCCCAGGAAGTTGCCGATGGGCGTGCGAGCGCCCTCGAGGATGACCGCGGATTCCATGAGATCGATTGTAGTCGCCGGGCGGGGCGCCCCTCCCGCCCCGCCCGGCGCGCCTACTTCGCGCTCAGGCCCAGCGCGTCGATCTCCACCTTCTTCCTGCTGGAGGTGATCTTCACCGCGACGGTCCCGCTCTGGAGGCCGGCAGGCTCACCACGACCAGCTGGCGCCGCTTGGTGGTGGAGGCCGTGAGGTTGATGTCCATCCTCCCCCTGTGTGGACGCACGCGAACGGCGTCGCCGCCGCGTCGGACCCAGGTCCCAATGCGCACATCGCCATGCCGACGACCGGACCGCGGGTCACGTTTCCACGTTCCTGCCCCCTCCTCCGGTGCGACCACGGCGGCCGGGAGGGAATCCTCCGGCCCGTGTCGCCTCCTCCTTGAACCAGCGCCTCGACGATGCGGACGAAGGGCAGGCCGCCGGTGTCCAGGGCCTGGGCCAGGGACTCCTCTGAGGGAGCCTCGAACAGGCTCAGGCAGATCTCGTCGCCGGGGATCAGGGCCGACTGGACGTGACGAACCCGCTCACCGTCCCGCGGCACCCCCTGCGCCGGGCCGTCCTCGAGCTCCGGCGGCATCTCGACCGAGGATCCGGGGACGTACGGTTCGACCAGGTACTTGGGCACTCGCCCTCCTCCTTGCTCGAGGAACCCTAGGCTCGGCGCCCCGCCGGGGAATCCCGGAAACCCCTGATGTTTGCTGCTCAGCGCTCCAGCTTCGAAGCGAGCTGGGTGCGGGAGCGGACCCCGAGTTTCCGGTAGGCCGAGGAGCGGTGGCTCTCCACGGTGTGCTCGCTGAGGTAGAGGGCCTCGGCCACCTCGCGGTTGGTCATGCCCCGAGCGACCAGCTCGGAGACCCGCCGCTCCGACCCGGTGAGGTCCGTGCCCGACGCCGCCCGGCCGCCGATGCGGCCCAGCTCCGTGCGTGCCCTGGTCGCCCACAGCGCGGCACCGATCCTCTCGAAGACGTCCAGGGCGCCCTGCAGCGACGTCCGGGCGTCCCGCCTGCGATTGGCCCTTCGCTGGGCCGTTCCCAGCCCCAGCAGCGTCCTTCCCCGCTCGAGGGGCAGAGGTGAGCGCTCCTGCTCGGCCAGGGCCCGCTCCAGCTCGCCGACCGCACCCGCACCGTCCCCCCGCGCCGCCGTCAGCAGTCCCCGGCAACGCGCCGCGGCGGCCCGGGCCCAGGGGTTGTCCATCGCCCGGCCGCGGTCCTCGAGCTGGTCGATCAGCGGCTCCACGTCGAGGTCGCCCGCCGCGATACGTGCCTCGACGGCGTCTGCGTACACCGGACGCACCCCGGGGTTGCGATAGCCCATCGCCTCGAGCTCGCCGGGCAGGTCGCGGAGGAGCCCGTCGGCGCGGCGCGCATCGCCCACCGACAGAGCCAGGAACCCCAGGGCCCACAGGTTCAGGACGCGGAACACCCGGCTCCCCCCGGATTCCGCGATGGACAGACTCTTCTCCCCGGCCTCCCTGGCTTCGGCCACTCTGCCCAGATGGGCCGAGGCCAGCGACACGGCGAACGGCGGCGCGGCGAGGGCCCATCCTCCGGTCTGCTCGGAGATGGCGTGCGCTTCCTTGGCGTGCTCGGCGGCCCGGGAAGGCCTCCCGGCCCGGCACTCCAGCTGGGTGAGGTGGATGAGGAGCGAGTTCCGGTCGAGCTCGTCACCGATCTCGGCGGTCCAGTCCAGGCTCGCCTCGAGCAGCTCCCGGGCCTCGTCCAGGCGATCCGCTTACATCAGGCGGAGCCCCAGGATCTCGCGGGGGCTGTAGTTGTTGGACGGCCTGGGGGCCGCCCGCTCCAGCTCCACGGCCCGCTCCAGGAGGCCGGGAGTGATCGAGCCGATGTAGGTCTCGTAGTGGCAGAGCGTGCCCAGGCTCTCGATGAGCATGGCCGTCTCGCCGCCGCGGATCTCGTAGGCGGACGCGTCGAGCCGCCGCTGGAACAGGTCGGGGTCCTCAGGCGGGGTCAGCGAGATGGCCTGCTCGGCCAGGCCGGCCGCCGGACCGATGGCTCCCCGTGCGGCCGCCGCCCGGGCCGCCTCGTGCACCACCCCCCCGACCTCAGCGGACGGACCGTCCCCCCTGAGCGAGATGACGGGCCCGCTCCTCGGTACTCGGGACGAGGTCCGCCATCCGCCGGTGGAGGGCCCGGCGCTCGGCCGGTGCCGTGCCGGACCGGACGACATCCGCGAGGAGTGGGTGCGTGAAACGGATGAGGTCGCCCTCCAGCTCGATCACGCCGGCCCGCGTCGCCACCTGGAGGCGTTCGGAGACCCGTCCGGGCGAGCCCGTCGCCACCGCCGCGAGATCCACCGTCGGCTCCGACGCGATGGCCGCGGCCTCGAGTACCCGTCGCACTGCGGCAGGAAGGCTCGCGATCCGCTCCCTGAGGATCCCCAGGAGGCTCTCCGGCACGGGCAGGGGCCGGCCGGCCTCCGACCGCAGGTCGCGCTCCACGAGCAGGCGAGCGATCTCGAGGGCGTAGAACGGGTCCCTCCCGACGTCTCGTGGATCCGCATCAGGGTGGGCCGGGGGAACGCCCGGCCGAACCGCTCCCGGACCAGCTCGTGGAGCGCCCCCGGCGACAGCGGACCAATCGAGGATGTCGATTCCCTCGCCCACCTGAGCCTCGGCCGGGTTCGCCGTTCCCGATTCTGGCCGGGTGGTCTCGAGGAAGCCGACCGGCTCTTCGACCAGACGGCGGCGCACGAAATCCAGGACGTCGCCGGTGGCCCGGTCGAGCCAGTGACGGTCGTCGACCGCGACCACGACTGGAGCGTGCTCGGCCAGCAACCGGATCGCGCTGAGCGTCGCTGTCGCCACCGACAGCGGATCGGGCGGAGCTCCCTCGGCCTCCGTGCGAAGCAGGGCGACGTCCGGCGCCGCCCTGCTGCGGAACCGGGATGTGCGGTGCGAGCTCGTCGAGGACGGAGCCGAGCATGTTACCCAGCGCCGCGAACGACAGAGCGGTCTCCGCGGAGGACGGGCGCGCGGTGAGAACGGTGTAGGACCGGCCCTCCGCCTCTGCGAGGCCCCGGCGCCAAAGGAGGGTCTTGCCCATGCCCGCCGGCCCCGGAGCCGAAGCGAGGCCCGGCCGGAGGGGATGGCAGAGAGGAACTTCAGAAGGGCGTCGACCTCGGCCTCGCGGCCGACCACGGACATGGGACCCAAGCGACTCGAACCTCCCCCTTCTCACCACGATTCTGGGTGAAGCGCCTACGAAACGGCAAGGGCCGACAACGGACTCCTTCGTCGTCGAGGACAGCCTCTGCGGCCTCAGTGCTGCGACGCCGCCCGCAGCCGGGCCAGGAGCGCGGCCAGCGCGCGGCCTCCTTCGACCGGCTCGGCGATGGGCCGGTCTGTGTGGACGATCGGGAGCGGGCGACGGGCGAGTTGGCCGCGGACGGCGGCGAACTCGTCGGCTCGCTCGGGGGGGCAGGGGGACGCCGGCACCCGGTCCTCCCACGGTTCCGCGGCGAGCGAGCCGCCCGCGATCACGACGTCCGATCCGTCGCCGGAGCGCAGCCGGAGGCGGCCCGACCCGATGAGCCACCGGTCCTGCCGGCCCCGTGCGATCGCCTCGGCCAGCGCGTGGAGCCGGTCGCGCGCGTTGGCCGCCTGCTCGAACCGTTCCTGCGCGGCCAGCCGGGTCATCCGGGCCTCGAGCGCTTCGAGGAGCCCGCCCGGGGAGGAGAGAGAGCGGATGAGCCCGCGGACGAGCTCCTCGTAGCGTTCGGGGGTGACGCGACCGATGCACGGCGCCACGCACCGGGCCATGCCGGCCAGCGCGCAGGGAGAGAAACGGGTGGTGCGGCCCATGGAACGGGTGCACCGCCGGATGGGGACCACGTCCTCGAGGGCATCCTTGGCCGCCCTCGCCGCACCCCTGCTGTGGAAGGGACCGAGGTAGGCGACGGCGTCGGGCTGGAGTCTCGGCGGCCCGGGCCTGGGGACGACCTTGATCCGGGGCCACGCCTCGGTGAGGTCCACCTTCAGGTACGCGTACGCCCGCCAGGTTCGGCCGCGGCGGTTGTACGGGGGCTCGTGGCGGGCGATCAGCCGGGCCTCGGCCACGAGCGACTCGAGGTCAGTTCGGCACTCGCGGTGCTCGATGCGCTCCGTCCGGGCGAGCAGGTCGCGGATCCGCTTGCGCCCGTCGCCGTAGAAGTAGGACTTCACCCGCGAACGGAGGTCGGTGGCCTTCCCGACGTACAGCACGCGGCCGTGGCGGTCCCGGAACAAGTACACCCCGCGGGCGTGGGGGAGCGCGTCGGCCAGGCGGATCTTCGCGTAGTGGGGTTGCCCCCGGGCCCGCATCGACTCGCGGAGGTCACCGAGCGTGAGGATGCCGAGGCGACCGCCCAACTCGAGGAGCGAATGGAGCACGCCGGCGCAGGCCTCGGCGTCGGGGAACGCGCGGTGGGTCGGCACGACGTCCGTCCGGAAGTGCCGGGCCAGCGTGTCGAGCCGCACGTTCCGGACGTCGTCCCATGCCACCCGCCGGGCCAGCTTCGCCGTGCACACGGGCGGGCCCTCGGGGTCGGGGTAGCCGAGCTCACGCGCGGCGGCACGGATGAAGCCGAAGTCGAACCGGGCGTTGTGGGCGACGAACACCGCCCCGCGCAGGAACTCCAGCAGCGAGGGCAGGACTGCCTCGATCGGCGGCGCGTGGAGCACGTCGAGGTCCTCGATCCCGGTGAGGCGGGAGATGAACCGGGGGATCGGCTCGCCCGGGTTCACCAGCGAGTGGAACGTGCCGACCCGCTCACCACCCCGGTACCGGACGGCCCCGATCTCGGTGATCGAGCAGTCCCGGGGGGACCCGCCCGTGGTCTCGAGGTCGACCACGCAGAACGTGACCTCGCGAAGCGGCGTCTCGAGATCCAATTCGCTGCCGGTTTCGATCGATCCGAGCACCGCGACGGAGCCTCCCGGGGCCGCGGGACCGGCAGACTACCCGAACACGCGTTCGACGGTCAAGTCGGATCAGGATGAAAGCCGGGGCGCCGGCCGGCCGGAACGCGGCGATACGACGAACGTAGTGGGCGGTCGGGCTACGCGACGTGGCGGGAGATTCGCCGCCGCTGCTGTTCGGTGAGGCCGCCCCACACGCCGTAGCGCTCGCGGTTCTTGAGCGCCCAGGAAAGACACGTCTCCCGGATCGAGCACGCGCTGCAGTAGGAGAGCGCGAGCCCCGCGTCCTCCTCGGAGGCGGGGAAGAACACTTCGGGGTCGATGCCGTAGCATGCGGCCCGGTCCTGCCACATGTCCGGTGGCATCGGATCCTTCGGAAGATGCGAAAGGTCGAACTCGTACGCCGATTCGCTCATGAGCCTGCCTTCCTGTACCCCAGCCGGCACCGTCCCTACCGAGCTCCTGCGTCGATTTTCGGCTCCGGGGTGCGTGGGCGCTTCCTCACTTATGTCTAGCACGGTCGGCCGCAAGGATGGAAGGGTGATTTTCTTGTCAGGCCAGAATTTCTTCGTCATGCCGGGCTGGCTCGCGCCGATCGTCCCGATTCGCACTGGTCAGGGGCCCCGCCGGTGAGCCGGCCCCTCGACGGGACGCGCGTCCTGGACCTGACCCGGCTCCTCCCTGGCGGCTACGCCACGCTGCTGCTGGCCGACCTGGGGGCGGACGTCGTGAAGGTCGAGGAACCCGGCCGCGGCGACTACATCCGGTGGACTCCGCCGCTCGTGGAGGGCGAGTCGGCCGCCCACCGGGCGTTGAACCGGGGCAAGCGAAGCGTGGCCCTCAACCTGAAGGACCCGGGCGGCGTCGAGCTGCTCCGGCGGCTGGCCGGCGGGTTCGACGTCTTGGTGGAGTCGTTCCGTCCGGGGGTGACGGACCGGCTGGGCGTCGGGCCGGCGGCCCTGGCAGAGGCGAATCCCCGCCTGGTCTACTGCGCGATCACCGGCTACGGGCAGGATGGGCCGTACCGGGATCGGGTCGGGCACGACGTTAACTACATCGGGTACTCGGGAGCCCTCGACCTGATGGGGGTCGACGGGGGCCCTCCGGTCGTTCCCGCGGTCCAGGTCGGCGACATAGCCGGGGGCGGGATGGCAGCGGTGATCGGGATCCTGGCCGCACTGCTCGAGCGGGGGCGGACCGGACGGGGGCGGTTCGTGGACACGGCGATGACGGACGGCGTGGCGTCCTGGCTGTCGATCCACGCGGGCGCGTTCCTGCAGACGGGAACGGAGCCCCGGCGGGGCCGGATGCCGCTGTCGGGCGCATACGCGTGTTACCGCGTGTACGAGTGCGCCGACGGGAAGTGGGTGACCGTCGGCGCCCTAGAGCCGCAGTTCTGGACGGCGCTGTGCCGGGCGCTGGAGCTGCCCGATCTGGTGCACACCCAGTTCGGACCGCCGGACCAGCAGCGGAAGATGGCGGCCCGGTTGTCGGAGGCCTTCGCGCAGCGTCCTCGCGACGAGTGGCTGGAGGCGCTGGCCCCGATCGAGGCGTGCGTCGGCCCCGTGAACTCGCTGGCCGAGGCCGTCGAGGACCCCCAGGTCGTCCACCGCGGACTGGTCGCCGAGGTCGAAGGCGCGCCGGTGGGCCCGGCGTCGCCCTTCGTCATGGACGGCGAGCGGCTGCAGCGCCTCACGCCGGCGCCCGGCCTCGGAGAGCACACCAACGAGGTGCTGGCCGAGATGGGCGTCACCAATGACGAGCTGTCGGACCTCCGGTCACGGGGTGTGATCTGACCGGACACGCAGCAGGACGCCGCGATCGGTCGTGAGATGGGCCTCCCGGGCCTCCCACCGGATGCGCCCGATGCAAGCGGTCCCCTCGCCATCGTCGAACGGCACGACGCTCGTGACTCTGCCCACCTCCTCGCCGTCGGCGTGGATCAGGGCCATGGGGTACACCTGCCCGCCGGCGTGGAACGGCAGGACGAGCCGCGGCGGGTGACCCAGGTTGCGGACCTTAGCGACCGACTCCTGGCCGAGGAAGCATCCCTTCGAGGTGTCAACCAGGTAGTCCAAGCCGGCCTCGGAGGGCAGCGCGTCCTCCCCGACGTCGACCCCGAACCGCGGCTGACCGCGGAGAATTCGCCAGACCTCGAGGTCCTGCTCCGAGGCCTCCAGGTGGGCGCCCATCTCCTTCCGTCGTTCGCCCACCTGACCTGCCGGGATCAGCTGATCGAACCCATTCTCCAGGACGCCCGGAGACCAGGCTTCCACCATCGTCCACCCGGTCCGCGGGTGGCAGATCAGCCCGAGGTCGGTCGTCCGGTCGGTGATGGTCACGTCGGCGGACAGGACGTAGGGGGCGAGGATGTCCGCCGCCGGTCGTGGCTGGACGGGGTCCTGAACGACGAGCAGCGACTCGTCGGGCATCACGAAGACGTGGAAATCCGCTCGAATGCGGCCGGTCCGGTCGAGCAGGAGCGTGCGCCGGGTCTCGTAGGGCCGGAGTTCGTCCACCCCGTTCGTCACGATGTCGTTCAGCCACGTCGACGTACCGGAGCCGAACAGCCCGAACTTCCACCACCTCGAGAGGTCGGCGAACACAGGCTCCGGCCGTCCGAACAGCGCACGTACCTCCGCCTCGCCCATCGTTCTGCCAGCATACGGGCGTCGTGGACGTTTCCCGGACGCTGATCGTCACGAACGACTTCCCGCCGCGCGTGGGGGGCGTTCAGCAGTACGTGTGGAACGTCGCGGCGAACCTCCCGGCCGACCGCGTGGCCGTCGTCGCGCCGAACTGGCCGGGGTGGCGGGAGCACGACGCCGAGCTGCCGTTTCCGGTGCACCGGTTCCCGCCGAGGTTCCTGTGGCCGTCGGCCGACCTGGCCGCGAGGGTCCGGATCGCCGCCGGGGAACACGCCGCCGAGGTCGTCCTGTTCGGCCACGGGCTGCCGCTCGGGCTGCTCGGGCCGGCCACCGGCCTCCCGTACGTCGTGGCCACGCACGGAACCGAGTACTGGTTCTCGCAGATGCCCGGGCTCCGCGCGCTGCTGGGGCGGGCCACGGCGGGGGCGGCCCGGGTGCTCGCCGTCAGCCGGTTCACCGGCCGGGTGATCCGCACCGCCGTGCCGGCGCGGGTGCCCGTTTCGCTGTTGCCCCCCGGCGTGGACACCGAGCGGTTCCGGCCCGACGCGCCGGGCGCCGACGAGGTCCGTCGCCGGCACGGCATCGGCGTCGGCCGCCCCCTGGTTGTGTGCGTCTCCCGGCTGGTGCCGCGCAAGGGCCAGGACGTCCTGATCCGGGCGCTGCCGGCCATCCGCCGGCGCGAGCCGGACGCCGCGCTGCTGATCGTGGGCGACGGGCCGTCCCGCAGGGGGCTCGAAGCATTGGCCGGGGAAACCCCGGTCGGTTCCCTCGTGTTCGCCGGCCAGGTGTCCGACGCCGAGCTTGCCGCGTACCACGCGGCCGCCGACGTGTTCGCCATGCCGTGCCGCTCGCGCCTGGCCGGGCTGGAGGTCGAGGGGTTCGGCATCGTGTTCCTGGAGGCCGCCGCGGCGGGGAAGCCCGCCGTCGCGGGTGAATCCGGCGGCGCTGCGGAGGCCGTGGTCGACGGCGAGACCGGGCTGGTCGTCGACGGCCGGCATCCGGGCGCCGTGGCGGAGGCTGTCGGCTCGTTGCTGTCGAACCCGTCCCGCGCCGAGGCGATGGGCAAGGCCGCGCGGGCCCGCGCGGAGCGGCTGTTCACCTGGCCCCGACTGACCGGCAGGCTGGCGCGATGGCTGGCGGACGCGTCACGATAGGGCCCACGCGAGCGGAGCAGGAGGGAGCGCCATGGCCGGCGACACGATCACGAAGCGGTTCCACGAGACCGCCGAGCGCCTGGGTGATCGGACCGCGATGAAGTACCGCGAGGGCGACGATTGGCGGGAGATCTCCTGGAGGGGCTACGCGGAGGCGGCGAGGGAGGTGGCGATGGGCCTCGCCGGGCTCGGCGTGGCGCCGGGCGAGGCCGTCTGCATCCTGTCCCGGAACCGGCCGGAATGGCACATCGCCGACCTCGGGGGAATGTGCGCCGGCGCGGTGACGGTGCCGATCTACACGACCAGCTCGCCCTCCCAGGCGAGCTACGTCGCCGGCCACTGCCAGGCGGTGGTGGCCTTCGTCGAGAACGAGGAGCAGCTCCGGAAGCTCGAGAAGGAACGCTCGGAGCTTCCCGCGCTCCGCCACGCGATCGTCATCGAGGACTTCCCCGAGTCGGCCGACGGCTTCGTGCTCCCGCTGGCCACGCTCCGCGAGCGGGGGCGGGCGTACGACGCCGAGCACGCCGGCGAGTACGAGGGACGCTGGCGGCGGCCCTTGCCCGAGGACGTGGCCACCATCGTCTACACCTCCGGCACCACCGGCCCGCCGAAGGGGGCCATGCTCACCCACTCGAACGTCGTCTGGACGGTGGGCTCGCTGCTCCAGGTGTTCGCCGAGCCGTTCGGCTCGGGGCGGCGCCTGTCGTTCCTGCCGCTCTCCCACATCGCCGAGCGGATCACGTCGCACATGTCCCAGGTCGTGAACGGCATCGAGACGTGGTTCGCCGAGTCGCTCGACACCGTCCTGCAGGACCTCCAGGCCTGCCGGCCCACCGTGTTCTTCGCGGTGCCCCGCGTGTGGGAGAAGTTCCACACCGGGATCCAGGCCCGGCTGGGCGCCCTGCCCGAGGACCAGCGCATGGCCGCCGAGGGCGCCGTGTACGTCTCGACCGCCGTGGTCGAGATGCGCCAGGTCGGGGACGAGCCCATCGAGGAGATGACCCACGGCCTGCACGAGGCCGAGGAGAAGATGTTCGCGCCCCTCCGCGCCGCGCTCGGCCTCGACGCGTGCACGTACTTCGTCTCCGGCGCGGCGCCGATCAACGTGGACATCCTGAAGTTCTTCCACGCGGTGAACATGCCGATCGCCGAGGTGTACGGGCAGACGGAGGGCACGGGGCCCACCACGCTGAACCCTCGGGAGCGGATCAAGATCGGCACGGTCGGCCCGCCGATCCCGGGCGTCGAGGTCCGCATCGCCGAGGACGGGGAGATCCTGGTGCGCGGCGGGAACGTCTTCGCCGGCTACCACCACGACGAGCGGGCCACCGCGGAGATGCTCGAGGACGGCTGGATGCACACCGGCGACGTCGGCGAGCTCGACGACGACGGCTACCTGCGGATCACCGACCGGAAGAAGGACCTCATCATCACGGCGAGCGGGAAGAACGTCGCGCCGCAGGAGCTCGAGAACGCGCTGAAGTACCACCCGCTGATCAGCCAGGCGGTGGTGGTGGGCGACCGCCGCCCGTACCTCGTGGCGCTCATCACCCTGGACCAGGAGGCCCTGCCGAAGTTCGCCGCCGAACGGGGCCTCGCCGCCGCGGACCTGTCGGAGGATCCCGCCGTGCTGGAGGCGGTCGCGGCGGCCGTGGCCTCGGTCAACGCCCAGTTCTCCCGGGCCGAGGGCATCAAGCGCTGGAACGTCCTGTCCCGCGACTTCCTCATGGAGGCCGAGGAGATCACCCCGACGCTGAAGGTCCGCCGGCGGGCCATCGTCACGAAGTTCTCCGACGACATCGAACGCCTGTACGCGGACGGGTAGGTGCCTCGGCCGGGTGGAGGAACCGGGCCCGCCCCGGCCCCGCCGGTGGCACACTTCGCACATGCCTGCTCGGGTGATCGCAGCGGTCGGCGCCGGCCTGGCCTGGTCCGCCGTGCTCGTCGTGCCGCCCGGCGAGGCCGCCACGGCCAGGCCGTCGGCATCCCCCTCGGCGGGCTCGGGGCTGGGGTCGACCGGAAGCGGCCCGGGCTTCGTCGTGCTCGCGGTGGTCCTCGTGGCCGCGCTGCTCTTCTCGGCGTGGCGGCTCAGGAGAAACCGTTGAGCGACCGACACAGTACTCGAAGACGCGCCACGATCCGCGCGCTCGACCATGGGTTCGTTGCAGCGAAACGGGAGATGGTCTTCGAGGTGCTCCGCGATCCGGAGGGCTACGCTGGGTGGTGGCCCGGGGCGAGGTCGCTCGGCGACGGGCGGCTCCGCGTCCCGGGGCTGCCGGCCGTCGTCGTGTCCACCGAGCGGGTTCGCCTCGGCACCGGGCTCGTGGTCCGGGTCTCGGACCGGCGGCCCGGTGGAATCAACGGGCACCTGGAGTGGTACCTGGAGAACTTCGAGGAGGGCACGGTGGTGAGTTGCATCGCGGACCTGCGGGCGCCGCGGCCGTGGCGACCTCGCCGCGTCCTGCGCTTGCGCTCCGGTGTGAGGTCCGCGATGGTCGCCCTGAAGGGGATGTTGGAGTGAGCGAGGAGCGGATCCGGTGCCCGAACTGCGGGGCCATGGCCACGCCCGGCGTCGAGTGGTGCGGGCAGTGCTTCGCGAAGCTGGGCCCACCGGGCAGGCAGGAGCCCGAACAGGGGCCTCCCGGCCAGGTTCCCGAGGTCCCGGCCCCGCCGATGCCCGTCCCCCCGGCGCCTCAGGCCGAGGGCGATCCCCGGTCGGGTGACCCGGCGCGATCCCCGAGCCGGCCGGAGGAGGGATCGCAGAGACGCAGCGCCTCCGGGAAGGGGACGCCCGCGTCGCTGCTGACCGAGTTGTGGGAGCTGCCGACCGTGCCCGAGCCGGACGTCAAGGGCATACCCGCGCCACAGGACCGGCCCGCCGGTGCGGAGCCCCGGCCAGCGGAGGCTCCACCGGGCGGTGGCCAGTTCGTCGGCGGCGAGCCGGTCAAGCCCCGCCCCACCTGGCCCTGCGCGGTCTGCGGCGCGGCCAACGACCTCGAGCTCGACACCTGTGCGTCGTGTGGCGCTCCGTTCGCCCGGCTGTTCCAGGAGGGGGTTGCGACGAACGACGTCGAACCGAAGCGCGCCGTGGCGTTCTCCCTGGCCTTCCCGGGGCTCGGCCACGCGGTGGCAGGCCGGAAGGCCGAGGGCCTCGCCCGCGCCATCCTTTTCGCGTGGGCCGCGGCCACCGCGATCCTGCTGCTGACCGCGCACCCGGCCGGCGGGTTGGGGTTCCTGGCCCCGATGGCGATGCTGTTCGTCCTGAGCGCGATCGTGTGGTACGCGGTGACGGCCCTCGACGCCTTTCGCCTGACCTCCGGCCAGCGCCAGATCGTGTCGTCGAAGGTGATGCTCTACGGCGTCGCCGGGTTGATGCTCGTGTCGGTCGCCTCCGTGCTGATCATGGTCACCAAGGCCGGCCACCCCCATTAAGTGAAGCGCACGACTACGAGGACAACCGCGCCACCACGTCGGGGACCTCGGTGAGCCGCTCGATCACGGCGTCGGGGCGCACGGCTGCGTTCGATTCCTGACGGAACTCCCGGGTCTGCACCGCGCGCATGCCCACGCCCTGGGCCCCGCCCACGTCGTCGAGGAGGCGGTCGCCCACGAAGACGGCGGCCGCGGGGTCGACGCCGAGACGGCCGAGCGCGTCCCGGAAGATCCGGGCATCGGGCTTGCGCGTCCCCACCTCGCTCGAGAACGCGGTGGCGTCGAGCAGCTCGAGGATCCCGAGCGCCTCGAGGTCGGCGCGCATCAGGTGGGGGAGCAGCGCCACGTTCGACACCAGCCCCAGCTTCAGCTCACCCCGGCGGAGGGTCCGGAGCGTCGCCAGGTTCTCCGGGCTCACCGTGATCGTCTTGGAGTAGGCGGAGTGGTCGATCGCCACGACGTGCCGCACGACGTCGGCCGGCACCGTGAGGCCCAGCGTGTTCGAGAGCACCTCGTCGAACGTGGCGATCAGGTCCAGCTCCTCGAGCCGCCCGGCCTCGTACGATGCCCCGACCAGGCGGTCGACCTCGCGGGCAACGCGGTCGATGAGGTGTCCGACCTCGGGGGCGTCGATGTACAGCGCGGCCTCGACGCGGGCCCGGATCTCCTCGTAGGCGGCCAGCAGCGCCTCGTCGGTGCGGCGGAAGTCGACGATGGTGTGCCCGTAGTCGAAGAGCACCGCTCGGACCGGCTCGCCCATGGCCGGCGGAGCGTACCCCGGGGCGAGGAGGTGTCGGAGCGGGGCGGGCGGGGCAAGCTCGGTTCGCCGGGAGCATCGAGGCCGTCGAAAACGAGGAGGAGGGGTTCGAGGTGGCGGAGCGGACGGAGGGTTCGATCACGATCAAGGCGCCGGCCGAGGACGTCATGGCCGTCATCGAGGACTACGAGAACTACCCCAAGTGGAACGACCTGAAGTCGGTGAACGTGCTGAAGAAGGACTCCCAGGGCCGGGGCAGCGAGGTCGAGATGCAGCTGAAGGCGCCGGTCATCGGCGAGGTCCGGTACGTCCTCGAGTATTCCTACCGGGCGAGCAACGGCGGGGTGTCCTGGACCACCAAGGAGATCGAGGGCGGGTTGACGGACATCAAGGGCGAGTACGACCTCGAGGAACTCGACGAGGACGAGACGAAGGTCACCTACCGCGTCGCGATCCAGCTGAAGGCGAAGGTCCCCGGGTTCATCCGCCGCCAGGGCGAGAAGCAGATCGTGGACAGCGCCCTCAAGGGCCTGAAGAAGCGCGTCGAGGAGGGCTGATGGTCGGGGGGCTCCGCCCCCCGACTTCCCCCCGAAAAACCCGATGGTCGGGGGCAATGTTTGGTCGGGGGGCTCCGCCCCCCGACTTCCCCCCGAAAAACCCGATGGTCGGGGGCAATGTTTGGTCGGGGGGCTCCGCCCCCCGAAACCCCGGCCGGTGCGCGGGGGACGGCGCGGGAGGCCGAGCCGCTAATCTAGGCCCGCGATGCGTGTGGTGCTGTTCACCGGGAAGGGGGGCGTGGGCAAGACCACGGTGGCCGCGGCGACGGCCGCCTCGGCGGCCCGGGCCGGGAACCGGGTGATGGTCATGTCGACCGACCCGGCGCACTCCCTGGCGGACTCCTTCGACATCCAGATCGGGTCGCAGACCACGCAGCTCGCCGACAACCTGTGGGCGCAGCAGATCGACGCCCAGGAGCGGCTGGAGCAGAACTGGCGGGAGATCCAGGAGTACTTCATCTCCCTGATGAACTGGGCGGGGGTCGACACGATCCAGGCCGAGGAGCTCTCGGTGATCCCCGGCCTCGACGAGATCTTCAGCCTGATCGACGTGAAGCACCACGTCGATTCGAGGAAGTACGACCTGCTCGTGGTCGACTGCGCACCGACCGCCGAGACGCTCCGCCTGCTGTCGCTGCCGGAGATCATGAACTGGTACATCGAGCGCATCTTCCCGGTGGAGCGGCGGGTGGTGAAGACGCTCCGCCCCCTGGTCACGAGGATCACCTCGCTGCCGATCGCCGACGACCGGTTCTTCGCGAGCGTGGAGAAGCTCCACCGCAACCTCGACTCGGTGCGCAAGATCCTGATTGACGAGAAGGTGTCGAGCGTCCGCCTGGTGGTGAACCCGGAGAAGATGGTGATCGCCGAGGCCCGCCGGACCTACACGTACCTGTCGCTGTTCGGCTATCGGGTCGACGCGGTCGTGGTCAACCGGATCATCCCGGACACGGTCACCGATCCCTATTTCGGCAAGTGGAAGGAGATCCAGGCCGAGCACCTGGCCACCGTGCACGAGTCGTTCCAGCCGCTGCCCATCCTCACGGCGAAGCTGTTCGACCAGGAGATGGTGGGGCTCGACCTGCTGGGGAAGATGGCCGAGGAGGTGTACGGCGAGCTCGATCCCGCCGCCCTCCTGCACGTGGAGGAGCCCATCCGCGTCCGCAAGCGGGGCCAGGCCTACGTGCTATCCATGCGGCTGCCGTTCGCGTCCCGGGAGGAGCTGGACATGCACCGCCGGGGCGACGAGCTGTTCGTGAAGGTGGGCGCGTACAAGCGAAACCTCATCCTGCCGCAGACGCTGCAGCGGCTGTCCATCCGCGACGCCTCGTTCGTGGAGGACCGGCTGGAGATCCGGTTCGGTCGCGAGCCCCGGCCGGTGGCCGAGGCGGCCCGGACGCCTTGAGCGAGCCGGCCCCGGGGGGGCCGGGACGAACGAGAAAGGGGTCAGACCATGGCTGAAGCCCGGACCGGAACCGGCGGGCGCCGCGCCGGCGCGGGCCGGCGGGGCGCGACGGGGCGCACCCGGGACGACGCCTCCACCGAGGCCGCGGGGTCCCCCGAGGCGCGAGGCCAGGCGGGCGCTCCCGGCGGCCGCGCCTGCCCCGTCGCGTTCTGCCCGGTCGGGATGGCGCTGACCTTCGCCGAGGCCGCCCGCCCCGAGGTGGTCCAGCATCTCGTGGCGGCCGGGCACGAGCTGATGCTGGCGGTGAAGGCCATGGTCGACGCCCGAACCGAGGCCATGGGCGCCGCCTCGGGGCTCGAGCACATCCGGATCACGTGAGCTCCGCGTCCGCTCCGGCCGGGGTCGAAGCCATCGGCCTCGACATCGGCGGGACCAAGATCGCCGGGTTCCGGGTCTCGCAGGACGGCCGGGTCCTGGATCACGCCCGGGCCCCGACGCCGGCAGGGGACAGCCGGATGGTGTTCGCGGCGATCGTCGAGGTCGCCTCCCAGGTGAGGGGCCCCGCGGCGGCCGCCGTTGGCGTCGGCATGGCCGGGATCGTCGAGTTCCCCTCCGGGGTCATCCGCTACGCGCCGAACCTTCCGATGCGGGACGTGCCGCTGCAGGACTGGCTGATCGAGAGCACGGGCCTTCCGTGCCGCGTCGAGAACGACGCGAACGTCGCCGGGTGGGGGGAGTTCCGGCTGGGTGCCGCGCGCGACGCGAACGACATGCTGATGGTGACCGTGGGGACCGGCATCGGCGGCGCGATCGTGTCGGGCGGCCGGCTGTTCCGCGGGGCGCACGGGTTCAGCGGGGAGATCGGCCACATCATCGTCGAGCCCGGGGGCCCGCTGTGCGGGTGCGGCAACCTGGGGTGCTGGGAGCAGGTCGCCTCCGGCCGGGCTATCGGGCGTCTGGGGCGGGAGGCGGCCTCCCGCGAGCCGGCCTCGCTGCTGGTCGAACTGGCCGACGGCGACCCCGCCATGATCACCGGCCCGGTGGTCACCACCGCGGCCAAGCAGGGCGACCTCACGGCTGTCGCCGTCCTGGCCGAGGTCGGCCGGCGGCTGGGGGAGGGCATCGCGGGGCTGGTGAACATCCTCGACCCCGAGGTGGTCGTGGTGGGCGGCGGTGCGATCGACGCGGGCGACCTCCTGCTGGATCCGGCCCGGACGGTCTTCGCCGTCTCCGTGGAGGCGCCGGACCACCGCCCCCAGGTGCCGATCCTCGCCGCCCAGCTGGGCAACGACGCGGGCGGCATCGGCGCGGCATTGCTCGCCCTCGAAGAGTTCGGGGCGGCGGGATCCGCGTGAGCGAGCGTCCCCGTCTCGGCCTGGTGCTGCCGCTGTTCTCGGGCAGCACCGAGCGCGTGCTGGACGCCGCACGGCGGGCCGAGGCCCTCGGCTACGAGGGGGTGTTCGCGTTCGACCACTTCTTCCCGCCTGGAGCCCCGCCCGACCGACCCTCGCTCGAGGCCTTCACGACGCTGGCCGCCGTCGGCGCGGTCACCGAGCGGGTCCGCGTGGGGACCCTGGTGGCGCGGGCCCAGCTCCGGCCGGCCGGGCTCCTGGCGAAGATGGCGGCCGGAATCGACGAGCTGACCGGGGGCCGCATGATCCTCGCCGTCGGCACGGGCGACCCCATCGACGAGCCCGAGCACCGCGCGTTCGGAATACCGACGCTGTCGAAGGCCGATCGGCGGGCGCACCTGGCGGAGCTGGTGGCCGCCGTGAAGGCCCTGTTCCGGGGGGAGCCGTGGGAAGGAGGCGACCAGGTTCCTCCCATCGCCGGCCCGTTGCTCCCGCCGCCGACCCTGCCGGGGGGTCCCCCGGTGTGGATCGGCGCACAGGCCGACGAGGTGGTCCGGCTGGCCGGCGCGGTGGCCGACGGCTGGAACGGCTGGGGCGCGTCGTCGGACACGTTCGCCCGGAAGGCCACGTTGCTGGCCGAGGAGGCCGGGGCGGCCGGGCGGGAGGCCGAGCCGACCTGGGCGGGCATCGCCCTTGTCGGTGAGGACGAGGCCGAGGCCGAGCGGTTGGCGGCCGCCCGGCGGGCGCGCGGGATGTCCTCGGACGACGTGTGGATCGGCGGCGCGGAACGATTCGCCGGGCACGTTGCCGGGCTCGCCGAGGCCGGAGCGACGTGGGTGATCGTGGTCCCCGCGGGACCGGCCGACCGCGCCGAGGTCATCGCCCGGGCGGCCGGAATTCCTGGCTGAGGCGGGCGCCGACCGTCAGCCTGCCGGGCTGCCGTACGTCGGGAGGAACACGCGGAACGAAGCGCCGCCGCCCTCGCGTTCCTCGACCCAGGCCCGCCCGCCGTGGAGCTCGGCGAACCGCCCCACGAGCGAGAGACCGACGCCGACCCCGGGCGAATGCATGGGCGCTCCGGGGCCCCGCATGAACGGCTCGAAGATGGTCTCCTGCAGCTCGGGGGGGACGCCCGGACCGTCGTCCTCGACGCACAGCAGCGCGCCCCCCTGGACCGCCTGGACCCGGACCCACACGCCGGTCCCGGCCGGTGTGTGGCGCAGGCTGTTGGCCACGAGGTTCTCGACGATCCGTTCCACCTTGGCCGCGTCGAGCGCGACCACGACCGGCTCGGTGTCCAGCTCCACGGTTCGCCGGGCGGGCAGGTCGGATTCCCGGACTGCGCGCCGGACGAGCTCGGAGAGGTCTGTGGGGTGCAGCTTGGGCTCGACGATCCCGCGGTCCAGGCGGTCGAGGTCCAGGAGGTCGGTCAACAGACGCTCCAGCTTGCGGGCGTTGGTCGCGATGCGACTGGCGATGTCACGGGCCTCCAGCTCGGGCAGCGCAAGGTCGGCGCGCTCGAGGGTCAGCGCGAAGCCGAGCACCGCCGAGAGCGGGGTCCGCAGCTCGTGGGAGACCGCGTGCAGGAACGTGTTCTTCATCTCGTCGAGGGCTCGGAGACGGTCGCCGGCCTCGCGCTCGAGCTCCAGGGCCCTGCGGAGGTCCTCCTCGGCCCGCTTTCGCTCCGTGATGTCGATCATCACGCCCTGCCAGAAGGACGCCTTGCCGATCTCGTCGCGAAGGAGCACGGCCTCGTTGCGGATCCACACCACCCGCCCGTCGCGGGCGATGATGCGGTACTCGGCGCTGTACGGCTCCTCGGTGTGCTCGTGGACCGCGTCCTCCGCGATCACCCGCGAGCGATCCTCGGGATGCAGGATGCGCTCCCACAGCCCGGGATCCGGCAGGGTTTCCTCCACGGTGTAGCCGATCAAGCGCTCGATCTGGGGGCTGACGTACACGGACCTCCCGCTCCTGCCCCGCTCCACGATGTACGTGACCATCGGAATGGTCTCCACCAGCGTCCGATACCGGCTCTCCGTCTCACGGAGCCGGCGGTCGACGGCCTTGCGCCCGGAGATGTCCCGGACCACGATCTGCCCGGCCGGCGCCCCCTCGTAGGTGAACGGGATCCCGGCTACCTCCACGTCGATCACCGCGCCGTCGAGACGGACGAACTGCTCCTCCATGAGCGGCGCGGCCCGGCCCTCGCGCGCATCCCGGGTCCGCTCATTCACCATCTCGTGGTAGTCGGGGTGCACGATCCGCAGGATCGGCAGCCCCACCAGCTCCGCGGGGTCCTCGGCCCCGAGCATGCGGGCCGCCGCCCGGTTCGCGAACACGAACTCGTCGCTCCGGTGGACGAGAATGGCGTCGGGGGACAGGTCGACGAGCCGCCGGTACCGCTCCTCGCTCTCCCGCAGTGCCTCCTCGGCGCGGACCTGCTCGGTCACATCGAGCATCACGCCCTGCAGCAGCGCGGGCCGGCCCGGGGTCTCCGGCACCAGCACCGCGTCGTCGCGCACCCACACGACGTGGCCGTCGCGGGCGAGCAGCCGGTACTGCAGGGACATCCGCCCGGTCGAGCGGGCATCCTCCTCGGCGCTGAGGTACCGCTCGCGGTCGCCCGGGTGGACGCGGGAGTAGAAGAGCCGGGGGTCGGCCATCCACTCGCCCGCGGTGAACCCCAGGATCGACTCCACCTGCGGACTGACATAGCGCCACTGGCCGGATGCGCCGAACTCGGCGGTGTACGTGATGGCCGGCACGCGCTCCACCAGGCCACGGAAGCCCGCCTCGGCCTGCCGGCGCTCGCCATCCTCCCTCCTGCGGTCGGTGACGTCGACGGCCATGGCGATGGCGCCGACCACCCGCCCGTGCTCGCGCAGCGGCTCGACCCGTGCCTCGTAGGTCCTGCCGGCGACGCCGAACTCGAGGTTTGAGGCCTCCCCGGCGAAGGCGCGCCGGTGTGCGGCCTCCGCGATGGATTCGGCCTTGGGCATGGGCAGCTGCTCGAACAGCCGCCGCCCAGCCGATGCTCCGATCACACCGGCGATCCGGCCCGAGGGACCCACCATCCACAGGACACGAAGGTCCCTGTCGGTCGCCCAGGCGAACCCGGGGAGTCCCGCCGTGGGCAGCGCGAAACCGATCGGCTCGACGGCCGACGGTTCCTGTTCGGGCCTCGCCCTGGTCGCCAACACACCTCCAGTCTCGATCTCGAGCCCCTGCGGGCGCGCACCGTCGTCCGGTGACTCGGCCCATGGCCCACTCGGCCGATGCGGGCGCGGCCGTGGGCGCTTCCGACCCTCGATATCTCATCGGCGCAGAGGGTCTAGTCCTTTCGCATCAACCCGAAACTAGCCAAACGCGGGGTCACTGGGTCCCTTCGTCGTTCACCGGTCACGCGCGACGACCACGGCATCCCGGATTCCGGCCGCACCACGGGGCACCGCGGAGACGCCGAAACTCCCGCCACCCACCACGGCACCCTCCGCAGGTACGCGGCGCCGGGAGCCACGGCACATTCGCGAAGGATGTCAGCGGTCTCCGGGCACGGCTACCCTCTGCGGGCTTTTGCGGAACTGCTGAGCCCGAATTCCAGGGGAAAGGGACCGATGATGGCGGAGCGGCGGCGGGTGCTGATCATGGGGGCTGCCGGGCGGGATTTCCATAACTTCAACACCGTGTATCGGGACGACCCCGGCGCCGAGGTGGTGGCCTTCACCGCGACGCAGATCCCGTTCATCGAGGACCGGACGTATCCGGCGGCGCTGGCGGGGGAGCGGTATCCGGACGGGATCAAGATCCACCTCGAGTCCGAGCTCGACCGGTTGATCGAGGAGTTGGCGGTCGACGACGTCGTGTTCTCGTACTCGGACGTGTCGCACGAGTACGTCATGCATCGGGCGTCGCAGGTGCTGGCCACGGGCGTGAACTTCGTGCTGCTCGGGCCGAACGCGACGATGCTCGACGCCCGGGTGCCGGTGGTTGCCGTGTGCGCCGTGCGCACCGGGGCGGGGAAGAGCCAGACGACGCGAAAGGTGGCCCAGACCGTCCGCGAGGCGGGGAAGACGGCGGTCGTGGTCCGCCATCCCATGCCCTACGGGGACCTCACGAAGCAGCGCGTGCAGCGGTTCGCCTCGTTCGACGACCTCGAGGAGGCGAACACCACGGTCGAGGAGCGCGAGGAGTACGAGCACCACCTGAAGGAGGGCACGGTGGTGTTCGCCGGCGTCGACTACGGCGCGATCCTGGAGCGGGCCCAGCAGGAGTGCGACGTGCTGCTGTGGGACGGCGGCAACAACGACCTGCCGTTCTACCGGCCGGACGTGCACATCGTGGTGGCCGACCCGCTGCGGGCCGGGCACGAGGTGACCTACCACCCCGGCGAGGCGAACCTCCGGATGGCGACCATGATCGTGATCAACAAGGTGGACTCGGCGTCCGCGGAGCAGGTCGCCGCCGTCGAGCGGAGCATCGCCGGCGTCAACCCCGGCGCCACCGTGATCAGGGCCGGGAGCCCGGTCTCCGTTGACGACCCCGATGCCCTGTCCGGCAAGCGCGTGCTGGTGGTGGAGGACGGCCCGACCCTCACCCACGGCGAGATGAAGTACGGCGCGGGGGTGGTCGCCGCCAGGCGGTGGGGCGCCGAGGTCGTGGATCCCCGGCCCTACGCCACGGGCACGCTGAAGGCGACGTACGAGAAGTACGACGTGGGGCCTGTCCTGCCGGCCATGGGCTACTCGGCGCAGCAGCTGGAGGAGATGCGGCACATGATCGACGCCGCCGACTGCGACGTGGTGGTCATCGCCACGCCCATCGACCTGCGGTCGCTGATCGACGTGTCGAAGCCGGCCGTGCGCGTCACCTACGAGCTCGAGGAAGTCGAGGGCTCACCGACCATCCGGGACGTCCTGGGGCCGTTGGTTCGGGGCGCGTAACCGGTTTCCGGGGGGCGAGGGGGCCCGGGGTAGGCTGCGCGCTGTCATGGAACTCCGCGTGCTCGTCCACAACGTGAAGGGCTTCCGGGCCGGGGCCGAGGAGACGGCCGCGGCCGTGGCGGAACACCTGCCGGACGTGGCGCTGATCTGCGAGGCCGGGACGCGGGGCAAGCTCCGGCGGTACTGCCACGCGCTCGGGATGGAACCGGCTGCACCGAGCCTGCTCCCCCTGGCCCGCACCGTCCGCAACGCCGTCCTGGTCCGGCCTCCGTGGCGGGTGGTGCGGTTCCACATCCACCGGTTCCACGCGTCGAGGCGGTTCTATCCGCGAGGCGCGCTCGTGGCGCACGTGGGCCGCTCCGGCTATCGGGTCTGGGCCCTGGCCGTGCACCTCGGCCTGGCCGCCGATGAGCGCCAGCGACACGTCGAGGAGCTGACGAACGTCGCCGCCGGCCTCAACGGCCCGGTCGTGGTGGGAGGCGACTTCAACGAGGGCCCGCGCTCCGGGGCGGTCCGGTGGATGGCCGAGCGGTACTGGGACGCCTGGGAGCACGGCGGCGAGCGGGACCATCCGGGGCGGACCTTCCCGTCGAGCGACCCGAGCGACCGGATCGACTACCTGTTCGTCTCGGACCAGTTCCGCGTGGACGGCGCGTGGGTCCTGGACGACGCGGCCGCGTCGGCGTCGTCGGATCACCTGCCGCTGGTGGTCGACCTCACCCTCGATTGAGGCCGCGTCAGACGCCGGCATCGCGTAGGCGACGGCGGATCACCGCCACGCCGGCCTCGGCCGCGCCCTCCACGCCGAGGCGGGACGTGTTCAGCACCGCGTCGTACAGCAGGGGGTCCGTGATGTCGACGCCGTAGAACCGGCGGACGTAGCCGGCCCGCTCGGCGTCGACCCGGCGGCACGCCTCCCTCGCCCCGCCCTCGGTGAGCCCCTGGGACCGCTCGACGCGGGCCGCCCGATCGCGGGCGTCGGCCACCAGCTGCAGGTGGCAGGCGTCCGGGAGATCGCGGAGCGCCGCCTGCCCTCCCCTGCCCAGGACGACGAACCCACCGGCGGCCGCCATGGACTCGAGGACGTGGCGGACCTCCGCCGCCAGCAGCCGGTCGTCGGATGCCGGCGGGGCGACCAGGCCGAACTCCGGACTGGCCGCGGCCAGCGCGAGCCCGACCTTCTCCACCAGCGCTGGGACGCGCTCGTCGAGGTGTTCGGCGAGGTCGCGGTCGATCCCCACCCGCGCGGCGGCCTGCTCGACGATCTCCCGGTCGGCGAACCGGTACCCGAGGGCGGCCGCGATCGTCGACGCGACGCTCAGCCCGCCGGCCCCGTACTGCCGGGACACCGTCACGATGCCCACGGCCGGAACACTACGCCGGGCGCCTGCTGCCAGAAAGATCGAAGTTGCGGCAGTGGTTGCAGTCGGGTCAGAGCGTCGCGTGCTGGCGGGCGAAGGAGAGGATTCGGGTGCGGATGAGGTCGGCGTCGTGGTCGAGGGTGGCCACGTGGAAGGAGTTGGCCAGCGGGACCAGATCCTTCTCGGTGGAGCCGGCCTTGCGCATGATCAGCTCCGAGTTCGCCCGCTTGACCAGGTGGTCCTGGGCGGAGCTGAACACCAGGAGGGGCTGGCGGACCGAAGGAAGCTCGGCCTCGGTCTTCTTGAGGAGCTGGTTCAGGCTGGGCAGGGTGACCAGCGGCGCGCGATCGTAGGCGACCTCGTCCTGTCCGGGCTTGTTGATGTCGTTCGTGCGGAGCTTCCTCGTGCGGGTGAACAGGCGGACCACCGGCGCCAGGGCCAGGCGGGGGTCGCGCACGTAGGGGTTGATCACGGCGACGCACCTGACCTCGTCGGGATGGGTCGCGGCCAGGTGCAGCGCCAGCGCCCCGCCCATCGACACGCCGATCACGGCGACTGCATCGCACCGCGACGCCAGGTCCTTCAGCGCGCCCACTGCCTCGGCCTCCCAGTCGGTCCACTGGGTCTGGGCCAGGTCCTCCCAGTGCGTCCCGTGTCCGGGAAGGCGGGGCGCGATCACCGACAGGCCCTGCTCGCCGAGCCATACGGCGAGCGGCCTGGTGGATCCCGGCGATCCGGTGAACCCGTGGATGACCAGCGCGCCCAGCGGGCCACCGTCGCGCTCGTACGGCTCGGCGCCCGGCATGAGCCGGTGTGTTTCCTTCATCGGCCGGGATGTGGAGAGTTCGTCACGGACGGGGGATGCCGGTTTCACTCCGGCGGGGTCCCGGGGTCCGGAACAGCTGTGACACGACGAACAGGCCGAACACGACAGCGGCTCCTACCAGCACGATCAGGGCGATGGCGAACGCCCATTCGAGGACCCCGAACCTGGCCAGCATGCGTGCTCCGACGTCGGTTCCGGCCCGATCGAGTGCTCGCCGGGCCGAAGGTGAGGCTGTAGTCTAGTTGCCCGACCGAACGCCGACCCGGGGGTGAGGGACGGATGTTCTACTGGCTCATGAAGCACGTCTTCCTGGGCCCTCTGCTCAAGGTGCTGTACCGGCCGAAGGCGAGGGGCCTGGAGAACGTGCCCGGCGACGGGCCCGTGATCTTCGCGTCGAACCACGTGTCGTTCATGGACTCGCTGTTCATCCCGCTGGTGCTGAAGCGCCGGGTGGTGTACCTCGGCAAGTCAGACTACTTCGACAGCGCCAAGACGCGGTGGTTCTTCAAGCTGGTGAACGTCATCCCGGTGAAGCGCGACGGCGGGACGGCCGGCGAGGCCGCCCTCCGGGCCGGGGTCCGCGAGCTGGAGAAGGGCGTCGTCGTGGGCATCTACCCGGAGGGCACGCGGAGCCCCGACGGCCGGCTGTACCGGGGGAAGACCGGCGTGGCCCGGATGGCGCTGCTGGCCGGGTGCCCGGTGGTCCCCGTCGGAGTGTTCGGGACCCGCGAGCTGCAACCACCCGAGAAGAAGATGCCGAAGCTGTCCGGACGGGTGCAGGTGGTGTTCGGCAAGCCGCTGTCGTTCGAGCGATTCGCCGGGCAGGACCGCGACCGGTTCATCCTGCGGTCGGCCACCGACGAGATCCTCTACGAGATCATGATGATCACCGGCCAGGAGTACGTGGACGAATACGCCTCACGCGTGAAGGCCCAGATGGCGAAGGCGGCGGAGGCGAGCGCCACGCCGGAGGCGCCCGAGGCCGACCGTCCGGGCGAGCCGGGGACGCTCACCGACGACGAGGTCGCGAGCGTGCGGGTGATCGGGCCGGACGAGGCGCGTGCCGAGGAGTCGCGCTCCGCGAGGAAGCCGGGCTCCTGAACACTACGGGTGAACGCTACCGGGCCAGCAGCGGTGGAGTGACCGCGGGCGCGGCGGGGACGCCAGGCTGCACCGCACGCTGGTCGTTGCCATCCTGGATCCACTTCGACGAGCACTTGACACAGTAGGCGCGGCGCTTGCTGGACAGCACGACTACGACACGAGCCGATTCGCAGACCGGACAACGAACCATCCAGCTCGCCTCCTTGCCGCGGTCAGGGGTCCCCTCAGCGAATGTCGTTGCGGCGACAACCTCGCCCCACTGCAGTACCCGGACACTCCTGTCGTAAACGACGGAAGTGTGCCACAAATTCCATCTCCCCGTATACCGTCAAGACGCACCGGGCGGGCGATCGGTTCCGGTCAGTCCTCCGCCCACCGGAGCGACCGCCGGACGGCCGCCTTCCATCTCGCGTACTGGCCGTCCAGCCGCCCTTCGCCGGCCGGCCGGAACTCCCGATCGAGCTGCCAGTGCGCGGCGACCTCCTCCCGCGAGGCCCACACGCCCGTCCCGAGCCCGGCCAGGTACGCTGCGCCGAGCGCGGTGGTCTCGAGGATCCTCGGGCGCCGCACCGGCACGCCGAGGGCGTCCGCCTGGAGCTGCATCAGCAGGTCGTCGACGCTCGCTCCGCCGTCGGCCTTCAGCTCGGTGATGGCCAGTCCGCCCTCGTCCCGCATGGCCTCGATGACGTCCCGGGTCTGGAACGCGATGGCCTCCAGCGTTGCCCTGGCGAGATGCGCGGCCGTCGTCCCGCGCGTGATGCCGAGGATCGTTCCCCTGGCGTACGGGTCCCAGTGGGGGGCGCCGAGCCCGGTGAGCGCGGGGACGAACACCACGCCGCCGGAGTCCTTCACCCGGCCGGCCAGCTCCTCGACATCGTCCGACCGCGCGATGATCCCGAGGCCGTCGCGGAGCCACTGGACGGCCGATCCCGTGACGAAGATCGAGCCCTCCAGCGCGTAGGGGGTCTCCTCGGCCGTGGTGGCGGCGATCGTGGTGATCAGGCCGGGGGGCGAGACCGGCGCTGTCGTCCCCGTGTTCATGAGCACGAACGAACCGGTGCCGTACGTGTTCTTGCCGGATCCGGCCTCGAAGCAGGCCTGACCGACCAGCGCGGCCTGCTGGTCGCCGGCGATGCCCGCAATGGGGATCTCGGCGCCGAAGAACGCATCGGGGTCGGTGACGCCGAACCGGCCGCACGACGGCAGGACCTGGGGGAGCACCGAGCGGGGCACGCCCAGGCGATCGAGCAGGCGCTCGTCCCAGTCGAGCCGGTGGATGTCGTACAGCATCGTGCGCGACGCGTTCGTGTGGTCGGTCGCGTGGACGGCGCCGCCGGTCAACCGCGCGAGCACGTAGCTGTCGGTGGTGCCGAAGGCGAGGGTGCCCCGCCCGGCGGCCTCGCGGGCGCCCTCGACGTGCTCGAGCAACCAGTGGACCTTCGTGCCGGAGAAGTAGGGGTCGATGACCAGGCCGGTGCGCTCTCGGACGTGCGGCTCGAGGCCCTCTTCGCGCAACGCGTCGCAGAAGGCGGCCGTCCGGCGGTCCTGCCACACGATCGCCGGGTGGACGGGACGCAGGGTCTCACGGTCCCACAGCAGCGTGGTCTCGCGCTGGTTCGTGATGCCGATCGCGGCAAGGGACGACGCCTGGACCTTCGCGTTGGACAGGGCCTCCACGCAGGCGGACGTGAGGGCCGTCCACCAGTCCTCGGGGTCGTGCTCGACCCAGCCCGGCCGGGGGAAGGACTGGGCGAACTCGCGGTAGCCCTTCGCCACCACGTCGCCGCGGTCGTCGACGACCAGAGCGGCGACGCCGGTGGTCCCGGAGTCGATGCCGAGCACGTGCGCCATTGGATGCCGGAGCGTACCGGAGGACCCGCGGATCGCGAAGCGCCGCCTTGCTGGCGCGCCGCGGCCCTGGAACGATGGACCGGGAGCCGAAGGGAGGTCGAAGGGGAATGCCGACGCGGGTCGGGATCCTGTGCGGGGGCGGGCCGGCTCCCGGGATGAACTCGGTCATCTCGGCGGCCACGATCGAGGCCGTCAACTCCGGCTGGGAGGTCGTCGGAATCCTCGACGGGTTCGAGCACCTGATCCGGGGCTCGACGTCGGAGGCGCGCCCCCTCGGCATCACCGACGTGTCGCGGATCCACGCGCTGGGCGGGTCGGTGCTCCGGACGTCCCGGGCGAACCCCACGATCCGCGACGACGGGGCCGAGGACCCCGAGTGGCGCCTGCGGAACTCCGTCGCGGCGCTCTCGGAGCTCGGCGTGGGAGCCCTGGTCACGATCGGCGGCGACGACACCGCGTTCTCGGCCCAGTCGCTGGCGCGGGCGGCCGGCGGGACGCTCCGCGTGGCGCACGTCCCGAAGACCATCGACAACGACCTGCCGCTGCCCGGCGGGATGCCCACGTTCGGGTTCGAGACGGCCCGGCACGTGGGCGTCGAGCTGGTGAACAACCTCATGACCGACGCCATAACCACGCAGCGGTGGTACCTGGTGGTGGCCATGGGCCGCTCGGCCGGCCACCTGGCTCTCGGGATCGGGAAGGCCGCCGGGGCGACGCTCACGGTGATCGCCGAGGAGTTCCCCCACGACGAGCCGATCGCCCTCGATCACCTGGTGGACATCGTCGAGACCGCGATCCTGAAGCGGATCGTGCTGGGCCGGCCCTTCGGCGTGGTGGTGCTGGCCGAGGGGATCGGCCTCCGCCTGGGCCAGGAGGACCTGGGTACGGCCATGCCCGACGTGGAGCGCGACGAGCACGGCCACATCCGCCTGGCCGAGCTCGAGCTCCAGCGTGTCCTGGCCAGGCTGGTGAAGGAGCGGTTCCGGGCCCGTGGCCGGAAGGTCACGATCGAGGGGACGAACATCGGCTACGAGCTGCGGTGCGCCCCGCCCATCCCGTTCGACATCGAGTACACGCGCGACCTCGGATACGGGGCGATCGAATACCTGCGCGACGCCGCACGGGAGGGGCGCGAGGAGCCGGGCGCGATGATCACGATTCGGCGGGGCCACATGGATGCGCTCCCGTTCGGCTCGTTCTCCGACCCGGAGACCGGCAGGGTCCGGATCCGCGAGGTGAACGTGGACAGCCACTCCTACCGGGTGGCCCACGAGTACATGATCCGGCTGAAGGCCGGGGACCTCTCAGACGGCGCCATGCTGGCCGGCCTGGCGGACGCCGCCGGGATGCCGCCCGAGGAGTTCCGCGCCCGGTACGGCTACCTGGTGGGCGCGGGAGGCTGACCCCCGCGCGGGGCTAGCGGGGCCGGGCCGCCAGCGCGGCCCGGTGCACCGGGAGCAGCTCGGCCACCACCCGCTCGTTGCCCGGCGTGGGGACGCCCGCCGCGGCCCCGTACCGGACGACCGCGCCGTTCAGCGCCTCGATCTCGAGGGGCTTCCCCCGCAAGACGTCCCGCGCCATGGAGGACAGGAAGCCGGGATCGAGCGTGTTGCCCGCGTACGCGTACACGACCTGGGCGATGCCGTCCGGGACCGCGATCCCCAGCGCCCGGGCCACCGTCTCGGTCTCGTCGAGGACCTCACGGAGGAGCCGGTCGAGCTCGGGGTCGGCCAGGACCTCGCCGATCGTCGCCCCAGCGAAGGCGGTGACGCCCCCCAAGCCGGAGATCACCACAAGCTTCTGCCACAGCGCTGAGCGGATGTCCGAGGCGAGCGTCACCGGGACGCCGGACTCGTCGAGGGCCTTGCCCAGGTGGGCGGCGGCCGGGCGCTCCTCCTCGACGAACGCGCCGATCGTGACCTCGGACTGTCTGCCCCGCTGGGCGATGATGCCGGGTCGCTCGACGAAGGCCTCGATCCGGCTGGTGGCTCCGAGGACCGTGGCCTGAGGGAACCGTCCCTGCAGGAACGTCTCGTTGTCGACTCCGTTCTGCAGGGAGCACACGATGGTGTCCTCGGCGACGGCCGGCGCGATGGCGTCGGCGGCCTCCGCGTCGTCGTAGGACTTCACGGTGAACAGGACGGCCTCGGCCGGCGCGTCCGCGGCGTCGAGGCGGTCGGTGGCGTGCACGTGGTCGATCCGCAGGTCGCCGAGGTCGGCGTGCAACTCGAGCCCCTCCGACCGCAGCGTCTCGAGCATCGGGCCCCGGGCCAGGAACCGGACGTCGTGCCCGCCGGCGGCCAGGCGGGCACCGTAGAACCCGCCCACGCCCCCGGTCCCGGCGATCAGGACGCGCACGAGGAGGGCTCCGGACGCACGGACGCCAATATACTGGCCCGGTCCCGAGCTCCCGGGGTGATCCAGTGGCCGACGCACCGATCGATCTACGTTCCGACACCGTCACGAAGCCGTCTGGCGCCATGCGCCGGGCCATGGCCGAGGCGGAGGTCGGGGACGACTGGTATGGCGACGACCCCACGGTGAACCGGCTCCAGGACCGCGTGGCCGAGCTGACCGGCCGGGAGGCCGCCGCCTACCTGCCGACGGGGACGATGTGCACCCAGATCGCGGTCCACGCGTTCTCCCGCCCCGGCCGGTTCGTGGTGTGCGAGGCGACGTCGCACGTGGGGGGCACCGAGGTCACCTCGTCGGCCGTGCTGTCCGGGGTGGCGTTCCATCGCCTCTCCGGCGACTCTCGCGCGATGCTGAACGCCGGCCAGGTCGCGTCCGCGCTGGCGCCGGATCCATACGACGTCGACGTGGTCGACCTCGTGTGTCTCGAGAACACGCACCAGGTCGGCGGCGGGACCGCAATGCCCGTCGAGGACGTGCGGGCGATCCACAAGGTGTGCGCCGACAGAGGCGTTCCCCTGTACCTCGACGGCGCGAGGATCTTCAACGCCTGCGCCGTGACCGGGGCCGACGTGGCCGACTACGCGGGCGAGGTCGAGGCCATGATGTTCTGCCTGTCGAAGGGCCTGGGGGCCCCGATCGGCTCGGTGCTCGTCGGCGACCACGAGTTCATCCGGGAGGCCCGCCGGCTGAAGATCCTGTTCGGCGGGGCGTGGCGGCAGGCCGGAATCATGGCCGCCGCCGGGCTGGTCGCGCTGGCCGAGGGCCCGCGGCGCCTGCACGAGGACCACGAGCGGGCCCGCCGCCTGGCCTCCGGCGTGGCCGAGATCCTTCCCGGGACGATCGACCCGGACGCGGTCGAGACCAACATGCTGTTCGTCGACGTAATGCGGGCGGGGCACGACGTATTGAACATCCGGGAGCGCCTGGCCGCCGAGGGCGTGCTGGTGACCATGGTGGCCGGCAAGATCCGGATGCTGACCCACGTGGACATCGGCGACGAGGAGATCGACGCGGCGCTGGCCGCGTGGCGGCGGGTGGTGGATGCCCTGCCCCCGGCCGCCCCCGAGGAGGAGACCGCATGAAGCTGTTCGAGCCGAAGGTTCCCGAGGGGGCGGCGAAACGCGTCCCGCCGGGCAACAGGCTGGTGCGCGGATGGCCGGTGCTCCACTACGGCCCGATCCCGAAGTTCGACGAGGCAGAGTGGGACCTCACGGTCGACGGCCTCGTGGAGAACCCGTTCACGCTGACCTACCGGGAGCTGAAGGCGCTCGGCCCGGTCGACGTCACGGCCGACATGCACTGCGTGACGGGCTGGACCACCCTCGACAACTCCTGGACCGGCGTGCCGTTCCGCGTGCTGGCGGAGCGGGCGGCGCCGAAGCCCGAGGCGAAGTGGGTCATCACCCACTGCGACTACGGCTACACGTCGGACCTGTCGCTGCAGGCCATGATGGCCGACGACGTGCTGGTGGCGTGGGCCCACAACGGCGAGGATCTGACGCCCGAGCACGGGTTCCCGCTGCGGCTGGTCGTTCCCGAGCGCTACGCCTGGAAGAGCTCGAAGTGGCTGCGCGGCCTGGAGTTCACGGACCACAACCGCCGCGGATTCTGGGAGGTGCGGGGGTACCACATCCACGCGGACCCCTGGCCCGAGGAGCGGTATTCCTATCAGGAAGGCCCAGGCGCCGAGCTCGAGCCCTAGTGTCGTGCGTCAGAAATCCCTTGGCATTCGGACGGCCCTGCATCCCCGCTGGCTGCGTTGCTCCTCGCATGCGTACCACCAGGTACGCGGCGCTCGTCGCGCCTTGCCATCGGGGCGCGGATGCCGTCCTCGGTGCTCAAGGAACTTCTGACGCACGACACTAGCGGCGGGATGTTCCGACCCGCGGCGCGCCGCCTGCTCGTGGCGGCGCTGCTCGCTTCGGCGCTCGTTCCCCTCACGTCGAGACCCGCGTGGGCCTGTTCGTGTGCGCCGAGCACCCTGGTCCAACGGGCGGAGCACGCCGACGCCGTGTTCACCGGCACGGTCACGCGTGTCGAGAAGGCCCTGAGCGACCGCGTCGTGAACTTCGACGTCGACACGGTGTACAAGGGCGAGGCGTCCCCATCGATCGACCTGCACACGGGCTACGGCGGCGGCGACTGCGGCGTCCGGTTCGTCGTGGACCGCCGCTACACGGTCTTCGGCTTCCGCGCCCAGGGAGTCCTGAACACGTACAGCTGTGACAGCCCGGTCGCCGGGGGCGTCGACCCGGCGGCACTTGGCCTCGGCCCGGGCATCACCGGCCTCCACCGCCCGCTGTCCCCATGGCTGATCCTGTTCACCGTCCTCGCCGGGATCGCGGTCGTGGGAGCCATCGTGCTCGTCGCCCGTCGCCGGCGCGCGGATCAGCCGAAGTAGCGCGTGGCGATGATGTCGGCCGTCCGGGCCGAGAGGGCCTGGGCGGTGAGGGTGGGGTTGGCGCCGCCGACGCTGGGGAGCGCCGAGGTGTCGGCGACGAAGAGGCGCCCGACCTCGTGGGCCTCGCAGCTCGCGTCGACGACGCTCGTGGCCGGGTCGGCGCCCATGACCATCGTGCCCATGATGTGCGTGAGCAGCGCCGAGGCGCGGAAGGTCGTCCGGTGGGTCTCGCGGGCGCCGGCCGCGCACAGGATCTCGACGGCCTTTCGGGCCAGCCAGTCCTGGCGCTCGCGCGATGTGGGCGTCGCGTGGTACGTGACCTTGGGGATCGGGCCGTGCTCGTCGGCCGGCCAGTCGTCGGCGAGTGTCACCCGGTTGTCGGGCGAGCCCTCGTCGTTCGTGGACAGCACCACCGGCAGCGAGCGGTGGTACTCGCCGATCCGCCGGTGGGCCTCCTCGCCCCAGAACCGGCCCTCCGTGTCCCACGGCTCGTCGGGGTTCGGGCGGTCCCAGGATCCGGTCCCCCCGCCGGCCATCGCGATGGAGAACGACTGGGGCCCGTAGCCCTGGACGAAGATCGTGCCGGTGCCGGGGAAGTCGGCCCGGGCCATGGTGACTTGGCCCACGTCGGGGTGGACCTCCCGGTCGATGATGCCGGTGACGATGTCCTGCAGGTGGGTCTTCAGCCGGCGCCCCACGTTGTCGTGCGAGTTCGGCAGCTCGGAGTTGAACCACAGCCGGGGGTTCTCGATCGACCCGCCGGCCATCACGACGACCGGGGCGTGGGCCTCGCGGTCGTCGCCGGTCTCGGTGTCACGCCACCGGACGCCGCGGGCCCGCGCCGGGCGGTCCCCGCCGGCGGCGCCTTCGAACAGGATCGCGGTCGCGAAGGCGTTCGGCACGACCTCGCAGTTCCCGGTGGCGACGGCGGCCGGCACGTACGAGACGTTCGTCGCCCGCTTGGCCTTGCGCTCCAGCGGCGCGGCGACCGGGTTCCGGCACCCCTGGTGGCAGTGGCCGCACATGGTGCACCCCTCGAGCGAGGGCGACCTCAGGTCCACTCCGGGAGGCATGTCCGCGATGGGGAGGATCGCGTTGTGGCAGGGCCGCCACACCGGGTCGGCGATGTCGCGTTCCTCTGTGCGCCGCAAGCCGATCGCCTCGCACCCCTCGGCGAACATGACGTCCTTGGTGGCCATGTCGCGGACCAGCGTCACCGGAAGGAACTCCTCGACCTGCTCGTACCACGGCACCAGGTCGGCGTAGCCGAGCGGCCACGTCCCGTCGACGGAGGGCACGAACGCCCGGGGCGAGATCCCGTTGTAGTGCAGCGTGGAGCCGCCAACGCCGGCGGTCTGCCACACGATGTTCACGCCGTCGCGGCGGCGTATCCACGGCGGCTTCGCCCGGTCGGCCGGGCCCCACCGGAACCGGCCGTTCATCAGCGCGCTCATGTCGTGCTCGAGCCGCGTGTAGTCCTCGTTCGGGTCGAGCCAGGGCCCGGCCTCGAGCATGAGGACCTTCAGGCCCCGTTCGGCCAGCTCCTTCGCCGCGACGGGCCCTCCGCCGCCGGCGCCGACGACGATGACGTCGGGGGCGTCCACGTCTACCGGCCGTCCCGGTAGTCCGGGTGGCCGTCGGAGGGCCCCGCGAATCCGACCCGGTCCCACGCCGCCGGCCGCTCGCCACGAGGGGCGCTCGACTCCGAGTACACGGCCCCCAGCGTGAACACGAAGACGGCGTCCACGGCCTCCCGGAGGTCCTGGGAGTCCTCGGAGCCCATGATCCGGAACACCTCGCCGCGTTCCTCGGGCGTGAGCTCGGTGAACGAGGCTCCCGGCCGCACGTCCCCGGCGTACGCCTCGAGCAGCGCTGCCAGCATGTCGGTGAATCCCGGCAGGTACAGCTCGACCTGCTCGACGACGTGGGCCTCGGCGCCGGACTCCAGACCGCCCGGCCGGCCGTCCACCGGCGGGGCGATGGCTTCGATGGCGGCCCGGAGCGTGACGAGGGAGCTCTCCTCGGGCATGGCCGGCCCATTGGAACATGACCGGCGGTCAGTTCGCAGGGGGATGCCTCCGATCGGGACCTTCGGCGACGACATGTCCGCTGACCGGGGCGTGCGGGCCACTCGGGGCCCCTCGAGGGCAAGCGGATCACTCGGCGAGGAGCTGCCGGGCCGCGGCGCGGTCGAGCTTGCCGGTGGACGTCCGGGGGAGTGCCTCGCGCACCTCGATCGACTTCGGCCGTCGCGCCGGCTCCAGACGCTCCTTGATCCAGGCCTGCAGCTCGGCCCCAGTCACGCCGCGCGCGGCGACCAGGGCCGCGACCCGCTCGCCCCACCGGTCGTCGGGGACGCCGAACACGACCGCCTCGTCGACGGCCGGATGGGCCAGCAGGACGCGCTCGACCTCGGCGGGGTAGACGTTCACCCCGCCGGAGATCACCAGGTCCCCGCCGCGGGCCATCAGGAAGAGATAGCCCTGGTCGTCGAGGCGCCCGACGTCGCCGGCCGTGAACGCGTCGCCCCGCCACGCGGCCGCGGTGCCGGCGGGATCGTTCCAGTACCGCCACCGGGCGAAGGGTGGCGCCGAGACGTACACGGTCCCCACGCCATCCGGTCCCGGCTCGGGGACCTCGAGCGTGCGCCCGGGCCGAGCCCGCCCGACGCTGCCCGGCCTGCCCAACCATTCCTCCGGCGAGATTGCGGTGAACTGGCCCTCGGTGGAGCCGTAGAACTCCCACATCGTCCCCTCGGGCAGCCATTCCATGGCCCGGCGCTTCACGGCCTCGGGGCAGGGCTCGCCGGCGTGCAGGACCTTCCGTACGGCCGCCGGGTGGGGCAGATCGGCCCCGAGGTCCAGGATCCGGCGGAGGTGGGTGGGGACCAGGAAGGTCCCGGTGACCGGCTCCTCCGCCAGCAGGCGAACGACGGCCGGCGCGTCGAACCGTTCGAGAAGGACGAGCGTCGCCCCGGCCAGGAGCGCCGCCGTCGCTGCCCGGAATCCGGCGGAATGCGACAGCGGCGAGCAGACGAGGAACGGCCGTCCGGGTTCCGGCGCCCACAGGTCACGTTCGTCGGCCGCCCAGTCGCGGGCAGGCTCCTCGTGGAGGATCCCGCTCCACACGCCCTTGCGGCGCCCCGACGTCCCGGACGTGTACATCATCGGACGGCCCAGCGGCACGTCGGCCAGGTCGGCCGGGCGGGCCTCGTCGAGCGGGACCGCCGCAGGGTCCTCGACGGCCAGCGCCGGCCGCGCGTCGTCCCGGATCCAGGCCAGCTCCTCGCTCGGCAGGTCGGGCCCGACCACGACCGGGACCACGCCCGAGCGCAGCGCCCCCAGCGCCAGCGCCAGCGTGGACGGGTGGTTCGGGGCCGCCAGGAGGACCCGGTCCTCCCGGCGGACGCCGTTGGCGGCGAGCCACCCGGCCGCCCGCCGGACCGGGCCCTCGAGGTCCTCTCGCTCGATCCGGAATGGCTCCGCCATCAGGAACAGGCCATCAGGACGCGGGCGGGTCCGGATGGACCGGCCGAGAGGCGCGCGTTCGACCCTCGCGTGCTGGCGCCAGCTCGGCGACCAGCATCCCCGCGAGGATCGATGCGGCGCCCGCCCACTGCCGTGCGCTGAGCGATTCGCTCAGGATCACGACGCCCGCGATCCCCGCGAACACCGGTTCCATGACCAGGATCACCGCCGTCCGGGTCGGCGAGACATGGCGCTGGGCGAGGGTCATGACCCAGAACGCGCCCGCCGAGGCCAGCACGCCCGTGATCAGGACACCGGTCACGACGTCGTGGTGCGTCGGCGCCGTGAGGTGCTCCGTGGAGAGCGAGGCGATCGTCGCCAGCACGGCGGTCACCCACATCTGGACGGCCGCGAGCGCGGCGGGGGAGTGCTCGGGGGCCGCCCTCGCCATGATCACCAGCTGGACGGCGAAGGACACCGCGGCGCCGAGCACGATGGCGTCCCCGTAGCGGACGTGGAACCCGTGCGAGGCGGACAGTAGGAACAGCCCGACGGTGGCGAACGCCACCCCGAGGATGGGCCCGGGGCCGGGGCGGCGCTTCAGGTACAGGACCGACAGCACCGGCGCGATCACCACGAACAGGCCGGTGACGAACGCCGCGTTCGTGGCCGTCGTGTACTGCAACCCCACGGTCTGCGAGGCGTACCCCGTGAAGATCGTGACGCCGGCCAGCAAGGCCGCGATCCAGCCCGGCCGGGCCAGGGTCCGGAGCTGCCGCCACGCGACGGCGGTCATCACCACGGCCGCCAGGCCGAACCGCAGGGCCAGGAACTCGAACACGGGGACGTGCGTCACGGCCTCCTTGACCGTGGTGAACGTGAACCCCCACACGGCCGCCACGGCGACCAGGGCCAGCTCCCAGCCGTGCCGCACCGTGGGCGTAGCCCAGCGGGTCTGCCCCCTCACCTCGGGCCCCCCGCCGCCGCGGCCAGCCGCTTGATGGTCGCGACGTCGCGCCGGCGGGTGTCCTCGTCGCCCGGGGTCTCGCACAGGACCGTGCAGCGGCGGACCTCGGGCCGCCCCAGGATCGCCGCGAACCCGTCGAGCCCGATCCCGCCGGTTCCGATGTTCGCGTGCCGATCACGCCTGGATCCGCGGGCGAACTCGGCGTCGTTCGCGTGCACCGCCACCAGCCGGTCGGCCAGTCCCGACTCACGGAGCTCGTCGAAGCACTCCTCGACGCCGGCCGGCTCGTCGAGCGCGTACCCGGCCGCGAACAGGTGGCACGTGTCGATGCACAGCCGGAGCCGGTCGCCCGACGCGGCCGCCTCGAACAGCCGGGTCGCCTCGGCGAAGGTGCTGGCGACGGCGCCACTGCTCCCGGCCATGAGCTCCACGACCAGGTTCGCCTCGGTGTCGACCGCCCCGATGGCGTCGAGCGCGCCCGCCGCGCGCGCCAGGGCCTCCCGGGGTTGGCCTCGGCCGCCGGCGCCCGCATGCACGACGAGCCCGGCGGCGCCCAGCACGTCGGCGGCCGCCAGGGTCGCCCGCGACAGCTCGATGGACCTCGCGTGGAACCCCGGGTTGGGGGACGCGATGTTCACCAGGTACGGGGCGTGGAGGAACGCCGAGCGGATGCCCTCCGCGGCGCAGGCCTCGTGGAACTGGGCCGCGGCCTCGTCGGCGATGCTCGGCGGACGCCACATCCGGGCGTTCGACGCGAAGAACTGGATGCCATCCGCCCCGACGGCCCGCGCGCCAGGCACCACTGACGGCAGTCCGCCGCGCGTGCGGATGTGCGCGCCGACGATCACGCCACGTAGATCGTGACGGTCTCGCCCTGCTCGACGGTCGCGCCGCTGTTCGGGATCTGGCCGACGACCGTGGTGGCGGTGGAGCCCGGGATGTGGACCACATGAACGTTCAGCCCCTGGGCCTCCAGCTGGGCCTGGGCGTCGCCGGCGGGGAGCCCCACCACCGATCGCATCGGGAACGTCTTCGGCCCGAGCGAGACCACCAGCCGGACGGTGCTCCCGAGCGGCACGGTCCGCCCGGGCTTGGGGTCCTGCCGGATGACCTCGCCCACGGGCGTGCCGGCCGAGAACTCCCTGGTCACCCGCACGTCGAACTGCTGGGCGACCAGGACGGACTGCGCGTCCGCGCTGGTCTGCCCGACCACCTTCGGCACCGTCACCGGCTCGCGGCCGTCGCTCACCGTCACCGTGACCTCGGCCCCGAACAGGATCCGCTGGCCCGGCAGGGGGTTCTGGTCGATGATCAGGCCCTTGTGGACGGTGTCGCTGAAGGCGTGCCGGACCCGCATCTTCAGGCCCTGCGCCTGCAACATCTTCCCGGCGTCGGCGAGCGACGCGCCCGAGACCGTCGGGACGCCTCGCAACGGCAGGCCGGCGGAGATGCGCAGGACGACGTCGGTCCCCTTCCTGACCTTGGCGCCCGGGTCGAGGCTCTGGCTCAGGACCTGGCCTTCGGTGACGGTGGTGGAGGTCACGGGCGGCCCGAACTGCGCATCCAGTCCGGCCGCGTCGAGGCGCAGGCGCGCGGCGTCTTGGGTCAGGCCGAGCACGCGGGGGACGTGCGTGTAGTGGGGGATGACGAAGGCCCACGCGGCGAGCGCGCCGCCGACGAGCAACGCCACCGCCATGAGCGTCACGACCATCCGGCGCAGCAGACGCCTCCGCCGCGCCTTGGGCGACATTCGCTGGGGGATCGTCACGGTGAACGCGCGATCCTCGTCGGCGCGGACGTCGTCCGGGAGCTCCTGGACCAGCTCGCCGAGGGAAGGAGTCGACGCCGCCGCGTCGGAGACCGCCATCAGGCTCGCCCGGAGGTCGGACGCCGAGGGCGGCCGGCGCTCCCGGTCCTTCTCGGTCGCCGCGACGACCAGCCGGTCGAGTGCGGGCGGCACCTCCGGCTCCGCCTCCGACGGCGGGGGGACCCGGTCGGACAGGTGCCGGTAGGCGATGGCCAGCGAGGTCTCGCCGTGGAACGGCACCTGTCCGGTCAGGAGCTCGTAGGCCACGATGCCGGTGGCGTACAGGTCGGTGCGGGGGTCGGCCGGCTCGCCCTGGATCTGCTCCGGCGCCAGGTACTGGACGGTCCCGGTGACGGTTCCGGGGGCCTGGCTGATCCGGGACTCGGCGAACGCCCGCGCCAGCCCGAAGTCGGCCACCTTGACCACGCCCTCGGGCGTGACCAGGACGTTCTCCGGCTTGACGTCGCGGTGGACGATGCCGTGGCGGTGGGCGTGCTCCAGGGCGGCGAGCATCTGGACGAGCACCTCGACGGACTGCTGCGGCTCGAGGCGCCCGAAGTGGGTGAGGAGGTCCCGGAGGTTCCGCCCCCGGACGAACTCCATGACCATGAAGTACGTCCCGGACGTGGTCGAGCCCCAGTCGTGCACGGCGACGATGTTGGGGTGCGACAGCAGCGCGGCCGCCCGCGCCTCTCGCCGGAACCGGTCGATGAACCCGGGGTCCCCGGCCAGGTTCCGGTGCAGGACCTTGATGGCCACGTCGCGGGCGAGCACCGAATCGCGGGCACGGTAGACCTCGCCCATGCCGCCCGAGGCGACCTTGGCGATGATCTGATACCGCGCGCGGACGGTCGTGGTCTGGCTCATATCCCGTCTGAGGGGCCGCGGGGAGGCGTGGCCCCATTGTAGGTGGCAAGATGCCGCTCGATGGGCACATCGGCGAGGGGAACTCCGTCGGTGGCCACCTTCCTGCTCGTCGCGCTGAGACCATGACGGATCACGGCTCGATCCCACCTCCCCGGCCCGACCTGGGAGGTCAGCTGCCGGATTTCGATTCGGCGTGGGCAGCCTCGGGTCCTTCCGCGCGGGCGCCCAACCGTCGCGCCTGGCTCTGGGTCGCCATCGGAGGCGGGTTGGTGGTCGTGGTGGTCGGGGCCGTCCTGATCGGACTGGCGATCCGGCCGCACGGTGCACGGACGATCTCGGCGCCGGACGCGACGTTCGAGGCGCCGGCCGAGTGGTCGCACACGAGCGGTTCCACCGGCATCGTCAAGGATCCGAGCTTCCCGACCGCAACATGGGAGGAGAATTTCCTGCGTGATCCGGTGGATGTGATCCTCGTTGCGAAACTCAAGGGAGAGATCGCGGTAGGCCCCGATGACTTCCATGCGCACCTGGAGGTGATCAAGGCCGGCATGGTGGAGGGGCTCCGGCAGGCGGGGGCGACGCTCGAGGCGGGCCCGACCGAGACTGAGTTCGATGGCCTGCCGGGACTCGAGGTCCGAATTGAGCGTCCCACGCCCACCGGTGAGGAGGCTCGCTCCCGCCTCGTTCTCGGCTTCTCGGGGTCCGACCAGTACCTGATCCGGTGTCAGTTCGACGAGAACCACGAGGACGAGGTCCTGGACGCGTGCCAGCACGTCATCGACACCTTCCACCGCACGTGAGCCACCCGAGCGGCGGATGGGCCGGGCGTCAGCGCACCAGGGTCGGGCGGAAGCCGACGATCTCGTCGATGAGGCCGTAGTCCCTGGCGGCCTCGGGGGTGAGCCAGAAGTCGCGGTCGGTGTCCTGTCGGATGCGCTCGATGGGCTGGCCGGTCCGCTCGGCCAGGATCTCGTCGACCCGTTGGCGGAGGAACGCGAACTCCTTTGCGTGGATCTCGATGTCGCGGGCGGTGCCCTGGATGCCGCCGTGGGGCTGGTGGATCAGGATGCGGGCGTTGGGAGTGGCGGAACGGACCCCGGTGCCGGTGGCGAGGATGACGGCCGCGGAGGAGGCCGCCATGCCGACGCATCGCGTGTGCACGGGGGAGCGGACCAGCTGCATGGTGTCGTGGATGGCGAAGAGCCCGGTCACGTCGCCGCCGGGGGAGTCGATGTACAGCGTGACGTCGCCCTCGGCGGCGGCGTCGAGCGCCAGGAGCTGCGCGGCCACGTCGTCCGCGACGCTCTCCTTGATCTCGCCGCGGAGGAACACCATGCGCTGCTGGAACAGGCGGCGGTAGGCGAACTCCTCGAGGCGCAGGACCTCGGGTTCGGTGCGGTTCGGTTCCGGCGGATTCGATGCCATGGGACTCGCTCCTGGCGATGGGGTACAGTGCAACTGCTCGGTTGCGCATCGTATCGCGGCGGATGGGTAAGGTGCAACCGTAGAGTTGCAGATTCGAGGATGATGGACGACGAGGTCGTGGAACGGGAGGTCGAGCTCGACGCCACCGTCGCCGACGTGTGGGCGTCGCTGACCGAACCCGAGCGCCTGTCCGCGTGGCTGGGAGGGACGGTCGAGCTCGACTGCCGGCCCGGCGGCAGGGGAACGGTCCGGCGGCAGGACGGCGCGGTGCGCCGGGTGGTCGTCGAGGCCGCGGACCCGGGTCGCCGTCTGGCCATCCGATGGTGGCCGTTCGAGGAGCCCGGCGAGGCCGGGCGTCCCGGCCCGGGGAGCCGCGTCGAATTCGTGATCGAGCCCCTCCGGCTCGGCACGAGGCTCCGGGTCATCGAACTGGCGCCGCTGTCACCGCCGCGCGGAGCCGAGGAGCGGTTCGACGCGATCGGGCTCCTCCGGCAACCGCCTTCGCCCCGACCCTCGCCCGGCCTCCAGGCGGTCGCCCGGTGAGCCGCCGCGAGGACCGCGTCGGGGCCGTCTTCCAGGCCCTGGCCGACCCCACGCGGCGGCAGGTGATGGCGCTGCTGTCGCGCTCCGGGCCCGTCACCGCGACCGAGCTCGCCGGACGGCTGCCGGTGACCCGCCAGGCGGTGTCGAAGCACCTGGCCGCGCTGGCCGATGCCGGACTGGTGACGGCCGCGCGCGAGGGGCGCGAGGTCCGTTACCGGCTGACCCCACCGCCGATGCGCGACGCGATGTCGTGGATGGCCACGGTCGGCGCCGAGTGGGACGACCGTCTCCAGGCGCTGCAACGCCACCTCGGGCAGCGCTGATCCCGGGGCCGTTCGGGCCCGCCGTATACTCCGTGAGGAAGTTCCGGGGAGCTCGGGGAACCGGGCTGAGAGGCCGGCCAGCATCCCGCCGGCGACCCGACGGACCTGATCCCGGTAATGCGGGCGAAGGGAGGAATGGGAGGCGGCGCTTCCCACAGGTCATGTCCACCGATCCACTGGTCATCGCCGGTCGTGAGTTCGGCTCGCGCCTGATCGTCGGCACGGGCAAGTTCGGCTCGTTCGAGGTCATGCGCGACGCGCTGGAAGCGAGCGGGACCGAGATGGTCACCGTGGCGCTCCGGCGCGTCGACCTCGACGCGACCGGCGGGCCGGACATCCTGGAGTTCATCGACCCTGCGCGGTACCTCGTACTGCCGAACACGTCCGGCGCGGCCGACGCCGACGAGGCGGCGCGGATCGCCCGCCTGGCCCGAGCGGCGGGGCTGCCCGCGTGGATCAAGCTCGAAGTGACGCCGGAGCCGCGGTACCTGCTGCCCGACCCCGTGGAGACACTGCGGGCCGCCGAGCTCCTGGTGCGCGACGGGTTCACCGTGCTGCCGTACATCGGCGCCGACCCCGTGCTGGCCAAGCGGCTGGAGGAGGTGGGCTGCGCCACCGTCATGCCGCTCGGATCTTGGATCGGCTCGAACAAGGGCGTGCGGACCCGCGACGCCGTGCAGATCATCGTGGAGCAGGCGACCGTGCCGGTCGTGGTCGACGCGGGCCTGGGGGCTCCGTCGCACACGGCCGAGGCCATGGAGCTCGGGTGCGACGCGGTCCTGGTGAACACCGCGATCGCGGTCGCCGGGGATCCGGTCGAGATGGCCCGGGCCTTCGCGCTGGGGACCAAGGCGGGCCGCCGGGCCTTCCTGGCAGGGCGCGCGCCCGAGCTGGAGCGGGCCGAGGCCTCGAGCCCGGTGGAGGGGTTCCTCCAGAAGCTGGTGACCTCCCAGGCCGACGCCGCCGTGACGGAGCCCTCGCCGTGACCCGGCCGGTCCTTCGCCCGGGGGGACGCGGGCTGAAGCCCCTGGAGCACCCGGCCGACCGACACGGCGACGGGTTCCTCGATCCCGCTCCGCCGGTCACCTTCGCCGACGAGCTGGAGCGACTGCCGTTCGGCGAGCTGCTGGGGATCGCGGCGCAGGCCAGTCCGGAACGGGTGGACGCGGCCCTGGCTGCGCATCCCCTGGAACGGACGATGCGGGACTTCGCCGCGCTGCTGTCGCCGGCCGCCGCGGAGCGGCTCCCGCGCCTGGCCGAGGCATCCCGGCGGCTGACCGTCGCCCGGTTCGGCCGAACCATGCGGATGTACGCCCCGCTGTACCTGTCGAACGAGTGCCTGACCACGTGCGCGTACTGCGGGTTCGCCCGCGAGCTGTCGATCGCCCGCCGGACGCTGACCTCGGACGAGACGCTTCAGGAGGCCCGCCACCTGCTGGGACAGGGGTTCCGGTCGATCCTGCTGCTGACCGGCGAGCATGAGCGGCTGACCGGGATCGAGTTCCTCGAGGAGCGGATCGCGCTGCTCGCCCGGGAGGTCCCGCAGCTCGCCATCGAGGTCCAGGTGTGGAGCGAGGAGGAGTACCGGCGAATCGGCGCGGCGGGGTGTGAGGGCGTGGTGATCTACCAGGAGACGTACCACCCGGACACCTACCGCCGGGTGCACCTGGCCGGACGGAAGCGCCACTACCGGTGGCGGCTGCTCGGGCCGGAACGGGCGGCCCGGGCGGGGATGCGCCGGATCGGGATCGGGGCGCTCTTCGGGCTCCACGACGACTGGCGGTACGAGGCGCTCGCGGTGGCGGCACACGCCCGGTTCCTGATGCGGCGGTACTGGCGGTCGCAGGTCACGGTGAGCGTGCCGCGGATGCGCCCGTCGGCGGCGGGGTTCCGGCCGCAGTCCCTGCTCGGTGACCGGGACCTGGTGCAGCTGGTCTGCGCGCTGCGGCTCGCGCTCCCCGACGCGGGGATCGTGCTGTCGGCGCGGGAGGACGCGACGCTGCGCGACGGGCTGTTCCTTGTCGGCATCACGCACACGAGCGCGGGCTCCCACACCGACCCCGGCGGCTACGAGCAGCCGAACGAGGCCACGGAGCAGTTCGAGGTCGCGGACACCCGCTCGCCCCAGGAGGTGGCCGCGAAGCTCCGGGAGCTCGGCTACGACCCCGTGTGGGAGGACTGGTCACGGCTCACCCCCAGCGCGGAGTCGATGCTGACCAGGACTCGTAACGATCAGGCCTTTCGGCAGCGGCTGCGCGCATCCATCGAGAGGAACAAGAAGATCCTGGAGAAGCTCGCGGAATCCTGATCTGGCCGGCTGAGACCCGCGGTAGGAGATTTTCTTTCTGCAACGTTGGCTGGTCATAGAATTTCGGGCGATGGCCTCCGACATCGAGGGCGTCGCCCTCATCGACGAACCCGTCCGCCGGCGGCTGTTCGACTACGTTCGGGGCGCGCACGGCGCGGTCGGCCGGGACGAGGCCGCGGCCGCGTGTGGGGTGTCGCGGGGGCTCGCGGCGTTCCACCTGGATCGTCTGGCCGGGGCCGGGCTGCTCGACGTGGAGTTCCGCCGGCTCACCGGCCGGACGGGCCGCGGCGCCGGACGCCCGGCCAAGCTCTACCGGCCGTCCGCGACACGGCTGCAGGTCGCCATCCCCCCGGATCGCACCGACCTGGCCGGCGACCTCCTCGCGACCGCCATGGAGGAGCGCCGGGAGCGCGACACCCCCGAACGGGCCGTCCGGCGGGTGGCCCGGCGCGAGGGGATGCGCCTCGGCCGGGCGCTCCGAGAGCGGGCCGCGCACGCAGCGGACCCGCTGGACGCCACGTGCTCGGCCCTGGCCGACCTGGGGTACGAGCCGGATCGAACCCCCGACGGCGCGGTGCTCCGGAACTGTCCGTTCCACGACCTGGCGCGCCGCCACACCGAGCTGGTCTGCGCGATGAACCACGCCCTCCTCGGAGGCGTGATCTCGGGGCTCACCGACGGCGACGTCCTCGTAGCGGAGCTCCGCCCCGGGGAGGGCGCCTGCTGCGTCGCTCTGGTCCGCCGGCCGGCGCGCGCGGGTCCCGGCCGGCCGGCGCGGTAGCCTCCACGTCAGTGGCCGGCAGGAAGGAACGCAAGCGCGCCGACGCGACGCGCCCCCGGAGGGCGACGCGGCGGCATCGGGCCCGGGTCTGGGTCGAACGCGGCGTGCTCGGCGTGATGATGGGCGTTGTGGCCGCGGTGGTCGAGCGCCGCCTGCTCAAGGTGGTCCGGGGCGACGGGTCGTCGTCCAGGACGGCCCTGCAGAAGGCGGAACGGGAGCAGGAGCGCGCACGCCGACGAGCGCCGGGCGATCAGGACGTCACGGTGGCGGCCGGCCCCGACGACCCCGACGACCCCGGGAATACCGACGAGTAGCCCGGCTACCCGCGGCGGCGCGCGAGGTCGAAGAACAGCCCGGCGAGCAGCAGCCCGCCGATCGTCCCCAGGGTCACCGGCACCCACTCGACCACCCGGTTGGATGCGGCCGTCAGCGCCGTCGCCAGCAGCGCGCCGCCCGCCGTGATGGCGAGCGCGAGGCGCCGGCCGGCGCGGCGGATCGTGTCCTCCAGCCGCTCGGTCCCCCGGAAGTGGACCTGCAGCTTCGGCCCCGGGCGAGCCCCGGCCAGCCGCTCCACCGCCTCGACCAGGCGTCCCAGGCGCACGCGCAGCTTCTGGGCCTCGTAGAACAGCCGCCCGGGGTTCGTCCGCCCCCGCAGCTGGCCCATCACCCGCTTCACCACGAACTGCCCGGCGACCGCGAACGGGTCGAGCTCCGGGTCCAGTTCCGCGGTGGCCAGCTGCATCTGGGCCAGTGCCTTCCCGGTCAGCGCCAGCGAGGACGGGAGCGGGACGTCGTGGCGAATCGAGATCTCGGTGACCTCCTGCAGGATCGGCCCCAGCTGGATCTCGCGCAGCGAGACGTCGCGGTACCGGGACATCAGCCGGCCGAGGTCCTCGCGGAACGCGTCGACGTCCACCTCCACCCGGCTCTCGTCGCCGGCCAGCATCAGCGTCACGTCGGCCAGGAACGCGACGTCGCCGTTCGCGAACGCCAGCAGCAGCAACAGCAGCAGCTCCCGGAGCTCGGGCCCCACCTCGCCGACCATGCCGAAGTCCAGGAAGTAGATGCGGTCGTTCCACCACATCAGGTTCCCGGGGTGGGGGTCGGCGTGGAAGAACCCGTCCTGCAGGATCTGCCGGTAGTACGACTCCAGGAGCTGGCGGGCGGCGTCTTTCCGCTCCGGGCCCTCCGGGATGTCCTTGATCGGGATCCCCTGGATCTCCTCCATCACCAGGAGCCGGTCGGTCGAGTAGTCGTGGTACACGCCGGGGACGTCCAGCCGGTCGTACGGCTCCAGCACCTCGCGCATCCGGTCGATGTTCCGGGCCTCCTGGCGGAAATCCAGCTCGCGCCGGAGCGACTCGGACAGGTGCTCGATGATCGCCGGCATGTCGAACACCTGCCGGAAGGCCGGCCGGTTCTTGGTCTTCTCCGCGAACCGCTCGAGCAGGCCGAGGTCCTGGAGGATGTCGCGACGAGCGGTCGGGCGCTGGATCTTCACGACGACCCGCTCGCCCGTCTCCAGCATGGCGCGGTGGACCTCGGCGATGGTCCCGGCGGCGAGCGGCTCCGGGTCGATCGACGCGAACACGTCCTCCCACGGGACGCCCAGCTCCTGCTCCATGACCTCGACGACCTCTTCCTCGGAGAGCGGCGTCACCCGGTCCTGCAGGGTCGCCAGCTCCTCGATGAACGCCGGCGGCATGAGGTCGGGGCGGGTCGACAGGATCTGGCCGAGCTTGGCGAACGTGGGGCCGAGCTCCTCCATCGCGCTGCGCAGGGCCCGGGCGCGCTGGCGGCTGGTGGCCTCGGTGTCGGCGTCGGCGGGGGAGAAGACCTCGCGGACGCCGTACTTGCCCATGACCCGGCCGATGCGGGCCGCACGACCGAGCAGGCTCCCCTTGATCGCCTCCTCCTCCTCGGCCAGAGCGGCGTGCTGGTGGTCGGTGCGGATGGGCATGGTGCGCCCGGTGACCTCGCCGGGCGCGGTGTTCACGATGATCACCGTGCACCGGGCGTTGTGGCTGACCCGGTTGGGGACGTTCCCGAGCAGGAACTTCTTCCTCCCGCTCATCCCGAGGTTGCCGACCACGACGACGTCGACCCCCTCCTCCTCGGCGACCTGCACGATCCCCCGGGCGGGGTCGGGATCGACGGTCACCCGGGCCACGCCGCGAGGCCCGGCGAGCTGCGACGCGAGGTCCTGCAGCCCCGGCAGCGCGTCCGACACGGCGGCGGTCTCCGCCGCGGTCGTCGGCCCCTGGCCGTCGTCCTCGGGAACGATCACCTGGAGGACGACCAGCTCGGCCCCGTAGTTCCGGGCCATGTTCGCGGCCCAGTCGACCGCCTTGGAGGCGGTGTCCGACCGGTCCGTGGCCACCAGGATGCGATTGACGTTCTGCAGCGGAAACCTCCTTCTCTTCGACGCTCAGGGTACCGGCGCAGAGCGGCCATCGAGCCGGATGGACTCCTCGGCCTGGGAGGGAATGGCCTTCCCCGCACAAAACGGCGCCATTGCGAACACCGGCAACAAGATCAGGCCGGCCTATCGGAGCGCCCAGCGAGGCACTGCGCGGTCAGCTCGTATCGGGACTCCTGGCTCGAGGAAGCAGCGGACGAGCATCGTCGGTCACGCCGACGGGGCGGAAGGCTCCGAGCCGAAGCAACGACGTCCGATCCGATCGTTCGGCTCCGGCCGCATCCAGGGCATCCACGCTTTGGACGGCTTCCACATCTGTCGCATCGACGGCTTCGGAGTCATCGACGGTTTCCACTGCGCGATCCGGCGGGCCCGGCCCCGCACGGTAGCAAGTCCCGTCCGGACGGAACCACCGCATCGTGCCGTCGTCCCGACGATCGATCGTCCATCCGTACTCGTGCACGAGCTTGTAGAGCCAGTGGGCCATGTCGTGGGCGCCCCAGTCCCGCCACAGCTCCGAACGATCCACCCGAACGATCACCGAGAACAGTCGGAGCTGGGCGCGACACACGCCGGCGTGAGCGGAATCCATCTCCTGGACGAGGAGGTCCTCGTCGCTGCTGCATTCAAGCATTGCGGACACCCAAAACCCTCGGTCGGCTTGGGGGAGGCAGAAGGGGACCATTACCAAACATATGTTCGATTGTCGATCGGTTCGGGGCTCTTTCTCGCAACGGAACACTTCGGTTCAGGCACGGCGGAAGCTACCCGGCGACTGACTTCGTTGGGCGGCACCGGCTTCGCAGAAGCAGATAGGCGACACCCCACAAGACGATGGCCACTCCACCGAGGAGAGCTGCCTCCGAAACGAGACTCATGGCAGGAGAACCGAAGAATGGGACGACCGCCCTCGTGGCGGCGCGCGCCGAAGAGGTACCAGGCGGCGTCGCTCGCGGCCACCAACGTGCAGAACAGCGCCCCCATGGTCACGACGACCGCGGCGGCGGGCCACACATACCTCATCCTCATCCGCCCATCGACTGCAGCGCAGCCAGACCATGAGGGACTCGCCTGCGCCTCGACATCGCCATGGGGCCGGGCGCTCTCGTCGTCACAGCGAACCGAGGTCGCGGCATAGTACGGGTGGAACTCCGACTGCACCGGTGCGAAGGCGGCCCGTGGAGCGAGATCTCGACGACGACGAACTCCTGCTCCTGTCTCGGGCGCGGGCGGATGCTTTCGGTGAGCTGTACGACCGGCATGCGGGGGCGCTGTTGCGGTTCTTCGTGCGGCGGACGTTCGACCCCGAGACGGCGGCCGAGCTGACCGCGGAGACGTTCGCGCAGGCGTTCGTGTCGAGGCATCGGTTCCGGCCCCAGGGTGGCGGCGCGACCGCGTGGCTGTACGGGATCGCGCGGCACCAGCTGTCGCGGTTCCACCGCCGGGGAGCGGTGGACGCGAGGGCCCGCAGGCGGCTCGGGATGCCGCAGCGGGAGCTGTCGGAGGAGGACTACGACCGGATCGAGGAGCTCATGGACACACAGGAGGTTCGGGGGGCGGTGGCGGACGCGTTCGCGCTGCTGTCGTCGGAGCAGCGGGAGGCGGTGAACCTTCGCGTCGTGGAGGGGCGGCCGTACCAGGAGGTCGCGGAGCACACCGGGTCGAGTGAGCAGACGGCCCGGGCCCGGGTCAGCCGGGGGCTCCGCCGCCTGGGGACGCTGCTCGAGCAGCAGGGCATCGACTCGGCGGAGCCGCTCGCGCCGGCCGAGGCCGAGACGGGAGGGCAGCCGTGAGCAACGACATCGCGTTCCTGGACGATCTTCGTGACGACCTGATGGAGGCGGCGGCCCAGGCGGGACGGCCAACCCGGGGGACGACTCAGCGGTCGCCGCGGATCCGCCGGCCGGCGTCCCGGTGGAAGCTGGCCTCGGGGTTCGTCACCGGCGTCCTGGTGATCGCCGGCATCGTCGGCTACATCGCGGTCGGAGGACCCGGGTCCCCGACTGCAGGGCGCTATGAGCAATATTCGCCGGCAACCGGGAAGCAGCTCAACCTCCACAGCCATACCATCGCCGAGCCGCGGGCCGTCGCTCCGCACATCGACCCGGACGTCGGCAGGCAGGGCAGCATCGGATTCAACATTCAGCATCAAGGCATCGCTCCGTCGTTCGCCGACGTCCCGAAGGAAGGAGTCGCGGCACCGTCGCAGGTCGACGGAGTGCCGGCGATCGGGCCGAACATCGTGAAGACGGCGGCGCTCGAGATTCAGGTCGACCGGCACACGTTCTCGGCGCAGTTCCAGAAGGCCATGGCGGTCGCGGAGACGTACGGCGGCTACGTCCAGACCTCGTCCACGGCCGGGACCAAGACGCGCTCGGGGATCATGGTCATGCGGGTGCCGGCGGACAAGTTCGCCCTGGCGGTGGGGGACCTGCGGGCGCTCGGGACGGTGCTCCACCAGGAGGTCAGCGGCGTCGACGTGACGGCGCAGTTCGTCGACCTCGCCGCCCGGCTGCGGAACTCACTGGCGCAGGAGGCCTCGCTGCGGAGGCTGCTGGGCAAGGCCCCGACCGTGACCGCGACGCTCCGGGTGAACAACGTGCTGTCGGACGTCGAGCTGCGCATCGAGGAGCTCCAGGGTCAGCTGCGCGTCCTGCGGAACCGCGCCGACCTCGGGACGATCCGGCTGGACATGCGGGAGAAGGGGGCGCAGGTCGTTGCCCCCACCCAGACCCCGCCGCCCGTCAAGAAGCCGCAGATGACGCGGGCGTTCGCCAAGTCGGTTGCCGCGTTCCTCGGCGTGATCTTCTCGGTGGTCGTCGGGCTCGGGTACGTGCTTCCGGTCCTGGTGCTCCTGGTTGTTGCCTGGTTCGTGGTGCGGGGGGTCCGGCGGGCCCGGACGGCCACGGCCTGAGCGCGAGGGCGGCCGGCCGGCGGCGACGGGGAATCCCGCCGGCCGGCCGCACACCGCTCCCTACACTGGGGGCGATGCGGGTCACGGCGAACGGCAAGCCCTACGAGGTCCCCGCGGCGACCACCGTCGACGCGTTCATCCGCCTGCGGGGGCTCGATCCGCAGCTGGTCGTGGTCGAGCTGAACGGCGGGGCGCTGGAGCGCTCGCGGTACGACACGGCGCTGGCCGAGGGCGACCGGCTGGAGCTCGTCCGAGCCGTCGCCGGAGGCTGAGCGTGGTGGAGCCGGCCCTGCGGAAGGAACGACTCCGCGACGCGCGCCTGTACGTCGTCACCGGGGCCCGCAACGAGCAGGGGGACCTCGCCGAGTTCCTCGACGCGATTCTCGAGGCCGGCGTGGACATCGTGCAGCTCCGGGAGAAGGACGCCGAGGCCGGCGACCTCCTGCGCTGGGCTGAGGCCTTCCGGGAGGCGGCGGAGCGCCGCGGCGCCCTGTTCACGGTGAACGACCGCGCCGATGTGGCGCTCGCTGCCGGCGCCGACGGCGTCCACGTCGGTCAGAACGACCTGCCGCCGGCGTTCGCTCGCGAGATCCTCGGCCCCGATGCCCTCGTCGGGCTCTCATGCCACTCGCAGGGACAGCTCGACGCCGCGGCGCCGGAGGCCGACTACGTCACCGCGGGGCCGATCCACGCGACGCCGACGAAGCCCGGGCGACCGGGCATGGGGCTGGGGTTGGTCCGCCACGCCGCCGCCACGGTCGACCGGCCGTGGTTGGCCATCGGCGGCATCGACCCCGAGACGCTGCCCGAAATCGTGGAGGCGGGTGCCCGGCGCATCGTGGTCGTCCGCGCGGTAACCGAGGCCCCGGATCCAGCCGCGGCCGTCCGGACCCTGCGGGCGGGGCTCCCCGGCTAGGGACGACCGGGGGCAATCCGGGCGGGGCTCTTCGATGGGGATCGGTCGTCGGCCGAGCGGCCGGGCCCGGCGCGCAGATGGCCGGCGAGCGCGACCGCCCCGCCGAGCGCCGCCACGGCCCCCGTCGTCACGATGCCCGGCGCCTCGGCCGGATGGAATCCCAGCTTCGTCGTGACCAGGGCGGCGAGGATCAGCATGGCCGCTCCCACCGTCGGCGCGAGCGACAGCACCACCACCGGCCTGGCCCCGGTTCCCAAGAACCACACGGTCCATCCCAGCCCGGCGAGGCCCAGCACGGCGACCAGCGCGATCGCCTGTAGCACCCCGACCCTCGTGGCCGGGACGACCTCCAGCGGCGCAGGGCTTAGCGGATGGGAATCGGACGGCGGCGGCCCTCGCAGCAGCGCCACGCCCGGCGTTAGTGTCGAAGATCCCCGAGCGAGCGCTCGCCCCCATTCCAGGGGGCCGAGGGCCTGCGGGAACACGATCGGGGCGCCGGAGCGAAGCGCCGCGACGCCGGCGTCGAAGAAGACGCGGTTGTGCGAGTTGAACTCGGGGTTCGGCAGCCGGGTGAACCGCCCGGCCAGGAGGTCGGCCGGCTCCCCCGGGACCACGACTACCTGCTCCTGGTGCTCGGGAGCCAACCCGGCCCGCACCGTCCGTTCCTTCAGGGAGATCGAGATCGGCCCCGACGACCCGTGGGGTCCGACGCCCACCACGACCATCTGTCGGGGCCGCAGCTGGTCGATGTACGCGTCGATGGTCCGGGCCTGGTCGAATGCCCGCTGGTCGAACCACTGCTCCGGCCCGTTGTAGTCCCCGCCGGGCCCGAACCACCAGGCGACCGTGGGGACCGTCAACGCTCCCACGATCACGGCGGAGACCAACACCCCGGCCGGCCTCCCTGCCCGTCCGGCCACCCATCTGCCCACCGTCCACACGAGCGCCGCCAGCGCCACCGCCATTGGCAGCGCGACCAGCAGCCCCAGGAACCGGTGCGGCGGCACCGCGAGCGTGACGGCCGCGACGGCGATCCCCACCAGGCACACGGCCGTCCACCCGCCCAGCATCCGCAGGAACGGGCCTCGCGTTGGCGGCGCAGGCTCGTCGCGCTCCGGGCGGGCCGGCCGGGCCACGAACAGGGCGCCCACGGCCGCAGGCGGCCCCACCGCCCACGCCGCCATGCCCTTCAGGTCCTCACGGAACTTGGGCAGGTACCGGCTGTGCAGCTCGCCGATCTCCCGCGTCCGGAACGTGGACCCCAGCACCGGATAGATCAGCGCGAGCGTGGCCGCCCCGGTGATCCCGCCCGCCGCGAACAGCGCGCCGGACTCGGTCCGCCACAGAGCGGTGCCGGACCGCCGGGACCGCGCCGACGCGGGGAGCGCCAGCACCCACCACCCGGCCATGAACAGCGCGACCACCGGCATGAACAACCAGTGCGACATCGCGGCCGCCACCAGGAGCACCACCGCGCCCGCGAACCCCCGGCCGCCGGCGGCGAACCGGATCAGCAGTAGGAACGCCACGACGACGAACAGCAGGTTCATCAGGTTCGAGACGTTCTCGCCGACCAGCCTGGTGGTCCCGATCGTCACGCCCGAGACCGCGGCCGCCGCGGCCCACCGCCACCACTCCTGCCGGCCGCCGACGGCGACCACCGCCCCCACCGCCAGCGCCAGCATCCCCACCAGCACGAACGGCAGCACGACCTCCATCCGCAGCGACGACAGCCCGGTCAGGGAGCTCAGCGTCGCGGACAGCAGGGGATGGCCCGGCCGGGCGGCCGTGTCCAGCGGGCCCATGCCGACGTGTCCGATGTAGTCGGCGCGCCACACGTACCAGGGCGTGTCCCACCCCAGCGGCAGGGTGAAGCGGCGGACCCGGTAGACCAGGAAGTACAGGACGAAGGTCCCGATGAACACGGCGCCGGCGCCCGCGAAGGCCTCGATCCAGGTCCCGAGGAACTTCCGTGCCCCCCCGCCGCCGAGATTTCCCGCGGGCTCCGAAGGCGCGTCCGCCCGGGATTCCGTCGTCCTCACGGCGGGACCTCCGTGTTCACGTGCCCACGGTAGCAAGCCCCCGACGCCCTCGGGCGGATCGCGAAAACGCGAAAGGCGGCCCGCCGCGGCGAGCCGCCCTCCACGCGGTGTCGAGTCCGAATCAGGCTAGTTGCACAGCCCGTTCGGGTCGGACGTGTCGCACTTGTTCTTGGTGAACGTGTTCCCCGCGCCCTTCTGGTCCCAGAAGATGTCGTTCGGGTGGTTCCGGTAGAGGGCGTTGGCCCGGACCTCGTTGCCCGCAGCGTTCGAGCCGCCGAAGGGCTTCGACGAGAACATCGAGACGCCGGCCGGCGGGATGTCGCTCGTCCCACCCGGTGGTTGCCCCAGACGTTGTTGTGGACGATCGAGTTGTCGTGCGCGCCGGCGATCAGGATCCCCACACCGGAGATCCTGGGAGCCTCGCCGCCGCCGGCGCACACGTTGGTGTTCTGGTAGACGTCGTTGCCGACCAGGGTCCACCCGTGCACGTTGTTCGGTGCCCCGGTGTTCAGCAGCGTCATGCCCGAGCAGTTGCCGTAGGCCTTGTTGCCCTCGGCGCGGCCGACGTTCGAGTGCCGAAGAAGAACCCGTTGTTCCCATTCGCGTACGACACGTTGCCGACCACAAACGCGTTCGCCAGGTGCGTGTCGCCGATGTAGAACCCGGCCTCGCCGGAGCCGGTGGCCTTGCTGAACAGGTTCTGGACCCCGGGACAGGTGAAGCAGGCGATTCCGTACTCGCCGTTGTTCACCGCGAAGTTGTGCTCGAACTTCGAGTCCTTCGTGCCGAAGCCGACCATGCCGAAGGCCGGGAACCCCTTGAACAGGAATCCCTCGACCGTGGTCCCGGTCCGCAGATGGACTCCGCTGTCCGTCTGCTTGCCGAACACGCAGAATCCGGCGGCGCCGTGCAGGCACCGGTTGCTGGACTGCGGCGGCATGATCACGGTGCCCGTGCCCGAGGCTCCCGCCCCGTGCAGCGTCAGATGATCCTTGTTGACGACGACGGACTCGTGGTACACGCCCGGGTGCACGACGATCGTGTCGCCCGGCGACGCGTGGTTGATTGCCGCCTGGATCGACTGGCCCTGATGGACGTCGAGCGTGGCCGCACTCGCCGCAGGGGACAGGGCGAGCGAGGCCGCCAGCACGGCCGGGACGAGCAGGATCCCCTTGAGAGCGCGCTTCATCGAACCTCCCCTGATCGGTGTGGGGACACCGCATCGGGCCGAATGCCCCGAATTGCAAGAAGAAGTCGGTCGAGCTATCGCAGCCAGGTCTGGATGATGGCCTTCGAGAAGTTCCAGCCGTATTTCAGGGACTTCGGCTTCTTCGACTTGCCGCCGGCCCGGGCCTTGATCGTGATCGGGACCTCGATGATCCGGGCGCGGTGGCGGAGCCCCTCGATGAGCAGCTCGCTCGTCCAGAACTGGTCCTGGGTCAGCACGAACTTCCGCAGGACGTCCACCCGCGTGGCCCGGTACCCGCTGGAGGGGTCGGTGATCCGCTGTCCGGTCATGATCGTGACCATCCGGGAGAAGAAGTGCACGCCGATGTGGCGGACGATACTCTCGCGCTCGAAGTCCCCCAGCAGGCGCGAGCCGTTGACCATGTCCGCCTCCCCCCGGAGCACCGGCAGCACCAGCGTCCGCATCTCCTCCGGGATGTGCTGACCGTCAGCGTCGAGCGACACGACCACCTCGGCGTTCAGCCTCGACGCCACGTCGTAGCCGACCCGAAGCGCCAGGCCGCCGCCGCGGCGGATCGGGTTCCTGATGACGATCGCGCCGGCCTGCCTGGCCACGTCCCCGGTCCCATCGTCCGAGGCGTCGTCGACCACGATCGGCACCACCGGATACCCCTCGATCGCTCGGGGGATGTCCCGGATGACGGCGGCCACGTTCTCGGCCTCGTTGAACGCGGGCGACACGGCCACGATGCACGGCCCCGTGGGCAGCCGGTCGCCCAGGCGAGCCTGCTCGGACTGGAAGTCCTTCACCGCGAGCGCCTCGATGAGCAGGCGCAGGGCGCGCTCGTTCGCGTCCGTGTAGACCATGTTGCGGACGATGAGCGCGAAGACGATGAGCAGCCCGAACAGCTCCACCGCGATCAGCCGCCGCCCGCTGCCCTTCTTCCCGAAGTTGAAGAGGTCGAACAGCGGCTGGAACACGACCGGCGCGATGGCCAGCAGGATCACGCCCAGCGCGAGGACCCAGGTGATCAGCAGATTCAGCCGGCTGATCGACCGCCGACGGTAGCGGAGGACCGCGAGCACCAGCAGCGCCGCCGCGAAGATGCCCCCGACGATCCGCAGCGCGAGCATGGTCTTACTTCGCGGGCTCCGCCTCGAGGACCGTCTTCCACTTCGTCGACGGCATGATGCGGTCGGGGATCACCCGTTCCTTGTACTTCGCGAGCTCGTCGAACATCGACTCGACGAGGGTCTCCGAGAGCAGGTGCGGCTTCAGACCGAGGTCGAGGAGCTTGGTGTGCTTCGCGTTGTAGTAGTGCTCCTCCTTCTCGATCCGCGGGTTGTCGACGGTCTCGACCCGCACGTCCAGGCCGTGGTGCTCGCCGGCCCGCCGAACGGTCTCAGCCAGCTCCGTGATCGAGAACTGCTCGGTGAACTGGTTGAAAACGCGGAACTCGCCGGCGTCGGCCGGGTTCAGCGTCGCGAGCTCGATGCACTGGATCGTGTCGACGATGTTCAGGTAGCCGCGCGTCTGGCCGCCCTTCCCGTACACCGTCAGGGGGTGGCCGATGACGGCCTGGAGGCAGAACCGGTTCAGTGCAGTACCGAACACCTCGTCGTAGTCGAAGCGCGTGAGGAGACGGTCGTCCAACTGCGTCTCCTCGGTATGGACCCCGTACACCACGCCCTGGTTGAGGTCGGTCGCCCGCAGCCCCCACACCCGGCACGCGAAGTGGATGTTGTGCGAGTCGTGGACCTTCGACAGGTGGTACCAGGAGCCGGGCAGCTTGGGGAACGGGAGCGTGTCGGTGCGGCCGTTGTGGTCGACCTGGAGGTAGCCCTCCTCGATGTCGATGTTCGGCGTGCCGTACTCGCCCATCGTGCCGAGCTTCACCAGGTGGGCCTCGGGCGCCAGCTCGGCGATGGCGAACAGGACGTTGAGGGTGCCGACCACGTTGTTGTACTGCGTGAATACGGCGTGATCGCGGCCCTTGTGGGAGTAGGGCGCCGAGGGCATCTCGCCGTAGTGGATGATCGTCTCCGGCCGGAACTCGCGGAAGATTCGCTCCACGACCTCGTACTCGCAGATGTTGTCCTCGGTGACGCCGATCTCGAGGCCGGTGACGTCCTTCCACGCGGCGACCCGCTCGGGGAGCGAGTCGCTGATCGGCGTGAGCGAGTCGGTCCCCTGCTCCCTGTGGGCCCGGCGCCGGAGGTAGTTGTCGATCGTGTGGACCTCGTGGCCCCGCTTCGAGAAGTGCATGGCGGTGGGCCACCCGAGGTAGCCGTCTCCGCCCAGGATCAGGATGCGCATGCTCGTCGAGTCCTTTCCCGCTGGATCGTGGCGGCGGGGCGCCGGCCCGCCAGGACCGGCATAGTGTAGCGATCGAACTGGGCCCGGACCGCAGGTCGGCGGTCGGTTCGTTGACGTGGGGAGTGCCCCCCGGTAGCCTCAGTTGGGCGGGTGCGCCAGGCGCTGGCGGGGCGGACCCGGTCGCGCCCGGATGGGCCCGTCGCGCTGCAGGAGCTGTCGCCTGTTCCGGCGGGAGCGGCCGGACCGTGCACACCCACAACCCCAAGAGCGGCGTGCTGGGGCGGGTGGCGGCCCGGATGGCGCGTGTGCCGGTCGTGGTGAACACCGTGCACGGGCTGTACGCGAACCCGGCGCTGCCACGGGTGCGGCGGACGCTGATCTCGGCAGCCGAGCGGGGAGCGTTCCGGGTCTCCGACCACGAGCTGTTCCAGAGCCGGGAGGACTTCGAGTGGGCCGTGGGGCGCCGGCTGGTGCCGCGGAGCCGGGCGACCTGGCTGGGTAACGGCGTCGACCTCGGCAGGTTCGACCCCGCGGCCGTCGACGTCGAGGCGGTCGCGGTGGTGCGCAAGGGGTGGGGCGCCGAGGACGGAACGGTGGTCGCGGTTGTGCGCGGAGGCCGGGCTCGTCCGGGTGGGGATGGTGGCCCTGGACGGCAAGCCGGTTGTGCGCGGAGGCCGGGCTCGTCCGGGTGGGGATGGTGGCCCTGGACGGCAAGCGGGTCAAGGCGGACGCGGCGATGTCGGCGAACAAGACCCGGGCCGGCATCGAGGAAGAGGTGAGGGCCATCCTCGCCGAGGCCGCGGAGATCGACGCCGCCGAGGATCGGGCCCTGGGCGATGCCCGGGGAGACGAGCTGCCCTGACCGACCCGAGGAGCCGGCTGCACCGCCTGCGCCAGGCCAAGGCCCGCCTAGAGCAGGCCCGCCACGCAGCCCACCAGGAGCGCATGGCCGAGCGGGAGGCCGAGGAACGACGGACCGGAATGCGCCTGCGGGGTCGAAAGCCCTCCCCGCCCGAGCCGGCGAAGGAGCGCCAGGCCAACGTGACCGACCCCGACTCGAAGATCATGAAGACCCAGCACGGGTTCATCCAGGGCTACAACGGACAGGCCGTGGTCACCGAGCACCAGATCGTGATCGCGGCCGATCTCACCGACGAACAGACCGA